>SMTZ1_10004407_pt1 | contig 14161 bp, 25 predicted proteins | sample DeeMarSWOR136_30_FD_25667 | JGI IMG/M metagenome (IMG submission 25667) | reverse complement strand
ATGATTGATTTAGAATCTGTCTTTGAAATGTTGTACTTGATTCTAATAATGATTTTCAAAGACAGATTCTAAATCAATCATATCTTTCTTATAAATCAATGAAAGCAGGAGTTTCTGTAGCAAAGGCATTGGGTATGAAACAAACAAAAGGTATAGAACCTGTTTCTGAAGAAGATATTCAAAAAATATATCAGGAAAGTAAAAAATATTGGAAAGATGGTGGAAAGTATGTTGATGTTAATGGAAAGAAAATAAAGCTCTACCTACACTTTAAATCTCATGGTGCATGGGGTACAGGTGAAGGATGGGCATATTATGGTTCTTACTCATGGGGTGGATGGGTAGGCTCCACTAAAGAATATAAAAACCCTGATCAAGCAATGACTGAGATTGAAAAAAGATTAAGAAAAGTAATAAAAGAAAAAGGTTCCCTACGTGGTGAAGAGGAACCTGCATGGGGAAGAAGAGAAAGGTAAATGTGATCAAAAAACAAATTGATAAAGGTAATAACGTATTTACTCCGAAATTTCCAGAGAAATACAAAGGCAACTATCCAATTATATCTAGATCAACTTGGGAATTACAGTTCATGAAGTGGTGTGATAATAATCCACTTATAGTAGAGTGGTCAAGTGAGAGTGTTAAAATACCTTATTTTGATCCAACACAACAGAAGAGAAGATTCTATTACCCAGACTTTATGATAAAGGTAATAGACAAAAAGAATAATATAGTACCATATATAATAGAGATAAAACCACATAAAGAAACTGTTCCTCCAAGAAAAGGTGGACGTAAAAGCAGAAAGTCAATATTACATGAACAATTGACATATCAGACTAACATAGCTAAATGGAGGGCAGCACAAGACTATGCCAATAAAGCTGGAGTTATCTTTAAAATATTCACCGAAAGGGAGTTATTCGGCAGATGAAAATTCTAGAAAAGATTGATGAAGTTATTGCAAAAACATATCCTGGTGGTAATAGATATACACAAGAGCAAAGAGTAGAAATAGCCAAACGAAGAGTACAAAGGTGTAAACAATTTTTGAAAGAGGTTGAATTGGCATTAGGTCATTCCTTTGCTGGAAAATATTCTTCTGCAAGACTCAGAGTGGGTTATCTCAAAGATGAAATTGAGAAACTATATGAAGAGGTAAAATCAATAAAATGAAACTAGATATACTAGAACAAATTGATATTTACATTGCCGAACAAGAAAAGAAACCACCTGCATTAGTTTATTCCATTGCAGATAAAATGGGAATATCAAAAGCTAAAGCAGAAAGCAGATGGGAAAAGGCTAGAGATGCAGCAGAGAAACAAGGTAAATCTGAGAAGGATAAATTCTTCTGGCCTTACGTTGTTAAAATTTTTAAGACCATGATGGGAACAACTGTAAAGAAAACATGGTCACCAGAAGAAGTTATGAAAATTGCTAAAAGGGTTTTGGCCAAAGCATAAGGAGAAAAAAGTAATGAGTCTACTTGAAGAAGTAAGAATACTTGAAGCATATGAACGAATATTACTCAGAGATGATGTTAGAAGAGAATTAAATGAAATCTTCAAACTAAAGCCAGAAGCAGCAAAGGAAAAAGCAAAGCAAAAGCTAAAACAACTTTCTGATGATATAAAAAGAGCCATAGAAAAACATGGTGAAGATTCTAAGACAGTTCTATATCTAAGAGCAAAGAAGAAACAGTTTGCTCATGCAATGGGAGAAGCTGAAGAAGTATGCCCAGAAGGAATGGTTTGGGATGAGCAACTTTTAGACTGTGTAACAGAAACTCCAGAGCAACCAGAAGTATTGAAAACTGAACAAGAAGAAGAATGCCCAGAAGGTCAGCAATGGTGTCCTATCCAAAAGAAGTGTGTCGAACCTGCAAGAGTTCAAGCAAGAATGGGTTTAGGTCCAGGAAGGGCTAGAGGTAAAATGGCAGAAGATCAACAATGCCCTGAAGGTCAAATATGGGATGATGTTCAAGAGAAATGTGTTGAGCCTGGAAAAGATCTAAAAATGGCCGATGAGGGTTTGGCAATTCATAAGAAAGCTTCTGTAGAAGATATTGCTAGTTTCCTCATGAAAGAATTTGGTATAAGTAAAGCAAGAGCTATGAAGCAAGCTAAAGAATATCATACCAAGATCCATGAAGGTGAATTGTCTGAAGCACAAATGAAAAAGAAATATGGTGGGTTTCCACTTAAACATCGTTTACACTTTGGTATGGATGTAAGTGAATTAATTAATCTGGTTAGACATAAAACATTCGAAGAACTTACTAAACCTGGAATACCTGTAGATCCAAAAAATAAGACACAGTACAATAAGGTATGGCAGTCTGTAATGAATGAAATACAAATACAGTTTCAGCTTAGAGAAAAGGCAGCAATGAATGATATAAGAAAAATATTACCAGAAATTATCATAGATAGTTTAACATTACCAGGGGTGAAATAATGAAATTTGAAAAATATTTAAGACTTGATGAATTAAATGAAGGCTTTTCAGTAAGAGATATATTTAGTGGTGTGCCACAACAAATGATGTCAAAGGTAAAGTCCAATCCAGCTTTAAAGAACAAACTTAATAAAGGTCTTACTACTCTTTTGAAGCCAACATATTTTAATGCCATTCCACTAGATAAAATTTTTGGTGTTCTTAACAAAGAAGGAATAGTAGCTTTGCAAGAAGACCAAACTGAGTGGAGTGGTCTTTTATTAGGTGGGTCTAAAGAAACACAATTAGTTACTTTTCATCTAGGATGGAAAGAAACAAAAGACGAAAACAAAAGGTATCAAGTGATACCTAATATTGCTTTGCATCTATCTTACTTTAAAATGCCTTCAGGTAAATATGAGGTAATAGCATATGTCAGTTAATGATGAATTATTAAATAGGCTGGAAGATAAAATCTATGAAGGAACAGATCTTAAATCTGTTAATAATGACATTGAGGAAGCAATGTTTACTATTCGTGATAAGATAATTCCCAAATTGATTAGAAATATGGGAAAGAAGGTTGACGGTAAAACACTGAAACATCCTCTTGCAAAAGCAGCAGATGAGTTAAGAAGAGTGCAGGGAGAACTTGCAGATATTAGCAATCTTATAAGAGGGAAACTATGAAAATTCTAGAAAAGATTAATAAACAACTTAATGAGAATAAAGCATTTGAGAAGGCTAGTGACTTAGTTGCAAAAGCAGCAATGGAAATTTCCAAACTTCCACTTGACAGAAAGAAAAAAGTAGAAATAAGTGAAATGCTTAGAAAAGTTCAAGATATTCTAAGATGGTATGAAGAATGAGATTCGAAAAATTTTTAAAAGAAGATGCAGCACAACTAGCTATTCCAGGAATGGCTACAAGATCACCACATGTCTGGGGATCTAACAATCCAGATTCATTTGCTGGAAAGAAATGTCCTCCTGATACTGTATGGAATGAAGCTAAGGGAAGATGTGAAAAAGCATTACCAAGTGATGAAGTCAGATTTTATGGGGGTAGACCAGCATCCAGTAGAATAACAAGCAAAACAAACATGGCTAGAAGGATAGGATAATGGCTCTAAGAGAATATTTGACAGAAAAATTAGGAATGCCAGGAGCATCTTTAAAATTAAATAATGCTGAAGCTGCATCTCAAAAGCTTTTTGCTTATTTAGTTTCTCTTGTTGATGAGATAGAACGAGAAGTTGAGGAAATAGAAGGCAGAAAGATACAGATACAGGGACAGAAAGTTAAAATAAAATCTATAGAGCTTGAAGTAAAAAAGCTAATTGAAAATCTAAAAAGATTTGCTCAAAGAATTAAGTAAGGAGAAAATAATGCAACTAAAGAAATATTTCAATCTACATTATAATAAAGGACCGGATCTTGGTGCAACTCTAGCAACAGTAGAGGAAACACTAAAATATTGGAATTTTCAAGAGCCAAAAGAAATGGTGAGAAAGTTAATGTATGCAGTTGGTCCACCAAGAGAGATGTCAATCATTTATGCAAAGTGGGATTATCTAGCAGGATTCGATAAGGTATGTGTTGTTGATGAAGAAGTTCCTCATCCAACACCAGTACCACATAATGCCTTTCTCTATTGCTGCAAGAAAATTGGTGTCGAGCCAGCATTGTATACTCCTTTAGCTGAAGCATCTGGTTCTATCATGATAGACGGTACTAAAGGAATTGTAAAAGCTAGATGTTCATCTCTTCTTGCAAATGCCGTAACACTGGGATTTGTAGAAGATGTTGTTGCTGGTAAAGTAGAACCTACTACTGAAGAACTCAATAGAAGAATGGAAGAAGTAGAAGTGCCTGATTGGTTCCAAGATAAATTAGGTGAAATAATAGGAGAATAAGAAATGAGTAAATTTAAAGAATATCTCAAGGAACAAACCTATGATTTTAAGGGAATGTTTAGTTTCGGCAATGGTGATACATCCGTAAGAGGTAGCAAGATTGGAATACCACCTGCTGTAACACCAAAACTAGGTATCAAGAATCTTAGAGTAGGTGTTGAAGCTCTTGAAGGATGGCAAAATCCAGTTGCCATGGAAGCTTGCATTAATATAATGAATTACTTTGGTGTACCCAATATCTTAACCTCAAGTAAAGCAAAATGGTTTAAGATTGCAGGGTTCGATAAGGTATGTGTTAATGATGAAGCAATTCCAAACTATACTCCAAAGTTTCATGTTGAATGTGTATATGGAACTAAAACAATGACAATTCCACTAGAAATGCATACACCATTAGCAGCAGTTTCTCAAAGCTTTATGTTCGATACATTCAAACAACAAATTACTGCAAGATGCAGTAGTATTGTTGGTTGTGCAGTAATGCTAGGCTTTGCAGAGGATGTTGTAAAAGGAGAAGTTGAAGCTGACTTTGAAGAGTTCATGGATAGATATGAAAACTTTGATGTTCCAGAATGGTTTGAAAGAGCAACAGGTGGTGTAGGTGCATTCCTTGAGTTTGAAGATAGAAAACACCAAGAAGCTCAGTTTAGAAAAGAGATGTTGAGAACTGGTGGAAAATATGGTAGGGGTTATCATTGGAAGATAGGTAAAGTTCCCATGGACATGGAGCAGGATCTTAATATTAAAGAGTCCTTAAGTGAAGCTGAGAAATATAAACTAACCGATAAGGAAATTGCCTTTATTAAAAAAGCAGTGCCAAAAATGAGTAAAAAAGTTCCTGGAACAATAACTTGGCAATCTTTAGCAGCAAGACCAGATGGAACAACAACACAAGTTTTACTTAAAGGAATGAGGTCTGGTAAAAAGCCAGAAGATGTTGAAAAATGGTTCAAACCTTTGGCTAAAAAAATAATTCCAGAGGAAGCAAAAATGGATGTAGATTGGAAGAAACTTGAAGATCCAGATGAAGAAGAATATCTAAATGATGTGTTAAGTAAAGCAAAGAAAATGGGTGATGATGAGATGATAAAACGAATCATGACCATGTTAGCATCAAAGGAGAAAAATATTACTAATGAATATCCTTAATAAAGTAGAAAATTATTTAATAGAAGCAGATAAAGAAGCTATTAAAGAAAAGATAATAGAGTTCTTCAAAAAGAACCAAAATCCAGCAGATAAAGAAGTTCATGCTTTTGCTGAGTCTCTTGGAATAGATGAACATAAATTTGAAGAACATATCTATTCTCTTCTTGGTAGCTTAATTAGAAAGGGAGAGAAAGAATGAACATTCTTGAGAAAATCAAATACATAGTAGAAGGAACTGGTTTCGATACCAACATAGAGAAAGATACTATAGAGAATGATAACTTCCGTAAAGTTATCTTTACTGCTAAAAACATGCAGTTGGTGTTAATGTCGGTAGAAGATGATATAGGAATGGAAGTTCATAAAGATACTGACCAGTTCTTTAGAATTGAGAAAGGCACAGGAAAGGCAACAATAGGAAATAGAACTTTCCCTATCAAAGATGGTTCGTCATTTATAGTTCCTATGGGAAACAAGCATAATGTTGTTAACACTGGAGATGAACCACTAAAACTTTATGCTATATATTCTCCACCACATCACCCAGATGGTAAAATAGATAAAACCAAACCTGAAGGAAACAAAGAAGCTGTAAAGGAAGGTCAATTAAATGAGAGGATGCCAGATACCCCATGTCCTAAATGTGGAGGTAGAAAAACTCATAGAGAAGGTTGTCCTAAATTACAAGCATCTATAAGAAGAAGTTCTGAAAGAGAAGAAGCAAAAAGAAAGGCTCAAGGTAAGCCAACTACTCCTAAGATATAAAGGGGAAAATAAATGAGTAAATATTACGGTCACCATCCAAGTCCAGATATAGCTGATCCTTCAGCAATCAGTGCAGAATTAGATGATAGATATACCAAAACTGAAACAGATAGTTTAGTAGCAACTGTAAGTGCTGCAACACTTGATGAAGCTAATAACGGATGGTTTAAAGAAAACTTCACTATGACTACAATTACAAGTGGTGCATCTGGAAGACCAATTGGTATAGTTTTTGATGAGAGTGTGGTTTTCTTTAAGGTCCATATTGTTGCTATGGACAATGCACCTGGAGCACCTGGAGATGCTGCTGCATGGCATCTTGAAGCAGCATTCCAAAAGTCAGTACCAACTGATGCTAGACAGCTAGGACCAACTATTGCAGTTCTTGAGGTTAAGGATGATCCTAATTGGGATGCAGACTTTGGCTTACAAGGAATAGCACAAGAGGTAGTTGAAATACAAGTAACAGGTACAGTAGGAACAACAATTAGATGGACCATATCAGTAGAATGGTTCATGGGAGGACCATAAGGAGAGATAGGTATGGCAAAAGTAGGCTTTATAGATAATAAGATGAGACAAGTTGATGGTCTCTGGGATGATATTAGTGTAAAGTGGAATGAAATGTTTTCAAAAGAATTAACTGCTGCTGGTATTATAGAACCTCTATTCGAAATGTTTATGAATGATGGATTTGGAAGTTTAGGTGTTGCTAAATGGCTTTTTCTTCCAGTAGGACCACCTTATATGTCATTATTTTTTACAGTAGAAATTCCTCATAACTGGAAAGTTGGAACTGCAATTTGGCCACATGTACATTTTTCCACAGATTGGATGGGAGGTCCACCTGGAGATGTCGGATGGCAATTAGAATATACTATTGCTGAACCAGGAGCAGTTTTTCCTCCAACAATTTTGCTTCCTCTTATTTCACCTACTCTTGGAGTACCATTGCTACATGAATATACTATTCCACCTGCATCCTCTCCAATTATAGTTCCCTCTACATCTACAGATGTTGATGCTATAATGCAATGTAGGATATCTAGATTTGAAGTACCTGATACATATCCTGGTGGTGTGTACTTACATTCAGTAGGTTTCCATTACCTAAGAGATGATATTGGAAGTTACTATGAGTGGAGTAAAGAATAATGAGATTTGAAAAGTTTCTTAATGAAGCAAAGAAAAAGAAGAAACAACCAATGTCTCAGGCAGAAAGAGTTGCCAAGGCTAGAGTTCCTACTGTAGGTCTTTTACGTCCTAAAGAAGTAAGTAAACAAGATAGGATAAAAAAAGAAAAGAAAAAAGAAAGACGTGATATTAAAAAAGATCTTAAAAAGTATTATTAACAATGCAACCTACAGTAATTTGGGGGATTTTACTAAATAATATTGAAGTAAAATCCCTTTTTTGTTTTACAACTCCGTTATCATGTATTATAATAGGAACAAAATATGGCATTAGGTATACATAAAAAAGTAAAACTAAACAAAGCTTGGTGGAGAACAGGCAGGTTTTATACTTTTCAATATAGAGCATGGGAACATGACCCTGAACCTGTAATAATATTGATGTACTTTTTCTCAGGGAGACACCCCAATACCGGAAGACAATGGAGATTCTTTCAAGGAGTAAATCTTTCCTATATACCTAGAGGAAATAGAAGAACTTTTGTACAGGAATGGAAAAGAGCTTTTGAAAGATCTAATGGTAATTTCGAATTTACCTACCGATTGCTTTCACGAAGATACCCCTGGATGAAAACAGCAGTTAGAAGGTATTTCTACAGTCCTGAATATTATATACAACCTCCACTTGGCAATAATGGAATGTATGAAGTGCCTTTTGATGAAGTAGATAGTATAGTAGTAAGTACTTTTAGGAAAGACTTCTCTAAGAAAGTCAAACGTGCTCTTGCTGCTAAATTAAAATCGGCAATGGAGAGTAGAGGTGGTTTTCTAGCAAGAGTAATGGGATTACAAGGTAGAAGGGGAGCAGTCAGACCTGAAAGAGGTGGTAGAAGATAAAATTTGTGAAAAGGAGACTATTTTATGGAGAATGAAACTATGGACAAAGAAGGTCTATTACAGGAGTTTGCTACCATCCTTGATTTATATGGGGATGATATTACCAGACGAGAGTATGACGAAATTTCAGACAAGCCAGTTCATTCAAGAACACTTGAAAGACAATGTGAAGGATGGGAAGCTGCAAAAAGAGAAGCAAGGGTTAAGTTTCCCAAAATAGAAGTAGCAACAGAAGAGAACGGAAAAAATGGAATCCCTGTTCTCAATAAGAATGCAACAAAAGCAATTAGACTTCTCAAACAACAACCACATACATTTGAAATGTTATGTGATGCCCTGGAAGTCCCACCTAAAGAAGGCAGAAAAATCCTAAACCAGATTAAAGAAGTACACGGTCATTATGTTACACAGATTGGTGAAGCATGGACTATTGATGATCCTCTGCTTCAAGGACCGGAAGATCTTATTCATGCAATCTCAGAATTGAAACATGGACGTTTTGGTGTTGCATCAGATAAACACTTTGGATCTAAGTTTCAGCAATTGACATACCTAAATGATTTCTATGAAAGATGCTATAGATTAGGTGTTGATTTCATGCTAGATCCAGGTGATCTAACAGATGGTGATGGCACTGTTTATAGAGGGCAGAGATTTGAGATGTTCCTTCATGGATTCACAGAAATAAGAGATTACACTGCTGAACACCATCCAAAACTTTCAGGAGTAAATACATGGGTTATTGCAGGTAATCATGATGAATCGTTTATTAAGAGTGCTAATGCAAACATTCTACAAGAGCTAGAAATGAAAAGACCCGACATCAAATATATGGGTAGAAGAGGTGCATATATAAACTTAGTGTCACAAGCAGTTAAAGCTTATCTACATCATCCAAGTGGTGGTGTAGCTTATGCATTGAGCTATAAGGCACAGAAATTTATTGAAGGTTTCTCTTCAGAACACAAACCTCAGATATTTTTTATTGGTCATTATCATTCTATGGGGCAGTTCTTCATCAGAAATGTACATACATTTTTGTGTGGATGCTTTCAGTCACAGACACCATATTTAAAGGCAAAGGGTCTCATGCCACAAATTGGTGGATGGATTGTTGACTTTGATATAGCTAGTGATGGATGGTCCTTGGAAGTAGTTAATTCTACAATTGTTCCTTACTATAAACCGATAAAAGAAGATTACAAGAATTATCCACGATAAATTAATTTAAAAAACCTCCTTTTTGTTATAAATATTAATGAATCTAATGAATAGGAGGTTTTTTGTTTGAAAAGTTACTATTACTATAAAGTTATCAGGAAGACAATTGTTCAATTTCTTGATCTTTTTAATGACATCCAAATTGCCAGATATAGAGATGGTGCAGGTGTAGCTGATGGAGTTATATTTGATAAGCTATATGTTGTTCCTCTTAAATTTGGACCTAAACAAAAAACTTGGTTTTGGATATATGAAAGAAAAGATGATGAAATGCTTCCTATGATGTCTGTTAATTTACAGGGAGTAGAATATGCACAAGATAGGCAAGGGGCTAAGTTTGCAAAAATCTGTAAGAGCAGAAATTTAGATATAGGAACTGTTGAAAAATTCCTTAATCCTATTCCATATAATTTTAATTTTCAGCTTACAATCTGGAGTCTTAATATAGTTGATGTAGATCAGATCTTAGAACAAATTCTTCCCTTCTTCACACCTTTTATTCAGATAAGGGTTGCAATACCAGAGCTAAGTGTTACATTAGATGAAAGAGTACAATTCAATGGTGCCAGTCCTGATCAATCATTAGAGTATGCAGATGAAGAAAGACGAGTTATAAAATGGAACCTGGATTTTTCCGTACAAGGATATCTATTTCAACCTCTACTAGATGATCCTGCTGTTAAAATGATAAAGGAAATTATATTACAATACTATACCAAATGTGGCTTTTTCAACAACAGAGACTCTTCAGCAGAATTTCTATCTGCTGCACCTGTTGGAGGTCTTTATACTTCCTGGACTAAGGGGATAACAGCATATCCGGTAGATAATGAAATAGTGAAGCTTTACAAATATCAACTTTTTGAGGAACACTAATGTCAGAAACTTTACAATGTCAAGATGATGTTACTGGTGGAATTGTATTAGATAAAGCATCTCCAGCTAACTTTAGTTTGGTGCTTCCTAATCTTCCCCCAGACGTTACAATAGCAGATACACAAGAGTTAATAATCAATATATATGGAACTGTTATTCCAGGTGTGTCTCTTGATGTATTAGAACTATATTGGGTTCTTGGTAAAACTCATATGGACAGTGGTGGTATAACATGGGAACCTTTCACTGTAGAATATATTGTTGATGAAAGTCTGTTGAACTGGAGAATACTTCATAAATGGATGATGTACATCAATAACAATAAAGACAGACGTGGAAGACCACCACAAGATTATACAGTTGATGCTACTATTAGAGTAATAGATAACTTCCAAAAAGAGTTATTCAGACTGTTTTTTGTAAACCTATGGGTAAGTGCTGTAGGAGAGGTTAGATTCAGCACAAGAGAAGGACAGGCTAACCTAGAATCCACAGCACAATTTACTTATGACAGATATGAGCTACGTGATGCACGATGTGAAGATTAACTTCCATGCATTCCAAGTCTATCTTTAAAGTAGCTTGCATCTGGATCATATTTTTTTGCAGGTTTTGGTGGAGGTGGTTCTACCTTATTTTTCATTTCGTAGTTATACATCTCCCTTACCTTTCTTCTCAATTCAAAGGGAACATCAACATTCTTCTGAAGAAATTTGATCATTTCCCTTTCATCTTGTGTTAACCTAAAACAATATGTCTCACCTTTTTTAGCTCTTCTTTTATACATGATTTCAATTCTCTCCTTTTGTCGAACTTCTGTCAATCACCTGTATATCATTTATCATACAACTCTAAATATATTTAGAATTTTTGATTAGTTTTTTATAAATACTATTGAATTGGGTTATTTATTTACTTTTAGTAGGAGGAAAGAGGAATGGCTTTTTATCTTAGTCCATTAGTTGACGTTAACGAAATTGACCTTACAACTACTATTCCAGCAGTAGCAACATCCATTGGTTGTTTGATATTGAGGAATACCTATAAAGGTCCAGAAAGAAAAAAGTGGTTGATCACATCAGAAGATGATCTGATTGAAACTTTTGGTCAACCACCAAGCAATGTATATGCTTATAGAGACATGCTTGCAGGTACAGGTTTCTTCAGATGGGGAACAAAACTTTATGCTACCAGAACTATGCCGATGTCAGCAACCTTTGCAGGTACAAAAGCACTTAGTGGTACTGGTGCCAATCCCTCAACTTTCGAACCTTTTACTTCAGCCAATGCATATATATTAGATGATTTTGTAAGTGAAGACCCTGATCAATTTGGTGAAGAAGTTACTGTTGCTGCTATTAACCCTTTTTACCTAATAGCTAGTTCAAGAGGTGCATGGGGAAATAATATTAGAGTAGCAGTAGTAGACAAGTCCACATACTCAGCAATTACCACTGGTGGATTTAGCACCGATCCTACCTGGAGAGATGTCAATACCGGAACATGGGATGCAGTTCAAGACACCGATAGTCCTTTAACAGATCAGAAAGATTTCTTGATTATTGTTTATTCTATGGAGCAAGGTGAAACATCCTATACCAGAAAAGAGGAATGGAATGTTTCAACACAAGAAGATAGAGTTGATGATGAAGGTGTCACAACTTTTGCTGAGAATGTTATCAACCAACAATCAAAGTATATTAGAATTGCTTTTAATGAAGCACAAAAGAATGCTAATATATATATTGCAACTGCAAGTTGGCAACAATTTGGTGGTGGTGTAGATAATCAGGGAGATTCAGTTGAAGATGGAGATATTATAAGAGATCTTGATCTTTATGCAAATGCAGAAGATGTTGATGTTAATATCTTCATTGATTCAGACAAGTCAGAAACAGTTAAAGCATATATGGCAAGTATCTGTGAATCTAGACTTGACTGTATGGCAGTTCTAGACTGTCCATATGACACAGTTGTAAATAACAGTGGAAGTGAAGTAGAAGATTTAAGAAACTGGAGAACAGGAGCATTGGCACCTTATCTTACAGACAACTTAAATCTTAATACTAGCTATGCTGCTGTTTATGGAAACTGGTTAGAAATTTATGACAAGTGGAATAACAAATATAGATGGATACCAACATCAGGTCACATTGCAGGTATCTTTGCACGTACTGACGATGTAACTGATCCATGGTTTGCACCAGCAGGTTTCCAAAGAGGTATTCTAAGCAATGTTAGAAGACTTGCATGGAACCCAACACTTGGTGAGAGAGACATTCTCTATAAGAATGGTATTAATCCTGTTGTTAGTTTTGCTGGTCAAGGTAAAGTTGTCTTTGGACAAAAGACAATGTTAGATAGAAATTCTGCTTTCAATAGAATTAATGTAAGAAGACTTTTCATTATTCTTGAAAAAGCAATTTCAACAGCAGTTACAAACTTTCTCTTTGAACCAAACGATGAAATCACTAGACTTCTTTTACTTAATTTGATTGATCCTTTCCTAAGAGATGTTAGATCAAGAAGAGGTATTTTCGATTACTTAATAGTTTGTGACAGCACAAACAATACACCTGAAAGAATTGATAGAAATGAGTTATGGTGTGATATTTATGTTAAGCCTACAAGAGCAGCAGAGTTCATCGTACTTAACTTCATAGCAACTAAAACAGGTGCTAGTTTTACTGAAATTGCTGCCTTGAGAGCAGGAAGAGCTTAATTAGGAGGAATATATAATGGCAGGTTTTGATATTGATAGTTACAGAGCAAACTTCAAAGCTGGAGCAAGAGCATACTTGTTCCAATGCAAGCCTTTGTTTCCAGTGCAAGTAGTTAATGCCAATACTGATCAAGCTACATATCTTGTGAGATCATCATCTTTACCAGCAGGTACTATTGAACCAATTACAACTAACTGGCAAGGATTTGACTTCAAGATGGCAGGTAAGCTCACATATGCTGAATGGAGCATGATGTTTAATGTTGATATGAATGCAGACGTTTTGAAATGGTACATTGATTGGCAAAGGCTGATCCATGATCCAACATCAAATCAACATGCTACACCATCAGATTACATGGTTGATCAGGTAATTGAGCTTCTTGATCTTAATGGTGATCCTATCTTGAAATATAAATTGGTAGGTGCTTGGCCAAGTACAGTTGAAGCTGTAACTCTTGACTATGCAACAAATGACGTAGCACAATTTAGTGTTATGTTCAATTACCAATACCATATAGTAGATAGATTGGTTGACTATGCAAGGGTTCTTTCCTTTGCTGGCTAACACTTAGGAGGTTATTATGCTACTTAAGGGTGTGAATGAACGTATTTCAGAAAAATACGAAAAGATGTTGAGTGAAGGCAAATTGGATAAGAGAGTTGACCCTATGCAGGTTCAGCTTCAGAAGATAAGAGAACAAAATAAACTAAAATTTGGAACTGGCATCATGAGGTTATCTGATGCCAGATCCAAAATTGATTCAGCAGGTAAATTTCTAGAAGGTGGTTCTAGAAACGATGCAGAACTAGCTTTAAAAGCTGCAATATATGATTTAAATGAAGCTATTAAAGATATAACAAGTAAATAATTGTGAGGTGAAAAAATGTCTTCAAATTACAAGAAGTACTTAAACAGGTATGAGTTTAAAGCTGTATTACCAGGAAGTGGACAAGAGATCACTTTCAAGCCAATTACAACTGGACAAATGAAAGCTTTGTTAGTTTATGAAGGAGAACAAGATTTAGGTGCCGTTGAAGGAG
>SMTZ1_10008607_pt1 | contig 14162 bp, 16 predicted proteins | sample DeeMarSWOR136_30_FD_25667 | JGI IMG/M metagenome (IMG submission 25667) | reverse complement strand
AGGCTCCTGGGTAAAGGCCATCTCAAGTGCTGAGGCCACTGCACTGAGGAGTTCTTCAGGCGTAAATGGCTTTTCCAGATAATGCGCTGCGCCCAGTTTTATCGCCTGGACTGCTGATTTGATCGAGGCATAACCTGTAATCATAATAACTGGAAGGGACGGTCTGGCCCTCTTGAGGTCCCTCAGGACGCGCATGCCCCCCACATCCGGCATCCTGATATCAGTTAGAACAATATCGTATTCCCCCTCCGTAGCCCTTCGAAGGCCATCCCGGCCGCTCAGTGACGTATCCACTTGATAGTCCTTACCGGTCAGTATCTTACTGACGCTCTCCAAGACAACCCGTTCATCATCTATCACCAAGACCCTCTTCCCTTCCATAACATTCCTACTTCTCAATCCCCCCATCTCTCCCACTTAGCTCGTTTACCGGAAGCCAGATGGTAAACGTACTTCCGCGACCAACCTCACTCTGAACCCGAATTGTTCCACCGTGTCTGTGTACAATCCCGTATGAAACTGCCAGGCCAAGCCCGGTGCCCTGACCAACCTCTTTCGTAGTAAAAAAGGGTTCGAACAGTTTGTCGAGATCCTCGGGTGGTATACCGCAACCGGTATCCGTAATGGCGATCTCAACACCCTTCCGGCCCGTGTCACTTGCAGATAAGCTGATGCCGGTCGACACCGTAATATTGCCGCCCGGCTCAGTAGCATCAAGGGCATTTATGATTATATTCAGGAGCACACCCTGGAATTGGCTGCGATCGAGAGTAACCACGGGTAGATTCTCCCCTAGATGAAACTCTATGCTTACGCCCTTTAGGAGCGCCGAGTTTTCCATCAGTGAAATCGTGGAGCGGACAAACAGGTTTATCTCTGTTGGCTCTGGCTCCAGCTTTGTCTGTCTGGAGAAATCAAGCAGGCCCTTGACGATCTTCTTGACCCGTACGGTGGACTCAGCTATTTTTTCAAGATGAGACCGAACGTCATCTCCAATATCCTTGCGTCGCAGCAGGATACGGGTAAATGTCAATATGCCCGTTAAGGGGTTGTTGATCTCGTGAGCAACGCCTGCTGCAAGCCTTCCAGCACTGGCTTGCTTCTCAGACTGCAGCAACCGATTTTCGCTCTCTTCCCTCCTGCGCCTCTCGCGTTCCTCGAGAGATACGACCATCTCCTTGAAGGTATTCTGTAGGACACCGAGTTCATCCTTTGATAGGGGCCCAACATCCGGCGCTAGATTGCCTTTGGAGACCTGTTGACTGGCCTTTATTAACCGGTGCACCGGGCCCATGATCTTGTCCTCCAGAATGTATGCCAGCCCTACTGCTAAGGCCATGCCAGCCACGATGATAAGTACCAAGAGAGTCAGGGCCTCCCTTCGCATATCCACATACTTCTGCTCCAGTACCCCCACATAGAGCATTCCTACCCTTTCACCAGAGATGTCCTCGATTGGCTCATATGCTGTTATGTACCAGTCGCTGACCACGAAGGCCCGGTCCGTCCATCTCTCACCCCTGTCAAGCACCCGCTCCTTGACCTCCTTCGAAACCCGCGTCCCGATAGCCCGCTCTCCATCCGGGGTCATGACATTCGTCGATATCCTGAGGTCATTCTGAAAAATAGTCGCCGTCCCTATGCTACGGCCTTTGTATATCTCCTGCCGAAACACCGTGTCCCGCACTCTGTCCACGATCGTTGTGCTGCGGTTCAGCAGGATCCCGGCATAAAGGACCCCGAGCAGATCATCGCCGTCGAAAACGGGAACAGCAGCAGCAAGGGCCATACCTGAGGTCTCCTCCTTTTCCTCTTGCGGAGCTGCCCTCGGTGTGGCAAGCAACCTAATTCTGGCTCGATAGGCCAGTTCTGGGTCCTCTGCAAAGAGCAGCTCCTTGCTGAGGATAACTGTCCCTGCGACCGCCCTGGGGCCTTCCAGAGCCAGGCTTGCTATAGGATTCACGAGCTGAGGCTTTTCATTGGGAATGGGATTCGGCCCAAGCCGGCATAGCGTGCTGCCTTCGCTCGTGACGATGCCGGCGAAATCCAAATCGGCGTGCAGGGCTACGAACCCGATTATAGGCAAAAGTCCCTGGACATTGCGCCTTCTCAGCTCTGAACGAAATCCAGGGCCCAGGCTGGAGATATCGAGGGAGTTCTTCACCTTCTCAATCTGATTAAGGTACAGTTCGCGGGCAGAATTCAGGTCCAATCTGACGCGGTTTGTTGCCTCGCTGAGCACGGCCTTGTAAAGGAGCTGGCCACCAACAAAGAGGGAAACAGCGCCAACCAGAATGACGACCCCAAGAAAACTGGCTATGAGCTTGGATCTCGTAGAGTAAAACATCTGGCTTTTTTGAAGGTTTAAGACTTGCTCTGGATCTTCAGAAAAGCGAGCATCCGTCTCTGGGCTCGCGTAAGGCGCCCGATCTGCCCCTCTATCCACAAAACATCACCAGTCACGATGGCAAGTTTCTCCGCCTTGGTTAAGTCATATTCGTCCAGGGCATCTACCCCATTTTCCAGAAGGTTCATGAAGAGCTCGTCATCTGATTCTGCCCGCTCCAGAACCCTGGCCATCTCTTCCTTGTGAATGAGTGTCTGTTCCTCAGCTTCCGGGGTCGTACCGAGTGCCCGGGCCACTGCATCCACAAGCTCCTCGGGCTCAAATGGTTTTTCTATATAGTCCGCTGCCCCCAGTTTCATGGCCTGTACGGCCGATTTGACTGTTGCGTAACCGGTGATGATAAGCACGGGAAGAGATGGTTTAATTCTCTTTACGTCTCGTAAGACCTTCATACCGCCTATATCTGGCATGCGGATGTCGGTCAGGATGATGTCGTAGGGCCTCTCAATAGCCCAGTCTAACCCCTCACTTCCTCTCAGGGTGACATCTACCTCATAATTCTCATCGCTCAGGATCTGACTAACGCTGTCCAACACGATCTGCTCGTCATCAATGACCAGGGCCTTCTTCTTTTCCATGGCGTTCCTCCTTCTTAACAACCTGACGAATTGTCTCGACGAGTTCGTCGGGCTCAAATGGTTTGGCAATAAAGCGAACAGCCCCTATTCCGATGGCTTCTTTCACAGTCTCCGTAGTATAATAACCGCTCATAGCTACAATAGGAACATTCGGCCATTGCTCCTTAACCTTCTCCATAAGATAGATACCATCGCGCTTGGGCATCTTTACATCTACGAGCAAAACGGTGAAACGATTGTTCTCCATTGCCTCCAAAGCCTTGTCAGCACTGGGGACCAGTAAGACCTCAAAGCCCTCGAGTTCAAACACCGCCTGGCAGCTCTCAAGGACAATATGTTCGTCATCTACAACAAGTATTCTTATGGTATTCATGCCTGACCCACACCCTGGTTAATAGAGAAATCCATCCCGCTTTCTCAGTGCATCGTACTTTTGAGCAACAAAAAATGCGCCGAGGTCGAAGATCCGGATTGTTTTATTGAGAGCCTCTATTGCCTGCAGATGGTGCATAGGTGTGAGAAAGTGTGCCTGGGAATCGGCGTACTCCCACATATGCCTTCTCATCATCAAGAGGGCGTATATAGCTTCAGGGCAGGGAATGCCTTCATTGTACCTATCTTCAGCATAGTGCGTAAAATACTCATATACATCCCTGCTAGGTCTATTACTAAAATATATTCGGCTCAGATTCTTGTAAAAGTTCACAGCCTGCATGACGCACTGTTCGTGGGGTATTGTATGGTATGTGGGGGTCCTATTATTTCTTCTTATATCCCTGCACCACTGCTCGGAGATTTTTTGTGCATGGCGTTCGGTAATCTCTATCAGCTTATCCGCAAATGCCTTCATGATCGTAGTGTTCTTTTTAGGGAATCTGACCCTGTCGGCTCGTCTGCCTCCGTTTACGGCGTATCTTTTCAGCCACCTTCAACCTCACCAGTGAGCGCCGAAGAGCAACCTTAGCAGCAGCGGTCTCTGTGACAGTGGAGGGGGCGGCCGCACCTCGAGGAAACCTCCGCTCACCGCCAGATAGGACTCCTCACTATCCTTTTTGATGATGAGTTCCCCAGGCTGTAGCATAGTCATCAGAGAGGCATGGTGGGGAAGTATACCCAGCTGCCCCTCCAGCCCCCACACAATCACCATATGAACATCATCTGAATAAACCATTCTTTCCGCGGTAACGATCTCAAGCCTCAATGTAGCCACTACAGCTCCCCCATCTCCTTAGCTTTTTCCACCGCCTCATCGATAGTGCCCACCATATAAAAGGCAGCCTCAGGGAGGTCATCGTGCTTTCCCTCCAGAATTTCCCTGAACCCACGCACTGTTTCCTCAACAGGGACATATTTACCCGGGATACCGGTGAATTGCTCAGCCACGTGAAAGGGCTGCGAGCAAAACCTCTGAATACGACGTGCCCTGTGCACGGTGAGCTTATCCTCCTCGCCTAACTCCTCCATGCCCAGGATGGCTATGATGTCTTGCAACTCCCTGTATCTCTGGAGCGTCCTTTGCACGCCTCTCGCCACCTGATAGTGCTCTTCACCAACGATAGCGGGATCAAGTATTCTGGATGTCGAGGTCAAGGGGTCAACAGCAGGATAAATGCCCAGCTCCGCAATAGACCGATCCAAGGCAACGACAGCATCCAGGTGTCCATAGGTGGCCACGATACCGGGGTCAGTGTAATCGTCAGCCGGCACATAGATAGCCTGGAATGAGGTAATGGAACCCTTCTTGGTCGTGGTGATCCTTTCCTCCAGTTCTCCGACATCCGTCCCCAACGTTGGCTGATAACCAACTGCCGACGGCATGCGCCCCAGCAAGGCTGAAAGCTCCATATTAGCCAGAATATAGCGGTATATGTTATCTATAAACAGAAGGATATCCTGTCCCTCAACATCGCGGAAGTACTCCGCCATGGTTACCCCCGTCAGCGCTACCCGGGAGCGAACACCAGGGCTCTCATTCATCTGCCCAAAGACGAGCACACTCCTATCCAGGACCCCAGACTTCTTCATCTCAAGCCACAGATCATTGCCCTCACGGGATCGCTCCCCTACACCGGTGAAGATAGAATACCCACCGTGCTCGGTGGCGATATTCCGAATGAGCTCCATGATGACAACTGTCTTGCCTACACCCGCCCCACCATACGCCCCTATCTTTCCCCCCCTGGTGAAAGGGGTCACCAGATCCATTATCTTAAGCCCCGTCTCCAGCATCTGGGGAGTCGTCTCCTGTTCCTCCAAACGAGGCGGCTGGCGATGGATAGGATAACGCAGATCAGCCTTGATCTCACCGAGATCATCTAAGGGCTCGCCAAAGACATTGAACAGCCTTCCGAGCGTTGCCTTCCCCACAGGGACCGTTATCGGGGTCCCCATATCCACAGCCTCAGCCCCCCTCTGCAGTCCCTCAGTAGCGGTTAGGGCAACACCCCTCACCCAGTTGTTGCCGGTGTGATGTTGGGCTTCCACAATAATTTGGGCACCATCCTGATTGATCACTATGCCATTGTTGATCGCCGGCAGTTGATCAGGTGGAAACTCCATATCGATCACGGTGCCAATAACTTGAACCACCTTACCTCTTGCCATCCGGTACCTCGTTACCTTGCAAAGGCTTCAGCTCCTCCATAAATGTCACAGATCTCATTGGTTATGGTCTCCTGTCGGGCCTTATTTAAGGTCAGGATCAGGTCCTCAATGACTTCCCTGGCGCTATCGCTTGCATTACGCATAGCTACCATTCTCGCCGATTGCTCACTGGCAATGAGTTCCAGTACCGCATGGTACACCCGCATCTCCACAAATCGCGGCAATAGTTCGTTCAAAACTATGCTCGACTCGGGCTCGTAGATATACTCCCCTCTCCCTGCTGGAGCGAGATCAACTGGTTCGACGGGGAGCAAGACCTCCATTGTGGGCCGTTGCACCACAGTGGTGACAAAACGGGGATAGGCGAGATAGATCAGGTCACTTTCACCGTTGCTGTAGTCATCAATAACGACGCGAGAGATAGGGAGCGTTTCGAGCACTGTTGGTCGGTCCTTTATCCCGCCAAACTCAGCGCGTATGCTTTGCCCCGCCCGAAGCATAAAGGCCCTGCCCTTGCGTCCTATCGTAATGAGGGCCACGGGCACGCTCTGCTCAAGGATAAACCCCGCGACAAGGCGATTGAGGTTAGCGTTCAACCCACCACAGAGCCCACGATCGGCGGTAAAATGGACTATCCCGATTCTTCTCACCTCTCTCTTTTGCAGTAATGGATGAGGTTGGTCACCAACTCGTGAATGAAAGGCAAGATGAGAAATCACCTCACCTATCTTCTCGGCATATGGGCGTCCTGCCCTTGCCTGATCTTGAGCCCGTTTCATCTTAGCGGTGGCAATCATCTCCATTGCCTTGCAGACCTTGGCCGTGCTCTCAATACTGCGTATGCGCCGGCGAAGGACTCGAGTGCTAACCATATGGCTCCTTAATGCGCTGCGCTTGCCTTACATTCCAATATGGCCTTCTCCAGGGCCTCTCTCGTTTCAGGGGTTATCTCTTTGTCCTCGTTTATTCTTTGCTCTATTTCAGGATGCCTGGTTTTCATAAATCGATGGAAGTTCTCCTCCCAGGCAATAACCTTATCTATTGGCACGTCATCAAGAAAGCCATTGCTTACTGCGTAAAGGATCGTTACCTGGTGCCCTAAAGACATGGGGGAATACAGGGGTTGCTTCAGTACCTCAGTGATACGCCGACCCCGCTCTAGCTGTTCCCTGGTAGCCCTATCGAGGTCTTCAGCACCAAACTGAGCAAAGGCCTGAAGCTCACGAAACTGAGCGAGCTCTAAGCGTAAGGTGCCGGCTACCTGCCTCATGGCCTTCCTCTGTGCAGAGCCACCGACCCGTGATACCGATAATCCCACATTCGCTGCGGGACGGATGCCAGCGTTAAAGAGGTCGGGTTCTAGGTAGATCTGCCCATCGGTGATGGAAATTACGTTTGTCGGGATATAAGCCGACATATCGCCTGCTTGGGTTTCAATGATAGGCAAGGCCGTCAGGGAGCCACCGCCATACTCCGGGGCCAGCTTAGCCGCCCTCTCCAGAAGCCGGCTATGCAGATAGAAGATGTCTCCAGGATAGGCCTCCCTGCCTGGTGGACGGCGAAGTAACAAGGAGAGCTGGCGGTAAGCCCAGGCGTGCTTGTAGAGGTCATCATACACAATCAGCGCATCCCTTCCCTGTTCCATGAACTCCTCGCCCATAGCACAACCGGCATAGGGCGCAATGTACTGCAATGGTGCCGGATCAGAAGCGTCAGCCGCCACCACGATAGTGTGCCCCATGGCCCCATATTTCTCCAAAAGGGCCACCACCTGGGCCACCTTGGATGTCTTTTGCCCAATAGCCACATAGACACACGTGACATCTTCACCTTTCTGCGCGATGATGGTATCCAGAACGATGGCGGATTTGCCGGTAAATCGGTCACCGATAATGAGCTCGCGCTGCCCGCGCCCGATGGGTATCATGCTATCTATGGCTTTGATACCCGCCATCAGTGGGGTATCTACCGGACACCTCATCGTCACACCCGGCGCTACTCTTTCCACTGGACGTGTTTTCTCCGTCCTCATTGGCCCTCTGCCATCGCGGGGACGCCCCAAGGGATCAACAACCCTTCCGACCAGGGCATCGCCTACCGGTACCTCAACTACCCTTCCCGTCGTGCGTACCTCGTCTCCTTCCTTAATCCGGGTACAATCGCCCAAGATGACTACCCCGACATTGTCTTCTTCCAGATTCAGGGCCAAGCCCATGATGTCATAGGGAAACTGCAACAGCTCGTTGTATCGTGCAGCGCCCAGTCCGTGAACTCGTGCTATACCGTCACCTACCTCGACGACTGTGCCTACATTGGCCATAGCCACGGCGGCGCCAAAGTGTTCAATTTCCTCCTTGATTATCGAAACAATATCTCGATCCCGTGCCTCCACCTGGGACTCCTGTCAATTTAATATCATCCAATGCTGCATTATCCTCCAGCCCAGGCCAAACGCCTTCTCAAGGACTCCAACATATTCTTAATGCTTCCATCGATGAGCGTATCGCCAATCCTGGCCTTAAATCCCCCTATGATAGACGGGTCAGTCTGGGCGTCGATGATGACTTGATGCCCGGTCATTTCCGCAAATCGACCCGAAAGCCACCTCTTATCCTCATCATTCAAGGGCACAGCGGTGGTAACCTCGGCGTGCTCGATGCCATAGTGGACATCGAACAACCTCCCATACTGATGTGAAATCTCACTCACCAGTCTCAATTTACCCTTGCTCATGAGAAGATAGATCAGATTGAGCACTAACGGGCCTACCTCACCCAGCCGTTCCTTCAGGAGACGCCTCTTGGTATCAAGAGATGGTTTCGGATTCTCCAACAAATCCATGAGTTCCGCATCCGCAACTATGCCGGCAACTTTACCCAGATCTATCCTCCAGCTCTCTAGCTCGCCTTTCTCCGACGCAAGCTCAAAGGCTGCTTGTGCATACCGTTTACCGGAACCTACTCGGGGCATTGTTGACTCACGCCTCTCTTCAAGACAGTACTTTCCGCCAGGGCCTTCTCAATTAGCTGACGGTGCTTTCCCCTGTCTAAGGTTTCATTGATCACCCTCTCAGCGGCCAGTATTGCTATATCAACAAAATCCTTACGCAGCTCATTAAGCAGCTTTCCTCGCTCCCGCTCCAGCTCAGCTCGAGTCCTCTCAACGATAGCCTGGGCCTCCCTTCTTGCCTCCTGTCTCGCCTCTTCTTTCATGCGTTCGCCTGCCTGTGCTGCCTGCTCAACTATTGAACGTCCTTCATCGCGTGCCTTGCTGATCTGCTTCTCCACCTCTATTCGGGCACGGTCATATTCCCGTTTTGTGGCTTCAGCCTGTTCCATGCTCTGTTTTATCCGTTTCGAGCGCTCATCAAGCATGCTGCGGATCGGCTTGTACCCGAAGACCGTGAGTATCCCCAGCAAAATAAGAAAGTTAATCAGTTGCCCAAGAAAACTGGGTAACGTTAGCCCCAAAAAGCCTTCCATCCGAGTTTGCTGCCCTCCCTACATCAGGTGCTTACGCTACGAAGATGAGCAGAATAGCCACCACTAAGGCGTAAATCGCCACTGCCTCGGCGAAGGCAATGGCTAAGATCATGTTCGTCATGATGGGGCCTCTGGCCTCAGGGTTTCGTCCCAATGCATTCATGGCACCCATGCCGAGGATGCCAATCCCGATCCCCGGACCAAGGGCTCCGAGACCCATAGCAAGCCCAGCACCTATAACCTTCGCTACTTCTGACCAGATTTCCATGAGCTTAACCTCCTTTTCTGTAGTTGCCTCAGGTATAGTGCGCCTCTGTATTGTCTGCACCTCACCGTGCATCCAACTCTATCCCTATTCCTCCTCCATGACTGCGGCACAAGCAAACCCCAAGGTCAGTCCAGCAAATATCATGGCCTGGACGATTCCGAAGAAGGCCTCGAGTCCATAGAATAGAGACGGAAGCACCCAGGGAATGAGGTAGGCGGCTATCATGACTAATATCATGCCCGCCGTCATATTGCCAAAAAGGCGGAAGGTAAAGCTCATCATGCGGATGAGGTGACTGAGTATTTCCAGCAGGCCGGCGAAAATCGCCACGACGCCGTTCAACAAGCCCCCTGCTCCAGCCTTGATGTTGCCGCTCACTATGGACTTCAGTGCTTGACCTAAAGGCCTACAGTTGAAAAAGGTCTTTAAATAGGAGGCGCCCTTGGCCTTAAATCCCCAATACTCAATGAAACAGAAGGATACTACAGCTAGCGCCGCCGGGACATTGAGGTCGGTGTTAGCACTGCGCAATAGAGGCTCTCCATTAATCCTAATGGTCTCAAAGCCGGGCATGAGGCTGACCCAGGCGTTGACGACGACAAAGAGGAAAATGGTGGTACATACTGGAAAAAACCATCTCCCGTGCTCCTTGCCTGCTGGATCTTCAATGAAGTTTGCAGCTGCTTCAACGACCAACTCGAGGAGATTCTGCAAACCACCTGGGATCGGCTTCATATTACGGGTGCCAACAAAGAACAAGCCACCAAGTATAAGAATGCTTACCCATGCGGTAATCATCGTATTCGTGATGGGAAGATTGGAAAACGGCCTTTCAGGAGCCGGGTGGTACTCAGGGACACCAACAGTGAGGAAACCCATGGGTTCAGAGCCAACTATCCTACTGCCCACACTGCTACCGATAAAGCTGATTACGACCAAGGCTAGGCCAACAGCAACGGCAACCAATATCTTCAGAGAGCGACCTCCGCGCCATTTTCCGGACATCATGCCTGCTTTGCCTCCTTCTTCTGCCTTTTGCCCTCTTCGTCCTCCCTGGCCTCCTGCAAGAACGGGCGCACCATACGGTAGACCCCGTAGATCATTATAACCGTTCCCACGCCAAGACCAATGAGGGTATAGGCAGGGAATTCATGGGCTGCTCTCCTGTCGAACAAAAAGCCTACTCCTATTGGTATCAAAAGGCTCAATGGTACATAGAAACCAACTGTCAGTAACTGCAACAATGCCGGCCACTTCTTCACAAGACCTCCTGTGGCAATCTTACGGTGTCTCAACCTCTTAGACCATCGCCATTCGTGCGAATGAGGCGAGCGCACCTCTTCCCCTATCTATCTACTGTAAGGGGCAGGTTCAATCAGGTACTTCACTCAAAAGCAGGAAAAACATACCCATTCGTCAATGGGGACGGCCTTCCATTGTGCCCATTCCCCCTGTCCAGTAGTGAGAAATACCTACCTTAGAGTGGAAAGAGAAGTCAGGGTTAGCAGGCTATCAGAGGTGATGTCTTTTGATAAGGAATCGTATGGTCTTATCCACTTCCTTGCGGATCTTCTCCTTTTCTGGTCCTCTAACAGTGTAGGGCCGATCGTACAAACTGCCTACCTCCATCTCAGGACCGAACATCATCCCACCTACCAGGCCGGCAAATTCATCCCTCGGTTCAACATCGTTCAATATAGCCCAGGCCAGTGTCCAGCACCGAGCCGTTCGATAGATATCATAACCGCCCCCACCCGTGGCCAGAATCTTACCGCATAAGCCCTTCAGCTCCCTGACAACCTCCGTATACGAATTGTTTGTAAGCATAAGATCGGTCAGTGGGTCGGATATCATAGAGTCCGCACCTAGTTCAGCAACTATCACCTCTGGCGTAAAGCGCTTGATAAGGGGGACGACAATCGTGTGGAAGACCTCAAGATAAACCTCATCATCTGTCTTTGGAGGCAAGGGGATGTTTACCGTAAACCCCTCACCCTCTCCATCTCCTGACTCCTCTACAAACCCACTATATGGATAGATATGTTTTCCGGACTCATGAAGGGATATGAACTGCACCCTTTCTTCGCTGTAAAACGCCTTCTGAACAGCATCTCCATGATGGGCATCAATATCCACATAGGTAACTCTTGCCCCACGACTGAGGCCCTCCTTAATGGCTATAACGATGTCATTGATATAGCAGAATCCCGATGCTCGGGAAGGGAGGGCATGATGAAACCCCCCCAGAGGGTTAAAGATCACCTGAGCGTCTTTATCCAACAATTCAACCATTCCCTCCCAGGTTGCACCAGCGCATTTTCTTGACCAATCATAGATGCCCCGTAATGGTGGGTTGTCCTCCGTGCCGATTCCAAATGAGAGCATCTCCGCAAATATCTCGCCCCGGCTGACACGCCGAAGCGCCCCAAGGTAATCTTCGGTATGGGCAAGGAGTAGCTTTTTGTGGTCAAGGGTTGGAGGGCCTTTCAGGATCATACCCTGGTGATCCAATACCCCATAGCGGCGACAAAGCTCGAAGGCCTTCTGGGCCCGTTCAGGCTTAAAGGGGTGGTCAGGTCCGAAATCATACTGTGCCAATTCATGTGAATAGTAAAAGACGGAAGGCAATTCATCTTCCCGCTATTGTTATGATGTCGGACCCTCTACTGTATCCCGAATCAATTCCCTCAGCCTGCCAGGGTCAATTGGTTTGGTGAGGTATAGGTCGCAGCCGTACTCCTGTTCAATGTTAAGATCCTTCGGTTCGGTTTTTGCCGTCAGCAGGATTATCTTCACCTTGCTCATGTCATCAGCTCGCTTACGGATGGCCCTGCAGACATCTATGCCTGTCATTTTGGGCATGACCACATCCAGAATCAACAGGTCGAAGTGTTCTTGATCTAATATCTCCAGTGCTTCCTGGCCTCGAGTGGCTACTCTCACCTCGTATCCTGAAGATGTAAGCAGTTCCTGCAGGGCCTCAAGCACCAATATGTCGTCATCGACTACCAGAATCCTGTGAGACATTGTTTGTTCCCGGTTCCTAGTTAATGCCGCTTCACTCGCCTTCTGCCAGGTAAACAGGCAAGCTTACGATAAATGTTGTGCCTTCATTCAATTCGCTCTTAACCTCGATCTTACCCTGATGGCTCTCCACGATCCGATAGCTGATGGAAAGCCCAAGGCCTATGCTCTTGTCGGAGTCCTTTGTGGTGAAAAAGGGATTGAATATCTGTTCTATCTGCTCTGCTGTCATCCCTATGCCGGTATCGCTAACTCTCATCTCAAGTCGCTGGGCTTTCTCACTGAGATCTGTCTGAATGCTCAACACCTTTTGTGGGCTTCCCTCCATGGCATCCCGAGCGTTGGCGATGAGATTTAACAGCACCTGCTCAATTTGATTCTTATCACCCAGCACGCGGGGCAAGTTCTCACGGAGGCTCAATTCAACTTCTATGCCCTGATTGAGCAACTGTTGGTGAGTGATCGCCAAAACTGACGACACGGCGTCATTGATATCCATGGAACTGAATTCAAATTCAGCGTGTCGAGAAAACTCCCTCAATTTCTTCACAATTTTCTCGATCCTGCGGTTGCATTCCTTGAGGAGCGCGACACGCTCTTCTAAACTAGGAACATCCTCTGCCGCCGCCTCCAACAAATAGAGCAAGGTATCTGATGCCATGAGTGGGTTATTGATTTCATGAGCTACACCAGTTACCAGGTCACCAAGGGCCCTCATCTTGACCGCCTGGATCAATTCCGCCTGAGTGGCAGATAGTTTCTCAGAGAGCTTCTTTCTGGCACTCACATCCTGAAATACGCCCATAGTTCCAACAATTTCACCGTATTCATCATATAGGAGGCTGTCAGAGGTTCTAATAGGGATAATTCTATCTCCAACCTTCATCTCGAACTCATAATCCCGTATACGCCCAAATTGCTTGAGCTTGTCCATAATTCGACGTGCCTGGTCAATACCGTCCTTATAGTAGATGGATATATGTTTCCCGATAATCTGGTCGCCTCGTAATCCAATAAGCTCCCTAAATGCTCGGTTAACGTAGGTTATATGCCCCTTGGTGTCAGTTGTGACCACAGCATCAATGGAGCTTGCCAGGATGTTTTCCAGAAAATCCTTAGAACTCTTGAGCTCCCTTTCCAGCCTAAATAGGCTGGGCGCATCCTGGGTAATCTCCAGAATGCCTTCGGCTTGACCCGCCGAGTCTTTCAGGCAGGTAATGTTCGAGATTGCGTGGAAGAGATGCCCCCTTTTATGGCGGCGGAGCAATCTCTCTTCGGCCCAACCTTCGCTCCTTACCCTACTAACAATCTGCGCAAAGAGATGGGCATTCTGGTCTTCCTGTGAAAAGGTAAGTTCTGGCAGATGCCTATCTTTTGTCTCTTCTTGGGTATATCCAAACAGATTGGCTGCCCCCTGATTGAAGAGGATAACCTTCCCCTGAAGATCCGTAACGATGATAGCAGTGCGAGTTGCGGAATTAATTATGCTGTTCAAGAGCCGGAGGGCAGCCATATCACTCCATCCCTCTATTACTACCCGATCCTTTCGGCTACGAGTTTCTCAACCACCCCTGGATCGGCAAGAGTCGTCGTATCACCGAGTTCCCCTATATCTCCCGACGCGATCTTCTTCAAGATCCGACGCATGATCTTTCCGCTCCTCGTCTTAGGCAGGCCATCCGCCCACTGGAGCTTTTCCGGCGTTGCGATAGGCCCGATCTCCGTCCTGACATGTTGCACCAGTTCCTTCTTGAGCTCATCCGACTTCTCTACACCACTATTTACGGTAACAAAGGCAT
>SMTZ1_10004405_pt1 | contig 14163 bp, 7 predicted proteins | sample DeeMarSWOR136_30_FD_25667 | JGI IMG/M metagenome (IMG submission 25667) | reverse complement strand
AAACTGCCCACCAGGTCCAGATCCCCATCGGCATCGTAGTCAATCCAGGCAAGCACCAAATTGAGATCCTGCAGTGCCTGGTCGGAGACCACGGCGAAAGTCTCATGAGTATCCACTGTGAATCGCGCCGTTTGGGAAATGGGTCCATTCATTGTCACAGTCGCCACGCTGTCCCGACGGGAGTAGGAACCATTGCCTGTTCCCTCCCATCTCTCAAAGGCAAACCCACAGTCCGGGATCGCAGTGATAGTGACCACGCTACCTGAATCCTGCCATCCAGTTGTGGGAGAGACACTTCCTTGTGAAACGGTGTTCATCGTCAGTCGGTATTGTTTTGTGAAACTGGCGGTGAGTGTTGTCGGTAATGATGGAGCGGTGATACGATGTGATGGTGCTCCTCCATCGCTCCAGCATGAAAATGCGTATTGTACGCCGGGACCAACACTATCCGGGGAGACTACCTCGATTTCGTGTTCCGAACCGGGCGCCCAACAAAACGTCTCCGGACCAGTATAACTGTCACCATCGACGTGAATCGGCCTACCGACGGGATCAGTTATTATGGTTACGGCAATTGTGGGGGGATTCAAGCTGAACAATGCCGTTTGGGTAACCGGTCCATACATCCGGATTGTGGCAGGGGTCTTGCATCCGGAATATGATCCCCTTCCCTCTCCGGTCCATTGTGCAAACCGGTATGGATCATTTGGAGTTGCACTGATGGCCACCTCACTGCCTCCGTTGTACCAGCCGCTCGCCGGCGAGACCGTTCCATTACCATCTGACACCGTGTTCAGCTCATACTGCGCCCTAAAAAGGGCCGTGTACGGCCCGTTTCTGTTTGCTGTAATGCGCCTTTCTGTGTCCCCGCCTCCATCGCTCCACATGTACCATACATAGCGCGTGCCTGGTGGACCATCTTGCGAATCTGGCATGCTGATGTGATGTTTAGATCCTCGATCCCAAACAAAATCCGTCCGAGAGTTGAAGTTTAACCCATCGACAGTGAACCATAGTCCTTCGATGTTGGTGCCAACGCTGACGTAAACCTTCGGTCCCTGGTCAATCTGAATACCGCTGCAGGGCGCGCTTCTGTTGTTGCTCTCGTCTGCTTCGTGAATACCGTTTCGAGGATCGACTATGTAACCAACATAATAATATCCCGGCACCAAGTCCGGGGGCACTTGCAGGGTGATTGGTGGTGCAAGAATGCACGCTCCGGAGGCACACCCCACACACGGAGAAACCGAAATTGTGCGCAGGAGTATGTCTGAGGTGGTGATTTGTTGATCCTTCGAGAGGTAGAACGCGACACGAACATCCAGGTGCAAGGTACCTAGATTGTGAACCGCATATCTCATTTGAAATTCACCGCCGGTTTCGGCAGACAGAGGAGGACGAATCTCAAACGGGCCACCGAACAAGGAAGGTTTATAATAGTAGCCTGCTGCATAATCAATGTATGGTTCTCCTGAGGAGGCTGGGTAAATTGCCCGCACGCCTGCCGCATCATCGGCATTAGGAACAAAGTCCCGATCCTCTCCAAGATAATGTCGTGCAGCAACGGCGTTCATGATACAAGGACAGGCTATTGCATGGTCTAAGCCAAAGGCATGCCCAAGTTCATGTATGACGACTTCCTTCAGGCTGATCCCGTTGCACTCACCCTGAGTGTCATAAGACCAGTCCACACCCTCTGGGTCTTGGGTCCTGGGAACCATGAGTGCGATGTCCGTTTCCACATAGTAATGGGACCCTGTATGATACCTGGAAAACTCCATTCCAAGCGCTGAGTCATCATCTAAATCCTCGAAAGAAATGGCATTTATTCCATCTGAATTAAGCAAAGCCGAGACTCCTCCGACGAAACTCCATTGAAATCTAAACTCTGAATGCGAGACATTATTCCAAGCCTGTAAGGCAGACACCACGGCGTGCCGTTCAGGGGAGCCGAATGGAAAATCGTCACGGTTGATGCACATGTGGACCCGAGGATGCTCCCAGCTTAACGGATTGCCAGAACCATCCGTGCTCCTCACGTAACCTGATGCCGCCGTTACTGAGGAAAGTACTGCTGCTACTAAGATAATACCAAAAAATGTCGTTTTATTTTTCATGCCACACCTCCTTAAACTATATTCCTATTATTCATGGAGCGAAGGCTCATTGCTCTTGCGATGACTCTTTGCGATCGAATCAATTCTTCCCAGTAGCGTCTTTAACCGAATACATTTTGATGCCTGCTGGGTGGATGCTTGTTTCCGTTCATGCAATGTAACGGAGCGCAGTTCAGAGATACTTTGGTCCGCTAATCCTGCCGGTGGCTTGACTTGAATCCCTGTACTGTCCAAACCGACGATCGGCCGCCAGTCATGCGTGAAGACCGCCCGTTCAAGAGAACCTCTCTCCCCAACCAAACGGAAAACGCCTCTTTCCCATCCGACCACGGGAAAGTATTTCGACGGAGGGCTGGACAAGAATAACAGCACCTGGTCGTGAAGATCAAAGGCCGGGATACCGGGTACATCGATGCCCGTCTCTCCGACCCACCCACCTGCAGCGCGTAATTCAGTAATGGAGTCAGTTCGCTGGTCTTTTTCGAGAGGATCAATCGAAATGGAGTAATACGTGTAGATAGTCGTTGAATCCTCAGTCCAGGCGGAGTGTTTATCTACTATCTCACCGACGACCACGGTTTGAGAATGTCTTACAAGTTCCTCGAAATCGAGCGGGAGAATAGATGCTCCGAAGGCTGCTACTGTTGGGATAAGGCAACACGCGATAACGAAAAGATGCCATTTCGTTTTCATGTTTCGACCTCCTGAGTTTTGTTTTTTGAGATTGACAAGACCAGTATTATGGTCTCGGTTTGCCTGTCTCCATCTAATCATGGTTCCTCCTTTCTCTGTGTTTGAATAACCGTCCATCCTAACCTCACTAACGTCTCAAATGGCAGGATTTCGGAAAAACGACTCGAAAAAACGTTAATACCGCATTCTTTCCAGGAATCACGAAAAGTTAGCGGCCAAAAGGCTTGATGCCTCGTGCAGCTGCGATGGCTATTTCAAGTTCTTCAGTTTCCTCGTCGCTGAGTATCTGGATAGTCAACGGTGGCTGGTCATCAGGAGGGTTCGCGGACGCGGAACACCATGTTATTTCGACATACTGGATTCTAGTAGGTGCAGCTGGGTTCAGGTGAATCGGAATACACCGGGTCCTATAAAGCTTGATTCTACCCCAGCAGCATCCCGTTTTCTCCTTTTGGGCTGTTCTTCAGTGGGGGAGATCTCTGGACGGTTGCCGTCCTGTCTTCCACTTTCACCTCCTTTCCGGGTAGCGTGTGGTTCTTCAGCCATTCATAGCGCTCTATTGTGGATAACGGTTCTGGACACGGCTTTTCGGAAAATGCCGATCAACTCTTGTAAATTTATTTCACGGGAGGAAGACGATGACGGTATGACGACTTTGATAGTGTGAAAGGATCACATATGCGCTGCTCAACCTTTGAAGTGGTGACTTACCGTACAGGTCTATGAGGAAGGCCGGGAATTAGGCGGGTATTTCCAGGAAAGGGGCCGAAGAATATCCATGTGTTACGAGCCAGGGTCCGGAGAGACATTATTGATATTCAATAGAGGGGCGAGTCGAATTTTTACAATCAGAGCAAACAACTTACAGCGCGCCAACCAATATCCTGCTTTTCATGCGCCGTTGATAATCCCGAGGGGACGGGGCAGGCGCGGAGAGGTTATCATCAGTCGCCAACCAAGAGAGACAAAGACAGCCCAGTTGTATGGATCGTCAAATAGATCTTATTAAGGGCCATTCTGATGGAAAGAGTTTGCTTCCCAATCAAAACAGAAAGTAAAAGTACCGGTTGAGGAACCTTATTGTTACATCGTGCTGATGAATTGTTCAAATCTTGGATAAAATTCATCTGGATTATCAGCATATACCATGTGATCTGAATTAGCAACCTCAAAATAAGTGCAGGTCTTTATCAATGTTCTCATTCTATCCGCTGCTTCCTTGCTAAGACACCAGCTATCAGAAGCACGGACCAATAAAACCGGACATTGAATTTGAGGAAGAATGTGATACCACTCCTGTTTGTATTCATTAATTGCGGACATCGCATATCGGTTAAAGAGAAAATCATAACCTTCCACTCTCTCGACTAGACTTTCCAGAAAACTTCTGACATTTATTTCTCGATTAAATCGTTTAGAGAGATCTTGTATTGCCTCTTGGTAGGTAGGGTATGGCGTGGGCCAATCGGCTGTCAACTTATCAACCGAAGAAACTTGGTCGGGAGGCAAATCCGATAAACTCTCTGGGCCATTAGCTGTTTCATCAAGAATAGCCAAACATTTTACTTGCTGCGGGTAGAGGGCAGCGAGATATGCGGCATTTCTTCCACCCATGGAGTGTCCAACTGCTATTACAGGACCACATTTGAGCCGTTTAATTAACTGGTATGCATCCTCTGCAAAGTCTTCTGCCGCATAACGCGCTATAGGTTTATCGCTTAGTCCGTGACCTCGTTGATCTGGAGCGATTATGCGATATCTGTCTTTGTATCGGTACATTAAGTCAGTCCATGTTTCACCTCGGCCCCATTTTCCATGAAGGCAGAGGATGGTTCGATTGTTCGATCCTGTGTCTCGGCAGAACAAGTTGAGCCCATTCACTTTGATCAGAGATCTTGTTACTTTGGATTTTTCCACGGTTCTTATCTGCTTATGGAGTTTCTACTCAATGCCAATCGCATATAACGAGTCTTGCGTGCACCAAATTCCGAACGCTACGAAGAATGCCGACTGTGCGAAGTTGAGTCCTGTGCTAGTTGTTACGTGAAAGTGCGAAGCGTCATATCCAAACCACCATGATCTGGCCTGCATGGCGGTTAAGAAACAGTAACAACTTTATGGCAGCTTGTCATGTTTGGACTTGTTACTCCGAGTTACCGGATATCCTCCCCTTTCCATATGTGAAATCTCTCAAATGCATCCCATAGATTTCATTAAATCCAAGCTTCTTATAAAACGCCCCTTTATCTGGATCAGTTATCAGAACAATATCATAGTAACCCTTGAACTGTGAAATCGCAAGTTTCATGAGATGGTTACCGATTCCTTTCCCTTGATGAGTTTCTAAGACTTCAACCAAAGTGACAAAGGCATGCATCGCTCCATCACTTATTGCTGTTAGGAAACCCACTAACCTACCATTTTCCCGAGCAGTAATAATCAGATCAGAACCATCCGACAGTTTACCTTTAATCTCTGACGGGGGAGGTGATTCCCAATTCTGGAAAAACTCATCAAGCTCATGTGACGCGATTCTGGCATTCATGTCGTATTGAATCATTTGTTCTCCTCTCGAAATAACACCTTTGATAATGCCTTACTTGTTCGCGAAGTGCCGAAGGCATTTGAGCGGTCCCTTCCAGCTTTGTGTTCACGCTTATGATTAGGTAATGTGAAATCCCTAGCACTGCAATCTTCGCGGTGAAAGACATTTACCACTTCCCTACATTTCTTAAGGTTGAGTCTTATGTATTAGAGTTCTGCCCTCACAACCAAGTCAGGAGGAGCGTAAGCTTCCTAATTCTAAAGAATCTTACCTCCAATCCCCCAGTGCAATGAACGCAGCCCAATTGTAGGGATGGTCGGAAAAACCTCCGGAACGAAGTTTCTTTATCTGAGCCAATTGCATATCACGAATACGCTTAGGCAAAGGTTTTTCAGATTCCGCGTACAACTGACTCATCATTTCTGCCGTGGTCTTGTCAGACACGGGCCAAAGAGCACTCACCACAGTTCTCGCACCAGCTAACTGAAATGCTCGACGCAGACCATACACACCCTCGCCAAGCTGCACGTCACCAAGACCGCTTTCGCACGCCGATAGGACTACCAGCTGAGTACCTCTCAGATTCAATGCGCTGACCTCTTCGGCAGTGAGTATTCCATCCTCAATGTCAGCGCTGTCGCATCCCTGACCATGCAGATTTCCTCCAGCCAGAAAGAGCCCGGAATACAGGAGCGGATTTTCCACGATCCTTTCCGTGTCCACGATCAACTCAGCGTCCATCTCATCTTTATGACACTCGGATTTTATGTGGAATCCGTGTGTGGCCAGATGAACAACTCGCTTCCCGGTAGCCTCGCGTTTGAGATTATCCTCACTGGCGTCGGAATCCAGAAGTGTCACAACCGGTCCAGCGGACTTAACTGGCCAGTTTTTCACAATTTCATCTATCTCCCAGCGGCTGCCTTCAAGAGGAGGAACGGTAATATCCGATATAGACCCACAACCTAACCGGATACCCCGACTAACCGAAACGGGCTGACCTTGCCGTCTCTGTGTCTGATGATACGCGTGTGCGGAAGCGACAATTCGTTCGGCCGGGGTAGCGTCATAATCAGGATCTCCCAATGCCAGAAGACCATTGGACAACGGTGTCATCTGTTTCAGACGAATTAAATCCCGCCCTGTCACCAAATAGTGAATCGTGGTCGTTTCCGTCAAATATCGACCGTGTGGGTCGATTAGACCAGCAAATGACACGAGATTTAGGGCCCCATCGGGCGCTATTATGATCATCTCGTGTCCTGATAGGTGAAATTCAAATGGCTGCCACACTACACGGTACAACTCACGAGATATGGAATCATATTCCTCCAGGTCGGCTCTGGTTGGCAGATGATCCTGTGCCGCTACTTTGGCCATGTGCTTGCGATAGAGTGCTGCTATTGAGTCAATCTTGTCAGCTGGGCCAAGCACCAAGATATCTCGTAACCTTTCGTTGTCTGCTACCAGTGCAAGATATGCTTCGTAGGACTGCCGGTAGTCTGGAGCAGTAATGGTCGTTCTCAGGAATTCGACGAGGCAAGTCTTAGGCGGTAGGGCCGAAACCAAGTCCGATGTTTCCACGTAGCCACCAGCTTCAGGAGGACGAAAATCAGCACATTGTTTGGCCAGCTCCAGTTCGAGCTGATCCGCAAGAAGACTGAGTGAATCAAGTTGACGTCTGTAATTGGTGCTATCAAGACGGCCGGTACCCTTAACGTACCTGTTGGCCAGTTCGGCACGAATCTCCTTGTACTGGGCAGCTTTCCACTGAATAAGTGAATCAGTTTCTGAAACTACAAGCTCGTGCCGCTGAAAGATCTCGTCTGAAACTGTTCCCTTAATAGTGAAGTAAATGTCGGCGGCTTCCGTGAATGTTGAGGAGTCGAATGAATCAAGTAGCATAAAGGAGGAGAGATACAGCATTCCAGATGCTCGCATTTGGTTGCAATAACGTAGCGCGTCGTTTTCCGATAAAACTTTTGCTACTTCAGAAAAATTACTGCTCCTGATGTTGAAACACGGCTTCGCTAGCGAGAGACCGGTTCGGTACTCTCCTTGGCACAGCTTCAACCGGCACATGCTGTAAAGCGTATTAGCCACATCCGGGTGATGTTGTCCCAGTAACTGTTCACGGGCTGCCAGCAACTTTCGATACAATGAATCGGCTGCTTCCAGCTTCCAGAGATCACGATAAATATTGGCTAGGTTGTATACGCTTCGCAGGTATTCGGGATGATGAGGACCATAGAACTCCAGACTGACTGCCTCATCCTCTAAGTGACAGCGTGCTGCGTCCTTTAGGCGGTTCATCCCACGATAAGTAAGCCCCAGATTCTTCAGGAATTGTGATCTCAATAGATTGGTGGGGAGCGCCAGCGTATCCATCATGTCCAGGCCTTTAAGGCAAAGCGACTCCGCTTTGACGTAATCTCCCTTCTCTATATATAGCGCAGCGAGATTTCCCATGTAGCCTATGTAGCTTAATTGCCATTCTGGATTGCCAGCTGCGCGTGATAGTTCCAGGGCCTCGGCAAATAGTGGTTCAGCGTCGGTTAATCTATTCTCATAATAATAGAGCATAGCCACTCTGTTTATGCTGTAGGCAAGCCTCGGGTCATCGGGAGAAAGGCAGATGCGACGGATTTTCAGACCTTCCAAGAGATACTCTTCAGCCCTGACATAGTCCCCCATTTTCATGAACAAATGTCCGAGGTTGTTTAGTGTACTGGCGGTGCTGGGATGATTTTCTGGCAGGTGCTTCTTTTTTATTTCGAGCGCATGTTTGAAATAAGCTTCTGCTTCAAGATACCGCGCCTGAGCCATCGATAGGTCCCCTAAGTTGTTGAGCGTCTTAGCCAAATTGACAGGCTGTGAAACCGGCACCGTTTGCCAGATATTAAGCGCCCGCAGGTAATAGTCCTCGGCTTTTTGCCTCCGCTCTTTGTGACAAAAGAAACCCATACGGTGGAGTATCCGTGCCACACAAGTGTCCAGCTCCCCGCGAGCCCGTTGGGCCTCGGTCAGAGCCTTAGAAGCCACAACTATAGCCGAATCCAACTCTCCAACTTTGTGCAGAGTTTCGGCTTCATCAAGCAGTTCCTTCCATGTTTCAGTATGAGCGGAAATGCTGAACAGCAACACTAATATTACGATGAACACCGACATTTTTCCCGCGGAAGACATTTTTCTCTCCCCTTTGATTATCCGTGTTGAGTCGGATGTGTCATAATCCTGTCTCGACCACCTGGTAGTGAAAAGCGTTAGCTTCTGTAAATAATCTTACCTCCAATCGCCCAGTGCAATGAAGGCGGCCCAATTGTAGGGGTGGTCAGAGAAACCTTCGGAACGAAGTTTTCTGATCTCTGCCAGCTGGACTTCGCGAATTCGTTCTGGTAACGATTTCTCTGATTGGGCATACAACTGAGCCATCATATCGGCGGTCGTCTTGTCGGATACCGGCCACAGAGCACTCACCACCGTCCTTGCTCCAGTCATCTGGAACGCTCGGCGCAGACCATACACACCCTCACCCTGTTTCACCTCACCCAGACCTGTCTCACACGCAGACAACACGACTAAGTCAGTACCCTCAAGATTCATCGCAGAGACCTCATAGGCTGAAAGCACACCATCCTCAACACCAGCACTATCAGCACCCTCACCATGAAGATTGGAACCCGCAAACAACAAACCGGACAACAGAAGAGGGTTTTCACCGATGAACTGCCTATCTAATTCAAACCTTTGATGCTGAAGCTCAGGATTGCACCGCCCTTCAAGAAAATACCCATGAGTAGCTAGATGGATCACCCGCTTCCCAGAAGCCTCAGCCTTGAGATGATCCTCACTAGCAGTAGGGCCAAAGAAAACGATTGCAGAATCAGCACCTACACCTGACCATTGCTGAGCCACCAGTTCAATCTCTCTGCGGGAATGGGGCAGCGGTTCCACTTGAAGCTGACTTAAATCTCCGCAACCAGAACGAACATTGCGAGTGCGATATTTATCCTCAGCCTCAGTCGCAGCATACACGTAAGCATCTGGAACAGCCAAACGCGCCTCAACAATGGCATCATAATCCGGGTCACCAAGGGCCAAAAGTCCTTCTGAACTGGTCTCTTGATCTTTCAGACGAACCAGATCACGACCGGAAGAGAGATAATGAATGGGATATTTTTCAATCAGATACCTGCCTTCATCATCAATAAGGCCGGCAAAGGAAATCAGATTCAAACCACCATCGGGAGCAATTACGACCAGGTCCATACCTGATAAGTGATCTTCGACTGGTCGTATAATAGCGTCGTATAGCTTTCGTGCCATGCTCTCGTATTCATCTCTGTCCTTTTTCAAAGGCATATGACTGAGAGATGAGACGCTCAACATGTGTTCCCGGTAATCGGAAATGAGGGCATGTATATCAGAAACTCCGCCAAGATCGGCAATCACCGGCTCGCTGCCTGCAGCCAAAACAACGACAAGATAGTGAGGAATGGTGCTGTCTGGATTGAGCTGAAGATAGTTGCAGTACAGGTACTCGACAAGAACTGACTTTTCTGGCAGCAGTGACGAGATTCGGTCGATACTAATGTCCTTGTAATCCTGCTGCTTTCTGAAGCTGGCGCTCAGACGGGCAACGTCGGCTTCCAGATCGTTTGTTAGCTTGCTTAGCGAATCCAAGTCACTGCGATAGCTTTCTACATCTTCACCTGGACCTTGAATGTATAGCTGTGACAGCTGGAACTTAGTAAACCGGAGACATTCTGCCAACGCCAATGTAGTTGAATCAGTTTCTTTCGCCAGAGACTTGCGGCGTTCAAAGATGCCATCAGATACCACACCCTTACTCAAATAGATGATTTCTGTGGCAATACTGTCAGTCCCAGGATCACTTGACCCACGCTCCAAATAGCAACTCAGATAATTATCAGCCGACTGGCGCATAAACTGTGAATAGGTCAAGGCGTCACTCTCCGACATCACAGATGAACCGTCCTGGAAGTTTCGCTTTCTGATCTCAAAGGCACGCGCAGCCGTCTCCATTCCCGTGTCGGTGTCTCCTAATAAACGATGATATTGACTAAATGATTCCAAGCACTCCGCAATCCCGGGGTGGTCGGGACCCAGAGACTTCTTTGTGATGGACAAGGTCCGCTTGTAGAAAGGCTCGGCTTCTTCATATTTCCCCTGGTTTCGGTACAGATTCGCCAGATTGTTCAGACTTTTGGCTACATCCGGATGGTCTGGTCCCAGGGCTTTCTCAAGGATAGACAGCGCCCGCTTGTGGAGGGGCTCGGCCTCTGTATATTTGTCCTGGTCCGCGGCCCAACAGGCCAAATTGTCTAGGCTACTAGCCACATGGGGATGGTCTGGCCCCAAGGCTTTCTCCTGGATAGATAGCGCCTGCCGGTAGAGCGGTTCGGCCTCTCTGTATCTATCTTGGGCGGCATAGAGAGCAGCCAGATTATATAAACTTCCGGCTACCTCCTGATGGTCTGGTCCCAGGGCCTTCTCCCTTATAGCCAACGCCCGCTTGTATAGAGATTCGGACTCTCTGTATCTGTTTTGGTTAGAATAGACAGCCGCCAGATTGTCTAAAGTTCTGGCCACATCGGGGTGGTCCGGTCCCAGGTCTTTCTCAAAGATAGATAGCGCCCGCTTGAACAGAGGTTCCGCCTCTCTGTATTTGCCCTGGATTCCGTAAAGACAAGCCAGATTAAATACGCTTCTGGCTACATACGAATGATCCGGTCCCATGTTCTTCTCCCTTATAGCCAGCGCCCGCTTGTGTAAAGCTTCCGATTCTGCGTATTTCCCTTGGCTGGTGTAGAGAGCTCCTAGATTATCTAGATTCAAGGCCACATACAAATGATCTGGTCCGAGGGCTTCCTCAAAGACAAGCAGCGCTCGTTTGTAGAGGGGTTCGGCTTCTGCGTATTTGGCTTGGTCGTAATAGAGAACCGCCAGATTAATCAGACTTCTGGCCACACCGGGATGGTCTGGTCCCAGGGTTTTCTCCTTGATGGCAAGCGCCCGTTTGTGTACAGGTTCGGCCTCTGTATACTTGCCCTGGTCGGCGTAGCAACAGGCCAGATTATGTAGGCTACTGGCCACGTCGGGATGGTGTGGTCCCAAGACTTTCTCTTCGATAGATAACGCCCGCTTGTAGAGAGATTCGGCCTCTGCATATTTGCTCTGCTCATTGTAGATTATCGCCAGATTGACTAGATTTGCGGCAACGTCCAGGTGGTCTGGTCCCAGGGCCTTCTCCCTCATAGCCAACGCCCGCTTGTACAGAGGTTCAGCTTCTCTGTAGTTACCTTGCTCCAAGTAGAGATTCGCCAGATTGTTCAGACTCGAGGCCACCTCCGGATGAACTGGTCCCAAAGCTTTCTCCTTGATGGCAAGCGCCCGTTTGTGCAGAGATTCGGCTTCTGCGTACCTACCCTGCGCAGTGTGGAGATTCGCCAGGCTATTCAGACTTACAGCGAGATCGAGATGGTCGGGCCCCAGGATTATCTCCCTGATGGCCAGAGCCCGGTTGTGTAATGATTCAGCCTCCTCATAATTCGCCTTACCGCGCTTGAATTCGCCCATTCGGTACAAGACCAGAGCGGTGTTTGTATCCATTTCACCAAATTGCTCTATAGCTTTCTCGAGAGCCATCTGGCCAATAACTATAGCCGAATCCTGATTCTGGGCTTTGGAGAGCGAATCCGCCCGGTGAAGTAGTTCTTTCCACGTTTCAGCATTGGCAGAAATACTGAAGACAAGGAATAAGACGAGCACAAGTATCATTACCCTACACAAAGAAGACATTTTTCTCCTCCCCTTGTTTAGTTCGTATACAAAAATCTTATAAGTGCTTTCAAAAACTGCTGTCTGATGATAGAACTGAAATTACCGCAAATCGAGCGTGAATCCGACCGTTGCCCGATACCCGTCTTCATCAAAATAACTGAAAGTAACACACCCGTGGGAACCCATATCTTCAGTCCATTTCGCAGCCATAGTATCCGAGCGCATTCTTATTTTGTATAGATTTCTCTGCGGCAGCCCAAGCGCCCAGGCCATCACAGGCTCTGATGATGAAGCCTTGGTAATTGGAATGTTTTCTCGGAATTCCTGAATTATGTTATTGTCGGAATCAACCAGTCGTAGCAAGATACTACGAGAAGGAGAAGGCGGTTCAGGTCTCTTTTCCACCGGATTTGGGTAAAATTGGCCACCTTCAAACTTCAACAGAAATCTGATCTTTGCCAAGGCTGCTAACTCTGGAGTGGGGTAAGTTTTTTGGGATTCTGTCGCACGCGTAACGTTCGGTACCAGCAAGCCTTGTTCCATATTCTCATGCACTAAGGACCAAGTGCTATCAGGAGCAAATATTCCGGTCTGAATGATCACAAATACCAGCACCGCAGCAGCAGCGACAGCAGGTGCATACACCTGCGGAATCCGCAGTTCTGTAAGCCTCCTCCAGAATCCTTTGACTTTCACCCAAAGCGAGACTGGCTCGGCGGTGGCTCTAGCTATTCGCTCTCCATATCTTTCCAGAAATTCCTGACGATCGGGTACTGGGATCTCCTGTAGATCTTCTTTTTCTGTTAGGAGTTCCGAACTGGCCAGAGCATCCATGTCCTGAGCCATATTAAGGATCTCACGACGAAATTTCTTTGATTGTAGTAGTGCTGATTTAACTGCCTTTTTCTGCTCCTCGGTGGCAGTTCCCATGAGATAAGCCGTTATTGCGTTCCCATCCGGGCGAACAAATCGGTCCACAGGCTCCTCCCTGGACGCGCGGATTAATTCGTTCAACATGTCATCCTCATCTGAATTACCGCTATTGTGCTTATCCGGCATATCCACCTCGTTTTCTAATCCTCAACTAACCCGTTCGTCCATCATCGCTAACGATATAGCTGTTCATTTTCGGAAAGAAAAATCACCATTTTGCCCATCTTAAAACCGGGAAATCTGAAGTTCGATCTAAGTCTTCAACAAAGATCTAATATCAAGGCCTCCTTCTGCCAGTCTCCTTTTGAGCTTTTCCCGGCAATATCTTAGGTCATCCGATACCTTTTTGTTTTGGTCGGGTGGCAATCTGAGCACCGCTACCATCTCCTTAGGTGTGAATTCATCCGCTGCCATCTCCAGCAACAGACGACAATACTCATCTAACCTTTTTATGGTTTTCTTCACAATAGCTATAAGCTCAACCAGTTCAGATTTTTTTCCATTACTGCTACCCCGATTGGAAAGAATGTTTTCTAAGCTGGTGCCTCCCGAATTCCTGTTAATCGATACCACATCTGGATCACGCCCTTTGCTGCGAAAATGGTCAACGCACAGGTTATGCGCCATCACATACAGCCAGGCTGCAAAGGGCTTTCCTTTATCAACGTACTGTCGGAGCACTCGAAAATTATCCTTGGCACAGTGATAAATAATGTCATGGATGAGATCCTGGCGATCGTCCTGGCTAAGGTTTCGCATAGGTCTGGGTGGGGCTGTACTGAGTGTCCTGACCGCAAAACGATAGAAATCAACGAATGCAGTGTCGGGGTCAGAGTCGAGCACATCCAAAAATGTTGGCCAGGATGGATTCGGCATATTTGCGATCCTCGTAGCCCAGTCTGTCACACAGTCAAAAAAGTGAGCTTCTTATATTAAGAATAGTAACTTACTCCTGTTTGTCAAGCAAAAAGTCTAATTTTGTCAACGCAAATCAAAAATGTCAGGTTTTTTGCAAATCTAAAATGTCAGTAATTTATGGTTACGAGTTCATCTTTCTTTTCTTTTATAACA
>SMTZ1_10004404_pt1 | contig 14164 bp, 7 predicted proteins | sample DeeMarSWOR136_30_FD_25667 | JGI IMG/M metagenome (IMG submission 25667) | reverse complement strand
CGTCTATATCGACGTCGCCACTTTAACGACTCTCGACGATAGACAATTTCGGGCGGGACTTGTCGAATCCGTCAAGCATGCGATGATCACTGATAGCCAATATTTCGATTTTCTTGAAAACAATCTCGATGCCATCCTCGCGCGAAAAACCGATGTGCTGGAACAAGTGGCCCACTGGAACTGCAAGATAAAGGGCAGCGTGGTCGAGACCGACCCGGGCGAACAAAACAAGAGAAGAATTCTGAACTACGGCCACACGATCGGACACGCGGTTGAAGCGGCCAGCGGATTCAAGCTGCTGCACGGCGAAGCGGTTGGGATAGGGATAGTCGCCGCCGGTCTAATCGAAATTGAATTGCAGCTTGCCCGGCCGGACAGGCTCAAGAGAATCCGGCGACTTTTAGAAAAGCTGGGCGTTCCGGTAAAAATGCCCAAGGATATGGCCGGAAAAAACCTGCTCGATCTGGTCAAACGTGACAAGAAGGCAGTCGATAAATGGCCGCGATTCGTGCTGCTTCGCGATATAGGCCAGGTTTATTGTAAAAGCGGACAATACGCTGTCGAGGTTGCCGGCGAGTTACTGGAAAGCGTATTAGCCAAACTTTAGACGAAAAATTAAAATGCGCCCATCATGTTAAGCAAGTCCTTTCAGCGTATGTATTGAACAAGACGGCCTGACCGTATCTACTATCTCACAAGACCCTACCAATATCAAGGCTCGGTCTCGCTCGCTCAAACAGCTCCCGCCTGGCAGTTGTGTTGTTGCCGGCTAATAAGCTGTTGACAGGTTGGGCTAATTCTCGTTTAATCTTGCAGAAAGGGCAAAACAAATTGACAAAGCGTTCTTGGATTCCCGCCTGCGCGGGAACGACAAGTTAGAATGAGGAAATATGAATAATGAAGAGACTATGGATAAATGTTATTCCGTATGACAAGGGGCTGGCGATCGCTGCGCTGGAGAGCGGGGCTGAGGCGGTGGTGCTGCCGGATGGCAAAAGTGACACGGTCCGGCAGTTTGGCAAGATCAAAACGGTCGAGAAAAATGGCGACATCAAGCCCGGTGTCGATGTCGAGTTTATAGATATTGCGGGCAAGGAAGATGAGGACAAGGCCGCGGCAGTGCCTGCGGAAAAAATCGCTGTCCTGAGAATGCTCGACTGGACGATTATACCGATAGAGAATCTGTTAGCCCGCCGGGGCAAAAATATTATGGTGCAGGTCGAAAACAGCGAGCAGGCCAAGCTCATGGTCGAGATACTGGAAAAAGGTGTTGATGGCGTCGTGCTGAAAACGAGCGACGTAAACGAAATCAAAAAGACCGCCGAAATCATTCACGGCATAAGCGAACAGGTCGCTCTGGTAACCGCAACTGTCACCGCGGCAAAACAATTGGGCATGGGCGACCGGGCCTGCCTCGATACCTGCACGCAAATGACTATCGGCGAAGGGATGCTCGTCGGCAATACGGCTGCCGGATTTTTCTTAGTTCATTCGGAATCCATTGACAATCCTTACGTGGCCTCCCGGCCGTTCCGCGTCAACGCCGGAGCGGTGCACGCCTACACCTTGACGCCGGGCGGCAAAACAAAATACTTAGCAGACCTGAAAGCCGGCGATGAAGTGCTGCTGGTCGATTTTCAAGGCAAAAGCCAAACGGCCTATCTGGGCAGAAACAAGATCGAGAGAAGACCGATGATGCTCATCGAGGCCGAGGCTGAAGGCATGCCCATCAGTCTCGTTATGCAAAATGCCGAGACGATTCGATTGGTCAGCCCGGATGGCAAGGCGGTCTCGGTGACGACTTTGAAGCCGGGCGACAAGATTTTAGGCCATATCGAAAAAGCGGGCAGACACTTCGGTATGCAGGTCGATGAGACACTCATAGAGAGATAGAGCGATGGTTTGGCCGGACGATTTGTACGGTATCCTCCTGGCGACGGGTCTGGGAGCAGCGATCGGGCTGGAGAGGGAGCTTAGCGGCAAGGCTGCCGGTCTGCGGACCAATCTTCTGATATGTCTCGGTGCGGCGGTTTTCACCATCATCTCCAGAGAAATGGTACGCGGCGAAGAAGGCTCAGTCGCAAGAATCGCAGCTCAGGTCGTGACCGGCGTCGGCTTCCTCGGCGCCGGCGCCATCATTCAGGATCGACGGGGCGTGCACGGTCTAACGACCGCGGCAACCATCTGGCTTGTCGCAAGTATCGGAATGGCCTGCGGTGCGCGCTTTTATCAACTGGCCGTCGTATCAGCGCTTATTGCAATTCTTGTCCTGATCGGCCTTGGAAAACTGTCCAAGCATTTGGATCGCTACGGGATAGAACGCAAACGACCAGGCGATGCCGACGAACTGGATTGAACGAACTCGAAGAAACCGGGCAATGCCCGCCTGAATCCGGAGCCTTCGCAAACGGCCGGGCCTCGCCCGGATGAGGTGTTGTGGGGGGATTTCTGCTTGGCGCTACCGCCCGATGTAAGTACAATCCGTATCAACTCTGTTATCCAAAGCCCGGCTCTATGACTGGAAGTGGGCTACGGCATTAAAGACAAGATGTACGGCAGATTATTCTGGAGGCAAAGATGCAATTCTTGAGAAGAGAAGACGTCCATCCGTGTCCCAAGCAAGGCAGGTCCCAAAAGCGCAACGGGAAACACTGCTGGTGGAAGTACGTATTTCCAATCGCGGGGCTGCTATCGCTGATATGGTTCCTAGTCCGCGTGATACCGAAGCCTTCGCGGGCCTTTTACCCGTGTCAGCGGGCAGCGCTTCCGCTGGCGTCAGGTTTTGTGGCCTGGCTGTTGGGTCTCGGCGCATCGGGGCTTGCATTTAGAAAGGCGAAACTCAACTTTGCGCGCCGGCGGTATGTGGTGGGACTGGCATGCATCGCTGTAAGCATCGGGGCCTTGTGGGTCGCTATGAGCGCAACCGGCGAGAAGTCTGCGCTGGCCGAGCCGCAGCCTGCAAACGAGCCGATGGGTGTGGCCAGAGGCATTCATCCCGGCCGGGTCGTCTGGGTGCACGATCCGGATGCAACGGACTGGGAAGGTCCCGGAGATGGACATCCGTGGCAGGCGGAGCATACGGACCGCGAGTGCGTCCACAAAATGATGTCCCGAGCTGTTCGTGAGCTGACCGGCGCGGCCGATGAGGCCCGAGCGTGGGACGGGCTTTTTAGATACCACAACAAGATGCGAGGCAAGGGAGATGTGGGGTACAACAGCGGCGAGAAGATTGTGATCAAAGTCAATTTTGTCGGCTTTATCTTCACGCATGGAGGGGTGAATGCGGAAAACTATAGTCTGGGAAGCACAAGAGACTATATGAATACGTCGCCGCAAATGCTGGTCGCGTTGCTGCGCCAACTCGTGGACGGCGTCGGCGTTCGGCAAGCCGACATCGCAATCTGCGACAGTCTGGCGTATTTTGCCAACGAGTATTACGACATCCTCAAGAGGGAGTTTCCGGGCGTGCAGTGCCTGGACCACGCCGGCAGGTTCGGCCGAGTTAAGATGAAACAGTCTTCGGTCCCACTGTACTGGAGTTGCACACCGAGCGGATTCAAGCAAGACTATGTCCCCGTGTCCTTTGCCGAAGCCGAGTACCTGATCAACTTCGCGAACCTCAAGGCTCACATCGGTTCGGGCGTGACGCTCTGCGCAAAGAACCATTACGGCTCGCTGATCCGATGGCCGGCCGAGAAGGGTTACTACGATCTGCATAAGGTTGCTTTCTCCAAAGAGGTCGGAATATACAGGAACCTCGTTGACCTGATGGGTCACGCCCATATCGGCGCCAAGACCGTGCTATATCTGGTTGACGGCCTGTATTGTGGAGTCCATCCGGTCGATATGGAGCGAGGGCCGCGACGGTGGAAGTCATATCCTTTTGACGGGGACTGGACGTCGAGTCTCCTGGCCTCGCAGGATCCGGTCGCCATCGATTCGGTCGGCTTCGACTTTCTGTACGCCGAGTACGACACATATCCGCGCAAATCCGGCGTGGACGATTATCTGCACGAGGCGGCACTGGCGGACCATCCGCCTTCGGGGACATTCTACGACCCGGACCATTCCGGCAACGTCAAGAGGCTGGCCAGTCTCGGCGTGCACGAGCACTGGAACAATCCACAAGAGAAGAAATACTCTCGCAATCTGGGAACAGGCAAAGGCATTGAGCTTGTGACGGTGACGGCCGGGGGCAATGAAAAACCGGGCATCATCGCAGCCGGGGCGAAGGTGGAAAAGCTCGCCGATGGATTCAAGTTTACCGAAGGGCCGGCGGTCGACGCTGAGGGAAACGTTTTCTTTACCGACCAGCCAAACAATCGAATTCACAAATGGTCGGTGGACGGCAAGCTGTCAATCTTTCACGACAGTCCGGGAAGAGCCAACGGTCTGTACTTCGATAGAAACGGGAACCTGCTGGCCTGCGCGGACCTCAACAACGAGTTATGGTCGATTGATAGCCAAGGCAAGGCCACCGTGCTGGTCAAGAACTACAAAGGCAAAAAGCTCAATGGCCCCAATGACCTGTGGGAGGACCCGAAAGGCGGAATATACTTCACGGACCCTTTCTACAAAAGGCCTTACTGGAACCGAGGACCGATGGAGCAGGACGGCCAGCATGTTTATTACCTGGGGCCCGATCGCAAGAGACTGGTGCGCGTGACCGACGACCTCGTGCAGCCCAATGGAATAATCGGCACACCTGACGGCAAGCGGCTCTACGTAGCCGATATTCGCGGCAAGAAGACTTACGTGTACAACATCGAAGCTGACGGGACGCTGTCGGGCAAGAAGCTTTTTTGCTCGATGGGCTCGGACGGCATGACCATTGATAACGAAGGCAACGTTTACTTAACGGGCAAGGGTGTCACGGTCTTCAATTCGGCGGGCCAGAAGATCGAGCATATCCCCATCGATGCCGGCTGGACGGCCAACGTATGTTTCGGCGGCAGGGACAGGCATACGCTCTTTATTACCGCTCAGACGTCGCTCTACTCGCTCGGCATGCGCGTCAAAGGCGTAGAGTAAACAGCGAGAAAAAGACGCCAGTTGATATTGACAGGACATGTTATGCGCTTGTACGGCGCGACCGCCACGGGAGCGAATCGAGCAGCGCATTGTTGCGAGTAGTATCAGGTTGGCGGTATAATGCTACGGGATTGAATAGAGGCGTACCCAATTTCTATTCAAGGACAATAGGGATTTACGCGGAGCGAACCGATGAGTGGCGCTGAGGCTAAAAACGATAGTCGGCCGGATGAGAACGAACCTGTTCCCACCGCCAGCTTTGCCGATGGGGTGGCACGGCCGGGTGGGCAGGTTGGCCCTTATAAGCTTCTTAGCATTTTAGGTGAAGGCGGCTCTGGCATAGTCTATTTGGCCGAGCGACTGAGGCCGGTCAAACGCCGGGTCGCGCTAAAGGTCATCAAGCCCGGGATGGATACCAAACAGGTCATCGCGCGCTTCGAGGCTGAGCGTCAGGCATTGGCGCTGCTGGGCCACCCCAATATCGCCCACGTGTTCAACGCCGGGGCAACCGAAGCAGGGCGGCCTTATTTCGTGATGGAGTACGTCAAGGGCGTCCCCATGACCGAGCACTGTGATCGGCAGAAACTTTCCATCGAGGAACGGCTCGATCTGTTCCTGCAGGTCTGCGAAGCCGTCCAGCACGCCCACCAAAAAGGTATCATCCACCGTGACATTAAGCCCTCGAATATCTTGGTGTCTACCGAGGGCAGCAAGGTGGTGCCGAAGATCATTGATTTCGGGGTGGCCAAGGCTATCAGTCAGCCGTTGACCGAACGAACGCTTTACACCGAGCAGGGCCAGTTGATTGGGACGCCCGAGTATATGAGTCCGGAGCAGGCCGAGATGACCGCTCAGGATGTTGACACGCGGTCGGACATTTACTCGTTGGGTGCTGTGCTGTATGTGCTGTTGACAGGCGTTCTACCTTTTGATCCGAAGACGCTGCGTGAAAGCGGAATCGACAGTATTCGAAAAGTCATCCACGAAGAAGACCCGAAGACGCCGAGTACTCGGCTAAGCACGATTTCAGGTGAAGAGTCTGTGAACGTGGCGCGATTGCGCCGAACGGATATACGAACATTGGGGCGGAAATTGCATGGAGATCTGGATTGGATCACAATCAAGGCTATGGAGAAGGACCGGATGCGCCGTTACCAGACGGCTCACGCCCTGGCCGAGGACATCCAGCGCCACCTCAACAGCGAGCCTGTATTGGCTGGGCCGCCCAGCAGAATATACCGTCTGAAGAAATTCACCCAAAAACACCGAACGCAAGCTATAGGGACTGCAGTAGCGTTGATTCTACTTGTTGTCATAGCGGTCATTTCCGTGATGTACGTTCAAGCCGCTAATCGAAGTAAGGCGGCCAAGTCTCTCGAACACAAAGACATTCTGTCTAAGGCCACGGAATACCGCTCGAAAGGGCAGTTCCAAGAGGCCCTGACCGAAGTCGAGACTATTCTCAAAAGCGAGCACGTTGGCCCCAAGGCGCGACTGCTCCGTGCCCGACTCGTTCTGGAATTACAGGGCCCCGCTGATGCCGTGAAAGAGCTGGAGAAGCTGCTGAATGAACGAGATGAGATCGCCTGCCAGGCTCATTTTCTGCTGGCCAGGATCTATCTCGAAAGCGATCCGCGTGACCCTGAAACAACAAAAGAATACCAACAGAAGGCAAAAGCACATCAGCAAAAAGGGGAGAAATTGTTTTCCGAGTCCGCTGAGGCCTACTTCAACCGTTCCATGATGGCTGGTACCGTGAATGAAACTCTGGAATGGTTGAACAAAGCCATAGACTTTGATCCGGGCCATTACGACTCTCTCGAAGCGCGAGCCTTAGCATATTATGTTCTCAGGAAATACGACGAGATGGAGAGTGATGCATCTGTGATGCTTGGGAAGGAATCGAGCAATTCGAAAGGCTACGCCCTTCGTGCGATCGCCCGACGAGAAAAGGCGATAGAGCAAGGTAAGAGGGGACTATTGCATGAGGCCATTAAGGACCACAATAAGGCGATCAAATGGTCACCTGATGATGATCCCGAATTGTATGATCAGCGCCGCCGGACCCACATGCAAATGGGCAATTACGAACAGGCTCTCTCAGATGCACAGGAGTGTGTCCGCCTTCAGCCGGATGAGAGACTCTATCACTTCCATAGTTTCTGTACTCTCACAGCTTCGGGACGCTATGAAGAGGCGAAGGTCAAATACGACACCATCATTGGGTCCGGCCTAATGACCAAAAAAGAGCTTGATCTGTCGGCTGCGAAATATGTGTCTGACACCCTTGATGCTGGTCTATCATGGTATCCGGCGCAGCGCGAACCGGAAGGCGCCGCTTTCTTGGCAATGCACGAATCGCACGAGATCTATCATCAGTTGGCTCAAAAGGCCAAGCGGGTAGTGCCCGAGGGATTTCGTGCTGCCTGGTCACCCGATGGAACCGAGTTGGCCTACAGTTGTGGGATTCATGGTTTTACTTGTGTCGAAATACTCAATCTGGAGACGGGAAAGACTCGACTGTTGACGGTTCCTGGTTTTAATCCTGTGTGGTCTCCTGATGGGCAGCACATTGTCTTTGTCCGTTACCAACAGAGCTTGTTACTGACTGATCTTACTACCGAATATAAGCCTGAGAAAGTGCCTAAGGAGCAGCGAGAGCTTTGGGTTATCAAGTCAGACGGCACAGAGAAACCACGTTTTCTGGCTAAAGGAAGCTGGCCTTTATGGCCATGTGATTCGAAGAAGTGTTTTTATTACTCGCAAGAAGATAGCAAACTGTACTCGATTTCCATCGAGAAGGATGCTGAGCCCACACCGCTCATCCTCATCTGGTGTCCGTATTTCTTTCCTGCGGTGTCGGCGGATGGCAAATACGTAGCCTACGTTTTTAGAGACGAGGTTCGAGTCGTGGAGCTATCCACCGGGTCGGTCGTTGCGCGTTGGATAATGCCTCCGCCGATACGGTCTTGGGGCGGTTTCTTGAACTGGTCGCCAGATGGACGTCAGTTAAGCATTGGGTGGCCGTTTGGATTATGGATCTATGATCTGGACACAAAAACGGCCTCAAAGGTCCTGAGCGGTTCATTCGGCCCGTGTAGTTGGTCTCGGCCTGACATAAGCCGATTCACCATCCAAAGGCAATATGGGGGGCTACATCGTGAAATCTGGGTGGCCAACCTTGACCCCAACATATCGACTACCGAGGCGCTTGGCCGGGGCCGAACGTTCGAAGAACATTGTCAGGAAATGGTCGACTACTATACCCGCCGAATCAAGGCCAATCCTGAGGATGCACTGAGCTATTATCGCCGCGCGGTAAGCTACGTTTATCTCCAGGACAGGGAGAAAGCCTTTGCTGATTTGGAGAAGTATGGAGCGGCGGCATATGAATATGATAGCATAGCGTGGCGTTTAGCTCGCAGACCTCAGGAAGTAGTTGATCCCGAAATCGTCGTGGACTTGTCTCGCAAGGCGCACGAGATGCAGCCGGAGAATTGGAGATATCTTCGTGGCCTCGGCGCAGCATACTACCGCGCGGGTCGATGGGAGGAGGCAATCACCACATTAACAAAGTCAACGGAACTGGTTGACGGCGAAAATGGTTCTATGTACTTCTTCTTGGCCATGGCTCACTGGCAACTGGGCAACAAGGCCGCGGCGGCAAACTGGTACAACAAGGCAATGGAGTGGATAGAAAACAGCAACATTAATTGGCTCAGCGATCAAGGGCAAATGATCTACGATATATACTTAGAAGCTGCGGAACTAATGGGCATCAAAATCAGAGACTTTTGACCCAAGGCGTCTCGTACAGACACAAGCGAAATTGGAGGGCGTAAAGGCCGAACAATGGCGAGCAAAACTGGCTGCCGCCGAGGCCACACAGTAGCCACAACTGAAACTGCACGCCCTGCCAATTAGAGCTTGCCTTTGGGGGCAGAAAGACATACAATAAGCAATACTCGATACGTTTGTAGTTGAAAAGGAGCGGCCAATGGCAAGTAGCAAGACCTGTTTGAGTCGGCGTGATGTCCTGAGAGGGATCGGCATAGGGACGGTGGGCCTTGCTTTAGGTCCAAAAGCGTTCGGGCCTGCTCTGGCCCGTGCGGCAGCCGGAAGTCCGCTGGTGGGCAAGGGCGAGCTGTTCCAGAAAGCCGCTCCCCCGGCGAAGGTGAGCCTGGTCAAGGGCAACGACTGCCGAGAAATTGTCTATCAGGCCCTCAAAAACATTGAGGATGAGGTTCTTGCTTCTATCGGCAATAAGAAGATCCTCATAAAGCCAAACTTCGTGACAACGACGCGCCAACTTGCTGCCACTCACCCCGACGCCATAAGGGGTATTCTCGATTTTCTCAGGCCCCACTACAACAAGCAGATTATCATTGGAGAATCGACCGCCTCAAGAGCGGGAACATTCGATGGTTTTAAGAACTACGGCTATCTGGCGCTGGAGAAAGAATACAACGTCAAATTGGTTGATCTGAACCAGCAGCCGTGGCAGTATCGTTATGTATTCGGCCAAGGTCACCGCCCGACGCCGATTCGGATCATCTCGACGTTTTTCGACCCAGAGCTGTACATCATCTCTGCCGCCAAAATGAAGACGCATGACCGGGTCGTAACAACCTTATCGCTGAAAAACGTGTTGCTTGGCGCACCCTTGAACGATTACAAGAAGAACGACAAGTGGCTGACTCATGCGGCGTATAATTTCTCGCGCGAGGCGCTCCTGCACTATAACATGTTCCATCTGGCGCAGGAGATTTATCCCGACCTCGGTGTGATCGACGGCTTTGAAGCAATGGAAGGTAACGGCCCGGCCGGTGGAACACCGGTGGATGCGAGGGTGGCTCTGGCGAGCATGGATCCGCTGGCGATGGACATTCTCGCAACGAAGATCATGGGATTCGACCCGACCCAGATTATGTACCTAACGGCATTTGCCCAAGCGGGCATGGGTCAGGGTGACTTGGACAAAATACAGGTGATCGGCACGCCGCTTGAGCAGTGCCAGTATCACTTCAAGGCGCACAGGCGATTAATCGGGCCCTACGGGCTCCAAGCGGCAGCGCCCAAAGGCCCGTCCGCCAGAGCCGCAATACGCTGCGACCATCGAACAGTTTAGGACAAATTTTTTGGGAGGTACGCCGAATTTGAAGACTGAGAACTCGAAACCGAGATGCCTCGGCAGCAGCAGGCAAGTGATTCACGTTGCGGTCGGCTTGGTATGTGTTTGTTTTCCGTGTCTTGCCGTGGACAGATCGACTATCGGTACCAGCCCTGCGGATAGTATGCTCGCTGAGTACTTTCGTGCCGAGACGGCGAAGCTGGCCAATCAATGCCTGGCCGACATCGAAACCCTCGATGATTGGCAAGCCAAGCGAGAGGTTTATCGAAAGCAATTGTTCGAAATGCTTGGGCTTGATCCGGCCGGCGAAAAAACCGACCTCAAGCCGGTCATCACCGGCAAAATCGAGCACGAGGAATTCACCGTCGAGAAGATCCACTATCAATCGAGGCCCGGCCTTTACGTGACGGGCAATCTGTACCTTCCCAAAGGGCTCGACAAGCCAGCGCCGGCCATTCTCTATGTGTGCGGCCACGGACAGGTCAAAAAGGACGGTATCAGCTACGGGAACAAACCTCGCTATCAGCACCACGCCGCCTGGTTTGCACGGCACGGCTACGTCTGTCTCATCATCGACTCGCTCCAGTTGGGCGAAATCGAAGGAATTCATCACGGCACATACCGGTACAAAATGTGGTGGTGGAACAGTCGTGGCTACGCACCGGCCGGCGTTGAGGCATGGAATTGTATCCGTGCGCTGGATTATCTCCAGATGCGCCAGGAGGTGGACCCCAGCCGAATCGGCGTCACCGGTCGCTCGGGCGGCGGCGCCTATAGCTGGTGGATAGCCGCACTCGATGACCGCATCAAGGCCGCCGTCCCCGTCGCCGGAATCACCGACCTTCAGAACCACGTTGTGGACGGCTGCGTCGAAGGCCACTGCGATTGTATGTACCTGATGAACACATACCGCTGGGACTATCCGCTGGTGGCGGCGCTGGTGGCGCCTCGGCCGCTGTTGATCTCCAACAGCGACAAGGACACCATCTTCCCGCTGGATGGCGTGGTTCGTCTACACGAAAAGGTGCGGAAAATCTACAGGCTGTACAATGCGGAAAAAAGCCTTGGCCTGAACATCACCGAAGGCCCGCACAAGGACACGCAGGAGCTGCGCATCCACGCTTTTGTGTGGTTCAATCGCTTCCTCAAAGCGGACAGTTCTCTAATCGACAAGCCGGCTGTGCCATTCCTTGAGCCGGAGCAGCTAAAGGTCTTCGACGAGCTGCCCGCCGACCAGATAAATACACAAATACACGAATCCTTCGTGCCCAAGGCCCCACAGCCGCCCGTGCCTCAATCCGCCGAGGAATGGGCAAAGCAGAGCGAAAAATGGATGACAGCACTTCGCGAAAAGTGCTTCCGCGGCTGGCCGGAGCAAGCGCTGGCCGGGCCACTCGATGTAAAGTGCGCATTCTCTGCCGAGCGAGAGGGTATCTGCTTCAGCGCCTTCGACTTCGCCAGTCAGCCCCACGTTCGTTTGCGCCTGTATCTGACACACCGGGCCGGGACCGATAAGCCCGACCAGGTCGTTCTGAACGTACTGGATGAGCAAGGATGGACCCAGTGGCTGGCGGCTATGCGGGTGGCTTTTTCCGGCGAACTCGACGAGATGACGCTCCCTGAGCCGGACGAGAACGCCTTCGAAGCCACTCAGAAAATACTCAGGAAAACGCATCAGGCGCTGGCCTACGTATCGCCGCGTGGGATTGGCCCTACTGTCTGGAATACCAACGAACGCAAGCAAACGCAAATCCGCCGACGATTCATGCTGCTTGGCCAGACACTTGACGGCATGCGGGTCTGGGACGTCAGGCGGGCGATTCAGGCCCTCCGTAAGGTCGATTCAGTCCGTGGCGTGCCGGTGGTTCTTCGAGCTCATCACCAGATGGCCGGCGTTGTCCTCTACGCCTCCTTGTTCGAGCCGGACATCGTCAGGCTCGATTTGTGGCATCTGCCCGAGTCTAACCGTGACGGCCCAATCTTCCTCAATGTGCTGCGCTATCTGGACGTACCCCAGGCCGTAGCGATGGCAGCCGAACGCACTCAGATACGACTCTATGAGAAAGACGCTTCAGGATGGCGATTTCCGCAGGCTGTCGCGGAGAAATTGGGCTGGCCCGAGCAGAGATTCCAGGTTCACACGGCCCCGGCCGACGGTCCGGGGCAGGCGGATCATCCGTAGGCCGCTCTGCCGGCAGCGAGAACCTTCAGCCGCCGGGCAATCTCGGCCCTGCGAACACGGCGAAAAAAAAATTCAGGCTGAACAAGTCTTGCCGAGATGCAACGACAGAATTTCTGACCGACTTTTTGTACGGCGATCCCGCTTTTCTTGGCTTTAACTATTTGCCTGAAAATAAGTTGTGATTCCGGAACAACGAATTTGCGACCTGCCGTGGCCTTGTCCAAAGATGCCCAATCGTCGATTTTTTGCTTAACCTGGTCGAGACTTATTCCGATACAATCTTCAAGCGTACAGGAAGATATATCTGTGTCAAAAGAAAGAGCAAGAAATGGGAATTCAAAATCCATCAGAAGATGTGATTCTGGTTGAACTGCCTCCTGACAGCCTGAAAATAGCCGAAGAGCTGAAAGCCGTTAACGAAACCATCAGCAAAAACGGCGGTTGCGACATCATCGTCGACTTCTCCCGAGTCGAGATCATCAATTCCTCGAACATCAGTAATCTGCTCATACTGCGCAGCTTGTTACAACGCTCCGGGCGTCAGCTTATTCTCTGTAACGTTGCGACCATGACCAAGTGTATTTTTGTCGTAGCCGGCCTTAATGAGGTCTTCGTTTTTGCTGACAACAAGTCGGCCGCCATGGCGGCTGTACAAAGCGCCAATTCACCGCCAAGCGCTAATCTTCACTAATCTTTGTACCCTCCGATCCATTCAGGGCCCGGTCAGGGCACAAATCAGCTTGATGCCTGCGGGCGTTTGGATTATACTGTCCGTTCTAAGCCCTGCTATTCTGAGCATTGCACAGAATCAAGATCAGGCACAATCCGGAAAGGAGAAGATTTATGAACAAAGATAAACTTTCGAGACGGACGTTTATCCGCGATACCTCTGTGATGAGTGCGGCGACAATTGCCGCGGCGTTGACGGCCAGGACACATGCCGCTGCCGGGCCGAGCGATAGAGACAAGACGGACACCTCAAAGATACTCAACTACAACCCGGACATGGGCTATCGCCGACTGGGCAAGACAGGCCTGGTGATCTCCGAGATCAGTCTGGGCGGACACTGGAGAGCACCCTGGAGGGACCGCAGCGGCGGCTGGTGGTGGGGCAAATTCGCATCCGAACAGGTGCCCGACGACGTCGCCAAAAACCGCACCGAGGTCGTTTCCAGGGCCATCGACGCCGGGATGAATTACCTGGACATCACCGGAGCGGAGGAATGTCTCTGCTACGGCGCGGCGCTCAAGGGGCGTCGAACCAAGATGATCGTCGGCGCCGATGATTCCAAGCTGTGCCCGCGACGCGATGAGTATTGCAACGTCAAGGCCCAGATCCATAATGTCGAAGAATGCCTGCGTCACATCGGAACCGACCACCTCGACATCTGGCGTGTTCAGGCCAAGATGGACGGAACGAACACGGACGGCGATGTAGAGGTTGTGATCGAGACCTTCGAGAAACTGCACGCGGCCGGCAAGGTGAAGCACCTGGGCATCTCGTCCCACAGCCGGCCCTGGGCGCAGCATGTTATCGAGAAGTACCCCCAAATCGAGATGTTCATCTTCCCCTGCACAGCGAAGACCAGGCAAAAGGACAGGCCCGCAACGAGGGACAATATTGAAGAGGTCAACGCCGGCTACGGGCCCGAAAATAAGAGCGTGTTCCAGTCGCTGCGCGACCACAATGTCGGGTTGATAACCATAAAGCCCTTCTTCGGCGGCAGCCTTTTTCAGAGCCACGGAAAGCCAAAGTTGGGTGTCGGCAATAAGCAGGATAATGACCTGGCAAGGCTGACCCTTCAGTGCATCCTGAATCT
>SMTZ1_10004403_pt1 | contig 14164 bp, 12 predicted proteins | sample DeeMarSWOR136_30_FD_25667 | JGI IMG/M metagenome (IMG submission 25667) | reverse complement strand
GAATAGCCCTGGCCACGAGCTCCTTGCCCGTGCCGCTTTCCCCTGTGATGAGGACAGTGGTTGGAGTCGGCGCAACCTTGGCTACGCTCTCAAAAACCTTGCGCATTTCCATCGACTCACCGATAAGACCATAAGCATTTCGTAGCACCCGATGCAATGGGGCTTGCCCCGCTCTGCGTGCGCGGAGTTTACCGAGGGCTCGTCGGACGGCGGAAAAGAGTTCCTCGTCGGTAAACGGTTTTGGGAGATACTCCTCAGCCCCGGTCTTGACCGCCTTGACCGCCCCTTCTACTGAGGCGTAACCGGTAATCATCATGACCTCAGTGTCTTTGAGATTTTCGCGGACATGCCTTACGAGATCAAGCCCGCTTACCCTGGGCATTTTGAGGTCCGTTATGACAAGGTCAACGGGTGTCGCGTCAAGGATCTTGATGGCCTCAACCACGCCCGGAGCAGTAAAGACCTTGTACCCCTTCGACGTCAGGTTCCTCCGAAGTACTTCCAGTGTATTCGGGGCGTCATCTACAACCAGGATACGCTCTTTTTCAATCGAAGGTGCCATCCGCGCCAGTCTCCTTTGCGTCTTGGGACCTCGCTACGGGGAGCCGAACTTCAAACCGTGTGCCACGACCGACTTGGCTCTCAACTTTGATAGATCCCCCGTGGGAAGTGACGATTCCGTGAACCACCGGCAAGCCTAAGCCCGTTCCCTGGCCAACGTCCTTTGTCGTAAAGAACGGAATGAATACCTGCTTTACAACCTCCTCGCTCATGCCGATCCCCGTGTCTTCCACAATGAGCAATACATGGTCTTCGCACACGAGTGTCTGTACTGTCAATCTGCCCCCTTCTGGCATCGCCTGGACTGAATTGACGACCAAATTGACCAGAACCTGGTTCAACTGTGCCGGATCGGCAGTGATCTCCGGCAGGTCAGGCGAGAGCGAGCGCATCAATTCAATTCCCTCCTTGTTACATCGTGCCTCGAGTAAATAGAGGCCATCTTCAACCACCTGATTAAGATTGACATGGGTCTTCTCTGGCGGCATTTGACGGGCGGACAAGAGCAGCTTTTTGATAATTTCCCGGGCGTGCAAAGATGCGGAAACAATCTGTTCAATGTCTTTGTCCGCCTGTCTGGGCAATCCCGGACATTTCTTTGCGAGCTGGGCAAATCCCAGGATATTGCCCAGGGGCTCATTCAATTCATGGGCCACGCCTGCGGCGAGCTGCCCTATGGTGGCCAACCGGTCAGCGTGTCGGAGCTGATCCTGAAGCATCGATTTGTCCTTCTCAGCCTCCCTCCGTTCAATGATGAGCGCCACCTGCCTGGCTACGGCTTCGATCAGGTTTCGCTCCTCCTTCAGGAATGGACCTTCGTCAAGTTGCGGTTTCTTCTCGGTGTAGACCACCTCGACGACACCCCGTTTTTTGCCATTTACAAAGATATCCGCCCTTTGTTTCTGCTGACTCTCTCGAAAACCAGGCCTTGAGTAAGATATCCCGTCCAAAGTAATCCTGCCGAAGGCGATCTCCGGATATTGCCAGGCCTTAGGAAGGAATTTCACAATGCGTTGCAGAATTTCCCCCAAAAAAATTCCCGGGCGCTCAGCCACTTGGGCTATAGTATAAAGGCACCTCAGTTCCTTGACCCGCTCTTGAGAAGCCGCCTGCACACGATGATTTACCAGAGCCACACCCAGGTTTTCGGCGACGCCCTCGTATAACACTATTTCATCCTCCGTGAAATAGTACCCCTGCTTGCTCTTCAATTGCAAAAGCCCAATGTTCTCGTTGCCAAGCAAAAGCGGGATCAAGACGAGCGACCTGTAGTGTCCGCTGATGCAGAGATTACGAGGCCGCTCTTCCCCGTTGGCCTTCAGGTGGAAGTCCAAGGGATCCTTCGCGTTGCTTATCCAGAAACTCCCGTTTTTGGTGAAAAGGGGCAATGAGGAGTCAAAGCCGCCGTTTATAATGTAATTGCATATCCATCCCAAGCCAGAATCCTTCTGCGAGCCGGAAACGCTTCTTACACCATCATTCCGCGCCGAGGGGATGATTTCAAAGCGGAAAAATTGTTTGGCCCGCCTTCTGGCCTCGCAGCGGAAATAATGGTCGCCTTCCTTCAACAGTAGTTCAACTGCATCGCATCCAGAGAAATCGACAAGCGTCTTGGAGACTTCGCGGAGAAACTCAACTACCGGTCCGCCACGGTTTGCGTACTGCAATATCCGATGTGATAGATCACGAAAGTCTTTCATTGGTTTGCAGCCGGAGGCAAGGGCATCAATCCGCTTTGAGCGTCTCTTCCTTATTGCTCCATTGGATCTAGGGAACTCGGCAGAATATTTATGTTCACCAGAGCCCATCCTATGACATCTCCTCACTAACCGCATTTAGGTGCTCGACTCACCCGACCGACGTCCCCATCAGCCATGTGTGCCGGAGTGGGAAAAAGTGATTACCACAGGTTGCCTCCCATTAGCATTCATAAATTCACAGCCCGACGGCTAATCCAGGGTATCTGGACCTGTGCATCATTTCTATCGGGTCAAGGAATAGGTGAGGTCCCATTTGCTGCAGGAATGGAAGTCTTTTTGAAAGGACCTTTCATCGTTAGCCTTTAGGACTGTTTCGGATACCCATTTGTAGAAAGGTTCACGTCCGTGAAGTGCCCGCCGATCAATGATTCCGATTACTGAGAGAAAATCTTTGGTCACGAAAACGGAAGTGGTTCAACTATTACATACCTAGCAAACAGGGTGAGAAATGTCAAGAAACGCTTAACACAGCGTCAAAAAGAATGAACTTAACCTCACCATTCGGCAAGGGCTAACATTTTGTAGTGCAGATTACCGAAAATCCCCGTTTACTGAATTCTTTTCTTCTCCTCCTCCTAAGAAACTAACAGTGTAAGTCATTGATTTCCCTGGAACCTAATTTTTTACTTTCTTCCTGATATAAAACGCTCCGAATTGCGGAGCGTATCGGTTGCTAACGAGACTGTCGAAAAAGTGGAAGCCAAAATGTAAATTGGGTATTTCATCCCACTTAGGCGAAAAATATCCATAGCTTTTCCCATTTATATGTTAAATTTGTTATCATTTTAGCTTATTTGTCCTACCTATTTTGGTAAGTGGGGGTTTTTCGACAGTCTCAACTGAAACCTTGAAATCCGCCTCATCCAGTTAGATGCAAGATTAGAAACGCAATTCGATAGCACATAGTCCTTGCCCTGCCTCCCGACCATCGTCAACCTATCCTTGGTCCGTTGCATATCTCCATTTACCGGCAAGCACACCACCCAAAAGTGCTTCAAATCGTCGGCCATTGCTGTCAAGATATCGAGTAATACATATGAGTAATAGGGTTTCGGTTTAGTGGTGAACACCCTTATCCATGAGCGTAATCCACCGGAGAACTCGGCCAAGAAATACTCCCCACTACCCTTTACACTCTGCCTTCTACCCTCTACCCTCTTTCCTTTACCCTCCTCCTTCTTCACTCTTAATTCTTCATTCTTCACTCACCTAATCCTTTCACCTCTAACCTCCAACCTCTAACCTCTCGCTATTCAGCCCAATTCAGGCCATCGGCCAGTTCGATACACGTGACGCTCGTACGCGTCGGCCACCCGCAGGACCAGGCCCTCATCGAAAGGCCTGCCGGCGATTTGAATGCCGATGGGAAGGCCTGCCCTCGATAATCCCACGGGGATGGAAACCGATGGCAGCCCGGTGAGATTGTAGATACGGGTACAGCGGGTGAGCGCCACACCCACGGGTATGTCATCCCCGTCGAGCCGGAGGGCCGATTCCTCAAGCCTCGGCGCGGTGACGCTTACTCCCGGTGTCACCAGCACATCAACCGAGGTGAGAATGCGGGCGAAGTTCTCCTGGACAATGCGCCTCATGCGCTGGGCCTTTACATAGTGAGTAGCCAGGTGTAAGGCCCCAAGATCAAGCCTGGCCCTGACATCGTCTCCGATATCGTTGGGCCGGGTGCGATGGAACTTCTCCAGGCAAGAGGCGGCCTCTGAGGAGAGGATCAGCAGAGTTGCCGCCGCGGCTTTGTCCAGATCCGGGATATGCACGGGCCTCACCTCGGCACCGAGGTCTTTTAAACCATCGATGGCCTTTTCCACTCCGGCCTTCACCTCGGGTTCGATCTTCTCGAAGTAAAATGTATCGGGCACTCCCACCCGGAGGCCCTTGATGTCCCCGGTCAAGAACGAGCAATAGTCGCCCACATCCACGTTCTTCGAGCAGGGGTCGTGCGAATCGTAGCCGGCCATGAAGCCCAGCGCGATGGCCGCATCAGCCACGGTGCGAGTCATGGGGCCAACATGGTCTAAGGACCAACACAGTGGGTATACGCCATGCTTGCTTACCCGGCCGAAGGTCGGCTTGAGGCCCACGATCCCGCAGAGCGCCGAGGGAATGCGGATTGAGCCTCCTGCATCTGTCCCCAGGGCCAGGAGCGCGCATGAGCCAGCGATGGCCGCCCCTGATCCACCGCTGGAGCCGCCGGTCATATGCTTGATATTCCACGGATTTCTTGTATGTCCGTAGTGGCCGTTAAGATTCGTCGTTCCGAATGCGAACTCATGCATGTTGGTTTTTCCGACGAGAATTGCCCCGGCCTCCGTGAGCCGCGTAATTACCATGGCATTCTCGTGGGGGACGAAGTCAGCCAGGATTCGAGAACCACACGTGGTCTTTACGCCCGCCGTGAAGAAGGCGTCCTTGGCCGCAAAAGGAATTCCGTGCAGGGGACCGCGGTAATGCCCTTTCATGATCTCGTCCTCGGCTTGCTTGGCCGCTTGCCGGGCTTCCCTCTCTAAAATCGTTATGAAGGCGTTGATCTTCTTCTGAACCGCCTCGATGCGTTCAAGAAAGCCACTGACGACCTCTACGGGAGAGATCTCTTTGTCCTTAATCAGTTTCGAAAGGTCCATGATAGTGGCTGTACGTACCTCTAGATCTACCATAACAGCCCTCCCCTGGATTGTAGAGCATCCCCGGTGGGATCGATAATCAATCGGCCCCTACCGAAGTTTCCTGACTCTCACCCAGATCTTTTTGTAACTCCATAACTTCATGTAACATGAGGTATTTCATTGGGGGACTCCACTGTCCCTGAGCGTAATCCGCTGAAGAAGTGGGGTACGTGCTGAGGGGTAAGTAACCCCGAAGCACTGCTCAAACCCTCGGGTCGAAGACTAAAGATGGTTCCTCGTCAAGCGGGTCCAGGTAGCCCAGCGAATCGGCCAGATCCGCCATGTCCTCAGCCGATTTCTCAAGCTCTGCCTTCTTCTCATCCGGAATGGCGAGATTCGTAACCCGTAGGGCGAGCCTTGGGGAGCGGGTTGCTCGTTTATTGGATGCCATATCCGTCGTCTCCTGTGGATGTTACGGATGAGCTATAGATGCTGTGGGAGAACCCGAACGTGATACCCGTGGCAAATTCTACGATCCAGCACGGGGTCTTCCATCTCAAAATCGAATCTTTCGCCGTAAACCAGGCCCGCTTTGGTGGCCACCGTTCCGGAAAATAACACCAATCCATCGACCGGAAGGCCCTCATCCCTTGGCAACTGCTCCAGCAGGGCTTCTGCATCCAGGATGGTTGCAAGTCCCTCCTCCTGGTACAGGATCCTCTTCCCCTCCGCGGTTGTCCAAGAACGAATGACGAGCTGGTCCCAGTGGTCCTTCACCTCTTCGTAGGGCCAAACCACGGGCGCCAGTATCTTCGCGTACATCTGCTTTGACGCGGGAATTGAGAACTTCTCGAATCCCCGATCGGTTTGATCGCTCCCCACACCGACGTACGTGCGATCTCCCTCCCTGAGAACGACGTACTCCACCTCTCCCGAGGACTCCGGGCTTATCACGTCGATGGCATTCGAGGTGGTTACCAGATAAGGGGAGAAATTCAGATAAATCGGCGTTCTGGTGGGCGCAGGAACCCCATGCTGGCCCAACTCATCGATATGGGCCTGCAAGGCCTCCTTGTCCCTCCCCACCCATCCCGCGCAGATGAGTCGCCGCATGGGAAATGTCAGGCCCTGTTTCCCCTTCAATGACTCGACGACCAGGCTCAGTTCTCTATGTTCCATGTCGTTGGTCTCCGCAATAAATGGGTTGCATGGTTCCCCTATCCTGTTACGAAGTGTACCCATTGTATAGCAAACCAAGTCCCATGTTTCAATACGAGTTGCTTTCAGGCCCTTCGCTTCGGGGCCGTCGCCCCCTGGGAGGTTGAGGTTAAGGTTAAGGCTGAGGCTAAGGCTGAGGCTAAGGCTGAGGAGTTGATGGTTTGGACGCTGGAGGTGGAAGGTTAAAGGTGCGAGGTAAGAGGTTAGAGGCTCAGTGAAAGTCCGGTTCTCACCTGAATGACCCGTTTCCGAAAGCACTTGTCCGGCAGATTACCCTGATGAAGAAGGATGTTCTCAAAAAAATCAGCAGCCTTCAGAATGTATAGACATTGAAAATAAAGAGAAATGCATTAAAGTAACGGAGAAACCCTCGAAAAGGAGAGGAGTATGGAGAAATCCGCCGATTATCGAAAAATTCTGGAAATGATCACGGACGACCAGGTTTTGGCGCTTGAGCAGGCCACAATTAGGATCCCAAGCCCATCTTTCGACGAACAAGAACTGGCCGACTACCTCGCGAACTACATGTCCGATATGGGACTGGAGGTGGAAATGATGGAGGTTCAACACCCGACCCAACCGGAAAAAAAGAGCAGACAGCCTATCGGCCGGTTGAAAGGCACGAGCGGAGGACCGAGCCTGATGCTCAACGGACACATGGATCCCGGCGTTGAGATGAGCGGGTGGACGGTTGATCCCTACGGAGCCAAGTTCGAGGATGGTTGGATATGGGGAATGGGGGCCCACGACGACAAAGGGGGCGTGGTGGCAGCTATATGTGCCGTGGAGGCGATAAGGCGCTCAGGAACTCAGCTAAAAGGTGACATAGTCGTCTGTCCCGTAGTAGCTCACAAGTATGGCGGAGCTGGAACGAGGGCCCTGGTAAAGAAGGGGATACTCACGGATTACTGTATAAACATGGAGCATTCAGCCAATACCATTGCCAATGTCTGTGTCGGCATAGTCATGGTAAGGATAAAGACGAGAACGCCGGATCTGTTCTTCAGGTATAGTGCTGAAGCCAAGGCGAAGTACTTCAACGTTATCGAGCAACAGTGTGAGATCATCCGGAGGATGGGAACGAGCCTGGATCCCATACCGCCGGGCGGTTGGCTCCGATTTGCTCCCCACCCGGAGTTGCCGGGATTCCCCACCCTCACCTTCGACACCATTCACAAGGAACACTACTATCATCCGTCATATACTGGGATGTCGACCAGGGAATGCGAGATGTGCCTGCAGATTAGAACCGTTCCGGGGCAGACCTTGGAGGATATCAGGAACGATGTGAAAGGGCTTCTGGAACACATCAAGGCCGATCGACCAAATCTCCACTATGAGCTGACGATACCGGCCAGCGGTGAGGACGACCCCTGGTATATGGAGCCGATGGAGGTGTCAAAGGATCATCCCCTCGTGGTCGCCCTCGCCCATGGGCAAAGGATCGCCTCTGGCCAAGAACCGAGCGTAGGAGCGGCCCTGCGGATTGGCAATGTGGGGGATGGAAATATCCTCGCCCCTCTGGGCATCCCAACGGTTCAATATGGCCCGGGGGATATACGAATCTATAAGGAGTGGCCCACGCCCGATGAACGGGTGAGGCTGGAGGACCTGGTCATCGCTGCCAAGGCCGTGGCCTATGCTGCATACCGAATCTGCGGTTAGGCGCCGTGTACGTTGTCGAGGATCTCGCCATTGTCACATGTCTTTGGTTCCACAGGAGCATTCTCACCTCGAAAACGTGTATCCTCGATGGATGTTGATACAATCCCTCAGAATCGACGCAGCGGCTGACCTCAGATCCGAAGCGCCCCCGACCAAGGTTAAATCGCCTAAGGTATCCGAGACATACCTCACGGCCTTATTTGCACCTTCTAAATCATAAAATGGATGGCCTTTGGGCATGGTTTCCAGCTTAACTGACATGTGTAATTCATCGTTGACCTTCAGGGTCTTCCCAACAAGCCTGTACTTCTTGTTCTCCTTTTTGGCCCGGTCAATATCATTCTGAGTTAGGGCGGTGATGCCGCTCACGGAAATATCTCGAAGGCTTTTCTCCTCGTTCATCAACACATTGGTGAGAATGAGGAGCTTCGAAGCGGTATCCCATCCCTCGACATCAAGCCTCGGATCGGTTTCGGCGATGCCCAATTCTTGGGCTTCTGCCAGGGCCTCCTCATAGCTGACCTTGTTGGCCTCCATCTCGTTTATGATGAAATTCGTGGTACCGTTCAACACCCCCTCAATGGATACGATGGTGGAACCCGCCATATCGATAATCCCCCCATTGAGTGCGGGCAGGGCGGCCCCACATGCACATCCAATACCTAATTGGACATTGTTCCTACGGGCTAATTCGTTCAGCTGCTTATAGGCCAACAAGATAGGGCCCTTGTTTGAAGTCACCACATGCATGCCATGGGCTAGAGACTCCTTGATGTGGGTCATACCCGGCTCGCCCGTATCCTTGTTTGTTGGAGTCATCTCAATGACTACATCCACATCCCTTTTTTCCAGGAGGCTGTCAAACGTTACATCCTTGGATCCACCACGGGGGTACGAGAACGGAGGAATCTTCGTCTTGGGGAGTTCTGCGAGATCTTCGTAAGGAATTCCACCTCGTCGGTATATTCCACCACCGAGGTCAATGATGTAGACTATCCTGGTATGGATACCTTCACGTTTTAAGTGCGGTTTCTTATCCACGAGTAGTTGAACAAACGCCCTTCCCACGCGACCGAAGCCAATAACGGCTATCCTCATGGATGCTCCCCTTCTTCAGATCTATCCTATCCCGCCATATCTCCTCAAGGCCTCTTGGAGGAGCTTCCTCCCCTCTTCCGGCAGAGGTCGTAAAGGCCTCCTCGGCTTTCCCCCCTGATACCCCAACATATCCATGGCTGCTTTTAGGGCCGGAATGCCGAGCTTTATGGTAACCAGCGAATTAATCTCCAACATCCGTAGCTGCAACGCTTGGGCCTCATCCATCCTCCCGCCCTTGAAGAGCGAGAACAACGTACAGCAATCCTGTGGCAAGATATTAGCCAGGGCTAACGTTGCTCCCTTGGCGCCAATGGCCAACCCCGGATACAAGTACCCGGCATTCCCCGGAAAAACGGCAAAATCGTCCTCCGTGTCCCTCACTAATTCGGACAATTGAACAATGCTCCCCGATGTATCCTTTATGCCCACGATATTGGGGTGGCGGGACAGCCTGGCGACCAGTGATGAGGAAAGGTTAATGCCCGTATTGCCGGGCATGTTATAGACAAAAACGGGAACGGGAGACTCGTCACCGACGTCCACATAGTGCCTGTAGAGTATTTCATCCTTCATACCGGCTTTGTAGTAATGAGGCGGAAGGACCAAAACCGCGACTGCCCCCAGCTCAGCGACTTTTTTGCTCAACTCGATTGTCTCTCTCGTGGATTCGCATCCCGTCCCGGCGATTACCTTCTTCCCCTTCGTAAAATGCCCAATAACCTCCTTTACCAATTTCAACTTCTCATCGAGGGACAGAAAGACAAATTCACCGTTGGAACCTAATACCACGATCCCGGCGAGGTCGGTCTCCCCCCATCGGTCCAGGTTGTGATACATTTTTTCATAGTCTATTTCTTCATCGTCGTTAAAAGGCGTCACTATCGGTGTGTAAATCCCCTCAAACATGGCTTAACTCCTTTGTTGTATGATAGACAGTTGAGAAATGCAGGATAGCGTAGCCAGTTCAGACTGCCGTCTTCAAAATCACATCTTCCTTATGGCCTCCTCCATCCTGGCCATGCCGATTTCCAGGTTTTCGTAGGAATTGGCGTAGGAGATCCTGATAAAATCATTTCCAAACTTCCCCAGTACGGTTCCTGGCACAACGGCGATTCTTGCCTCGTCGAGCAGGTATCGGGCCAGTTCTTCCGGGGTTTTGCCCAACTCTTTGATATTGGGAAAGATGTAAAAGGCGCCCAGGGGTTTTACCACACCAATTCCCGGCATGTTTTTCAGGGCACTGTATACGAGATTCCTCCGACGATCGAATTCCATCACCATCATGTCGGCCTGGGTTTGAGGGCCCCTTAGTGCTTCGACTGCCCCCCACTGGGCGAAGGACGTGGCACAGACCGTGGTGTATTGGTGGATTCGGATCAGCGCTGAGACGATAGTTCGGTCGGCCGCCGCGTACCCCAGGCGCCACCCCGTCATGGAGTAAATCTTGGAGAATCCGTTTGCCGTAATCGTCCGTTCCCTCATGCCGGGAAAACTTCCCATACTGACGTGCCGGCTCCCCTCATAGGCCATCTTCTCGTAGATCTCATCGGAGAGGATAAACAAATCCTTCTCTTGGGCGATCTGGGCCAACTCTTCCAGGAATTCAGCGGGCCAGACGGACCCAGTGGGATTGTTGGGCGTGTTGACGATCACCATCCGTGTTTTGCCCGTGATCCGCGATCGAACGTCATCGATAGTGGGATTGAACCCATTTTCCTCCCTCAGCGGAACCGAAATGGGGGCAGCCCCTGCCATCTGAGCGCAGTAGAAGTAATGGAGCCAACAGGGATCCGGGATCAGCACCTCATCTCCGGGGTTGAGAAGGCCCATCATCGCAATGAAAACGGCCTCATTCGTCCCCACGGTTACGATGATCTCAGTGGCCGGATCAAAAGAGAGCCCATTATCCCGCTCGAGCTTTTCCGCAATGGCCTCCCTCAACTCTGGGATGCCGTAGTTGGATGAGTAGTGGACCTTTCCCTCATCCAAAGCCTTCTTGGCCGCTTCCTTAATGTGAGCTGGCGTGTCGAAGTCAGGCCTTCCAACATGGAGGTGGATAATGTCCTCCCCCTCCTTTTCCCGGCGTGTAACCTCCTCGAAAACCCTCCGAATCCCCGAGAAGGGAATGGAGCCCATCCGATCAGCTATTTCCATGACCTTGAACCCCCATGTATCAGCGCTTCGTGATGATATCAACCCGGCTTTTCCCATGTGCACTATAGAGGGCGAAGGGCCGTCTGTCAAGTCAGAAGCCGTGTGATGATAATCTCCCCGGATCGGCCAGCAAAACAAACAATTTACCACATTCCTTACAGTATCGGGTTTTTCATTTGTTCGACCCCCCATGCGACCCTTGCTGCTCCAGATGCATAACAAGCCTCCAAGCCCCCAGCGAAAAAATGAGAATAACAGTGAAATTGCCCAAAAACCGGCGATTCTTCACATCTCCTGGTCTCCTCCTATTCCAAATTACACATTGATCTTTTCTAGAAATATCGATAACTTAGAAAGTGGAAGGGGAGTTGTGGCAATTTTTCCGTATCGACAGGCCGGGCCGGAAATCTATTTTTCGCAGGAAGACTTGTTCTCTTCCCCTGTCCAAACTCTGTGAACCGGCCTTTCTATTGGTCATCTGCCATTGCCAAAAGATCCCATATGAAAGGAGACAGTCATATGGACCCGACGTTAGTAGAAAATATGCGCAATTTCTTTGAGCCGAAGAGCACGGGGGAACTCGTTCAAATCTGGCGCGAAAACGACAGGACGAAGTATGTAGAAGAGGCATTTGAAGCAATACGCCAGATACTTGAGGAACGAGGCGAAGAGATTCCACCTCAATTGCCAATAAAGGAGGAAAAGCCAGCAAGGAAACCACGGGAGATAAAAAGGGAACCGGAAGGGTTTTTTTCGTTCCGTATGCTGATCAGTCCCATTGTGATCAAAATTATCTACGTGCTTGGGCTGCTGGGTCTTACTATCGGTGGTATCGTGATGATTAAGATGGGTTTGGATGTGATGAGTTTGAGCGCTGAAAAACTGAATATTTTTGGAATAGAGGTGTCTTATAACGAACAAATATTGATAGGGATAGGACTCATCGTGTTTGGCAACCTCCTGTGGCGTTTACTTTGTGAAGCCTGGATCTTGCTTTTTGGAATTCACGACACATTGGGCTCGATAGAGAGACATCTAAAGCGAGGAAGCGAAACGCCATAAATTTTGAAGATGGGCCAAAAGCATCGGTTGTGTTATTCTCCTTATCAGTTTATAAGCTCAAGGGCTTACATGCCGTCAGGCTGAAAGGTTCGAACCTATGGACCTTCTGGAAGAAGTATTACGGGCCGAAGGGCGCATTCGGCCATACATCCGGGAGACGATACTGGAGTATTCCACCTATCTCAGCCAGGTTGGCGGGGCAAATGTCCACTGCAAGCTGGAGAATTTGCAGTATACGGGCTCGTTCAAGGCTCGAGGGGCAATGAACAAGCTCCTGTCACTCAATCCGGAGGAACTCGCCCGAGGGGTGGTAACCGCATCCACCGGTAATCATGGCCTGGCCATGGCCCGCAGCATGAGGGAGCTCAACGCGTCGGGTATCGTCTTCGTGACCGAGAACGCCAGCCCCTCCAAAGTCCAGGCCATTGAGCGGCTTGGGGCAGAGGTGCGGTATTACGGAAAGGATTGCCTGGAGACCGAAGTCTACGCCCGACGATATGCTGCCCAAAACCACATGACCTACATACCGCCCTACAATGATCCAAAAGTCATCGGCGGTCAGGGGACCATTGGCGTTGAGCTGGCACGCCAGCTCGACGAGATGGATGCGGTGTTTGTCTCGCTCGGCGGCGCTGGGCTGATCTCAGGCGTTGCGACTTACCTAAAGTCCATTCACCCTGACGTGCGAATTATCGGGTGTTCGCCGGAGAATTCGCAGGTAATGATTCAATCGGTGAAAGCGGGCAGAATACTGGATCTGCCGTCGCTTCCCACCTTGAGCGATGGCACCGCGGGGGGAATCGAGCCGGGCTCCATTACCTTTGATCTGTGTCGTGAGTTAGTGGATGAGTACGTTACCGTTACGGAAGACGAGATCAGGGAAAATCTGCGGCTGTTCATCGAAACGCACCATATGCTGATTGAGGGGGCAGCGGCAGTAGCGGTAGCCTCTTACCTGAAGACGCGCCATCGATTCGCCGGCAGCAACGTGGTGATCGTGATCTGCGGGGCAAACATCAGCCCGGAGACGCTGAAGGAGGTTCTGTAAGGCGGGGGCCAAGAACCCAAACCATAGAAAAAGGGATCAGCCTGGATCAGCTAACCCCTTACAATTCCCATGGTGCCGAAGGAATGAGCTTGATGATCAGGGTTTTGACGGTTCGCCGACGAGGGGGTCTCGCACATCGAGGAAGGAGAACTTTAGGAAATCCCGATCATGGGTGTACAGCGTCTTCACCCCATGCTGCCGAAGCAGAGCAGCCAGATGGGCATCCGGCACCAAATTTCCCCGGGTAGGAACTTCCGCTGTTGCGGCGCGGTAGGCATCCCAGAAGCCTTCCTCCTCCGATAGAAACCGAGCGTGAGGAAGGTTGAGAAGTGTCTCGATGTTAACCATGGCCTCGTCGGGTGATAGTGGGTGGTCGAATACGGCGGGGTGCGTTGCGATGCGCAAATAGCTCATCACCGTCGCCCAGCCCAGGTAAAAGACTTCCTGTTGAGCGATGCAAGAGTCGACGAATGACTTGGCTCTCTCGAAGTAAGGACTACCCGTATCAGAGGCATAAAGCAAGATATTGACGTCAAAAGAGAAACTCATGTCTACTTGGTGCCTTCGGCTGGCTTTGGTTCTTGCTCCATGGCGGCGTACACTGCCTCGCGATCTGCTAAGTCAATGCGGGCGCCCATTGCTTTTGAAATCCAGCGGCTCGGCTTAGCTGAAGCTTTGCCTGATTTACGGTTACCAAGCGCTTGTGCTAGCAGGTCAGAGATCAAGCGACCGAGGGATTTACCCTCCTTTTTTTGGATCCTCTTCAGATCTTTCAGAATGGGCTCGTCAATATCTACAGTGGTTCTCATGATGTATTGATGATAATATATTTTGCATCAGATGTCAAGAAACATTTTGTTTGAGTTGACAGCGCCACCCTCAGGCTGCGCGCCATGCCCGGACCAGGTAAAAAACCATCTCTACCGCTTAACCGCCGGCCAGGTCTCTCCATTGCCGCTGCAATAACCCCCCCAATGAAC
>SMTZ1_10004566_pt1 | contig 14165 bp, 16 predicted proteins | sample DeeMarSWOR136_30_FD_25667 | JGI IMG/M metagenome (IMG submission 25667) | reverse complement strand
GAACAATTAACCTTCCCCATTTGTCGTTTGACATTTGACATTCATTTGAACTTTGAGCTTTGGCATTTATTCATTCTAATTTTTATAACTTTTTCGAGTGCTTCCGTGTCCCTTCACTTTAATGCCCCCCGGCCCCTTGCCTAAATTCCCTTGCGCTCCGGGATTACCTCCGAATAATAATCCCCACTATTATCATGATCGCACCGACCAGTCTATCCCAGCTTATCCTTTCCTAAAATAACAACACACCACCCAGAATACCACCCAGAATAGCAATCAATGGAAATGCCGATGTGATGGGGATCACTCGGGAGATCATTCCATATTTGATGGCGTAGAAATAGGCGAGATGGCCCAAAAGAGAGGCCAAAATCCCCTCCGCACAAATCAGGCCCCAGCTTGAAAATTCGGTCTGCACGAGTTGGCGGAAATGTCCCGTTACGATAACCCAAATCAACATGATGAGGCTGATAACGAAGCTCCTCGTCGGCCAGCCCTGTCCAAGGATCTATCCGAAGCATGGCGGCCTTACCGAAAAGGGGAGCACCCCTCCAGCAAATCATGGCCGCCAAAGCGAAGACAAAATGGGAAATGCGCACGGGATTCCTCCTTTTTCGGGCAATGCGTTTCCCCCCTTTTATTCCACACGTGAGAGCGCCCGAAGGAAGGAGAAAGGGGTTATGCTCTTGTATCTGACGTTATCCATCTTCTCGCCTAATACCGACGAAAGAGGGATTTGCGGCGAAGTACTGCAATAGAGTGATGCCTTTAGCTCCAGCGGCCACGTGGATTTTAGGAGGAGGATGGATAGAAACAATCCTTGCCCGATTTTTTGGCTTCGAGAAGGTATTGATCCGCCTTGATGATCAGGTCATCTTTGGTTTTGGCATCAGTAGGATAACCGGCTAGGCCGATGCTTATCGTCAAATTCCCTTCGATAGAGCTTCCATAAATCTGGACCTTCATCTCCCTCACCTTATTCACCAAACGCCTCGCCACATGAACTACATTCTTCCCGCTAGTCTCCGGAGTGATGATGGCGAACTCCTCCCCCCCATATCGACAGATATAATCCACCCTTCTACAATTCTCCTTAAAAAGCTTCGTGATATCCTGAAGGACCTTATCCCCTGCCGGATGGCCATAGGAATCATTGAATCGCTTAAAGTCGTCGATATCGATCATGAGCAGGCTGAGGGGATGTTCGTAGCGGACGGACCGGGCTACCTCTTGAGTTAGGAGTTCATGGAAGTGACGATGATTATATAAATCCGTAAGGCCATCAATAATCGAGAGGTATTGATAAAATTCCCTCTTCTTCCTCTCGGCGAATAAGAGTTCCCTGGTCTCAATGATGGCTCTCTGTCGATCCAATGCCTCGTCAATGTGCTCCATCATCTCTTCCATTTTTAGGGGTTTCATCATATAAGCATTGGCCCCGGCATTCAATGCACCCACTGAATTTTCCAGGGAGGGTTTAGCCGTGATAAAGATCACCGAGGTATCGGGGTGGATGTTCTTAATCACCTTTAGGAAGTCCAAACCCGTCATATCGGGGAGTTCGACCTCAACCACGGCGATGTTATAGAAGAACTCCTTAACCTTGTCTATGGCGTCCTTTCCATTTGGCGTCACATCGGTGAAATATCCAGCTTCCTGAAATCTCTCCATCAAGCTTGCGCGAATCTCCTCGTCGTCATCGACAATCAGTGCGCTCACCCTTTTTCCCTTTTCCCTTTCATCCTCCATGTCCAACTCCTAATACAGTTATTGGCCGAACTAAAGCATCCTTAATTTTTCCCCCACTTTTCCCGAAAAGTCAAATTATTTTCTCACCACCGTGCTGAGCAATATTGCCACCAACGTTGTTATCAACGATAGACTTAATGACTCGCGGAAAAATTCCCCTGGGAATGTCCAACGTCTTTATCTCAGCGTAAATCCGTTTGAAGACTCGATGTCTCCGCTCACTTTCTAAGGCTCCCTTATCCACATCACTCGCCTTATTTAAGGGATTTCTCCTTCTCTAGTGATCTCAAACCCTCCATTCTCTTCCCCAGTTGATTCGTTAGGGCCTCGATTTCCCGGTCGATTTCTTCGATCTCCCTCCTCTCTCGAGCCACCACCTTTCCCGTTCCCCTTTTCCGGATCATCCTAAGCCTCTTCGTTTCCCTCTCTTGCCTCAATCTTTCCACCCTATCCGTCATGTCAGCTATCGAGCTCCTGATCTCCTCCATCTCCTTCTCGAGCCGCTCCTCCCTCAAAACCCCTCCCTCCACTTCCTTCATCTTCGTAACGATCTTTGGGGGGGCCTCAGGTCGAGGCTTTTGCGTCCCCCTTGGTGATGAGAGCCGATAAACTTTCAAATCCTCCCTGTATTGGTCAGGCACTTTGTAGATCTCATCGACGATATGAACTTTGCCCGCGCTATCTCGCCAGCTATATATCAGCGTTTGCGCATAGCCAAAACTAGAAAACAATACGATCAATGCCAGGGGAATGATGGCCTTCTTCATGATTGTACCCCCCCCATTCCTCCTTTCCATCAATGGTCTTCCTCCTCCATGCATCTATCCCTTGGGTGAATTTCACTCCAGACCTTCTTCTCCTATCACCTTCCTCCACCTCTTCTTCTGGGACAACCTTCTCTTTTCCTCCCTTCGCCTCTCCTTCTCTTCGGGGGAAACTACAGTAGGTATTCTCATTCTGGCAGGTTTATAGAGCTGTTTCAGCCTTTCTTGGAGCCGCTGAAAGGCCCTCCTCTTATTTACCGCTTGATACCGGGATTCGGTGGCCGTCACGGTTACCCCAGATGGAAGATGTTTCAACCTCACAGCCGTCTCCTTCTTATTCTTCCTCTGACCACCCGGCCCTCTGGACCGATAATACTCGGCCCGAACTTGCCCATAAAGGGTTTCTAAATCGGTGGCATATCTCTTCCTCGATGATCTTTCAGTCATTAAGCCGGGACCCTTCCCGTTGAAATCCCTCACCCTCCCATGGTTCGGCACATCAACTCAATGCCCTGATCTCTGTATGAATTTGTCCCAAACGAGTGGTGACGATTCCTTTAATTTCACTGCACCGAAGGAGAAGGCTTTGGAAATCCCGAATTTTCTCCGCTTCCTCTAGTTTCTTGAGAATAAACTCCAAGGCATCCCTTTCGGCATTCCTCTTTGCAATTTCCAGTCGCTTTTTAAACTCTTCCTCGATTCTCTTGGGATCCATCTCCCTCTCCTCTTCGCCTGAAATTCCATAAAATCCCGATGGGGTTCCCCTTCCCTTATTCCCGATACCTTCTCTGTCTTATTCTCTTTCCAATGCTGCCCACAAGATGAATGAGGAGCAGCACCCCAACTGTCAAGAGGGTAAGGGATAAGATGAAATTGACGGGATCCTTGGCAGCGATGGATATTACCCTCAACCCGATGAAAATGGAAATAATGGATAAGAAGGCAAACAAACAATGGCCTACCCACCAAAGGAATGCCCTCACCATTTCCCCCAAGCTTGACTATTTCACTAAATCTCCCGAACTATTTGTAACGTCTATTTCTCAACGGATTTAAAGAGCTCCACTTGTTCCTTCAGGACGCTATTACTCTCCCTCAATTTGCGGTTTTCCGCGGCAAGGGCTTGAAATCTTCTTTCCAGCTCTCGGAATCGGGGAAGTCGCATATAAACATAATAGGAAAAGGCTACCAGGAGTAGCGCCACTCCGGACAGGAGAACCTCATAAAGCCCCAACTCACCTCTGAGGGCCCCTAGGTAAACGACAAGGCCGATAAGTACTGCTCCCAAAAGAAAACCGATATAGATAATACCCTCCCTTTTCATCCTCTATGCCTCCAGTGGCCTCATGCCTCAGGATCATCCCATTACTGCAAAGGCCATTAGCGGAAAAAATGTCGTTCCCCTGACCTTCACCGGGATGGCAAAAAAAGTGAATTCCCTCACCAAAAGTTGGCCGAGTCCGGTATGGATCTTGCCAATCTCGAACGGGAAAAGGCGGCCTCCCCTATCTGTGATCTCTTTGACATATCCCAAAACTCCATACCATCCTTTCCCCATTAAGTCAATGCAAGGGGGGTGGAGTTATCTGATTTTCTGGGGAATCCCGGGTCCCTGAGCGTAATCTGCTGGTCATGCTACCAGTATTTTCCATCAATCCATTATTCCAATTGGAGCCCTGAGTTCATATACAATCAACAGATCTCTTTGAGGCCCTCGTAAAATCTGCTATAATATACGTGAAATGAAAAGGGGAAGGAAGAAAAATTCGAATATGGCGTTCTTGGATGTGGTTGAATCCCATGGGTTGAAATACTTCTCGAATGGAATTGCTATCTCAGCCGATAATTTTGCGTATGATTACGAAGAATTGCCCAAATTCAACTATAAAAGGAAGCTTTTCGATAAACTCGCCACTGAGGACAGGGTTGCCCTGCGGATCCTCGATTCCGGCATGGTTGGCATCACAATCTCTCAGCTTCTCATGGATTCGGAGATATATCATTACTCCACCCAAGAAGATGTATTTTTGGCCATCGAGCGATTGACCGCAAACTACAGGTTAGAGACCTTCTTAACCCAAAAAGCAGTTGTCGAAAATGGCAAACGGAAAATGAAATTAATAAAAGCCTATCGGCTTAATAATAAAACAAAGGGCATGTACATCGAATTGAGGAAGAAATTATCACATCATCAATGAATCGTCAAAACAGGGACCTCATCACCGGGGGAATCCTTTCCTAAATAGCCTCTATGGTCGAAGGGGGTTTGTGGGTTATGTTATAGGTAACACTGACAACACCTGGCACTTCCGTTGTAATTCTCTCCGCTAATCTATCTAAAACATCGTAAGGAAGTCTCGTCGGTGAGCCCATTATGGCATCTTTACTCTCCCAACATCTTACTTCTATTTGAAAACCGTAATCTCTCTTTCCTTTTCTTACCCCGGTAACTCTATCATCATGGAGAATCGCTAAATACTGGAATGCCCCCGTGTCACATAATTCTTCTTCAACTATTTTCGTGGCTCTCCTTACAATCTCTACCCTTTCTGGTGTAACTTCTCCTATTATCCTCGCAGCCAAAGCGGGACCGGGAAAAGGCGGTCTACGATATATTCCTTCCGGCAGTCCCAAAGCTTTTGCAACTTCTCGTATCGCTGGTTTTCTCAATTGTATTGCAGGTTCTATCACCACATACCCGTATCTTTTTTCTGTATCGATTCCAAGCTGTTCAAGAATGTTGTGCTGTCGTTTAATCCCCGCTACAGTTTCCTCTACATCTGTATAATTGGTGCCCTGAAGGAGATATTTCGCACCACTCTCTCTTACAAGCTGACCAAAAACATCTCGGTAAAATGCCTGCGTAATAGCTTCTCTCTTCTCCTCAGGGTCCCTTAAACCCTTGAGAGCATCGAAGAATTGTTTTTGTGCATCAACTATTTGTACGGGGACACCCAATCCCTCAAACAGGGAAACAATCTTCTGTGGTTCATCGTGTCTCATTAGACCATTCTCTATGAAATATGTCTTGAGCCTCTCTCCTAAAGCCCTATGTCCTAACATCGTAACCGTGGAAGAATCGACTCCGCCAGACAGTGCGTTAATTGCTAACCCACTCCCAACAGCAGAGGAAATTTCCTGTACTTTTTGTTCTATGAATCTTCCGGGATCTAAATCTTCTATTCTTATCTCTTCGATTTTCATCTGTCCCCTCGTCCTTTATATGGGCTGGGAAAGGCACAATATCTTCCTGCCGAATGTATTGAGTGTATTCTAACCCTTCTTTTTGAGATCCTCATGGTAACTCTGCAACGAGCGGACCCCACCGTGTCCATGCTGGTATGCCTCAATGCCCCTCCCGGCGGCAATGGCCGCGGCCAAAGTGGTGATGTAAGGCACCTTGTACTGAATAGCCGCCTTGCGGATATAAGAATCGTCCCATTTGCTCAACTTGCCGCTAGGTGTGTTGATTACCAGATGAATCTCCTTGTTCATAATCCCATCCACAATGTTAGGCCTGCCTTCATGCATCTTGAGGATGAGCTCGGACTCGATGCCGTGGTCGGCCAAGAACCTCTGGGTCCCCTCGGTAGCCTTGATACGAAAGCTAAGCTTCTCGAACTGCCTGGCGACCTCGAGGACGGCTGGCCTCTCCCCCTCTGACACGGTGATGAGCGCAGTACCCCCTGTAGGAAGCTGCTGTTGCGCAGCTTCCTGGGCCTTGAAAAAGGCGAGACCAAAAGATTCGGCCATTCCCAAAACCTCCCCTGTGGATCGCATTTCCGGTCCCAAGAGCGCATCAACCTCCGGGAACATGTTAAAGGGAAATACCGCTTCCTTCACGCCGAAGTGCCGAAGCGTTTTGGGCTCAAGGTGAAGGTCAGCAAGTTTTTTGCCAAGCATAAGCTGGGTGGCAATGCGCCCCATAGGGATATTGCAGACCTTGGAAACTAAAGGCACGGTTCGAGAGGCACGTGGGTTGGCTTCAAGGATGTAAACAATATCGTTCGCTATGGCGTACTGGATGTTCATCAAACCGACTACATTAAGCTCCACTGCGATCTTCTTGGTATACTCGCAAATGGTCTCAATGTGCTTGGCAGGAATGCTAATAGGAGGTATCACACAAGCGGAGTCACCGGAGTGGACACCAGCCAGCTCGATATGTTCCATAACCGCAGGAACAAAAGCATCCGTCCCGTCGGCAATGGCGTCTGCCTCAGATTCAACAGCATTTTCCAAAAATTTGTCTATCAGGATAGGCCGCTCGGGCGTCACGTCCACGGCTGCGGCAACATAATGTTTAAGCATCTCGTCATCGTGGACCACCTCCATACCACGTCCGCCAAGCACATAGGAGGGCCTAACCATCAGGGGATAGCCTATCCTTTCGGCAATCCTGAGGGCCTCATCAAGGGTGCTGGCCATGTCGGATTCAGGCTGGGGAATGCCCAACTTGCGCATCATCTGGCGAAAGCGGTCGCGATCTTCAGATAGATCTATGGTTTCCGGTGATGTACCGATGATCTGGACACCAGCCTGGGCCAGTTCATTGGCAATATTGAGCGGGGTCTGGCCTCCAAACTGAACGATTACGCCTTCGGGCTTTTCCTTCTCATAAATACTTAACACGTCCTCTACCGTAAGCGGCTCAAAGTAAAGCTTCTCTGAAGTGTCGTAATCGGTCGAGACAGTCTCGGGATTACAGTTGACCATGATCGACTCAAACCCTTCATCCCGCAGTGCAAAGGCTGCATGAACGCAACAGTAATCAAACTCGATTCCCTGACCGATTCGGTTAGGACCACCTCCCAGTACCATGATCTTCCGCTTTCTGCTGGTTCCAACCTTGTCAGGGGCGTTGTAAGTGGAGAAATAGTAGGCGGCATTCTCCACACCGCTGACGGGTACAGGTTCCCACCCTTGGACCGTCCCTCGAGCTTTGCGTCGGTTCCTGATCTCCTTTTCCGGAGTGCCGAGAATCTGTGAAAGGTACCTGTCTCCAAACCCTTCTTTCTTGGCCTGCACCAAGAGATCCTCTGGCAGGACCTTGCCCTTGTATTTGAGAATCCTCTCCTCCAGCTCCACGAGTTCTCTCATCTGCTCAATGAACCACGGCTTTATGTAGGTCTTCCTGTACAGTTCATCCACCGTAGCACCCTTGCGCAGTGCTTCATACATAATGAACTGCCGCTCGCTCGAAGCCTCGGCCAACAACTCCATCAGTTCATCGAGGGACCTATCATGAAAGTCCTTGGCAAAGCCAAGCCCGTAGCGCCCGTTTTCCAGGGACCGGATGCCCTTCTGGAAAGCTTCCTTGTAAGTCTTTCCAATGCTCATGACCTCGCCAACGGCACGCATTTGTGTTCCAAGTTTATCCTCGGCATCCGGAAACTTCTCGAAGGCCCAACGGGCGAATTTGACCACCACGTAGTCGCCAGATGGTGTGTACTTCTCCAGGGTCCCCTCCCTCCAGTATGGGATTTCATCGAGGGTCAGACCCGCTGCCAGCATTGAGGAGATGAGGGCTATCGGGAAGCCGGTGGCTTTGGAAGCCAGGGCGGAAGACCGTGATGTCCTGGGGTTAATCTCGATCACCACTACCCGGCCCGTCTGGGGATCATGGGCAAACTGGATGTTGGTGCCACCGATTACCTGAATCGCCTCCACGATGTCATAGGAATACTTCTGAAGACGTTTTTGGAGTTCGGGTTCGATGGTCAGCATTGGCGCAGTGCAGAATGAGTCGCCGGTGTGCACGCCCATGGCATCTACATTCTCGATAAAACAGACGGTAATCATCTGGTTCTTGGCATCGCGCACCACTTCGAGCTCCAGTTCTTCCCAGCCCAGGACCGATTCCTCAACCAATACTTGACCAACGAGGCTTGCCGAAATGCCGCGGCTGGCAACGGTGCGGAGTTCCTCTATGTTGTAAACCAAGCCACCTCCCGTTCCTCCCAGGCAGTATGCGGGACGGATGACCACCGGGTAGCCAAGCTCATTGGCGATCTTTTCAGCCTCCTCCACGCTGTAAGCCGGTGCGCTCTTGGGTAGATCGATGCCGAGCTGCTCCATGGTCTCCTTGAACGCGATTCGGTCCTCGCCACGCTCGATGGCATCAACATCGACACCGATAACTTTAACACCGTATTCTTCAAGCACGCCCTTCCGCGCCAGCTCTGAGGAGAGGTTGAGCCCGGACTGGCCGCCAAGATTAGGCAGTATCGCATCCGGCCGTTCCTTCTCGATGATCTCCTTCACGGCCTGGAAGTTGAGGGGTTCAACATACGTTACGTCGGCCATACCTGGATCGGTCATGATTGTCGCCGGATTGGAATTGACCAGCACGATCTCATAACCTAATTTCCGAAGGGCCTTGCACGCCTGGGTACCGGAGTAATCGAACTCGCAGGCCTGGCCTATGACGATAGGACCTGAACCGATAATCATCACCTTTTTTATGTCATCACGTCTCGGCATGCAAAATCACCTCTTGCCCTGAGCCATGATTTATGGGCTTGGGCAGGTTCCAATACGGAGTATGTTTCTCAGGCGTTTTAATAAGAACTGACGTCTTGATGTTCGGAGTATAGGAAAGGAATTGCCGTGTGTCAAGTTGAAAACAAGGGACATCATAATATACTGGGGGAATATAGTTGAACGCAATTTGACTATCATTTGTAGGTCAATCCCGGGCTAGCCGGGGGGGATAGACAAAGCTGGGTACGCAACCACTGACCCCATCGAGCCAAACAAATACCCTGAGTTATCTTGAAGGATTAGTACGGCCTTTTAGCTTTTATGATGAGGGCCTCGTCCTGATGAACCTTATGGGTGGACCAATGTGGAGTCGAATCTCCTTTTGATCCCTAAATATCTCCCCATCGATTTGCATATCGGCGGGCCTCTCCAACGTGATCACGGAGCGGGTTGCCATACGGTCGAAAAGTCTTGCGTCCTTTGATTCCATTCCAAGGGCCATCTTGAACGCATTTAATCCCATCCTTTTGGGACCCATGTCACAACAGAGAATTTGGAAGAAACCCTCCTTCTCTCCCGCTCGGCGGGTTGGTTTGAATCCCAGCCCAACCTCCCTCACCGTTGAACCCAAGATTGCCGTATATCTCCTCATAGGCAGCTTCTCCCGGTCAAGCCTGATGTCAGCCTCCAATGGATGGAAAAAAAAGTCATCTCCACCACCTTTTTCCAAGGCTGAAAATAGGATTTTGAGCACAACCCTGATGGTTTTCCACCTACCCCTTCCCTTACCCCGATAGTAGGCCATCAGCAGGCTCACGGGAAAACCCACCCCGAAGATGAAGCCATATCGATCGTTCACCTTAAGGGTATTCGCCCGAACCACTTGGAAGGCAGCCCGTTCCCTCACCGCGCTAAGGATTCCCTGAAGAATCTCCTCCGAGAGGCCATTTATCCCAAGGGATTTCCCAATGGTATTCATGGTTCCGCCCGGTAAAAGGACAATTGGCGGAAGATCTATCCCTTTATAGATTGGAATGAAGACACTGAGGGTGTGGTGGAGCGTACCATCTCCGCCGTCTATAACCAAAATATCGACCTCCCCGCGGCGAAATTCACGGGCAGCATCCCATAATTGGTCGGGAGTTTGGGTCGCCCGAAAAACCCCCTCTCGCCCGAGAATCTCCCTCAGCCTCTCTATCCGGTTCGGATTCTCGGCATTTTTTCTCGCCCGTGGATTGGTAATAACTCCAATCATTGTCACTCTGATAATATCGCGACTTTATGCAAATCGTCCCTAGTCAAAGCCAACGGCTTCGTAAAAAATCCATCTGCCGTTCGACAGGCTCACGGCCCTGAGCAAAGCCGAAGGGCTGCGTTACGCTTCGTCCTCACTGCAGCGTACCTCTCTCCTTCGACGCAGAGCACCACGGGTTTAGCCGTGGGTGAATGCTCTTTGCTCAGGATGTCACCCGTATGGGCGTAACAAGCAGTACCACAGGCTTGTCTGTGGGGCTCCATGTACGCCTCATTCCTCAGGATTTGCGCGCCTTGCATCTGGATCTCTTTTCTTTGCCGTCTGATTTCAGCTTTTTACAATGACGTCAAGCACCTTCCCTCTCAATCATAACAGAGGGAGTCCAAAAGGCAATCCCTTCGGAAGTTTTCTGCGCTTCTGAAAAATATCATCCGCTCTATAATCAACAGGGATTCCCAAGCTCCACTGAGTCCATCGCAGCACGGGATTTTTCTACCGGGGATGCCCCTTTAGGGCAAGGATCGGGGAATGAGGGTAGGTCCATCCTGGGGCTATTTCCCCGAAGTACTGAGACTATTGAAAAAGACCTTCACAATTTCGGGGTCGAATTGTGTATCAGATTCTCGTGTTATGAGTTCAATGGACCTATCGAGGGACAGCCCTTGATGGAATGAACTGTCGGACCGAACGCAGTCGAATGCCTCGGCTAAGAAGAGAATCCTCGCCTGCAGGGGGATTTCCTCCCCCGCCAATCCATCGGGATATCCCTTTCCGTCAAACCGCTCATGGTGATGGCGGATGAAGGGCCCCGTTTCCCGCAAGAAGTTGGCCCCCTCGACAATTCGTTCCCCCAGCACCGGGTGTTGCTGGATTTGATAGAACTCTTGTTCTGTCAACTTTCCAGGCTTACCCAAGATATGTTCACTGATCATTACCTTGCCCACGTCATGCAACAGGGCGGCCAATTCGATTACCTGCATTTCCTCTTGGGAGAACCCCAGGGACCTGGCAATGGAAGAGGTATAAGCGGCTACCCTTCTTGAATGACCGGATACAATCCCATCCCTTGCGTCCAGGGCTTTGGTCAAGGCTTGGAGGGTATCAATATATCCGTGGTAAAGCTCCGTATAGCTTTCCATCATCTCATCCCTGGAAGGCTTATCATCCACGGGGCCGAAATTCATGATATCCTCTCGGCGGATACGATGATGTCCCCCGGGCGTCTTGTAGGATTTCATCTTTCCCCTGTATATATAGTTCTTGATGGTCTGAACGGTCACCCCCAAGGTTTTGGCCGCTTCTCTCGCACTGACCAAATCAGCTTTTGGCGGAGCGGATTCTTTCATCCAACACCTCCTCATTACTTTCTATGCCCGCTTGTTTTAACCCTATCGAAATAGTACTGTAGTGTACCCGCCACCTCCTCGGAGTCGATCAAGACCCCTACCTCATGATTACTGGTCAAGGAATGATAAGTCCAATTGGTGCTTCCAAGGAGGTTGATCCTTCCATCGATGATGATCACCTTTGCATGGGTAGTTACAAATAGGGGATCGTAGATGACCTCCACCCCTTCTTTCGATAGCATTTTGCCCGTTTGCCTATTTCTCTCAGTGGCCCTATCCCCTCGATCGCTGGTCTCCAGGATTACCTCGACCTTTACCCCCCTTTTCCGAGCGGATATCAATTCCCCAATTAAAATATTACTGGGGCTTTTTGGATGTCTGGCATAAAAGCTCGCCTCGAACATCATCATCTGAATGGATCTCTTGGCATTTCTCAAGAGCCCCTGGGTGATTTGGAAATATTCCTTATCGAGGACTACCTTCACATCCTTGGCAGGTAGGGCGCATGTTAGGGAATGACTCAAAAGGGCTATGAAAAAGAGAAGATAAAAAACGAGCGTCCTCGCCATATCTTTCCTCCTTCTGTATCAATGATCCCTTGCCGGGGCCTTTCGCCTGGTTTGACCATGAGCCGGCTAGCCACCAACGGAACTCCCAATGCCGAGAGGGAGTCATCAATGCACTAACCGCTCCATCCATCAAGACCCTTTCCAATCCCAAGGAGAAATGTAGCCTCAGGGATACATGACCAATGGGATTGAATACGTCCCCCTCCGAACAAGCAGCTTAACCCGTTCTCCCTCCTCAATATCTTGAACGATGGATTCAAACCCTCTCAGGCTCCTAATCTTCTGGCCATTGATTGCCATGATCACGTCTCCCGTCTTGAGCCCTGCTCCTTCGGCTGGGCTGCCGGGCTTTACATCGGAAACCAAGACACCTTCCGAACTCTCCAGGCCGAAATATTTTGATAAGAGAGGAGTCATTTTCTGCACGGTCAGACCCTGTTCCACGACGACACGGTTCTCCCGAGCCGATCCCCCCAATTCGACACCCACGGCCTTAACAACCTCCTTTGCGACGAAAATGGGGGCTCCGGCCCTGAGGGCAAGGGCGATAGCGTCGCTGGGCCGGGAGTCGATCTGTATCTCCGATCCCTCCAACTTAAGATAGAGAATGGCATAGATAATATCCCCTTTTACCTTATTGATGAGGATCCGAATCAATTTAGCCTTTAACCGGCCCAAAATAGTGTTCATGAGGTCGTGGGTCATTGGCCGAATGGTCTTGATATCATTTATTTTCAGGCCTATGGCCCTGGCCTCGGAGAGGCCGATCAGGATTGGTAACGCCATTTCATCATTCACGTCGACGAGGACGACCAGTGAACTTCCCCCCGTGGGATTCAAGTCCACTCCCTTTACCGTTACCTTCAATTCGTCCTTCCCCTCCGATGCCAATGGAATTTCCGGGTTCAAAAGCGGAATCGAACTTAAGGTAATCCACAGAAAAACTATCCATTTCTTCATGGTTCCCATTGCCCTCCTATTTTCCCACAATAAAAGCCACCGCCTTTTGGCCGGTGGCTTTTTCAAGCTATTAAATTCAAGCATTTGATCCCATTTCGACGACGTTCCATTAGTCAACTACGGATAATACGGCATACCCAGCCCCCTCGATCTCCTTCTTGACCGCAGAAGGGTTGGTCGTGGCCAACCTAAAGACAACGACCCTCTTCCCCTTTGTGACGCCTGGAATCGTCATAACACTGATGATGTTAATGTCGTGTTTCTTGATTAATTGAGCTACTTTAGCCAAGGCACCGGGCTTGTCATCCATCTCTACCTCGATCCTTGAACTGGGTTCTCCTAAACCGGTGGCTTCAACGAAGGTTTCCAAGATATCCGTTTCCGTTATGATACCCAATAGCTCGCCTTTCTCATTCACGACCGGAAGGGCACCAATTCTTTGTTCGTAAATCATCTTTGCTGCCAATTCTATGGTAGCCGTGGGCGGCACCGTGATTACGTCCTTTACCATGATGTCTTCGACGACGATTTTATTGAGAAGGTATTTGATCTCATAAATGGATAACGAAGTGGCCGGAGAAGGGGAAGCCTGGCGCAAGTCTCTGTCTGTAAGGATACCGACGAGTTTTTTTCCCTCCAGGACGGGGAGATGCCGAACACCCCCTTGTCTAAGAAGGTTTAACGCCGTTTGGAAGGAATCATCCCGTTTAATCGTTATTGGAGATTTGCTCATTCGATCTTCAACGAGTAGCATCCTTAATACCCTCCTTTTGGTATAGCTTTTGAAGCTGACGAAAAAAGCTTAAGTAACCAAAATGGAGAAGATCTTCCTCAAATCATCCGGGAAAAAAGAACCATTGTCAAGGAAAAAAAGTCGGGAGTTTCCTGAGTTTTTTCAGAGGGACTCCGTTGTTTTTGAGCGCAATCTGCTGGAGAAGTGGGGTGCCCATCGAGGGTGAGCAGGAAGGGGAAAGCCGGCCCTTTAGAGGCCGGAAGGGGTAAGTATTCCCCACCTGCGAACCCCGAGAGGGTCACTTCG
>SMTZ1_10005997_pt1 | contig 14166 bp, 8 predicted proteins | sample DeeMarSWOR136_30_FD_25667 | JGI IMG/M metagenome (IMG submission 25667) | reverse complement strand
CCCCGCGGGTTTGTAGCTTTCGACCTGAGGCAACACCAAAGGCAAATCCTCTTCCGAAAGGCCTACGATGCAGCCATCCTGAGTATGCAAGATTGGGAATGGTTCGCCCCAGTAACGCTGTCTACTAAAGAGCCAGTCACGCAGCTTATAGTTTACGGCCTTTTGGCCGAGGCCCCTCTCGGCGAGCCAGTTTGTAATCTGCTCTTTGAATTGAGGTGTTCTCAAACCATTAAATTGCTTAGAATTAATCGCTAATCCATCCCAGACCCAACACTCTTTGCCCGCAAGAATTCTTTTGAGGGAGTCCTGAATGATAGCAGATTTCCTTGTCTCCCATTCCTCCTCGGACATCTTGTCCGCATAATCCGCAAAGGAAAGGCTAAACTCGATGTCACCTTCCAAAGGTTTCACGACGGGGATGATGGGGAGGTTGAATTCATTAGCGAACTCAAAATCTCTTTCATCGTGTGCGGGGACGGCCATAATGGCGCCCGTTCCGTAACTAATCAAGACATAGTCGCTTATCCAGATGGGAATGTCATTGACCGGATTTATCGCGCAAGCACCTAAGGGCTCGCCGGTTTTCTCTTTGGCCAAATCGGTCCTGTCCAAATCACTCTTACGCGCAGCAGCCTGGCGATATTCTTCAACAGCTTTTTTTCTATCGTTGCTTGTGATCTTGTCCACGAGGGGATGCTCAGGTGCCAAGACCATATAGGTTGCACCGAAGAGAGTATCCGGGCGGGTGGTAAAAACGCGAATAGTCTCGTCGAAACCATCGACCTTGAAATCGACATCGGCACCGATGCTTTTGCCTATCCAGTCTATTTGCAATTTTTTTATCGATTCGGGCCAGTCAACCTCGGCCAAATCTTCGAGCAGTCTTTCGGCATATTTTGTTATTCGAAGCATCCACTGGCGCATAGCCTTTCTGATAACGGCATGGCCGCCGCGTTCACTAAGGCCGCCGACTACTTCTTCATTTGCAAGAACGGTCCCCAAGGCGGGACACCAGTTGACCGGCACCTCTGCTTCGTAGGCAAGACGATGGTCGTCTATGTACCGCTGCTTCTCGGGTTCGGTTAAACCATCGGGGATTGGCAACTGCTTGATAGGTTTGGCTTTTTGCTCATCCTCGTCGAAGTAACTATTGAACATCTTCAGGAAGACCCACTGTGTCCATTTGTAGTAACCGGGGTCGGTAGTATTAACCTCACGGTTCCAATCGTAGCTGAATCCCAAGGACTTTATCTGGCGACGCATGCTGTCAACGTTTTTTTGCGTTGTTTTTGCAGGGTGGGTGCCGGTTTCAACGGCATACTGTTCCGCGGGCAAGCCAAACGCATCCCAGCCCATAGGGTGCAACACATTAAAACCCTTCATCCGTTTATAGCGGGCGACTATGTCGCTTGCCGTATAACCTTCCGGATGGCCGACGTGCAGGCCCTGGGCACTTGGGTAAGGAAACATGTCCAGCACGTAATATTTGGGCTTTGAAGCATCGCAGTCCTCGGCTTTGAAGGTCTTGTTCTGCTGCCAGAACTGCTGCCATTTCTTTTCTATCTTATTGAAATTGTAGGTGCCTTTTTTCACCTGCATTTGCTCCGAGCTGCTCGGGTCTAACGTCCTGCATGAGGACAAGTGTCATCACTGCACGTATTGCACTGCTTCGATTCACCCTGCTTGATGCCCAGGGCGAAGGTGGAGAACCTCTTTTGTAACTTCCTACCGCCACAATGCGCGCAGCGTCTTGACCGCCTGGCACCGCCGGCCTCCAGGAATTCGGTTATCCTGCCACACTCAACACATTTATATTCAAAAATCGGCATTTTACCTTCTAATCGAAAAAAATCGGGGAGACAGGATTTGAACCTGCGACCTCTGCGTCCCGAACGCAGCGCTCTAGCCAAGCTGAGCTACTCCCCGAAAAATTACAAGGTAATATAACACAAAGAATCACCCATTGCAAGCAACAACAAATTAACACGGTCAACACTAATGGCGCCTTTCATTGACGAACGAGGGAACCTGCGACCTTCTCTAAGGGACGTTCCAGCCAAACTGAGGTACTCCCAGAAAAATTTTGAAGTAATAAGGATAGCGCATAACCTGCTGAATTGCAAGCTATAGTAAATTGACGGGATCCACATCTATGGCGGCCAAAACCTTAGGTCGAACAGGCCCGGCGGCACGCAGGCCGGTAAACAATTTCTGTATTGTTGCGGCTTTCGGCGCCTGGATAATTATCTGCATTCTGTGGAAACGCTGTATCCGACTTATCACTGCCGGCATAGGCCCCCTAATGGTCGCCTTCAGACCATCTCGTCCAATGATTAGGTCGATTTTTTCACGCATTGCCGCCGAGGCTGCCTCGAGCTTTTCGAAATTCCTGTCCCGCAAAACGACTGCAGCCAATCGCCAAAAAGGCGGCAGATTGCAGGCTTCGCGATGCTTCAATTCCTCTTCGACAAAACTGTCATAGTCACCGCCCATCGCAAACCGTATGGCGGGCTGGTCCGGCAAGAATGTCTGCACAAATACAACGCCCTTTTTTGCAGAGCGCCCCGCCCGACCGGCAACATGAGAGAGCAACTGGAAGGTCCGCTCGTTAGCTCTGAAATCCGGCAAATAAAGGCAAGTGTCAGCGCTGATAATACCTACCAAGGTTACGTTTGGAAAGTGCAGGCCCTTAGCCAGCATCTGTGTGCCGGCCAATATATCTATTCGACCATCACCAAAATCTTTCAAAAGGCGGTAATAGTCTCTGCTGACCATAGAATCGCTGTCAATTCTCGATATGCGGGCGTCAGGAAATTCTCTGCGCAGCTGTTCTTCGAGCCGCTGCGAGCCAAGTCCAATCATTGCCATACCTTTACCACACAGGGGACATTTTTCAGGAACCAACGTCTGGGCCAAACAATAGTGACAGGATGCGTAACCATAATCCATATGCTTTCCCATAACAGTTCGCAGCCGGGGGCCACCAAGAATTCGAGATTTGTGAAAAGTCAGCGTCACATCACAATTCCTGCAGTGGAGGGTATGCCTGCATGAGGGGCAGAATATAAAATTACTGTCCCCGCGCCTGTTCAAAAGTAAAATCGCCTGTTCTTTCCTCGCCAGGGTCTGCCTGAGATGCTCAGCTAAAGGCTCAGAAATCAGACTAAGACCCTTGTGGGTTAAGAATCCCTGGCGCAAGTCGACGAGCTTCATGTCGGGCATCGGCAAATCCATGACCCGTCTGGGCAAACGGACGAGACTGAAATGCCTTTTTGTGCGGACATTAAAAAGTGTTTCGAGCGAGGGCGTGGCACTTCCCAGGATACAATGCGCATTTGACAACTGCGCCCGCTTTATCGCGACGTCCCGCGCGTTATACCTTGGGGCGGTATCCTGCTTGTAGCCCGGCTCGTGTTCTTCGTCAACAACAACAAGACCGAGCCTTGGCAGCGGGGCAAAGACTGCCGAGCGAGCGCCTATTACCACGTCGGCTTGGCGTGATTTTATTTTTTGCCACTGCACGTTGCGCTGGGCTGAAGTCAGGGCCGAATGCATCACGGCGATTTTGTCGAACCGGTCATTGAAGCGCTGAACGGTCTGAGTAGTAAGTGCAATTTCAGGAAGCAGCACGATAGCGCTTTTACCTTTGCGCAAACAGGCCTCGATTGCTCTTATATAAAGCTCGGTCTTGCCGCTATCAGTAACGCCATACAGAACGGTGACTGAGAATTCGGGTGAATCAATGTGCCCGTTAATATGGGCCAAAGCTTTTTGCTGGTCCTCGTTTAACACAACCTTATTGCTTTTTATTGACATACCCTCCGGAATAACGGGCAGGGATTTTAGTGTGGTTTTGCGCACCATTTTTATAATAAGCTTGTCAGCTAATTTCTTTATCGGCGCCTCCGTGCAGCCCACTGCTTTTAACAAACCCTGCAACTCTGAAGCAGAATCAGGGTCAAGAGCCTCTCGCTCTCGAAGGAAGGTGACGATTTGCTTTTGTTTTCTTCCCTTCAATTGCTCAATAGCCTTGTCGGCATCCTGAGCAAGAAAAATCTGCCTTTCGGTTTTTACGCCGGCCCCTCTTTTGACGCCCCCCGGCAGCATCGCCGCCAAGACCTGACCGAGCGGACAGACATAGTAACTGCTAATCCAGCCGGCCAATTCCATAAGGCTGGAGTCCAGCAGCGGCTCTTCATCAATAAGCTTTGAAATCCTCTTTAGCTTACGTCCCCTGCCGCCTGCAAGGAAGGACTCTTCGAGAGGAATATCAGAACCTACGCAAAAACCGGTCTGCAGTTTATCTTTCCTGCCAAATGGAGCTTCTATTCTTTGGCCTACTGCAATGGGCCAGAATCGGTCCGGCACAAGGTAATCAAACTCAGTATCTGCCCCTGACTCGAATGCCACACGAATGATGTGATTACAGCTGTGCTTTTCGGCCTCGTGCGATGTGAACAAACTGTCAGTCTGGTACTGATTCATTTGTCAGCAGAACTGATTAAATTCAAAGCTAACCTTTTAGCTGAAAGTGTTCGGTGGCCATTCGGTTTATGTAATCACCGATTGCCAGTGATGCTGTTGCAGCCGGTGATGGCGCGTTCAAAACGTGAATAGCATTTGCGCGCCGCTCTATCTTAAAGTCATCAATTAACTCGCCGTGTATCCCGACTGCCTGGGCGCGGACGCCGGCATCGCAGGGTCTTATATCATCGGGGCCCAACGTCGGAATGAGCCTCCGCAACTGCCGAAGGAACAACTTTTTGCAAAAGGCCCTTGTGTATTCACCCATTCCATATGTGAAATTCTTCAGAAACATTTTCCACAGGCCGGGGTAAGAGAGCGCATCCCAGCTATCTCTAAGACTGAAATCGGTTTTGCGATAGCCCTCTCTCTTGAATGAAAAAACGGCATTAGGGCCGCATTCGACTTTACCATCGATCTTACGGGTGAAATGAACGCCGAGGAAAGGAAAAACCGGGTCGGGGACAGGGTAAACAAGTGCCTTTACTTTTTCCGCCGCCTGTTCCGTCAGCTGGTAATAATCCCCACGAAAGGGAATAATCTTGACCTTCGCATCAACAGCATCCATTTTCGCAACGCGGTCGCTGTGAAGTCCGGCACAGTTGATAATATGCTTAGCTGCAAAATTACCCTGACTCGTCAACACGTCCGTAAAAAAATCATGCTTGTCAAAACCCAATACCTGATGCGAAGTCAAAACCTTACTGCCCGAAGATTTCGCCTCTATCAATTCAGCTAGTTTCTCTGCAACTTCGAGAAAATCAATTACCCCCGTACAGGGCACGTGTATGCCCGCTATACCATTGCAAAACGGCTCGATTTGTTTAATTTCGTCAGGGCCAATTTTCTCGACGCCTTCTATTTCGTTCGCTACAGCGTTGTGAAACACCCGCTCAAGATTAGGCAGTTGCTTTTCCCTCGTAGCAACAATGACCTTGCCACAGATGTTGTGCGCGATATTGTGCTCTTTGGCAAAGGCGGCGAGCTGGCTTCGTCCGGCGGCACAGGTCTTTGCTTTGTTCGAGCGTGGCTTATAGTACAGCCCGGAATGAATTACGCCGGAATTATGCGCGGTCTGATGGGTCGCCAACTTGTCTTCTTTTTCCAGGACAGCGATGCTGATTCCGGGATGACTACAAGTAATCTTATATGCAGAGGCCAACCCGACAATCCCGCCACCTACCACGACAATGTCAAAATCAATCTGCCGTTTCATTACCGCTAATCCTCAAACATCACGTGAAAAATATTATTGCAGGTCGCCCGCTCGATTTCTTCTGCCGCAGGCAAACTGTAAGTCTGATATCTACTCATTTGACAACTCGGTAAATCACCCACCATCGGATGGGGATGAGTTCGTCGGGTACGGTTGCTTAGTAGCACTAATACGACCTTGTGACTGAGCAAGTGCTTTCGCACTTCGGGCGGTGACAAGAGCAGCGAGACAGGCAATGACGGCAGTCAGTAAAGCCGCAAAAACCGCAATTACAGTAATTATCAGAACTGCCAATGGCAGCTTCGGCGTATCGAGTTTTACAGGGAGAGGCTTATTATACTCGACATTTAATCTGACGGGCAGCGCGTTACTATCGCGGCCGTCCAACTGAACGGTCAAAGCGTCGGCACCCTGTGTCTTTAGGTGAACGGGTAGTGGCTTGTCGGCGTGTGTATCGATTTTGACGAGTAGTTGTTCGTCGGCCCTAACATCCACTTTCAGGGGCGGACCTTCGCTGCCTTGCACGCCCACTCTTAGGTCCGGCCTTGGCGCATTGCATCCTGCAAGCAGGGCAAGAAGAGCAAAAATAACAAATAGCTTTTTCATTTCTTACTCAAAGCCTCAAATCACGCTTTCGCCCGTGATTGTCGCAGTTCGCCAAACCCCAGTCAAGTCCGGGTTCTTTGCCTTGAATTTTCGCGCATCTGAGCGTAAAATAAGGTGTTTGACGGACTCAATAATTAGTTACCAAATGTCGAAGTTCAAAATCAGTAGCGAGTTTGCGCCTTCGGGAGACCAGCCGGAGGCGATAGAGCGGCTGGTGGAGGGTCTGCGCGAAGGCGAAAAGTTCCAGACGCTGATGGGTGTTACGGGCAGCGGCAAGACATTTACTATGGCCAATATCATAGCGCAATTCGAGCTGCCAGTGCTTGTCATATCGCACAATAAGACATTGGCAGCGCAGCTTTATGAGGAGTTTAAGGAGCTTTTCCCGGAAAACGCGGTCGAGTATTTCGTCAGCTATTACGATTATTATCAGCCGGAAGCCTATATTCCGCAGCGCGATATTTACATAGAGAAAGACGCCTCCAAAAACGCCGACCTTGACCGGCTGCGGCTTTCCACAACCACCAGCCTGTCGTCAAGAAACGATTGTATTATCGTTGCCTCCGTCTCCTGCATATTCGGATTAGGCTCGCCGGAGGATTATAAAGCCTCGGTTGTGGCGGTTCGAACCGGCGACTGTATCGACAGAAATGAGCTATTAGGCAGGTTCGCGGACCTGCAGTACACCCGAAACGACATCGATTTTAAAAGAGGAACATTCAGGGTCCGTGGTGACGTGGTCGAATTGCATCCTTCGTATGAGTCTTTTGCAGTCCGGTTTGAGTTTTTCGGCGACCAGATAGAGCATATAAGTTACATCAATCCGATATCGGCGGAGACCTTGGCTGTTGAAGAACAGGTCTTTATATACCCGGCCGAGCATTACATTATGCCTGCCGACAAGGTTGGTTCGGCGGTAGAGAGCATAAGGGCGGAATTGGACGAGCGGCTGCAGGAATTACGACAGCAGGGCAAACTGCTCGAAGCCCAGCGGCTGCAGGCCAGAACAATGTATGACCTTGAGATGATACTGGAGATTGGCTATTGCAGCGGGGTTGAGAACTATTCGCGGCATTTAGCAGGCCTGCCGGCCGGAGCAAGGCCCTATACACTGATAGACTATTTTCCGAAGGACTTTTTGTTATTTATAGATGAATCACACGCTACCATCCCGCAAGTGCGGGCGATGTGGGCTGGTGACAGGAGCAGAAAACAGGTCTTAGTTGAGCATGGCTTTAGACTGCCCAGCGCGCTGGACAACAGGCCGTTGCGGTTTGAAGAGTTTCAGGAAAACTGGGCCAGGGTCGTTTTTGTATCTGCCACGCCCGGACCGTTTGAACTGGAAAAATGTAACAATGAAGTGGTTGAGCAAATCATAAGACCGACCGGCCTGGTAGACCCTGAAATTTTCGTGCACCCGGCCAGCAATCAGGTCCCGCACCTTTTGGGTGAAATCGACAAACGAGTCAAAACCAAGGAGCGAATGCTCGTTACAACGCTGACAAAAAGAATGGCCGAAGATTTGTCGGGCTTTATCACAAAGAAAGGTTTTAAGTGCCGCTACCTTCACAGTGAAATCGACACGCTGGAGAGAATAGAGATATTGAGGGATTTGCGTAACGGCGACTTCGACGTGCTGGTCGGCGTAAACCTTCTGCGGGAAGGTCTGGACTTACCGGAAGTCTCAGCGGTTGCAATCATGGATGCCGACAAGGAGGGCTTCCTGCGAAGCCAGACCTCACTGGTGCAGACATTCGGCAGGACCGCCCGAAACGTCAACGCCACAGTCTTTCTGTATGCGGACACAGTTACACAATCGATGCAAAAAGCTATTGACGAAACCGACAGACGCCGTAAAATTCAGTTAAAATACAATAAAGAGCATGATATTACACCGGAGACGATAAAGAAGGAAATTCGCAGAAGTCTGGCGGAGCAGGTAAAAGCAAGGAAGACGGCCCAACAGGCGGTGCGGTTCGGGGCCAGCGAGTATGAAAAGGTCGAACTGGCCGGCCAGATTGAGAGAGAAATGTTCGAGGCGGCGGAAGAGCTGGATTTCGAGCGGGCGGCATTCTTGCGAGACCAGCTACGCGAATTAAAAGAGCTGCCGGAATTTGCACTGATTGAAGGTAAAAGACGGAAAAAGAGCTACTTGGCGACGAAAAAACAAAAAAGACAAAGGAAAAAAGTTAAATGAAACCACTTAACATTGCAAAAGTGCTTCCGCTGATTGAAATGGCAATTGCCGAAGACCTCGGCCAAGGCGATATGACCAGTGAGCTTCTTTTTAAAGCTGACACGATGGCCAAGGCGAACATCATATCCCGTGAGGAAATAGTGGTATGCGGGATGGACGTTGTCCGAGAGATTCTGAAGCGCTATGACAACAGACTAAAGCTGAAGGTACTGGTAAACGACGGAGAGCCGGCCTATGTCGGATGCAGAATAGGTGTGATCGAGGGGCCGCTGCGTTCCATGCTCAGCGCCGAACGGGTGATGCTCAATTTCCTGCAGAAACTCAGCGGAATAGCTACGACAACTCGCAAATTTGTCCGCGCGATCCAGGGAACGAAGGCAAGAATCTATGATACTCGCAAGACAATGCCCGGCTGGCGAATCCTCGAAAAGTATGCGGTTCGCTGCGGCGGCGGACACAACCACCGATTAGGATTGTATGACGCTGTTTTGATTAAAGACAACCATCTGGCCGAGCTCGGCAGAAACTTTTACCCGAAACTGAAGAAAATAATCGAGGAGGCCAAGAAGGTGAAAGGCGCCAAATTTATCGCCGTTGAGGTAGATCACGTGGACGACCAGCTCAATCATGTGCTGAAGATTCCGGGTGTGGATATTGTATTGTTGGACAATAAGGGGCAGTGGCAGCTAAAACACGCCGTAGATATGCGAAACGAGATGTGTGGCAAAACCAGAAAGCCACTGCTCGAGGCCTCAGGAAACATAACATTGAGCAGCGTCTCAGCCATTGCTAACTGTGGCATCGACCGAATCGCCGTAGGCGCAATCACCCACTCAGCAAGAGCTGTTGATATCGCACTCGACAGGTAAAATGAAGCTATGTCAACAACCGAGCGGCTCGACCCGGACATAATAGGCGCCAACCTGAAGACCAAACGTGTCGGCCGGAAAATACTCGTATATAACAGCACTTCAAGCACCAATGACATCGCCGCAGGATACGCAAAAAACAAAGAGAACGACGGGCTGGCAATTTTTGCAGAAGAACAGACAGCAGGCAGAGGCAGAGCAGGCACCAAATGGCACGGTGGGCGGGCAGACAGTATTCTCTGTTCAATCCTTTTAACCGATTGCAAATGCAATGCCGAATTGCTTAGCCTCGCCTGCGCGGTAGCGGTCGCCGAGGCCATCGGCAAACCGGCCAACAAGCAAACGAAAATAAAATGGCCAAACGACATAATTGTAAGCGGCAAAAAAGTGGCAGGTATCCTGTTTGAATCAAAAGCAATTGATGGAAGTACTGTTTACATTCTCGGCATAGGAATAAACTGTCACCAAAAGAAAAAATCCTTCCCTGCCGAATTACAACAGACGGCAACAAGCATCGACATGGAAAGCCACTCAATTGCCGATAGAAACTCGCTGTCCAAGAGACTACTGGCTTCGGTAGACCACTGGCTTGAAATGGCTCAAAAAGACAGCGACAGAGTAACGAACCGGTGGCGTGATTTGAGTATCCAATTGGGTCATGGAGTAACACTTCTCTACAACCGGAGGAAATTCAGCGGCAACTGTATAGGCGTAGACCCAGAAAAGGGCCTAATCCTGGAACTCGAAAGCGGTGCCCGCAAATTCTTCGATGCGGCCCATACGAGCATTGTCAAATAATTGTGTTGTAACAAAGCTTTGAAAGGAAGCGTAATAATGAGGGCAAAGCAATTGTTGATTGGGTTTGTGATTCCCGCTCTGCTGGCCGTATCTTCATGCCAACGGGCAACAGGACGCTCGCCTGCACCGGCGACAGAAAAGATAATCTGCACCAAGGCGCCAGCGGAAATGCCAAGGTCAACACCACAACCAACCGCAGTAATAGGTATTGATAAACTTCAGGTTAGTCTCAACGGCAGGTGGCACTTTAACCCCAATCCACCAAATGATTTCTGGAGTGCCGACGCGCGCACTGGTCTCGGCTGGGCCGATATCGAGGTGCCCGGCGAATGGGTTATGCAGGGCTTTACGGTTGAAAAGGACACCGCCGCCGGTTACTACAGACACTTTACCCTCCCTTCCAATTGGAAAGGTCACAGCATAAAGCTTCGCTGCGATGCGGTCTACAGCGACGCCAAGCTCTGGGTAAATGGACATCCTGCAGGGCAACACGTGGGAGGATTCACACCATTCGAATTAGACATTAGCGAGCTGGTTGAGTTTGGCCGAGACAATACCATAGCGCTGGCGGTTCGAAATGAGTCTCCTGCTGACACCTTAGCCAGTGGAACCTTCTACGCCGCTCATCAACTCGGGGGCATAACACGGAAGACTTACCTTTTTGCCGTACCCCATTTAAACATATCCTCACTGCATGTAGAAACAATGTTCGACAAGGATTACTGTGATGCGAGTCTGCACATAATATTAGAAATTGCCAATGAGAGCACTCAGGATATTCAGGAGGCACAGGTTCAATTCAGGCTCAGAGACGCAGCCGGCAAACCGGTAACAATTGAACCGAGTGCGGCAGAACTGCCGGTCATTAAAGCCGGCCAGACCATCAGACAAACGATAGAAATTCCCGTAACTGCTCCGAAGAAATGGGACGCCGAACACCCTAATCTCTATGTACTTACCTGCCAACTGAAAACAGCAAATAATGCTCTGGAGACAGTCCAGCGCCGTTTTGGCTTTCGCCAAGCGGAGGTTCGGAAAAGAGAGCTGTTTGTCAACAATACGCCAGTGAAACTGCACGGCATCTGCCGGCACGAAGTGCACCCGCTGCGGGGGCGCAGTCTGACGCCAGAGTTATGCCGAAAAGACGCTGAGCTCTTTCGGAATGCCAATATGAATTTTATCCGCACGTCCCACTACCCACCTTCGGAGGAATTTCTTGATGCCTGTGATGAATTGGGCATATTCGTAGAAGACGAAGCACCTTACTGCTGGGCCTTCCGTTGGGACGAGGACAAGAAGAACGACCCCAACTATAGTGAGGTAGTGGTCCGTCAGACGTTGGAGATGGTGCAGCGTGACCGCAGTCATCCCTGCATAATCATCTGGTCGGCGGCGAATGAATCACAGTGGGGCGCAAACTTCGAAAAATCCGCCGAGGCAATTCGAAAAATCGACGCCAGCCGTCCGCTCATATTTAGCTGGGGGCATAATCTGGACATTGTGTCACATCATTATCCCGGGCGTGAGATTAATGACGAGCTTTCAAATTTCGAGATGCCTGTTCTTTTTGACGAATATATGCACCTAAACTGCTACAACCGCACCGAAATTGTAACCGACCCCGGCATTCGGGACGATTGGGCAAGAGCGCTTGCCCCGCTTTGGGAAAAAATCAACGCCGCTGAAGAATGCCTCGGCGGCGCTATCTGGTCCGGCATTGATGATATCTTCCACCTGCCTGGCGGTAAGTCAACCGGCTACGGCCCGTGGGGTCCGCTCGACGGCTGGCGGCGAACAAAGCCGGAATACTGGCACATCAAAAAAGCTTACTCACCGATTAAGATTTTCGCCAAAACGGTCGGCGTTCCCAAAGAGGGCGAGCCTATAGAATTGGAGGTTGAGAACCGTCACGACTTCACGAACTTGAGCGAAATCAATATCGAATGGGCTATAGGCAGCGAGTCCAGCCAAGTCGAAGCTGCCGTACCACCACGGAGCACAGGAACAATCGCATTCCAGCCAAAGACTAACGACCTCGGTGGTAAAAAATTGTCGCTTAAATTCTTCAGCCCGAGAGGTTTTCTGATTGACACTTATCTGTTGCCTATAGGCAGTTCCGAAACACCTGTCCCAAAATCGACCATTCAGGGGGGTGAGACGCTGCAGCTACTTAAAGATCAAAATAATTTTATAGTCAATGGTGACCGCTTCACCTGGGTGCTCGACCAAAAGACTGGGTTAATTAAGAGGGCTGAGATTGACGGCCAGCGAGTCCTTTTCGGCGGCCCCGTCCTGATGGTTTTACCGTTTGGCAAAGGAAAATGCGCACCCAACTACAGTGATGACACGCCTGCGCTCAACAACACCTGCAGCAACTGGCAGCCCAATGAAATTACTACCAAACAAACTGATGAAGGCATAGAATTCCAGGTCAAGGGCAAATATAAAGAGGCTACCGGAACTTATAAAATGTCAATCAGCAACAGCGGACAATTCACGGTATGTGGAACGACCAACCGGACCCGCCGCTCTGTCGCCAGATAGGTATCGTCTTCGACCTGCCCAAATGCTTTGAGACACTCGCCTGGAAGAGAAATGCTCTCTGGACCGTATATCCCCAAGACCACATCGGTCGGGCGGAGGGTCATGCAAAGGCATTTCGCGATGCCAGATGGCCAAACATAAAAACTCATACCGAGCCCCCCTGGCCGTGGTCGCTGGACAGCAATGCTCTCGGCACTAATGAATTTCGGTCTACAAAACGCAACATCGTTTGGGCCTCGCTAAAAGATGCCAACGGCTATGGTATTTTCGTACGCTCCAACGGAGAACAGAGCACGCGCTCATACGCAGAAGATGACCGAATCCGTCTGCTGGTAGCAGGACATTCTACCGGAGGAAGAGACGGGGTCAGCTTTGGTCACCTTGGAGAGGAACGGAGACCGCTCGAAAAAGGTTCCGTATTTGAGGATTCTGTCCGCCTGGAGTTCGTTGGCCCGCCGAAATAGCGTCGGCGCACAACACTTAGCAGCCTATTCTACAGTTGGACTACAGTGCGCAACGAACATTTGACACAAAACACGCCAGTCTCGACAAATAATCCCGGAACTTGCAAAATCCATGGAATATATGAAAATAGGAAATTGTAATGTTGACATTAACTGAAAAGACACAAACCCGCACCTTGCAGATATGTGATTGCGGGCTGGCGGAGTACGGCCAAGTTCTGCAATTGCAACATGATTTGCGCGAAAAAAGACTGCGTGGCCAAATACCAAATACCGTCCTAATCGGCGAACACACACCTGTCATTACTCTCGGCGCCCGGCAAGGTGCCAACAAGCTATTAGTTCAGCGCAGCGAATTAGCACAGAAAGGTATCGATGTAGTTGATATTCGAAGGGGCGGCGGCGCAACAGCACACAATCCGGGACAAGTGGTCTTTTATCCGATTCTAAATCTGAGGGATTTAGGTGTTGGCATTAATGAATACATACGAGAATTAGAAGCAATAGGCTTAGAGCTGTTAGAGCAGTTGGGGATACGCTGCCAAAGACGAAAGGGCCTGCCGGGATTGTGGGTCGGGAAAAGAAAAATCGCATCCATCGGTGTGCGCGTATCTAAATCAGTAACCTATCACGGTATGGCAATAAACATCCAAAACGACCTAAGTATCTTCGATTTTTTCGTACCATGCGGCCTAAACAGTGTGAAAATGACGTCGGTATTGAAAGAGACCGGCAAACACCATTCAATGAGCGAGGTAAAGCAAAAATTAGGCCAACTTCTCACGAAGCATTTTCCCGTCTCGAATCAGCCACAAACCATAAGCCAGAAGCGAGGAAGACTGCCGGGATGGCTGAAGAGGCCGTTGCCAGCGAGACAAACCTACGATAAAACGAGCCACGTATTGCACTCGCTGGCCCTGCATACAATATGCTACAACGCCAATTGTC
>SMTZ1_10015081_pt1 | contig 14167 bp, 8 predicted proteins | sample DeeMarSWOR136_30_FD_25667 | JGI IMG/M metagenome (IMG submission 25667) | reverse complement strand
CTTGCACAGAATTTTTATCAAATTATTCCCGTGCAGGTTCTTCTTGCAGTTTCATGGTCGTGCCTGTATGTCGGCTCTCTTTTGATGTTAACGGGAAAAAACATAGAAAAAGCAACATCTATCGGGATACTGAATTCAATAATATACTTTTCCGCGATTGCAGGACCTGTTATCGGAGGAATTGCCGCCGAATTTTACGGCGGGCTTTCTTTAATCGGGTATCTCGTGTTTAAGTTTAGAAAATGATTTAAAAATATCAACAGTTTCAATATTTTTAAAAAAGTTTGAACCATACATAAATGACCTATCGCTAAGAGCGTGAAAGAGTGTTAATGTTAGATATGGCTGTTAGTATGAGTGGGCTTAAATACCTGTCGGGCATCACCCCCGACGATTGCGGAGCGTATTTCCGCTATGCTAAAATACATTGAGAATTTTAATTAAAATTTTATGTGCATTCGGGCAGCGAATTAAAATTTAATTTATTTTGATTCAGACCGATAATTAATATAAAATTCAAAAATGACAAAAAAATTACCTTATTATGCTAAAAACATAAACCCGCAAATCGTGTTAATGCCTGGTGTTTACAGTGTAGATGCCACAGACGGATGGAAACGGAAATTAAAAAGAGCGGACTGGAAATAACAATTGGACGCGCGAGTAAAGAATAATGAAAAATTTCAGTAGATTCCGGGTTTCTTTTAACACACACGAGACGCACGCATGGAAACGACATTGAAGCAGGTTTCGTTGAGTGATTTTATGTGAAAAATTATTCTTAAAAGGTTGTACCATACATAAATGACTTATCGCTAAGAGCGTGAAAGAGTGTTAATGTTAGATATGACTGTTAGTATGAGTGGGCTTAAATACCTGTCGAGCATCACCCCCGACGACTGCGGAGCGAGGAATTATGGGACATAAGAAGAAAATCAGATGTCCCATTATGCCACACTGCGAAATATTTAGAATAATTCTCTTTTTAATTCTCTCTCTTCAGATTTGCGTTCCCCTCCAGTGTGCCAGTACCCCCAGTTGATTTTAGAAGGTGGTGGCGGTAGTTTACCTAATACTGTGCCGCAATCCCTACAAATTATCTCACGAGTTTTAATGTCAATTACTGCATAATTTTCGGATGTAATATCTATGACTAATTTACAAGTAGGACACCACCTTTTATTATCCTGTTTGTTTTCTTAAAAGGTTGTACCATACATAAATGACTTATCGCTAAGAGCGTGAAAGAGTGTTAATGTTAGATATGACTGTTAGTATGAGTGGGCTTAATACCTCGTTGCCTCGGTACTTACACCCCTCACCTATTAAACTTGTCTTTTACAAGCGTCTTAGTTTACCTCTTTTTGGGGATTGTTTCAGGCTTAGATGCTTTCAGCCTTTACCAATATAGGGCGTAGCTACTCAGCAGTGCCTTGTCAGACAACTGATAGACCAGAGGCCCCGACCCAGTGTTCCTCTCGTACTAACTGGACCTGCCCCTCAGGTAAACAACACTTCCAGTAGATGCCGCCAAACTGTCTCGCGACGTTCTAAACCCAGCTCACGTTCCCTTTTAATGGGCGAACAACCCCACCCTTGGGTGCTTCTGCACACCCAGGATAGAGAGAGCCGACAGCGAAGTAGCAAGCCGCGGGGTCGATGTGTACTCTTGCCCGCGACAACTCAGTTATCCCCAGGGTAGCTTTTTCATCAGCCCGGACCCCCATCAATGGGGTACCGGGGTTCGCTAGACTGGACTTTCGTCACTAAATTCTTTGTTGGTCAGAATTTAGTAAGGCTGGCTTTTGGTCTTGTCCTCTACGACGGATTTCTGACCCGTCTGAGCCAACCATTAGATACCGTTGATAAGTTTTCAACGGTGTACCGCCCCAGCCGAACTGCCCACCTGTAGGTGTCCTCTTATAAAGAGTTAGGATTGTAGTGACAGAAGGGTGGTGTCTCACTTTTGACTCCTCCGTGCCCAAAAGCACGGGATCTGTGTCTCCCACCTACACTGCGCGACCATAACCGCAATCCAACAACAAGCTGCAGTAAAGCTCCATGGGGTCTTCGCGTCCCGCTGGAAGTCCCTGGCCTATACACCAAGACCGTTGGTTCACCAAGTCTCTCGTTGGGACAGCAGGAATCTCGTTAAACCGTTCATGCAAGCCGCCAATTAAGCGGCAAGGTATTACGCTACCTTAAGAGGGTCATAGTTACCCCCGCCGTTTAACAGTGCTTCACTCCGTTGGACCGGAGTTTGACATACTGTCACTGGGCAGGTATCAGCCCCTATACACGTCCTTACGAATTTGCAGGGACCTACGTTTTTATTAAACAGTCGGAATCCTCTTGTTATTGAAACCTGCCATGCGAATGGCAGGCACCCTTTATCCCAAAGTTACAGGGCTAGTTTGCCGACTTCCCTAACGAGAGTTATCTTGTCACATCTGAGGCTTTTCACCTAGGGGCACCTGTGTCAGTTCTTGGTACGATCATACAAGGTCCTATCATTTCCCTTTTTACGAATTCCAGGGATTGTCTGAATCTAACAACTAATTCAAGATTTAGACTGCTTCTCACTTTTATAGTACTCCACAATCTTATTTCTTTTAGACATCAAGACAATGATGCTCGGACTACCCCGAAATGTCAGGAAATGAAATTGCGTTACCGCGTGTACTTGTATGGTACTGGAATATTAACCAGTTTCCCTTTCGTCACCCGAATTACGGATACCTTAGGATCGACTAACCCTCAACTGATAAACATTGTTGAGGAACCCTTGCCCTTCAGATGGTAATGATTCTCACATTACTTTGCTGTTACTACTGGCAGGATTCTTATTAACGCGAGGTCCACCAATTCTTACGAAAAAGCTTCTTTCCTCGCTTTACACCTTCCTACTTGATCATAATTATCATTATGCATTGTGGTATCGGCGATTGACTTGAGCCCCGTATATTTTAAGGGCCCTAGAACTCGGCGAGTGATCTGTTACGAACTCCTTAGAGGATGGCTGCTTCTAAGCCAACCTTCTCGCTGTCTTAGCCCTAAGACGCCTTTGCTTACACTTAGTCAATACTTGGGGGCCTTAACCACAATCAGGGTTGTTTCCCTTTCGGACCGGGAGCTTACCCCCCGGCCCCGTTTCCAACCTTCTACGATGATTATGGGTTTGGAGTTTGACAGAATAGTGAGGAATTTCTTCCCCGGGCTACTCAATCAGTGCTCTACCCCATAATCCATCTCCGGTCAGACTGGACTGCGGGCCATTTCGGAAGGAACCTGCTATTGCCAAACTCGATTAGCATTTCACTCCTATCCCGGGGTCACGAGAACGGGTTGAGCCCAGAACCTCTAGCGGACCTCCATCCATTAGTTAATGGACTTCATCCTGCCCCGGGTTAGATCGATTGGCTTCAGGTCGTAATCATGCGATTTATGGCACTTATCATACCACATCCCTCTTGCTTGCGCAATGCGGATATTTGCTTTCGCTACGGTTTTCACCTCACCGCATGCTTACACTCCCTGCCTCATGTTTCTAGACGAACGACGCAACATACAAAATTACATTCGTAAACTTCATGTAATTGTTTAAACGCTGCGTCTAACTATCACCACACAGTTTCAGGCTCTTTTCACATCCTTTACGGGGATCCTTTTCAGTTTTCCCTCACGGTACTAGTCTGCTATCGGTCTTGACATGTATTTAGAGTTGGGAGTGGATGCCTCCCGTATTCACAAGCAATATCCAATGCCTGCTACTCTCGGACTCCAAAATATCGTTTAAATTTTGACTACGGGACTGTCACCCTGTTTTGTGTTCCATTCCAGAAAAACTTCGTCTGATTTAATTACGATAAAATTAGGGCCGCACCACATCTCCTCAATGTTTCCATTAAGGATTCAGTTTGCTCTTTAATCGGGTTTCGATCGCCTTTACTAACCGAATCGCTTTTGCTTTCTTTTCCTGCGGGTAATAAGATGTTTCAATTCCCCGCGTTCCCTATCCTGATTATAAATCAGGATAAATTCGGAAATTCCTGGTTCAAAGGCTGCATGCGCCTTGCCAGGACATATCACAGCTTGCCATGTCCTTCATCAGCAGTCAAGCCGAACCCTCCCCTGTGTGGTTTATTTCTAACACACTCTTTATGGCGAGTCATTTATGTATGGTTTCAATTCATGTTTTTGAGTTAACATAATCAACCCTTCATCCGCAACTGCATTGCGGACTGCATAAAATATTGAATTATGAAAATTATTATTAAATTAAATTTTTATAATTTTTTATATTTTTGAAATTAAATTAAAATTTTACATGGACCCGTCGGGATTTGAACCCGAGGCCTCCCGCATGCAAAGCGGACGATCTACCAGCCTGATCTACGGGCCCTAAAATTGCAGTATTCCCCTTCACTTCTTTTCACTGTCGTTTTAAGTATTCGTATAATTCGTAAATCCTCGTATAACCGGGAAATGCAGGGTGCCGGGTTAATTTCCCGACGAGATTAAGATTAAGATGAAATTATTGATTTAACCCTTGGTGTAGATTTGGAGGTGATCCATCCGCAGATTCCCCTACGGATACCTTGTTACGACTTAACCCCTCTTGCGGACCTGGAATTCGACTCTCCCGTATGAGAGAGCCTCATCCCTGACCCACTCGATTGGTTTGACGGGCGGTGTGTGCAAGGAACAGGGACATATTCACCGCTAGATAGTGACCAGCGATTACTAGGGATTTCAGCTTCATGTGGGCGAGTTACAGCCCACAATCCGAACTGGGACGCAATTTAAGAGATTAGCTCGCTCCTTTCGGAGTTGCATCCCGTTGTTTGCGCCATTGTAGTCCGCGTGTAGCCCAGGAGATTCGGAGCATACAGACCTACCGTAGCCCGCGCCTTCCTCTGACTCATCGCCAGCGGTCCCTCTATAGTGCCCCATATCTGATAGACATAGGTTGCAAATAGAGGTACGGGTCTCGCTCGTTAACGGACTTAACCGCACGCTTCACAGTACGAGCTGACGGCGGCCATGCACTACCTCTCAGCGCGTCCGGCAAGATCTTCAACCTGGCCTTCATTCTGCTGTCGCCCCTGGTAAGTTGCTCGGCGTTGTATCCAATTAAACCGCAGACTCCACCCCTTGTGGTGTTCCCCCGCCAATTCCTTTAAGTTTCAGACTTGCGACCATACTCCCCAGGCGGTGGCCTTAACGGTTTCCCTTCAACACTGCAGAAACACGAAGATTCCTGCAACATTCAGGCCACATCGTTTACGGCTAGGACTACCCGGGTATCTGATCCGGTTTGCTCCCCTAGCTTTCGTCCCTCATCGTCAGGCTCGTTCCAGTCAGGCGCCTTCGCCACAGGTGGTCCTCATGGGATCAATACATTTCACCGCTACCCCATGAATACCCCTGACCCTTCCCGACCTCAAGTCTGGTAGTATTCTCTGCAAGCCCTACAGTTAAGCTGCAGGATTTCACAGAGAACTTGCCAAACCGACTACGGACGCTTTAAGCCCAATAAACGACTACCACTTAAGCTGCCGGTATTACCGCGGAGGCTGGCACCGGTCTTACCCAGCCTTTATTCGTAATGCTTTTTACACACTACAAAAGCTCCTGTTTTACAGAAGCACTTGGGGTTCCCCTATCACACTTTCGTGCATTGTAGAGGTTTCGCGCCTGCTGCACCCCGTAAGGCCCGGATCCGTGTCTCAGTACCCATCTCCCGGCTCCTACTCTCATAGCCGGTACGGATCGCAGGCATGGTGAGCCATTACCTCGCCATCAACCTAATCCGCCGCAGACCTATCCTCAGACGGTGACCGTCGGACATAACAACGGCCCCTTTTAAGTGACAGACATTCCAGTACTTGTCACCTATGGTGTATTAGCCTCAGTTTCCCGAGGTTATACTCCTTCCGAGGGCAAGTTATCCACGTGTTACTGAGCCTTTCGCCAGTGTTATTGTCATAACCCTTTGACTCGCATGGCTTAGTCGAACCCCAATAGCAGTAGCCTCCAGCAGGATCAACTGGAATTTTGTTTTATCGCAAATATTAATGGAATATTGTTTACACCAAGTTTGGTCTCCAATAATTTCATCTGCTAATCAGATCATATAGAGTATATGAACCTCATCTATATTATTATTAGTATTTTAAGTTAAAAAATCTTTACTAATTACTTTTTAGGTATTATATTATTAGTATTTTAAGTTAAAAAATAGACACAAATTTAAATTAAAATTCAGAATTTCTTATTAATCCGCCGCAAATTCCCTGCACCGCAGTTTTTACATCTATCATCTATAAAGGGGAATAAACGCCACCCATACAACTTGCCGGGTTGAAAAAGCAGGCGTTGTACTTCAAAACAGAGGAATTTCGCCGTAAACTGTCAAAATAGTGGATTGAAAACAAAAAAATCAATCATAAAATCAAATTAGAACTCATCGTTTTGAGTTCTTAAATTACCTTATATCACATAATGAATGGACAAACAGGACATCTGAACCCTGTAAATTTTTCAGATATTCATGTAGTCAAACCCGCGTGATTAAAAAGTTGTGTTCATGGGAAAAATACCCGAGCAACTTATTAATTTAAATCTAATTCTTTTAAAAATAAAAAATGAATTTAAAAATTAAGGGGTCAATCCCTGCATTAATAACCCCTTTTAAAAAAAGCGGGATTGATGAGGAAGGACTCAGGCAAAATGTTGAATTCCAGATTGAAAATAATTCATCGGCGGTACTTACGGTCGGAACGACGGGTGAATCACCAACCGTTACTCCGGAAGAGCATAAAAGAATAACTGAAATTGCAGTTGACCAGGCAAACGGAAGAGTTCCCGTGATAGCAGGCACCGGCTCAAATTCAACCGATGAAGCAATTGAATACACAAAACACGCGGAGGACTGCGGTGCTGATGCGTCGCTCCAGGTTTCGCCGTACTACAACAAGCCGACGCAGGAAGGGCTTTACAGGCATTTTAAGGCAATTGCAGATGCCGTTAATATACCGTTAATTTTATACAATATCCAGGGAAGAACCGCGGTAAACATTATACCTGAAACAATCCTCCGGCTTTCAAAAATTAATAATATTATTGGCGTCAAGGAGGCATCGGGAAGCATTGACCAGGTTTCAAAAATTTTAATGCTGACGAAAAACGAAAATTTCGTATTACTTTCGGGAGACGATTCAATGACGCTTCCGATGATGGCTCTGGGCGGGGTCGGTGTGATTTCTGTTGTTGCAAATATAGTTCCGAAAGAGACTGCCGAACTTGTGAGATTGTGCGATGAAGAAAATTTCAGCGAGGCAAGAAAAATTCACTATAAACTTTTACCGCTGATTGGTGCGATGTTTATTGAAACAAACCCTGCGCCCGTGAAATTTGCAATGAATGAACTTAAAATGCCTGCCGGTGAATTACGACTTCCGATGGTTTTCCCGGGTGAAGAAAATAAGGAAAAAATTCGCAGGGCTTTGAAGGACTTCGGTCTGCTTTGAAAAAATTTCAGGTCAGTATTTTACTGCCCTTCCCGGTCAGAAGTACCATATCCTCAAACCGCACCCCGAATTTATTTGTATAAATTCCCGGCTCAATTGTAAAAACATTATGTTTGCAAAGTTTTGTTTTTGCATCTCTAAAATGAGGCATCTCGTGAATATTTAGCCCGATGCCGTGACCTATACCGTGATAAAATTTATATCCAAATTTTTTAATTTTTTCCTCCGCGAATTTATGAACATCCGAAGATTCCATTCCAATTTCAATCCAGTCAATTAACTCCTGCTGCAAATTTTTTATAAATTCATACACCTTTGCCTGTTCTGAATTTTGTTTTAATTTCCCTGCCGGAATTGTTCGTGTCATGTCGGAATAATAATTCCCGTATCTTGCACCGAGGTCAACTACTACGAGTTCTCCTTCTTTTATCTTTTTCTGTGCCGGAAACCCGTGAATTTTGCTTGCGTTTTCCCCTGATGCAAGAAGCATCCCGCATTCAAACGGCGGCGTTTCGGAGCCATTTTTGCGAATTTCATATTCAATTTCCGCTGCTGCTGCAATTTCAAAAATTCCGGGCGTTATAACTTCATAAGCTTTTTCCATCCCTTTCTTTGCAATTGCCGCTGATTTTTTCAGCATTTCAATTTCATAACCCGACTTTATCATCCTTGCTTTCTCAACAGCATCGGAAACAGAAACAATTATTCCCGGCTTAATATTTTCCCTTAATTTTTCATAAGATTTTATGTCAATATTCTCAATCCCGAGTTTTCCCGGCTTTAATTTGTTAATGTAATTTTTTATTTTATTTTTTTCATAAAGTTCAACATCAAAAATCCCCGGAAGATTAATCTTTTTATAATCAGGTTCACTGGTAAACATAACACAGGAGTCCTGCGTCAATAACAGGCGGCAGGACTCAATACCTGTGATATACAATAAATTTTTCGGTTTTGAGATTAACACTGCGTCGGTATTTGCAAGTTCGCGAATCTTTTTTATCCTGTTTTTGAGTTCTGTTCCCGGAATCATTATGCTAAAACGGTAATTATATCAATTATTAACTCTTCTTTGCATTCTCTAAAGAATTATAATTAAATTAGAATTTCTTTATTTTGATATATTTCCTGTTTTCTAATTTGTTAATATTAAAAATAATTTCAACGGCAACACCCATAAAATGGAAAACGAAACACTTTTGCTTGCAGCCGGGGCAATGCTTGCATTCGGCATCGGCGGCTTTCTTGTAAAATACGCACTCCGCGACATCCAGCCGATGACCCTTTACCTCGGAGAAATGGCGGTGGCACTCGCAGCGCTTTTAATTTATATTTTAATTAAAAAGCCGGATATGGGTTTTGAGAATATGGCGGCAAAGGATTACGGGATAATACTTTTAATCGGCATGTTATTCTTTATCGCTATCCTGTTCATGTATTACGCGCTTGTCAAAGGTTATGCAAGCACCGTTATTCCCCTGGTGAATCTCAATATGGTTATTGTTGTCATCCTTGCGGTTTTAATATTAAAGGAGAAATTAACCTTTACTTCATCCGCGGGAGTTGCGCTTTCCGTAATTGCGATTTATTTGCTTTCAAGGGGTTGATTAATATATTTTATATTATATCTTATTCTTAACATACTATTCAAAAGCACCATGAAATACCACCCGATAGCAATTCTTTTTATACTTTTTGCATTTGCAATTGCACCCGGAGCATTTGCAGTCCAGTATCCCGAACACGAGGGCTTTGTCACAGATACTGCAAACATGATAGACCCCTTTTATGAAGAAAAAATTGAAAAACTCTGCGAGGATATTGAAAAGGATACGAGCGTTGAGGTAGCGGTTGTTACCGTAAATTCTCTTGAAGGGCTTACAAAAGAGCAGTATGCAGTTGAACTGTTTGAAAAGTGGGGTATCGGAAAGAAAGATAAGGATAACGGGCTGCTTATACTGCTTGCAAAGGAGGAGAGAGTGTACCGGGTTGAAGTCGGCTACGGGCTGGAGCATGTAATACCGGACGCACACAAGGGGGATATAGGGGTGAAAATAATGGAGCCGCATTTTAAAAAGGGGGAATTCGGGGAAGGTATTTATGATGCGGTGGCTGCAATAGACGCTCTTATTAAAGGGCATCCCGAAGTGATTTCGGAACTTGGAGATGACGGCATGAATACCACATTACTGTGGGGTATTTTATTCCTGGTGTTTTTTACAGGAATATTTACCTATGTTTTAATTGACGGGTTTTCAGGAAGAAAAAATAAAAAATACCGACGCAAAAAATCTGAAACCGGCACATACTATGGAGGATTCGGCGACTTCGGCGGATGGGGTGGCGGAGGAGACTTCGGAGGGGGCGGCTTCGGCGGCTTCGGAGGGGGGATGTCGGGCGGCGGCGGCTTCGGCGGAAGCTGGTGAATGGTGATTATAAAAAAATTTAATGAATATAAAATTATAATTCAATAATGAAAATGGCAAACAAAGACATGGAAAAAAAATTTATTAAAGAAATAAAAAATGAATTAGGCAAAAACCTTGTTTCAGTAATTAAATACGATTACGAGGAATATGTTATTATTACAGAAAAACTGGATTTTTCGGCAGTCAAAAGAATTTTGGGTTTTGTGCAGAAGAGAACCAGTTCTAAATTACCGTTGTTCCTGAAGAGAAGCGGGATTTTAAATTCCTGTGATGTGTTCCCCATGGAATTTATAAATATGAAAATTGATTATGAAGTTTTGTACGGCGAAGACATTCTAAAAAACATGATTTTTAAAAAGAAGGATGTTGCTCGTGAGTTAGAATTTGAACTCAGGACGAAGTTAATAACACTGCGCCAGGCGTACCTGACCGCAAGCTCGAACGAGGAAATAAAAGAATTGATTACGAGGGCTGTCCCGACAATGAGACCGATATGCTCCGGGCTTTTATTCCTTAAAAATGAAAAAATCCCGGGGTCAACGGAACAGATTTTGAGTGCCGATTACGGAGTGGATATTGGAATTTTAAACAGGATTAGCGAGGGTTCATTTAAGGAAGAGGAATTTGAAGGCATAATCAGGGAACTTATAGAGATGCTTGAAAAATTGATCGGGGATGTTGATAAAATAATTTAAATGAAATTTTAATTTATAATCTAAATATAATTACTATAATTACACATAAAATGGATAGGAAAACAACAATCCTTATTGCCGGAATCGGAACTATTGCATTTATAGCACTTTTTGCGGGATTATGGTTTATCGGCATATACAACAACATAATAACGCTTGAAAATACAGTTGAAGAGAAGTGGGCGCAGGTTGAGAACCAGTACCAGAGGCGGGCGGATTTAATCCCGAATCTTGTAAGTACTGTCAAGGGATACGCTGCTCATGAAAAAGAGATTTTTGAAGAAGTGACGCGGATGAGAAGCCAGTGGGGTGAAGCCGTAAAGTCAGGTGATCGGGAAGCGGAAATACAGGCGGCAAATGAACTGGACAGTGCTATAAGCAGGTTACTGCTTGTTGTTGAAAATTACCCCGACCTGAAAGCAAACCAGAATTTCCTTGAGTTGCAGGCGCAGCTTGAAGGTACGGAAAACAGGATAGCAGTTGAAAGAATGAGATACAATACGGCTGTTAAGGAACACAACATATACATAAAGAAAATCCCGAATTCATTTATAGCAGGCATGATGGGAAGAACAGACAAAGAATACTTTGAAGCGGAAGAAGGGGCTGAAAAGGTACCTGTGGTGGAATTTTAGCGATTATCAATATTAATGAAAAAAATGTGCATCCCAGGTAAGTTAATTTCCCGTATCCTGCTTTTAGCAGCGGGATTGGCTGTTTTTGGTTTTCTTGTGATGATGGAAGTCATCCCCGGACACGGGGGTCTTATGAAGAGCACTGGAGTGTGCGGATCTGACGGGAAATGCCGTAGTAAATAATAAAAAATAAATTTTTAATCTAATTCTTAAAAAATAAAAATGTTTGAAAGTCCAATATCATTAATCGGTCTGGTACTGATACCTGCACTCATAATTTTGTATTTATTAAAGCCAAAGCCGAGGGAGTATAAAATCCCTACGCTCATGTTCCTTACGGATATTGAGAAGCGGGAGTGGTTCAGGTCGCTTCTTAAACGGCTGATAAAAGACCCTGTGCTTCTCATTCAAATTTTAATTATTTCACTTATGGTTTTTGCGGCTGCGGAGCCGTTCTACACAACAGAATCGGAAATTCTTTCCGAAAATATTATTTTAATTATTGATTCATCCGCAAGCATGCTCGCAGAAGATGTGGAGCCAAACAGGTTTTCCGCTGCAATTAATGAAGCAAAAGGAATAATAAAAAATGCCGATAAGATAACAATCATTACATCGGGCGATACATGGGATGTTAGGTTAAAGGAGGGAACAGCCGATGATGCAATAAAAATTTTAAGCGATTTAAAGCCGGGGGAAAGCTCGGGCAACATTGCGTATTCCATGCTTTCTGCAAGAGATATAATTGATGTTTCAAAAAAAGATGATAAAATCGTTGTGTATGTGCTTTCTGATTTCGCGGGAAAAGATGTCCCGGAAAATGTCTTGATTAGTAAAAGCAAACTTGAATCGGACAAAATAATTGTCGTTCTCAAAAAAATCGGTGTCAGCGGGAAAAACACGGGAATTATCAATGTTGATTCCTACAGGATAAGTGAAAATAAATGCTATATTAATCTTGAACTGGCAAATTACAATCAAGAAGACGATGTTGTGCAAATCACTATTGACGGGGAAAAAGTCGCGAATAAATTTATGAAAGCAGACACAAGAGAAGAATTTACAGGAGAGGTCGTTTGCCGGGATAAAGAAATTAAAATTAAAATTAATCCTGAAGTTTTGGGCAGTGATTTGCTAAAAACAGACAATACCGCATATATTCCACAGCCGCAGTTTAAAAAAGTTCTCTTTATTTCCGGTGACTCCGAATTAAAAAATATTCTTGACGCAATCCCTGATTTAAACTTAGTCGTTCAAAAAGAAGGCGGCGAAATTTCCGATTTTCACGGCTTTGATATTGTGATTTCAGACAAGATTCATGATAAAAATAAAATTTCGGATTATGTAAATGCGGGGGGAAATTTCATATTTATCGCACCCGAAACATTTTATAAATGGGAATATGATGATTTAACGGAAATTCTTCCCGTGGAGATTGAAATGGACGGGGCAAAGGCGAAATTAACGGTAAAGGACACGGGAATAATATCTGATGCCGGGGAATTTAAGAACATAAATTACGATGAATATTTCCTGAGAATTAAAAAATATTATGCAGCAAGGAACAAAAATTCAACAATTCTCGCTCTCTCGGAAGACGAAAGCGTTTTAGCGGCAAGAGACGATGGAATGTTTTATATCGGCTTTAATTCGGAATGGACAAATTACGACGAAATCCCGACAGACATTTCATACATTGCATTCTGGCATAATTTAATTAAATCAACAGGTCATGATGAAAAAGTCGTGTGCTTGTGCAACGAGCGGGAGTCGGACATAATGCCGGGGAATGTATCTTATTATGAAACCGCACAGGTTTTCGAGAAAGTGAAGGCGGAAAATAAAAATCATATTTTCAAGGGACTTTTAATTTTAGGAATAATTTTTGTATTGCTTGAGATGTATTATCTTAAAGCAAGGGGGCAGGTTTGAATGCTTCACGGGTTTATTAAAATAAAAATTTAATTACTATTTAAATATGAAAACCGGCATAAACGAAAACACAAAGCAGGGAATGAAAAATAAAGAGCCGATAATTAAATTGGATGATGTATGGAAGATTTACAGGATGGGGGATGTTGAGGTTCCTGCACTTCGCGGTATGACGCTTGAAATATTCCCGGGGGAATTTGTCGCGATCATGGGTCCTTCGGGAAGCGGGAAAAGCACCGCCATGAACATGGTGGGCTGCCTTGATGTGCCGACAAGAGGGCATATTTTTCTTGACAGCAAGGATATTTCAAAGATGAAGGAGAGCGACCTTGCACAAATCCGCGGTAAAAAAATCGGGTTTATATTCCAGTCATTTAACCTGATGCAAAACCTGACCGCTCTTGAAAATGTAATGCTCCCGATGACCTTCCAGGGAGTCGCGAGAGCAGAAAGGGAGAAGATGGCAAAAAAGTATTTAACCCTGGTAGGGCTTAAAGACAGGATGCACCATAAGCCGACTGAACTTTCCGGCGGGCAGCAGCAGAGAGTAGCAATTGCAAGGTCGCTTTCAAACGACCCGGAAGTGATACTTGCCGACGAACCGGGAAGAGGTTATGGGAATGCTTACCCGGCTGCATGAAGATGAAGGCAAGACAATTGTTATGGTAACGCACGATAAAAATGTCGGGAAATATGCCGACAGGATTGCTTACCTGAAAGACGGGAGATGCTGCGATAAACTTTAGAAGATAAAACATGGCAGAAAATAATTTGGGCCCGCCCGGATTCGAACCGGGGATCTCCGCCATTTTGATGTGCAACCTCAAAAATTCGCAAATCTTTGATTTGTTTCATCGTCAAGGCGACGTCATAACCAGCTAGACTACGAGCCCGAAAAATAAATTAAAATTTAATTTAAATTTAACAATTCATTTTACCGGTTC
>SMTZ1_10009882_pt1 | contig 14167 bp, 13 predicted proteins | sample DeeMarSWOR136_30_FD_25667 | JGI IMG/M metagenome (IMG submission 25667) | reverse complement strand
TAGTCAATGTGATATCTGGAATACCTTCGGGAGTAAGATAACCATGTTGAACTTCAGAAGGATCTAATGTTTTCCAACCTAAGTGGGTTAGGAGTGGTATTATAATTTGGGATTTTACGGCTTCTTCGCTATCCTCATAGTACTGTATATTTGCCTGAATGGTCTCCCAAAATTTAATTAGTTCTGAAGTGATTTTTGTAATTTTTCTTACTTCCTGGTTTGGATACAAAATTATATGCTAATGATTGAATTGACAGCAATTCTTATAAACATAACATATTGGATATATCTTGATGGATAGTAACATCAACGAGCCATATAACCTTTTATGAATTATTAAAAAAAATGGAGATGAGCTTTATGGCGATTGATCCCATTTGTAAAATGACGGTAAATGAAAAGACCGCTAAATGGACTTCCAAGTACAAAGGTAAGACTTACTACTTCTGTGCCCCAGGCTGTAAAGCAGAATTTGACAAGAATCCTGAAAAATATGTGTCCAAGTAGGCTTGGAATCTTAGGACAACATTTCAGTGCCTAGGTTTCTTCTAGAGGCAGGACGATTCGGAAGGCGGCGCCTTTCTTTGGTGATGATTCGAGAAGCTCGATTGACCCGCCATATGCTTCAAGGACACGCTTACTGAGATTCAGTCCCAGGCCACTTTCAGTTGTTGCAGCGCCTCGTTCGAAAAGTTTGGGCAAGAGTTTCTTAGGAATACCAGGACCGTTATCAACAACATCAATTTTCACATGATTATGGTCTCGTGTGATAGAAATGTTCACAACGGGTTTGGTTCCTGCATGTTGGGCAGCGTTACGGAAGAGATTGTCGAACACCATCGGCAGAAGCCTTCCTCCAGTTACGCGTAATCTTCTGATTTTCAGCGGAGCTTTCACTTTAATCTTGAGTTGCTTGTGGGCGGTACTTGCTTGATCTGCGACGCGTTCAATGAGGGCAACGATTTCTTTTTCTGCTTCTTTTTCGGGTCGACCAAAGACGTCTAGGAGTCGTGTCATTCGTTCAGCTGATGCCCTTGTTGCCGTGAGAAACTCGTAGAGTTCTGAATCTTCAGGTGTTACCATTTGAGCAATTTCTGTGGTACTGAAGATCACTTGGAGGTCGTTGCCGAGGTCGTGCCGTAGAAGTGAAGCATAGAGTTCAAGGTCACGGTTAGTGTTTTTGAGCTCCATTTCGGCGAGTTTGCGGTCGTGGATGTCACGAACTAATGTGAAGAGAGCGATGACTTGTCCGTCTCGCCTTATTGGGGTGCTGCTGACTTCACCCCATTTTCGAGATCCATCCTTGGCGATAAAGGCGTATTCAGCTGGAGGAACAGGTTTTCCTTCTAAAAGGCGTTTAGAGCTTTCAAGGACTTGTGGTAGGCTTTCAGGTTCCATAAGGTTTAGTTCAGGAAAGAATTTGCCCTTAAGCTCGCCTGGATGATAGCCGAGGTGTTTTTCGACGGAGGGTGACACATCAACGATACTAAGACTTGAGTCAATATAGAGAATGACATCACTTAATTTTTCGAAGAATAGGCGATAACGTTCTTCGCTTGCGGCGAGGGCCTCTAGGGCATTTTTTCGATCGGTGATGTCTTCGATTGTTCCCTCATAGTAGATGACGTTCCCTCTAGAATTTCGAATTGAACGACTATTCAGAAGGACCCAAATAATTCGTCCGTCAAGTCGGCGAAATTGGGTTTCAAATCCACGGATTACTCCTTCTTGGATAACCCCTCGCGTGAATTCACTTCGAGCATTTGGATCAACATAGAATGTAGAGGAGTTCTTGGTTCGCAAGGAATCTTTGTCGGGGTATCCGAGCATATTAACGAGCGAGGGATTGACATCAAGGATGGATCCATCAGGTGTCGTTCGGTATAATCCGACGGGAACACTTTCAAAGAGGCTTCGGTATTCAGCTTCAGCTTCTTTCACTTTAGTGATATCAGTTATGGTCGCCATAAGATGGCTCGGGGTTCCTGTTTCATCGGTGATTAATGTGGCCGTGATGTGAACGTCAATGAGGCGTCCGTCTGACTGGTATCTGGAGTATTCACCACTATAATGACCTTTCTCGATAATCTCCTCGAAAATTTTAGGACCTATGTCTTCATAACCAATAAGATCTAGGGCATTTCCTCCAAGCAGTTCCCCTTCCTCTTTATCCCCAATGATGTCTACAAATGCGTCATTCGAATAGGTGATTTTCCCTTTAAGATCTGTAATCACAATACCACTCGGCGAACTCGCCATAGCCTTTTCATGGAGTAGGCGTGCGGTTTCAGCTTTTTTACGTTCAGTTGTGTCCCTCACAATAGCAAGAAAAGCCTTCTTTCCGCGATATTCTATCAGACGTGCGCTAATTTCAACGGATATCTGTTCTCCCTTTTTATGTTTGATTTGAGTTTCAAAAAGGATCGACCCTTTTTCTTGGACTTCTCGAACATGTTCAGGTATTAACGGAAAAGCATCAGCACCACCAAAATCATAGGGCTTCATCTGAAGTAGTTCATCATAGTTGTAGCCTGTGAGTTCACACGCACCTCGATTCACATCAATGAACCGTCCCTCAGAATCAATGAAGAAGAAGGCATCACTGGCATTATTGAAAATTGTTCGAAACTTTTCTTCGCTCTCACGTAAAGCATTCTCGACACGATTCGGTTTTGTACTACCGATCGTAGTGATTTTTCCCTTTTGTGAACGGGTCTTCGACTTTTTCGGTGCCATCATCATTCCCCTTTTGTGGGGTAGCTTTACGGAGGGGTGCCTGAATTCCCCAACCTCTTCTCAAATTTGGTATCTAGTTAGTGGTAATAAGTGTCTTTCGTTCAATCTTTTAGAAAACTCTAAGAATTGCGAAAAGAAATGCTAGGCAAATGATGGACCAGATGTGGGTTTTTCTAATCTATGATGGCTTTTAGGTGGAATTTGTGTTGACCGAGTTTGCCTCCGAAGTTCGCAGCGGTAACACGAACCAGATCGGACACTTGGACAGCCGCATGAAGCGCTGCACGCATTCCATCTTGAACGGCGTTCTTGCTAAGACCGTTGAGTACAATTTCGAGAACGCTGTTGACATTTGGAGGAACCAGAGAATCAGGAACTTGCTCACGCAGGGTCGGGCAAAGGCGAACGTTTGTCGAGGCTTTCAGGAAATCGTATTTCGATCCTACTTGACTCCCACTGCGACAGATACCCCCTGGAAACGGTGCTACGCAGCCATCGACAGCTTGAATGGCTTCAACCGCAGCCTCTGTAGCTTTTAGTGTACCTTTTCGTGTTTTACCCATCAGGATTAGATTTCCACCACCCACACCTTTCCTAATTCCGAATTTTTCTTCGATGAGAAATTCACCTTCAATGACTGGAATCCGCCACAAGAGCAGTTTGTCACCTACCCGTTTTCGATCTTCGTATCCATCTCCGAAATAACGCAGTTGATCACCCACATCCACCCATTCTTCGGCATCATCCAATGCATTGAATACGGCAGACGTTGGACAGGTGAGAATACATTGTCCGGTTCGCTTACGCAGCTGCTTCGCTAAATCTTTGGATTTCAAAGCAGCAAAGAGCAACGTGATGCCGGGACGCTTATCGGGTGTTTCGGTTTTGGGTATGATTTGGTCAATACCCGCTTCAACTTTACATTCAATCACAGAGGTTGCGAATCCTGCCGCGGATTGAGCACAGATTTGAGCCCATTTTGCCGTATCGGCAGTCATCAAAATTCGTGCAACCTGCATATCAAAGGCTTCAGCGAAGGTATCTTCGATTTCTACTCCATTCAATTCCATTGTTAGTACACCAGACCAGAGTCGTAATGAAAATAATCATAAATAAGGTTACCATACAACCTAAAGTTCTTTAGGCTAGTTCAACGAATTGCGAATACCCTAACCAATTACCCAGAAGTGGAGTTACCAAAAATGGCAACCTCAAAAGTTGTGCTTCGACCCACCATTGATCCGAGCGAACAAGTTCCCCTAAATCTTGGAAATGTTACACCAGATACCTTCGCAGGGAAGTCATTGGAAAAAATCAACAAAATCAAGATTTGGCACGGAAATCGACGTCTCACCCTTAGCAAAGTCTTTGAAGTTACTGGAAAAACTGTCAAAGCCCCTGAAAAGACGGTAATAGAGGTTCAAGGGGACATTCCATATTGTCGTCATTTGGGGGAGGATATGACAGCAGGGAAGATTCTCGTAAAGGGAGACGTTGGTATGCACTTAGGCGTCCGCATGAAGGGAGGAACCATCGAAGTGAAAGGAAACGCAGATCATTGGCTGGGTGCGGAGATGTCTGGAGGAGCTATCCGTGTTGGAGGGAACGTTGGTGATAAAGCCGCGTCGGCCTATCTTGGAAGTAAATATGGTATGAATGGGGGAAGCTTGCACATTAAGGGCAATGCAGGACAAGAACTTGGAATGGGTATGCGTCGTGGTGTAATTGTCGTGGATGGTGACACTGAATCTTTTACTGGCACGCAAATGCTTGCAGGTACGATTATTGTTAGAGGACAACTGGGTGACCGGGCAGGTGCAGCGATGCGCTACAAAGGCACGATTATCGCCCTTGGTAAAGCAGAATCCCTAATGCCAACGCATTTGTTCAATGGTGAATATTCAGAAATGCTCGTCCTTCGGTTGTTAATGGATGCAATTGAAGCAGAAATTCCTGGCGTAACCTTTTCTGAAAAAGAACGAATCGGCCCCTATCTTAGATATACAGGCGACTTTGGCTCCGGGGGTCGTGGTGAATTGCTGTTATTCAAACCAAAGAATACACACATTCTCGAGGCAAGAAATAATGGCGATTAAGACGAAACCCAGTGTCAATAAACTGGCAATGAACCTGGTCAATCGACTAATCAAAGATAGTGATGTTCTTCGAGTTAAGGTTCACAAAACCAAAGGAAAAACGACCATTATTGACTGCGGAATTGATGTTCCTGGCAGTCTTGAAGCAGGACGATTAGTCTCCGGAATCTGCATGGGTGGATTAGGAACTGTTACAATAGAAACAACAACTGTAAATGACAAAACCTTTCCCGCCACTCGGGTAGCAACTGACACTCCGCCACTAGCCTGTATCGGTTCCCAAGCAGCTGGGTGGGATATTAAGGTCGAAGGATTCTTTGCCTTGGGATCAGGACCAGCTCGCGCCCGATCTCGAGTGGAGAGCAAACTTTTCGATAAACTCAACTATAAAGACAATCACAAAGAAGCGGTTCTTGTATTAGAGACACGAACCATCCCTAATCCGGCTGTGTGTGAATACGTGGCAGAAAAGTGCCAAATCGATGAAAAAGACCTGTACCTTCTCGTGGCGCCTACAGCCTGTATTGTTGGCTCTGTACAAATTGCGGCACGGATTGTAGAAACTGGAATTCACAAACTCAAAATTCTTGGCTACGATATCCAAAAGATACTCAGTGGAATTGGATTATGCCCTATTGTCCCAGTTGCCCGAAAAGATATGCGAGCCATGGGTATCACCAATGATGCCATTCTGATGATGGGTGAAACTTTCCTTTCCATCCAATCAACTGAAGACGATGGACTAGCAGACCTGATCAAACAAGTGCCATCGTCAACTTCTTCGGATTATGGGAAACCCTTCCGCCAAATCTTCAAAGACGCTGAAGGAGACTTTTACAAAATCGATAAGATGCTGTTTGCGCCAGCGCACATTGCCGTTAATGACTTACGAACAGGGCTATTCCATTCCGCGGGTCAACTTGATCCTAAACTTTTCTTCGAGGCATTAGAATCAACCCTTGGCTAGATTAGGATTTTTGGCAAAAGCCTAAAATCTGTAAAAGCCTCTTTAGAGGAACAAGAAAATCGAGGAGGCTTTTTCTTGAAGAAAGGAATCGCTCCAAGTGAAGTAGCCAAACTCTTTTACAAATACCTTCAACAGAAAAATTACGAAAAATGGCTGTTAACATTCCGAAAATATCATCAAGATCAAGCGGAACGCTATGGTTCTTCTCCAGACTTGTATTGGCGTGCGGGGCAGAAAATGCAGGAAAAATACGGGTATGTCTACAAACATGTGCCTGAAAAGGACACACAATTAGATGAGTCTCGGTGGAAGTTCTTTTTTCAGCGCTATAGGTCCGATGGGAAAAAGAGTGGAAGTCCTGCACCCATCACGATTATACGCGATGAAGAGTTAGATGGCGAATGGCGTGTTGATGTAGCGACAGTATGAATTACTGAGCTCCTTAGATGGAGAGTGGACAATGACGTGGGATGTAATTACGTTCGGGCTCGTACTCGCGGGGTTCATTGTTCTCGTGGCTTGGTTCAGTGAGCTATTAACCAGAATCACACGGATTCCCAACATTGTCTTTTACCTTCTATTCTCATTACTGCTCGCACCCTTTATTTTTCTCTTTGGAGCTGGCCTTATTGATCAACAAATTCTGGAACTGATTATTGGTCTGTGTATAGCCATTGTTGTGTTTGAAGGGGGATATAGTTTCAATAGGTGTATATCAACAATTGAATCCCATCTGCCTGGACATCGACGGAGAGACTGTAAACCGCTTCCTTTCCGCCATCTACTTCGACGTATCCTTCGATTATCTGTTATTGCAGGGATAATAACCGCTATAGTCATGACGTTCATCTTCATATTCATCGCTGGATTTCCACCAATTCTTGCAGCACTTGCTGGAGCCCTTTGTGCAATCACCGGTCCAACAGTGATCAATCCGATTCTCCGTGAACTTAATATCAAAGAAGATATCGCAGAAACACTTCAGGGCGAAGGCGAATTAAATGACCCAATATTTGGAATCGTAGCTGCTGCAATCTTTACTGCCTTCACTATTGAAGCAATCGTAGGAACAACTCATTTAGTTTTAATTATAGTCTTATCCGCAGTCGATTTAGTTATCGGCATCCTTGTTGGCTTAGCCATTGGTGGAATTGGAATCTTTTTGGGAAAATATATTCGACCTTGGGCAACAATACGTTATGGTCACCGATTCAATCAAACTGTTGTAGTGACATTAGATATGCTTGGTCTGCTTTGTGCAGCCCTTATTGCCTATGGTTTGGGAAAAATATTCGGAATTGAAGCAGCTATTACAGCTACGTTAATTGCAGGAGTATTACTAGGTCAACGTCACCGCTTTGAAAGACATATACACAATCATAGGACAAAAGAAGAGCTAGAAGAATTGGAGGAACTAATTGAGGCAGAAATTCATACCTTTCAGTTACCTTTGACTCACATCGCTGTAGCTACAATTTTCATAGTGTCAATCTCGTTTACATTGCCGTTTCTTGTAACTGTTGCCTCACAAATAAATTCAGTGCTTCTAGCACTTACCGTTGTCTGTCTTCTGATATTCGTTGTTCGACCAATCGCGATTTTTGTAGCGACAATGAGATCGCCCTTATCTTTTCGTGAAAAGCTATTTTTGAGCTTTCTTGCCCCACGGGGTGTTATTATATCAGCATTGGCTTTGTTTTTTGCTTTTGATATCACACTTCATCCGTTAGGTTCCACGAATCTTGCAGCAACGCTTCTATGGTTTATCCTAGTCATTGTTTTTGTGACAGTTCTCGTTCAAGGAAGCTTAGCATCCTGGATGGCTAGGAAAACTGGCGTAATCGCATCCGAACCCGAAGAAGATTCAGAATTACTTTAGTTGTTAGAAAGTCCAATATCGTTGAATCGAGGAAATTTAAACAAGAACGTGACTTTATGAGTCAACCAACAGAAAGGGATACATATGGCACTTGAGTTTGCTCTGCTCATTGTGATCTTTGCAGCAATAGTTGTAAGTGCTACTTTTTTCTCACACATATTTTCTGAACTCACACGACTTCCACGCCTAATTTTCTATATCATCGTTGGACTGAGTCTTGGACCACTTGTCTTGAATTTACTAAACCCTGAAATTCTCACAATCAACGAAGGTCAGTTCCTTGAGGCTGTTATTGCCGTTGCGGTTGCAGTGATAGTTTTTGAGGGCGGTTACAGTTTCAACCGCTGCCTCCCACACGAGCAAGCGTGCTCTCCTATAGAATTTCGACAGCTTATCGGGAATGTCCTCCGACTATCACTCATCGGTGGATTGATCACAGCGACGCTTATGACCCTCGTCTTCTTGTTCGTCGCCGCCATTATTCCACCCTTAGCACTGTTGATGGGCGTGTTGACTATGATTACCGGACCAACCGTAATCAATCCCGTTGTTCGCCGATTAGGAATTAAAGAAGATGTCGCGTTCACCTTGGAAGGAGAAGGACTAATTAATGATGCAATAGGTGTGATTCTAGCCTCCGCCATTTTTACTGCTATACAGGCTTCTTTGTCAGGCGTTCCCATTGCCTTGCCTGTAATAGTCACAGTTAACCTCTTGATTGGAGTTTTAGCAGGTTTAGCAGTAGGTAGTATTGGAGTATTCATCTCACAATGGATTGGTCCCCGATTTAATGCCCGCTACAAAGACCAAATTGACACGCACAGCATTACCCACCTCTCTCGGATTGGCATGCTAATCGTAGCATTCGCTGCCTTTGCACTCGCTGAAACCTTTGCTCATCACGCTGGAATCGTTGCAGCATTGATTGCAGGTATTATGTTGGGAAATCGAGACAAATTTGGCATCGGACCCGAAATCGACTGGGAGGACTACGAATCCTATGATATGAAGCGACATATCGAAGAAGGCGTACATACTTTTCAATCAGACCTAGTTCAGCTAGCTATCGCTGCCGTTTTCCTCCTCCTCACCTCATTCATCACTTGGGATCTCCTCTATGTGACGCTTTTCACGCCTTTCTTTCTGGCAGGTTTGGTTGCAGTGGGATTACTCATCATTGTCATTCGCCCCTTAGCGGTGATGGTGTCCACCCATAGGACGGGATTTACACTTCGCGAACGCATCTTCATGAGCTTCTTTGGTCCCCGAGGAATCGTTATCGCAGCCACAGGGGTCTTCTTCTCCATTACGCTATCACTGAACTATGCCTTTGTGTACCCCCAGCTCACCGGTTACATCTTTCTCATCGTCCTACTGACAGTGATCATTCAGGCTGGATTAGCTCCCTTTTTGGCAAAAACCTGTGATGTCTGCACAGTTGAATACGGCGAACCGTCAGCTGCTGAAAAAGAGGCTAATTTAAATGAAGCTAGAGAGGGAAGCTAACCAAAAAAAGCTACTTCACTTATCATAACCCCTCTCTCGCTTTATAGAGACCGGTTTCCAAATAACTAATGGCGGTGCGGATGTGAGGCAACTTAAGAGCAGAGGCTCATCAAAACGGGTCAAGCTCGTGAAGAAAGTCCGCAAAGTCGCACCCTATCTAGCCCCTGTGGTGGATGGCGTAGAAGCCGCCCAGGATCTAGATGTAACCATGCATCTTGTCTGCAAGGGTGGCAAGATGCTCTGTGGGAAGTCTTCCTGTCCTCTCCTGCACCGACTTTATTCTTTTTTGAAAATTAAGCCCCTCCTTAATAAAACAGATTTAGAGGGATCATCACCGCCAGGGGTCTTCGTTGGACGTTTTGGATACCCCAAAGTCTACGCTGGCCCCTTGGTCCCACCCATCATTGGGGATACTTCCATTTATGATTCCCCTGAAGACTGGATGTACCTTGAGCTTAACCAAATTCTGGAGTATCGATACTCCCTAGTTCGTGGTATGCACAGAGTCACTGTCACTGAACCGGAACAGTCTGGTCGGATAATTGATGACACGCGAGATATGACACTCGCATCGGGTCCGGTGGAAACCGAAGTAATGTTCAAGAAGCGTCCTCGACGCCCATTACGCCTTGAATCAGAGGTTCAACCAATGGGACCGTCTGCAATGCTTGAGAAATTTGTACTGGGAACGATGAAAGGCCATAGACGTCTTGAACGGGCGTACGAAGATCGTGACTTGAAAGCAGCTCCAGCAATTATTGACCTCTATGACAATGATGTGAACCTCACAAAAATCACCCGGGCCTTCAGTATGGGAAGTTTTGGTATTGGTCCCAACAGGCGTATGGTTCCCACACGATGGAGCATCACAGCTGTGGACAGCACCGTTGGCCGCCATTTCCGTTCAAAAGTCAAAGAGCACCCGCTTATCAATGAACATCGTGTCTACGAACATAATTTTCTTGGTGACCACTTTAAAATCCTCATGAGCCCCGAAGCTTGGAGCTACGAACTCTGTGAAGCCTGGTTTCCAGGTACGTCTTGGAATCCCTCTGGACACCATGTTGGCATATGCAGTGATTGGGAACCCTACAAGGGTCGTACCACCTATGCCTCCATAGGTGGCTGTTACTATGCTGTCCGTGCAATGGCGACTGAACATCTCGCCAAGGAACGTCGACAGGCTTCCGTTGTTGTCCTCCGAGAATCTCGCCCCTCCCACCTGATGCCCTTAGGTGTATGGAAGTGTCGAGAAATTGTCCGAGAGGCATTACAACAACCATACTTACACTTTGATACTCGAGAGCAAGCCATTCATTATATGATGTCCGATTTTAAGATTGATTTGAAATCGTGGATTGAGGGAGGAAGCTTGTTGGCACGTCAGCTATATCAGCGACGGCTAACTGATTTTATATCTAAATCCAAAAACTGAGTTAGGATGTTGAACTATGGAAGCACCTTCCCACTTGGGAAGTCAGAGGACCTAAGCTTGTTTAGAATAAATTCTCAGCATTGTTAGAAGAAGATGTTCATACAGGCAATACCGCGTGCCACGGGATTGCTGAGCGGATGAGGGAGATTTTCGATGACATGAATGGTTAGGTCATGTACGAAAAATCGTCCTTTTTTCGTTACTTCTTCTCCATCAATATAACCAGCAAGTTTGAGGAGGTTTGCCACTACTTTAAGGCGTCGAGGGAGGGTTTTAAGAAAAGATTTTTTGAGTTTTAGATCATAGAGACGATGTGCAAACTCACGCCACGCATTGAAGATATCACTAAATTCGATTCTATAGCCATAGGTTTGATTTTCATTCAAGCATAATATGTATTCATCAAGAAAAGGGTTTACAACTTGGACATTCTCTATCTTACTGAAAGCAGAGGGGCCAAAACCGAAATATTCAGCAGGATGTTCACCCGGAGCTTTTTGTGCGAGTTCTGGCGTGGAAAACACCCACACATTTTCTCGTTCATACCCCATACCTGTTAAGATTTCAGCGGCGGTTTCAATCATTTCAAAGCAGTCATGAGAACTGACACCGGGCTTGGCACGTGCACCAGGCGCATTAGTAAATGGATAAGTTGTTATTTGGTCTAGACCGAGATCAGCTAACCGTGTAATGTCAAATAAAAAATCCCCACGGTGTTGCTTTGGCAATCCCACCATGAGATCCGCGTTGACAGCTATCCCAAGATCGTGAGCATTTCTAATGATATCTCGAATCATCGGCACATCTGTTCTGTCACGTAGAACATTCTCAAGAACTTTCTTGGTTAAGGATTCAACGCCCATACTTATTCGCGTCACATCCAATCGATGGAGTGCCTTGAGATATTTTTCTGTAAAATAGGGGGGCTTACCTTCCAGTGTAATATCTTCGAGTTGTACATATTCTTTTAATTTCTGTAATATTTGACCAATCTCTTCTCCACTAAGAAGATTCGGGGTACCTCCTCCAAAATATACCCATTCTATATCCCCTTCTAATTCTCTGAGGTCGATTTCACGGAATAAAGCTTTCAAGTACTCATCCTTTAGACCTGGTTCAAATAATACACGGTGAAAAGGACAAAAGGCGCAAAGGCGTTCACAAAAGGGAACGTGCACATAAAGCCCCACATGAAATGTAATTACATCCTTCCAATCAATGACACAATATTCATAGTTGAGTTTTGAAAAACTCGATGCAACCATTCTTTTAGCAATTTTGGGAATCACCGTAGTATACACACCTTTCCAAGCATAAACCCAAGAATGTGGGATACATTCTGAGAAACTAACCGCTTAAAGAATAATTAGGAAAGTAAACGTTACCCGCCAGGGCCGCCATGCCATGGAACATCTTTCCAAGTAAGGTCCCAGAGGTCTTCTTCGGTCAGAGTTTCCTTCTCAATCACAAGCTCGTATAGACGTGTCAGAAGAAGATGATGGCGTTTCTCATCGTCTAGAATGTATTCGAGAACCTGTTTTGAACCAGGATCATCGGTTTTCGGGATCAGTTCTGAATAGGTCTTAATGGCTTTAGCTTCCATTTCGATGTGTTCTTGAATATCCCTACCGAGTTCATCACGCTTCTTTTCTTCAATAAAAGGCGTTTTCGACTCGAGACGAGCTACGAGTGCGTTAAGCAGGAGAGCATGTTTATTTGAGTCAATAGCAACGGCCTGAATCAAATATTTGACCAGCTGATTTTCGGTATCCTCGACACTTTTTTTGACCATACGTACAATCCTTTCTTCCAGGGCAATTTGTTCCTTATAGAATGCCTTGAGTTGATCCTTATCCATAGGCAGGTCACCGTCACCTCCTTCTGACGTGATGCCTTTTCTGTGTTGCCGTTTTTTCAAGTTCCTGGATTCTCAGTTATCCGAGGGGGTTAAGAGGTTTTTTACCCAAGTTAATGAGTATAGCGTGAGGAACCTTGCCCACAAATCTTCAAATCACCGAGGTTATGGCAAAAAGCATTCTCAATCTAAGCCGAATTAGCGGCGTAACATATGCCATCAACCCCTATGTAGGTTGTCAGCATGCCTGCGTCTATTGCTATGGTAGATTTATGACCCGCTATACTGGTCATCAGGGTGAAGATTGGGGAAGCTTTGTTGATGTAAAAACGAATGCCCCCCGTGTTCTCCAACAACAACTAAGGCGTCGAAAAAAGACCTCAAAAGACCCAGTCTTATTCTCTAGCGTAACTGATGCGTATCAACCCCTCGAACGCCGGTATGAACTGACACGAAACTGTATCGAATTGCTGACTAGGCACGAGTTCCCCATTACAATTCTCACAAAATCAGATTTAGTCTTACGCGATGCAGATCTCTTGGGAAAATCAACTAAAAATGAAGTAGGGATGACAATAATATCCCTGAACGAAAAGGTGCGTCGCGTCTTTGAAGCGGGGGCGCCCCCCAGTAATCGTCGTCTAAAGGCATTAGCTGAACTGAATTCACAAGGACTTTGCACCTACGCCTTTGTAGGTCCGATAATACCGCTTTTGAGTACTCCAGATCTCGAAGACTTGATTCGCCAACTTGGAGATTGTGGAGTGGCTTACGTGCTCTTTGACCGTCTGAACGTAAAATATGGGAATCGTCCAATAATTAAGAAGGCACTCGAGAATCAGTTTCCGAGTCAAGCAAAAGCAATTCTTGAAGCACTTCGACCGGGTAGCCCATATTATGAAAATGTCCGAACAAAAATTATAGACCTTTCAGTGCAGTATGGCGTGGAGGCAGATATCATTTTTTAAAAGTGTCTACTCTTCAGTGGGTTGTGTAACTCCAGGAGCCCACCATAACCAAGTCTTTCGCTTGATGCTAAGTTTCCCATGAATTTTACCTTCCAGGCGGAGTTGGTTCAGTAAACGACTGGGAGAGTCTGGACAGCCGATTTCGTGAAACAGTTTTGTAACCTCATAAGTCGTCATTGGTCGATTGGCGTCGCTGAGGATCATCTCAACAGCCAACTCGGATTGCGATTCCTTGCGTTTCGGCTTGGCTGAAGGCTCTTGGGTCACAATTACTTTCTCCAGATAGTGTTTTTGACAGTAAAAAGAAGGAGGTTCGGGGACATAAAAATCCCCGTCTTGCGATTATTAATTACACATAGAAACTTAGATTGTCTTAAGGTCGCCTTCCAGCATATCACGCGTATCTTTGTCTTCGACTTCTGCAGTAGCCTTTTTTGCGAGGTCAAGGTGTTTGGCTTTGTTCTTTTCATCACCAGCAACCGCATAACCACGAGCGATAGCTTCGTAGGCGTAGGCAAGATCCCAGCCTTTGATGCCTTCTTTTTTACAAATATCTAGGTAGGTTTTTCCGTAGTAGACGGCACGGTGACCGTCACCAATGATAGCATAGACGCGGGAGAGTTGCCAGTCACCACGTCCGAGATTAATTGGGCTCGCATCCCAGTTGTTCTCAACTCGAACACCCCAGTGATAACGTGAAGCGTGAGAAAGGTTGACCATTGTAT
>SMTZ1_10004401_pt1 | contig 14167 bp, 12 predicted proteins | sample DeeMarSWOR136_30_FD_25667 | JGI IMG/M metagenome (IMG submission 25667) | reverse complement strand
CTAATGGGATAAGTGATATAAATTGGACGATCGCCATACCTCTGATAGTCGGTGCTGTTTTGGCAACATTTCCTGCCGCTTATGCAACTAATAAAGTACCAAAAAAAAAGCTCGGTATTTTAGTGTCAACAGCTATATTACTACTGGGAATAGCTGTTCTTGTAAAACTTGTATGATGAAAAAATGATTAGAACCATGGGAGGTAAAAACATGAAGGCAGAAACGAGTTTAGATGATTTAATCGATAAAAGTATTTTCATAATTAGAGAAGCCAGAAGTCAATTCAAAAAAGTTGGAGTTTTATGGTCAACAGGTAAGGATTCTACAGCCATGCTTTCATTAATAAAAAACGCGTTTTTTGGCGAAGTGCCTTTCCCAGTAATTCATTTAGACACGGGGTATAAATTCAAAGAAATTTATGAATTCCGAGATAAGATTGCCAAAGAATGGAATCTAAATTTAATAATCGGTAGAAGAGATAATTCAAACTTTCATCCGGATAAATGTGGACACTTTAATTGTTGTTCAGAATTGAAGACGAATGCTTTAAGAGACGTTTTAAAAGAACATAAATTTGAGGCCCTTATTATGTCAATAAGACGCGATGAACACTACATGAGAAACCTTGAACGATATTACAGCCCTCGTGATAAAGAACTCAAATGGCATATAGTAAGACCAAAGACTGAATCAGAAATGAAAGATGGGGACGCGCCTTTTGTCTCCCAGCAACCAATAGAATTCGCGGGTTGGAATTTATTCCAATCCGATTTTGGTCCTTTAACTGACCATGTCAGAGTTCATCCAATATTGCATTGGTCAGAATTAGATATCTGGAGATACATAAAACGAGAAAAATTACCATTCAATCCATTGTACCGCGCAAATTATGTAGAAAAAAGGTTTAATTTAAAGAATAAAAGGTTTCGGTCTTTGGGTTGCGAATGTTGTACAGTTCCAGTTGATTCTAAAGCTAAAACTATAGATGAGATAATCGGATATTTAAAAAACACTGATGTTGAAGAGAGGTCTGGAAGAAGCCAAGACAAAGAAAAAGAACAAGTTATGAGAAGACTTAGAGCAATGGGTTATATGTAATGATTATACTAGCCTTGGACGCATTGGATAAGAATATGGTTGAAAGATTTAACTGTAAAAATTTAATGCAATTAGAATACGGAGAAACTGACATTTCTAATTTCAAACTCGAGAGGACTGTGGCTTTATGGGCATCATTTCTAACTGGAAAAAATATGGAAAATAAAATTCCGATAAAAGGTCAGTGGGAATTTAAATTAAAGGAAAGTGAGACTCTCTTCAATTTTTTTAATTCATATAAAGCAATAGATGTACCAGCATTTTCTTTTAAAAAAAATCATGGTTTGGAAAGAAAACTTCTGAAAGATTATTTCAAAGATGAATGCGATGTGGAGGAGTATGACAAAGTTGTTTGGAAACACCACGAAGAGAATAAAAATGTGTTTTTAGAAAATTTGAATAATTTTAAATGTTTGATGTGTTATTTCAATCTTGCTGATGCGATCGGTCATTTAAGTTTTGGGGTTCTAGATAAGATGAAAATGGTTTATAACGAGTTAGATGCGATTGCGAAAATAGCTAGGAAGGGTAATAGATTTATTTTAATAATCTCGGATCATGGAATGAAAGCTGTTGGAAGGTTTGGAGATCATTCAAAATATGGTTTCTATTCTTGTAACCAAAAATTAAACCTCAAAAAACCAAAAATTACCGATTTTTTTAATTTAATTAAAAGGATGAGATAAGTAAACTTAATTTTTTATTTGTTCAATTCTTTTTTAAACCATTGTATTGTCTTTTTTAATCCTTCATTTAAATCTATCTTTGGTTCCCAATTCAATAGTCTTTTTGCTTTTGTTATGTCTGGTCTTCTTCTGGTGGGGTCATCTTCTAGTAACGGTTTAAAAATTATCTCCGACTTGCTTTCAGTTATCTCTTTTATCAGTTCAGCAACGCTTATAATTGTTCTTTCTCCTGTGTTACCCAAGTTAACAACTTTACCCGATAGATTATCTTTAAACATCAATCTAGTTAAACCATCTATCATGTCCGAAATATAACAGAAAGACCTTGTTTGTTTACCATCTCCATACACAGTTATTGGTTTACCTGTTAGAGATTGGACGATAAAATTCGGTATGGCCCTACCATCATCTAATCTCATTCTGGGCCCAAAGGTGTTAAAAATTCTAGCAATTCTAACATCTAAGGCATATTTTCTAAAAAAATTTATCGTCAAGTTTTCGGCAAAACGTTTCGAAACATCATAACAACTCCTTACCCCTATTGGATTAACATTGCCCCAATAATCCTCCTTCTGCGGATGAACAGAAGGCTCGCCATAAACTTCTGATGTAGAGGCCAGCAAAATCCTAGATTTATTTTTTTTAGCTAGATTTAGCATGTTGAATGTCCCTAACGAATTCGCCATTGATGTTTCTATTGGTAGTTTCTCGTAGTCCACAGGGCTCGCAGGACTTGCCAAGTGAAAAATAAAATCAACTTTTAAATTAATCGGTTCTGTGACATCATGTTTAATAAATTGGAACTTAGGATTTTCTAACAAATGCTCTATGTTTGATTCCTTTCCAGTAGATAAGTTATCCAAACAAATTACTTCATGTCCCTCATTCAAGAGTCTTTCACAGAGAAATGATCCAATAAATCCTGCCCCCCCTGTGACCAATGATTTCATTCAATCACCAAGACTATCTCTCGCCCTCTTTGTCATCTCTTCTCTTTCTTTGATTATCTCATTGATATCAAAATTGTTTAACATATGTTTATTAACCTCGAAGATCGTCTTCCACTTACCTATATCTAAGTATTTACCTTTTAAGACCATTCCATAGACTTTTTCTCCATTCTTAACAGCTAGATGAATAGCATCAGTTATCTGTACCTCATTATTTGCCCCTGGCTCAGTTTTCTCGATATAATCGAAGATCTTTGGTTCGAAGACATAAAGACCACATAGTGCATAGTATTCTTCATTAACTTTAAACTCTTCTGCGTCTTTCAAGGACGGTTTCTCCCTCATCTTCTCAACTATATCATAATCATTCTCCAGATCCTTTAGTTTAACAATACCATAACCAGTAGGGTCTTTAACCTTAAACAGCAAAACAGTTGCAATCGGTTCTTTTTTCCTATGTAATTCCATTATTCTCAAAATCTCTTCCTTAGGTTCTATGAAAGAATCGCCCAACAAAGTTACGAAGGAATTATTAATCCAATGTCTACTCTGCAGTATTGCATGAGCTATCCCCTTTCTTCTCGTCTGATAAATAAAAGCAACATTGGCCCCATAGAGAGAGCCGTCCCCAATATAATCCATCAAAGCTCCTTTCTGATAACCAACTACTATGAAGATATCCTCAATTCCGCCTTTTCTTAAATTCTCAATTGAGTGTTCTATGACCGCTTTACCGAGAATAGGGTACATCTCTTTAGGGACTGCCTTCGAGAATGGGTACAGCCTAGTACCTCCTCCAGCAGCCGGTATCAGACCAACGAATTTCGTCTCTTTCATGTTAAACCATAACCTATTGCTTTATATTTAAATCCTAGTTGTTTCATTTTTTCTGGGTCGAAAACCCCCCTGCCATCGATGATGATTGGTGTTTTCATTAGATTTAAGAAATCTTTCGGTTCGAGTTGTTTTATTTCTTCCCATTCAGTTAAAACGAAACAGATATCTGAATCCTTTAAACACTCTAAAGGCGAATCAGTATAAATTATATCTGGGAACACTTTCTCCATATTTTCATTTGCTTGCGGGTCATACGCTTTTATCCTTGTGTTATGTGTTTTTAATTCTTGGATGAGTTTAATCGAAGGCGCTTCTCTTATATCGTCAGTATTTGGTTTAAAAGCCAAACCCAGTATTGAGACTGTTTTTCCGTTTAACTCATCAACCATTTTTAAAGTTTCTAGTGGTTGTTTTTTATTAATAACCTCAACAGCCTTTAGTAGTTTAGGATTGTAACCACTCTTTTCCGATGCCGCGATTAAAGCTTTAACATCTTTTGGAAAGCAACTTCCTCCGTAGCCAACTCCGAACCTCAAGAATTTTGGGTTAATCCTTGGATCTAGACCTATTGCATAAGCGATATCATTTGCATCAACACCGGTTCTTTGACAAATGTTCGCAATTTCATTAATAAATGATATTTTCGTGGCTAAAAACGCGTTCTGAGCATATTTTATCATTTCTGCAGTTCTTAAGTTTGTTCTGATTCTTGGAGTTTTTTCATCCCATGATTCATAGATTTTCTCTAATAGGTCACCAGATTTTTTATCGACCGAACCAATGACTATTTTGTCTGTGTTCAAAAAATCTTCTATCGCAGATCCCTCTCTTAAGAATTCTGGGTTCATGCACAACCCAAAGTCATGCCCAGCTTTCTTACCTGAATTTTCCTCAATAATTGGACGGGCAACATCTCCAGTGGTCCCAGGCACAACTGTGCTCTTTATCGTAACTACATGGTAGTCTTCTAGTGATTTTATGTAACCCCCAAGATCTTCAGAAGCTTTTTTAATAAATCTTAAATCGATGGAGCCGTCTTCATTGGAAGGCGTTGGTACACAAACAAAACTAATGTCTGTGTGGATTTTTTTTGAATAAAAATCTTTTGCTACGAATGCCTTTAATGTGCCTTTTTCGACGTTCTTCTTCAACAATTCGCCTAACTCTGGTTCAAAAATGGGAACTATTCCATTGTTGATCAAATCTATTTTTTTAGGATCTATGTCGATACAGTATACTTCATGCCCTCTTTCAGCAAAACATGTTCCTGTCACTAGACCAACATACCCAGAACCTAAAACACATATCTTCATTCGCATCTATTAGAATATCGATGATAAGCTTAAAAAGTTTATTAAATTTATAGTTAAAATTTATGTATGCGTAGTATTTGGAGGGATAAGAAAATGAGTGTTTTGATGCTAGTGTCGCTTTGTGTGATATTGGGGGTTATTGCCCAACTGGCGATGAAGAAGGGCATGAATATGATTGGGGCTGTGGGTTTAAAAGATGTTTTTTCTAAGGAAGTTTTTTCGATTATATTCCAGAAGTACGTCTTCGTCGGCATGGTTTTGTATTTCTTAGCATCTTTAATTTGGTTAGTTACATTGTCGCAGGCAGAATTGAGTTTCGTATATCCATTAATCTCGGTAGGTTATATTATAACTGCTATTTTAAGTTGGTTCTTGTTTAAAGAAAATTTGACCATATTTAGGTTTTTTGGCATACTCTTGATTTGTGGTGGTGTTTACCTAATCGTCTTAAAAATCTAAAAGTGATTCGTGTTGAAAAAATACATATCAAACCTTTGTGGGGTGTGTGTAGTAGGAGGTATGGGGAAGAGACTAAGACCTTTCACAAGCGACCAACCAAAAGCAATGCTCCCTGTTGGTACAGAAAGGAAACCCATGCTAGAGTTTGTAATAAACCCTTGGGTTAAATTGGGTATAAAGAACTATGTCTTTTGTACTGGGTATAAAAGCGAGTTAATAGAGAATTATTTTAGTAATGGTAAGAATTTTGGTATTGCGATAGATTACTCCAGAGAGAAAAATAATTTAGAGACTGGTGGGGCCATAAAGAACGCTATAGAGAATAAGCTTTTGAATAAAAATGCTCCAGTAGTAGTTTTTTATTGTGATAATGTAGTTAGATTAAACCCGTTTAACTTAATAAAAATGCATATAAGCGGCGTCAAACATGGGTTTAAAGCTACTGTTGTAACGGTAAATAAATTCAAGACAAATTATGGCATAGTTGAAACAAAACCACTGAAGAGTGGGTTAAAAAAAGTAACCGATTTTAAAGAAAAACCTTTGATCGAAAAAAATGCCAATGTTGGATTATACGTTTTTGAGCCTAGTGTTTTAGAATTAATTGATAAACACGAGCCACCCTTTAAGTTAGAAAAGATTATAATTCCCGAGTTAGTTGAAAGGGGATGGTTGATGATGCATGAGATATCATGGGAAGATTGGTTACCAGTCGACACGGGTAAAGAGTATGAAAAAGTTATGAGCACCGGTCTGACGAACTTTTATTCTAAGGTTTTATAAAAAGATTAACAGACCAAAGATTATCTGTATACCGATTAATACCATTGTAACTTGTTTTTCTGTTAACATACCAAAATTCATGATAATATGCGTCCAAGAATAGATTTCTTTCCCATAAGGTGGGTTTAATTTCCCATCCTTTCTCAACTTCCCGAGACACGAGGCAGTGAATTTTGATCTTAATTTTAATAAAAATTCGATCATGAATGGTACCATCATTATTATCCCAGCTTTTTCCATATTTCCAACAATAACTCCAACAGCGACGACTGCCCCCAGACAGTATGTAAGGCTATCCCCAGACAAAATCTTTGCCGGGAACCAATTAAATTTTAAAAATCCGATCAACGCTCCTACAGTAGAAAAAAAGATAGCACTTGAAACACTTTCGCCATAGATCAAAGCATGCAACCCCAAGAGTGAACAGTATACTATACCCATCCCTGCTTCAGAACCGTTAAACCCTCCCAATAGATTGACGGCATTTGCAGCACAAACAACACCGATTGGTATCAGAACCAAAGGATAAATTATTCCAAAATTCACTGGGCCAAACAAAGGCAGGCCCATAGTCGTTTCTCCAGCACTTACAACCATAAGTGGAATCGCTGCTGGTATAGTTAACAGTGGTTTTTGCCATTTTTTTAAGCCCTTTCTTATTTTTCTCGAGCCCATGATTACATCGCTACTGTTTAAATCATCAAAAAATCCTATAATCGTTATTAAAAATATCGTCAAAACAGAGGCAAACAAGTAAACCATCTGATTCGTACTATTGAAAACAAAAGTTTGAACAGCAATGAAAAACATCAAACCCATTATGAGTGAAAAAGATACTGCCACGCCCCCGCTGTTGGCAAGTTTAGTTTTTCTTTTTTTGTGCAAATCTAATGCGATTATGTTGTTCCTCCTTAAAAATGGGATTAAAGACTTAGTTAAAAAAATAGATGCTATAAACGAGATCAAAAATGTAAAGACCAGTACCCACATACTCATCAAAAGAAACTTTCGTCATTCGATTATTTATTTTTAGCATGTCGTTCATGCAAATTTAAATCTTCATATTTTTAACATAAAGAACATGAAAATGATGAAGAACTTCGGTCTAATAGCTTTAATTTTTCTCATTTTAATCAGTTTAGTCCTCATAATATATCCAGAATTCAGAAAAGCAGTGGGTGTAATCGTTACCTCTATCGATATGGACAGCCCATGTAGAGATATAATGGCTGTCGGGTCAACCATTACAGGAATTGAAAATAAGGTTGTTAAGAACTCGTATGAGTTCGTTGAACTAACTAAAGATCTTGAAGGTGTAGTCACATTCACAATAAACAAAAACCCCAGGAGTTGTAACATGCCAAAAGGATCCCGATTGGGTGTAACTGTAACAGATATTAAAAGGGCGAGAATAAAACTAGGAACTGACCTATGGGGCGGTGTGTATTATCTATTCGAATCAGATGCTCCACCCCAAGATTTAATAGAGCCCATAAGACAAAGATCAGCAAAATATGGCTTGTCAAACACGAAAATTGAACTGCATAATAACACCTTCGTAAAAATAATAACTGGTTCTGATGAGGTGGGTTATGTAAATCTTCTGACTGAGCGGGGAAACCTGGAAGGGAGAGTAATAGAAACAATTGATTTTAGTGAAAAAACCGTAGAATTCATGTTTAATGACAGACCCTATGAAATGTCCTTGAATGATGGGAAATCTGTAATGATAAATAAATCAGAGTATAAAATGGGAGATTATTTTGAATTGGATGAAGTAGAAATTGTAGTTGAAAATATTTCAAAAAACACGACCACCTTTTCTATAGAAATATTTGACGACAAGGATCTGACTCTAATCCAAGATACCAGGATAGGTTCCAGTAGAATAGTGAAACAGGCCAGTGGCTATATTTTTGTAATCCCGATTGAGTTGTCTGATAGGGCAGGCGAAGATTATGAGAAGACGACAAAAAATCTTGAAGTCGCAGTAAATCCAGCCACAGGAGAGAGTTTCTCAAAATACCCGATTAGTATTTTTATCGATAATGAACTGTTTATTAGCGTGCCAATACTTAGCGAAGAGATGGGAAAAAAACCAAAAAGTCTTGCCTTATGGGGTTATTCTTCGGGTGTCGAAGAAGCGACAGAAAATATGGTGAGGTTAAAAACGATTATAGAGATGAAGAGTCTGCCAGGAGAATTGACGCTCGTGGGAAGAGAAGGGTTCGAATCTGGTTATGGGGAACTCTTAACTACTTCATTGTTGTTTGTTATGTTGATTGCATCCGTCATAACGGCTGTGCTGTTTTTTGTTAAATTTAGAAAAAGTGGTGTAGCATCCTTACCTTTGATTTTAATGGTTTTGAGTGGGCCCATGATAATTTTGGGTATACTTTCGGTAAATTGGTTTGCATTGATAATTTTTTGCGTTTGTGCTGTGGTGACTTTCTTCAGAGGTGGTATCCATGATTGGAAGGGTTGGGTTGGGGTTTTCTTGTTTTTTATTTTGATAGTTGGAATGACCATGAGTAAATGGGGTAGTGGTTGGGTTTTAGATGCCTCGTTTATTATAGGGTTAACGGCGGCTGCACTGATTGGTTTCGGTCAAAATATTTTTATTGGAATGGGAGTTTTAACAAAAAAAGAATCTTTTTCCTTATCCGATTACAAGAAAGCGTCGGCTAAAATGTGGTTATTTTCAACTTGTTTTGCATTTATTTTAACAATATTATATTTTGTTTCCAACTTCACCGGTATCATGTCCGCTGGGTTTATTATGACTACTACTATTGGGATGTGGATTAACCTAAGTCTAATACTGCCGACTTACACTAATATGACAAAGAAATTTATTAAATGATCATTCTTTCAATTGCATTATCGTTTTAGCGACGTCCCCGTTGTTTTGCTGCAATAGTTCTTTTATCCTTTCTTTGTCATCAATACCAGTCTGTTCCATAACCAATTTCACGTCCTCGTCGGTGGAAGTTTTTTGTTTCACGCTGCCAGATACTTGAAATACAACTTGACCTTTCATCGTTGTTTTTATAACCTGCGGTTCATCAATAGTTATATCACCAGAATCAGTTTTTATTACCACTTGATTCGCAGGTATGTTATCCATTTTCATACCGAGTTTCTTCAACATTTTTTGCATCTTTTCTGGGTCCATGCTTGGAATCATATTTCTTATTTAATTGGGAGAAATTTAAATAATTGCTTTTGTTAACGTGATTTTATGTGAACACTAGTTAAAGGCATGAAGTTCATGTGACCCCCTGATTTCCTATGGAAAATCGATGCCTTGGGTTGGTCTGTTTTTGTGAATTTCACGCCCCTTCATTTCTAGTGGAAACGATATTTAACATATTTCACATGTAGTAGAGAGGGTTAAAAGTGGTTTTAAATGGCTTCTTTTGGAATATCACAAAGGAGCGTATATTCTTGATTTTTTCGACCCTTTATAGAAGACTATTTCTCCATTGCAAAAATTACATTTTCCTGCCAGTGGAGGTCGTCTGAAAACGTTATTACAATTATTACAGATAAACCCATCGATTTCAGTTAGTTTATCTTCAAAGAATGTATCTTTTTTTACTTCTTCTTTCATGACCTCAAAAAGCCCGAGCTGTTTCCCACCGCCCATCAGATCCGATCTGTTAACACCCAAAGCTTCAAAAACTCTTTCCAGTGGCGGGAACAACTGACTTTCAATGTAGTACTTTGAGTCTATTCTTAGACCATGTTTTTTTACGTAATCTGGGTCTTCAGCCCTTTTAGAAATCATCTGTAAACCTTTGGTTATGACAAACCCGACTCTGTCGCCGACAGTTGGAGCAGTTGCAGGGTCTCTTGCTCGCATTTTTTTAACCAATTCAGTGTGTGGTTGAATGCCCTTGTAGGTTTTTAATGATTTGGAGATACTTTTTGTTATCACCAATTTATCTATATCCATCTCCCCGGCTTTTATCTGTTTGATTTTATCTTTTACTATGCTGACTGATTTTTTTATGTTCTGTTCCTTAAGAATGGTCTCTAAAACTTCGCCCAATGTTTCTGAAACCAAATCGCACCAGTCTCTTCTAACTGTTTCGATGCCCTTGGTGATGATAGAGTCTTCCCAACCACTATCCACAGGCTCAAAATTCCATCCAGCATATCTTTTCTTTGACAGGATTAATAATGTCTTGAATATGCTCTCGACCTTCAACTCAAGAATACGATGGATCTGTTTGTTTATTAGTTCACATATTTCTTCACTTATTTTAAAAGCTGCTTCCACATCTTTAGTCTTTAAACCCACCATCACGGAATCTGTGTCCGCATACACGACTTTGTAAGGTGTTTTTTGTTCGACTGTCTTTTTTGTTTTTTTAATCATTTCCCTTCCTGTACTCGTTATAGCATTTGCTATTTCCAGGATGTACAATTTTGCACGTATGTAACCTAAATGGCCATAGAAGGCATTGGCAACTGTTTTAAATGCATATTGCTTTGCATATAGATACCTTTTTTTCTCTGGTTTTTTTGCGCGTTTCATATCAGTTTTTATCTTCGCCCTGGTCTCTAGTAGATACTTCACTATCTGCGGTATGATGCCTTTTCTTATTTTAGGTGAGACAAATTTCACACCATTTGGTGTTTCTAAGTGCTCCAATTTTTCTTGGTCAACCATGAGAGTTGTAGGGCATATGTTGAATGATCTTATAATACTCGGATACATGCTCCTGAAATCTAAGTAAGCTACGCACTCATCGTGGAACCCGACATCTGGGTTTAGCACGAAAGCACCTTTTAATCCTTCTTTTCTTCTTTCTAAGTTTCTCCGTGAAACTATGTGTAGATCAGGTTTACATGGTATTAAATAATTCTTTTTGTTGAATTCACGTAACAGAAGATTTTCTATTCTGGTTGATTCGCCCCCATCTATGGCATCTTGGAGAACTATACCAGAAACTTTTGATATCTCTAAAAATTTGTCCAACATACCTTCTTTGAAGATAATGTCGATTGGTAATCGTGCATCTTTTCTGCTGTAATCGAGGAGTTTTTTTAATCGCTCTCCGTTATCAGCCCAATGGGTTTTTATTTCGCTGTATATAATGTCTATTTTTCCATCACCTAAGACGAGTTTAGAAATATCACCTAACCCATACCGTTTCAACCCTCTGAAAAGACCGAATTTTAGGGTTGCTTCTTTTACCAAATCGTAAACATCTACCACGACACGACCTGCGATAGTGTTTCTAAATCTGTTCGTTATTTTTCTGGAAAAAATAGGTTTTTGGCTACATCTTCCAATAGTCCTTGGTAATCCATTTTTTCTCAACCGCGTTTCAATATACGGGAGATCAAAATTGTTTATGTTATATCCTAAAATAATATCAGGATCGAACCTGTCGATGATTTTTAAAAATTCGGTCAACATTTCTTTTTCATTAAAGAACCCGAATGTATCCGCGCCTGGCTGTCTTAATTTTTTTGCTGCTAAAACTATTGAGTTTTTTCCATTAAAGGCCGGGTAGAAGTACATGCTAATAATGATTATGGGGTCTTTTTCAGGATCTGGTAATCTTGTTTCTGATGGAACAACCTCTATGTCGACGCTCATATATTTGAATTTCATGTGTTCGTCCTTTTTCAACTCCTGAAAATTTTTAGCGTTGATTTTTACATCAGTTTTAACGGTGTTGGTGTTAGTGCCGGTCCCCGTAGTGTGATACCATTTCATACCTGAGAGATTTTGATCAGCCATAAACCGGTATCTAAATAGTATATCTGCTTCAAAAACCTGCTTCACTACTCCTTTTTCTGTTTTTAAGCTATCCCTTATGAATGGTGTTTTCGCAGGATTATTCAAAGTGATTTTTAATACGTTAGTAGGTTTGTCGCTGTACCCAATCGGTAAATACTTTTTTTCTGGTTCTACTTTGACGACCAAATCACTGAATTTTTTCTTTAGAATCTTTTTTAATTCAGATGCTTTTCCTTCGACGGGCAAAACATAAAAATAGGGCATGAATCCTTCATAAAAGACCGTAACAGATTTGTTTTTATCAGTTCTTCCGAAGAAACGTAAGATTGGTTTTGAATCAGAAATTATATAGTCGGCATCTAGGATCTGAAAATTTAGTTCCATGGATTAACAATTGTGAGTTAAACTTTTTATTTAATTGTTGTTTGGATTATATATTTTGTTTGAGCGGAAAGTGGTGGGTTGGGTCAGCAAAAAAAAGTTTTTTTACATAATATCTTTCTTTTATTTTTTCGCACTGCGCACCGACCACGTCGTCCAATGATATGTTTTTTAATTCTTTTTTAGTGTTATCGCCGAAGTATAAGTTCGCCTCTCCGGTTGGGTCCTCAACCAATATTGAGTCACTGCTTTTTTCTCTCACCAACCCGATGATGGAAAAAGTCGTGGTTCTAGGGGTGATTTTATTGATCGATACCAGTTTTTTTGATGCCATTTGGTTTAACAGCAATGATTTAATCTTATCATAACGTATAGAAAGCTCTTTTACATAATCGTCCACGCGAACCGATGGTTTGCTGAAATTGTATTCTTTTGTTCTTTTCTCTTTGACCGGTTTGCTCGAGGCATCTTCCAAAACTTTCTTTATATGTTGTTTGGTTATTATGAATGGGCGGGGTTTAATTTTTTTTAAATTTGATATTATTGTTTTTGTGTCTTCTGGAACCAAGCCCAGAGCGTCTTTCGATATTTGAAACCCATCCTTCAGAAAGAGCCTCACAACTTCTTCTTCGTCCATAGCAACCATCAATCAACTATCTGATTAGTAAGTTCGAGTTGAGGAGCTCTTTTATTTTTTTTCTTACCCTGCCCGAGACATTTAATTTTATTTCTCTCGTCCTCCCATACCTGCCTAAAGAAATTATTTTAGCATTAATCACGCCCATCATGTCTAGTTCGGATAATAGGTCAGAAATCCTACGTTGGGTCAGTGGGTGGAGCCCGCATGCCTTACATTTATCTTCGTAGACGGAATATACGTCCCCGGTCTGAATGTTGTCTTGCTCATTTTCGTCCAAAATTATTATTGCCAGGAGGACAAGTTTTGTTTGTTTGGGTAGGGATTTCACGAATTCAATTACTCTGTCGTAGTCGATTTTTTCCAACGCCAAATCAACATGTTTTTCTGTGATCCTTTTATCACTCTGACGTTCCGCTATTTCCCCAGCGACCCTTAATAGATCCAAAGCCCTCCTAGCGTCGCCGTGTTCTTGTGCGGCCAAAGCAGCACACTTTGGTATGACCTCTTCGGAGAGAACGTTTCCTCGAAAACCTAAGGAGGTTCTTTGTTTTAAGATGTCTTGCAGCTCCAATGCATTGTACGGTGGGAATAAAATCTCTTCCTCGCCCAACGAACTTTTTACTCTAGGATCCAGAACGTCTATGAACTGTAAATCATTCGTTATGCCTATTATTGAGACCCTAGCTTTTTTTAAATCTTGGTTGATCCTGGTAAAATTATACAGAAAGTCGTCGCCTACCTTTTTGACCAAGGAGTCAATTTCATCCAGAATAACGATTACCGTCCATTCTTTTGAGTCCAAGAGATTAAAAAATATACTATAAATTCTTTCTGTTGGTAGCCCTGTGATTGGTACCTCTTGTCCCAACAAACGCGAAAGTTCGGCGAGCAACCTATATTCTGTGTCCGCTATTTTTTTCATCTTGCAGTTTATATAAATTACCTTGACTAGTTGGGGCGTTTTGTTGGATGTTTTTTCTAACTCCCCACCAACAAATTTAGAGACGAGCGTTTTTCCAGTACCGGTCATGCCATATATAAAAATATTCGAAGGCCGCCCACCACGTAAGGACGGGGCCAGAATTGACGCTAAACTGTCTTTTTGTCCGTCCCTGTGAGGTATATTTTCTGGTGTGTAGTTCGACGCTAGCGCAGCCCTGTCTTTGAAAATCGCAATTTTTTTTTCTACAAATTCCTGAAAAATTGTTTGGACGGAACGTGGCATGTCAATAATTTTATTCCTAATGAAATAAAGGCTTTTC
>SMTZ1_10004400_pt1 | contig 14167 bp, 12 predicted proteins | sample DeeMarSWOR136_30_FD_25667 | JGI IMG/M metagenome (IMG submission 25667) | reverse complement strand
CTGAATTTATAAGTAAAATGCTACGCCCTGAGCAGTTTACGATTATTGGAAATGGTGAACATACCCGAAGTTTTTGCTATATTTCTGATCATACGAGACTGGTATACAAACTGGCAAAAAATGTTTCTAATGAAATAGTTAATGTTGGCAACGACAAAGAAACCCGAATTATTGATCTGGCAGAAATGATGCATAAATTGGAAAATAAGAAATTTAACCCTAAATATCTACCCCAAAGAGAGTACGATCATAGAAGAAGATGCCCTGATATATCAAAACTCAAAAAATTAATAAATGATTATCCTAAAACGGAATTAGAAGGAGGATTAAAAACAACAATAAAGGCGTATATAACAAAAAATTCCAGGAATAAGTAAGTATAGAAAACGTTATATATAATCCATGTATGGATCTATTTTGGAGGGTTGAAAAGCTGTTAAAACTTATTTCCTCAGTTGAACAGAAAAAAATTGAAATTTTTCTAAGAAAAATCTTGGATGCACTTCGTATTAAACATTTTGTTTACAGAATGTTAATTGTTCCAAATCAAAAAATTGCACTCCGTCGTCTGAGAAAGATTATCAATAATTCTCCTGCTATAGAAAATAAATATTCTGGTAAAAAAGTTCTGTTCAATTCAGTAGATGGCAGATATATGCAAACAACATATATTGAAGGAGCAATAGCTAAATCATTACAGATGAGAGGACATAAAGTAAAAATGTTGATCTGTGGAGGAGCGCTTAATATGTGTACAACATTTCATAGAATCGATCACCCTCCAAATAGATGGAGTTGTAAAAACTGTATTTCTTTTTCCAAAAAGTTTTACGAAACCACAGGTCTACCATACTCTACTTATGATGAATATCTTAAACATAAGAAGGGATTGACCTCTATCAAAAATAAAGTGGAAGAAATGCCTATCGAAGAATGTGAAAAGTTAATTTATAAAGGTGTAAAGGTTGGTAATCATGCAAAAACTTCTGCAAAAAGATACTTTAGAGGAGGGGAACCACCAGAAGATAAATTCGAACTCATACTTCGTTATGAATTGATGAACGCAATTATCTCTACAGATACTGCTGAAGAATTACTTAAAAAAGAAAAACCAGATGTATTAGTTACTACACATGGATGTTATAGTTCTTGGGGAAGTATTACAGATTATTTTAGAAACCAAGGCATAAGAGTATGTGTTTGGGGTGGTGGATATAAAGACGATATCAGATTTGACCGGTACAAATGGAACTTTAAAAAATATTATGAGGAAGTTAGAAAAAAAAGACTTTTAGATGAAGAAGAGAAGAAGGATCTTGCCTGTTTTTTAGATAAAAGAGAGGAAGGATCAGAAGGGCAAATTGCTCTTTATAACTATTCAGATACAGATAAAGAGCAATTGGAAAAACAATTTAATTTTAATAAGTATGATAAAACATACGTTATGTTTCCTAACGTACCCTGGGATGCAGCATTATTATCTGCAGACGTAGCTTTTAAAAATGTCTATGACTGGATTTCTAATACTATTGAATTTTTTGAAGATAAACCAAAATTGCAATTAATCATAAAAATACATCCATCAGAGATAAGAGTAATGGAATCAAAACGTACGCTTTTAGACTACATAAATAGTAAATTTCCTTCACTTCCAGAAAACATAAAAACCATTCCACCAGATACAAAAATAAGTCCATATTCATTATTTCCGTTTATTGATGTAGGTATTATATACAATGGAACTGCTGGATTAGAAATGTCTATCCAGGGCATTCCCGTCATAGTTGCTGGAGCTGCTCTCTATAGAAACAAAGGTTTTACATACGATATTAATAAGAAAGAAGAATATTCTGAAGTTTTATCCAAGGATATTTCTACACTACCAAATCAACAGAATCTAGCAAAACTATACGCCTATTTTTATTTTATCAAAAGTTTTGTACCTCATGACTTCATATACTACAACAGCTTTCTGGATATGGGATGGAACATAAATTCGCTAGAAGAATTTAATCCAGGAAACAATAAACACCTTGATCGCATATGTGATTATATAATAAACGATGGGATTTTTCAATATTGGTAACCAAAAAATGATTGATTAGATATGAGTTGTAGTAAAACGCCGATAAAGTTTTTTAAAAAGATTGTAATACATTACATAATCATAAGCCTTAAGTATCAACAACAGAATTGGTCTTTAAATTATGAAAAACTCAATATCATCAGATAAAAGACGTGCTCTGCTGAAGAAAAAAATAAAAAAGAAAGGTTTTATCAGAATTATTGAGGTACACAATGGTTTAAGTGCCCTGATAGGTGAAAAAGCACAGGTTAAACAAAAAAACGATACTATCGAATATGATGGTTTCTGGGAGAGTAGTCTAACAGATACAGCATCTAAGGGTATGCCTGATGCTGAAATTGTTGGATATGACTCAAGGCTTCATACCATTGACGAAATTCTTAATGTAACTACGAAACCCCTTATTGTGGATGGAGACACAGGAGGCCCACCATCACAGTTTGAATATCTTGTTAAAAAACTTGAACGACTTGGTGTATCAGCTGTAATAATCGAAGATAAGGTTTTCCCGAAGCGTAATAGTTTGGACCCAGCAGCTAAACAGACTTTGGAAAATCCTGATAAATTTGCACAAAAAATACAACGGGGAAACGATGTAAAAATCAGTAATGATTTCATGATTATTGCCAGGATTGAAAGTCTAATTAGCGGTGTTGGTTTAGATGATGCATTAAAACGAGCTGAAAAATACATAAACGCTGGTGTTGATGGGATTATGGTTCATTCTAAGAAGGGAGATCCTGATGATGTACTTGCTTTTGCAAAGGAATACAATAAATTATGTAAACGCCTTCGAAAACGTCCACCTCTTGTTTCTGTACCTACCACTTATAATTTGATTACTGATCAAAAGTTAGCTGATCATGGATTTAACATCATTATTCATGCGAACCATCTTTTAAGATCTGCTCATAAGGCAATGACAGAAACAGCAGAGACCATACTTTTGAACGATCGTAATTTTGAAGCGGAACCAAATTGCTCATCGGTTCCAGAGATTTTCAAAGAAGTAGGTTTTGAATGGATAAAAGCCCAGGATCAGAAATATTCAAAAGAACAACGTATCTCTGTTATTATCCCTGCTGCCGGTAAAGATCTTGAGTTTAAGGGAATTCCTAAAGCTCTTATCAAAATAAGGAATAAAACTATTCTCGAACGGCAACTAGAAGTTATCAGAAAAGTTGGTTTACGTAAGATATGCGTAGTTCGTGGTTATGCTGGTGACAAAATCAATCAAAAAGATATAATTTATTATGATAATCCTGATTTTGACAAAAAATATAGTTTACATTCTTTATTTTGCGCTAGAGATAGCATGGAGGAGGGTTTTGTATTAGTATATTCTGATATTCTGTTTAATGAAAATATACTAAGATCTCTTATTGATAGTGATAATGACATTGTTCTTCTTGTGGACAATTCATATAGATATCACAAACATGAGATAGATAAAAAACTTGACTTGGTAATTAGTAAAGAGAAAAAATCATCTCATTATCGTACCCTTCAACCAAGTAAGATGATTAAAGTGACAAAAATTGGTAGAAATATTTGCAAGGACGATGCAGATTTTGAATTTATAGGAATGGCTTATTTTTCCAAAAAAGGCGCTGAAATTCTTAAAAAGATCTACGACGACTGTAAAAACAATGTCAAAGGTAAATTCCATGATGCAAAATCATTTGATAAAGCATCAGATATTGATATACTTCAGGAGATAATTGATCGAGAGTTTACCGTAAACGCCCTAGAAATCTATAAAGGCTGGATCGAAATTCACCGTAAAAAAGATATAGAAATCGCTGAAAAAATGCTATAATAAGTGGAGAGACAGAGATGTTAAATTGTAAAAACTTTTCAAAGATTTGTAAAAAGTATGACTTTACTTTTTTTACAGGAGTACCGGACAGCACTTACAAATCTTGGATGAAATTTTTAAACAAAAAAAACACAGATCTTACAAATATTATAGCGGTAAATGAATGCGAAGCCACAGCAATTTGTACTGGATATCATCTTTCTACAGGAAAAATAGGAGTTCTTTATATGCAAAATGATGGTTTTGGAAAAACTGTTAATCCTTTGACTTCGTTGTGTAATCCTGAAGTCTATAGCATTCCAATATTACTCATGATAGGCTGGAGAGGCAAACCTGGAAAAAAAGATGCACCTCAACATGATATGATGGGACGTATACTTACTGATCTACTTGATATACTTAAGATTCCATATGAAATCTTATCATCAGATATAAAAAAAGTAGATTCCACTCTTAAAAAAGCAAAAAATTACATGAATAAAAACAGCAAACCTTTTGCAATAATAGTAAAAAAAGGCATATTTGAAGAAATGAAATCAGAAAAACAAAATGATACAGATTTAATGACACGAGAGGACGCCTTGAAAACTATTATGAAAAAACTTGATGGTAATGAAATAATTGTCTCAACCACTGGTAAAACTTCGAGGGAACTATTTGAATACCGTACTGAAAAAAAAGAAGGATTTGAACATGATTTTTATAACATCGGAGCCATGGGATGTGCACAATCAATCGCACTAGGAATTGCTCTGCAAAAAAAAGATAAGAAAGTTTTTATCTTCGATGGCGACGGATCAGTTCTTATGCAAATGGGATCACTTGCAACTACTGGGCATTATTCTCCAAAAAATTTTTACCATATCATTTTTGACAACAGAGCACATGACTCAACAGGTGGACAACCCAGTAGTTCAGATAGCGTTGACTTTGTCAAAGTAGCTCTTTCTTGTAACTACAAATTTGGAAAAACAGTAAAAAACAAAGAAGAATTAGAAAAAACATTACAAAATCTTAAAAATAAAAAAGGACCAGCCCTAGTAGTAATTAATGTTAAAAAAGGAGCGAGAAAAGAGCTGGGGAGACCAACAATGGTCCCTATTGAACATAAAAAGAATTTTATGAAATATTTGGTAGATTCAAAATGAAAGCAGTAATTCTCGCAGCGGGAATGGGAAAACGTCTTAAACCTCTAACAAGTGAGTTGCCAAAAGCATTCATACCAATCAATGGAACTCCATTAATCCATTACTCTTTGAATAACCTTAAGAATGCAGATATAACAAGTGTAATTATCGTTGTAGGCTTCATGGAAGATTTTTTCAAGGAAAAGCTAGGAAGTAACTACCAAGGAATGAACATAACTTATGTTTCAAATAAAGAATATGCAACCACAGGAAGCATGTATTCTTTATCTCAAATTGAAGGAATCGTAGAAGATGACATCATTCTTCTTGAATCAGATCTGCTTTATGAGCCAAGAGCTATAGGTGCATTACTTGATTCTAAGCATCAGGATTTGATTTTAGTTGCAGAATTAAGTGGATCTGGGGATGAGGTATTCGTCTGTGTAGATAATACTGATAAAATCATTGATCTTGGGAAGAGTATATCTAATGAAAAAAAGAAAAACTTTCTCGGTGAACTCGTAGGTATTTCAAGATTTTCAAAGGAATTTCTCCACAAACTGTTCAAAAAAGCAGAAGAAGATTATACAGAAGACAGAAAAAATTACCATTATGAAGAGTGTGTATTTGAAACAAGTAAATTAGGGCATCCGGTTTATGCATTATTCTTTAAAGATTTAGTATGGACTGAATTAGACAATGAAAATGATTTAAAGAGAGCACAAGAAATTGTCTATCCTGAAATCAAAAAAAGCTAAATAGCGATTTTGTATAATAAAGATCGATTCAATGTTTTAATAAAGAATAAAAAGGTTACCGTGTAAGATAAAAATAATTTTATCTGAGACATGTTACAATTTTGCATCTCATCAACATTTAGGGGCTGAGTAAAAATGAAAAAGGTTAAACGGAATATATTACTGAATCCAGGTCCAGCTACGACTACGGATACGGTCAAGTATGCGCAGGTTGTTCCCGATATCTGCCCTCGTGAAGAAGAATTCGGAGGTCTAATGAATGGAATTAGATCAGATCTTGTCAAAATCGCTGGTGGAGATAAAAATTATACAACAGTATTATTTGGTGGCTCTGGCACCGCCGCTATGGATTCTGTTATTAGCTCTGTTGTTCCTCCTATGAAAAAAATTTTGATAATTAACAACGGAGCATACGGAGAACGTATGACAAAGATTGCTGAAACATACAATATTGATTTTATTGAATTAAAATTTGAATGGGGGACTAAAATACATCTTGAAAAAGTTAAATCTACAATTCAAAAAGAAGATAATCTAGCTTGTATAGCTATGGTTCATCATGAAACAACAACAGGTATGTTAAACCCAGTTAGCGAAATAGGAGAAATTACTAAGAACAATAACTGTACTTTTATTGTTGACACTATCTCTAGTTTTGCAGGGACTCCCTTCTCTATAAAAGACCACAACATTGATTTTATGATGTCAACTTCAAATAAGTGTATACAAGGAATTCCTGGTGTTGCTTTTGTAATTTGTAAAAAAAGCGAACTTGAAAAAATCAAAAATTATCCTAAACGATCTTTTTATCTTGATTTATATTCCCAATATGATTATTTAGAAAAAAATAAACAAATGAGGTTTACACCGCCAGTTCAAACAATGTATGCTCTTCGAAAAGCAATTGACGAGTTTTTTAAGGAAAAAGCAGAAAACAGATATAAACGATATTTTGAGAACTGGAAAACATTAGTAAAAGGAATGGAAAAACTAGGATTTAAAAAAATATTAAACAATGATGAGGAAAGTCATATACTAACAACATTTTTAGAACCAAAGGACGAAAACTATGATTTTAAGAAAATGCATGACTTACTCTATGAAAAAAGATTTACTATATATCCTGGAAAACTCGGTGATGAAAAAACATTTAGATTGGCAAATATGGGTGCAATAAATAAGAAAGATGTTGAGGGATTTTTAATAGCTTTAGATGAAGCTCTCAAAGAAATGCATGTAAAATTAAAAGAATAATACTGTTCCAGATGCAGGGAGGAATTATATCTTTACATGGGTATAAGTCAATAATTTACCAGAGAAAATTGATGGGATATCAATGGAAAAAATTGAAACGATTCTTTACTCTCACCATGACATCATAGAAGGAACTGGTGAACCTAGTAGCAATGATCCGAGATATATTGATTATAGGGAGAAATGGGAAGAACTGCCATTAAAAAAAGAGGTTTCTAAATTTCCTTTGCATTTAGATATCGAAGTTACAAATTTATGTAATCTTAAATGTCCAATGTGCTATAGACATACCATGAGAGAAAAAGAAGGAGTCATGGATTTTGAGTTGTTCAAGAAAATAATTGATGAAGGGAAAAAATATGGACTCTCTTCAGCTAACTTAAGTTGGAGAGGCGAACCTTTGTTACATCCTAAGTTTTTTGATATGGTCAAATATGCAAAGGAGCAAGGTGTTATTGATGTAAGAATAAACACTAATGGGACACTGTTAAAGAATGATAAAATAGAAAAATTAATTCAAAGTAGGATAGATAAAGTGATCTTTTCTGTTGATGGTGCAACAAAAGACACTTATGAAAACATACGGATTGGAGCTGATTTTTACAAGGTTACAACAAACATAAGAGAATTGATACACAAAAGAGATTCTATGAAAAAAGAAAAACCAAGTGTGGAGATGCAAATAATTGACATGAAACCTACAAGAAAAGAGATTGGAAAATTTATAGAAACATGGAGAAATACTGTCAATAGAATTATTGTAGTCATGTACAGAAATCCCTTTGGAAAAGAAAAAGACAGATTTAGAGTTGAACACACATATACAAAAAAATTTCCTTGCCCTCAGCTATGGCAGAGGCTTGTTATTGGATGGAGTGGAACAATTTATAAATGCTGTGGAGATTATGCAGGTCTTGCTGTATTGGGAGATGCAAAAAAAGAAAAATTATATGAAGTATGGCACGGTGATAAACTAAATAAAATCAGAGATTTGCATAAAAATTATGAGTTTAATAAAATAGCTTCTTGTAAGATGTGTGAATTCAATAAATATCCCAAAAATAAGAGGACATGGAATATATGAAACGATTTAAAGTATTGCTAATTCATGCGAACTCTACATTAGATACATTAATCCCACCAAATCTAGCAGTAATCAACGCAGTATTAAAAGAAGCCGGTCATATTACTAAACTCTTTGATACTACATTTTATAAAACTAGAGAATCTACCGGCGATGATGCCCGTGTTAAAACTTTACAAGTGAGAGAGACTAATTTCGAAGAACTTGGTATTTATCTTAAAAAATCTGATATGTATGACGATTTCATAAAGATGGTAGATGAATTTCGACCTGGACTAGTTGGTTTGTCTGCGGTATCTTTAACGTATCCTTTTGGTATAAAGTTTCTCAGACGATTAAAGGATGAGGACTATACTACTCCCACCATTGTTGGTGGTATTCATGCAACCATATCTCCAGAAGAGGTTTTAAACGAGGACTGTGTTGATTACATCTGTATTGGTGAAGGGGGATATGCTTTAGCTGAACTCTGTGATGCATTGAGAGATGAAAAAGATACAACAAAAATTAAGAATATTTGGGGAAAACAACACGGTAGATTTTTTAAAAATGAATTAAGACCTCCAGCAGACTTGGATAAGATTCCTTTTCAGGATTGGAGTATATTCAGTGAAGACAGGATTTATAAACCAATGGCAGGTAAAATTAGAAAAACAGGTTGTTTTGAGTTAAACAGAGGTTGCCCATATTCATGTACTTATTGTTGTAATATTTTCTGGAATAAATTGTATAATAATAAGAATTATCGGAGAAGAAGTGTTAGAAGGTTTATAGATGAAGTTAAATTTATGAAAGAAAAATATAAGTTAGAGTATGTTTATCTTGCATCTGAAACATTTTTATCTATTGATGAAAAAAGCTTTTTAGAGTTTGTTCGGCTGTGGAAGAGTGAAATTAATCTTCCTTTTTGGTGTGAAACTAGACCCGAAACGGTAAATGAAGAACGGATAAAAATGCTTGTTGATGCAGGAATGTCATCTATAAACATCGGCGTTGAAAGTGGTTCTCCAGAGATAAGAGAAATGCTCCATCGTAGGATGACCAATGAACAGATTATAAATACTTTTAAAATAATGAAAACAACTCCTCTGAGAATTGGTGTAAACGTCATCATTGGTTTCCCTGATGAAACTAGAAAACAGATTTTTGAAACAGTTGAATTAGTCCGAAAGCTGGATGTTAGCAACATTATGATCCATGTTTTTAATCCATATCGAGGCACTACTTTGTATGATTTATGCGTTGAGAAAGGGTACATACCTAGGTCCGAGTTGGGTGGCGATTATCGACAGGATTTTGTATTGGAGATGCCTAGCATCTCTAAGGAAGAAATTATGGGTTTGCAGAGGACCTTTGCTATGTATGTTAAGTTTCCAAGGAGCATGTGGTCAGATATAGAGCTAGCTGAAAAAGATGATATGGCATTTAATCGTCTGAGCAAGATGTACCGAGAAAAATTTTTATCACCTTATAAACAAGTAGATCCAGACCTTCAAACCAAAGGATGAAACACACTTTTTCAAAATAAGCTCCTTTTATAGAAAAATTATTTAATCATGTGATTCTATGATAACCTGTTGTTACGAGTGATATATTATAAGTTTCCTTGGATCAACAGATGAGATAACGGGTGATACAAATAGATGAAAAAATTGTTGTTGAAGCTTTAAAACAAGTAAAAGAAATACTTGACGAACACGGTATCAATGTCTGGCTTTGTACCGGCTCATTATTAGGTGCCAAAAGAGATGGGAAAATTATACCATGGGACCATGATGTTGACCTTGCAACATGGTATGAGAACAGCTCACAGATAATTCCTATTTTTGATGAATTTCGCAAACTTGGATTTGAAATTTATTTTTTTGAATCACAGAGTTGTATAAAAATATTAAAAAAGAATTGTGAAATTGAGATTTCCCTATATCAGCAAAAAGATGATGATGCAACTATGCCCTGTCATGTTCAAAATAAATTAGGACAGATACTAGATTATCTCCTATGGGCTCTCTCAATACAAAATGCAAGTCTCAAAAAAAGTAAAATACCACTATTCATGACAAGCATTCTGATAAAAATCACCAAAAAAACATCAGAGAATCTTAGAAAAAATCTTATCACGATAATAACAAAATTATATCAGAAAATAGGACACAAAATTATTTATGTTGCCGTACCTAGTCATTTCTTTAAAAATTTATCATCATTGGATTTTTATGGAATGAATTTCAAAGTTCCCAAAGAAACAGAAAAATATCTAGAATATGTATATGGTACGGATTGGAGAATCCCTAAAAGAGACTACTACTGGGAAAGGGATGACCAATCACTAGTTAGAGATTAAAAAAAGAGTTAAGGGATTGTAATGTCTGAAAAGCTAGCAATAAATGGGGGAATTCCAACAAGAAAAAAATTTCTACCGTATGGACGACATTGGATAGACAAAGACGATATAAAAGCAGTTACTGACGTTCTAAAAACTGATTGGATAACACAAGGGCCAAAAATAAAAGAATTTGAAGAAAAAATAGCAAAATACTGTGGAGTTAAATATGCCTTAGCAGTTAATAGTGGCACTGCTGCCCTCAATTGTGCAGCATTTGCCGCTGGTATAAGTAGAGGAGATGAAGCAATTACTTCACCCATCACATTTGCGGCAAGTGGAAACTGTGTACTGTTTCTAGGTGGAGTTGTAAAATTTGCAGACATAAAAAGAGATACTTACAATATAGATCCTGAAGAGATTAAGAAGAAAATTACATCAAAAACCAAAGTTTTGATACCAGTAGATTTTACTGGTCAGCCATGTGATTTAGACGAGATTATGGAAATTGCGGAAGATAATAATTTAACGGTTATAGAAGATTCATGTCATGCATTAGGTGCAGAATACAAAGGAAAGAAGATCGGTGGGGTCTCAGATATGAGCGTTTTTAGTTTTCATCCGGTAAAACATATCACAACTGGAGAAGGAGGTATGATTTTAACTAACAACGAAGGATTTTATGAGAAATTAAAAGTATTCAGAACACATGGAATAACAAAGAACCCCACGATGATGAAAAAAAACGATGGCAATTGGTATTACGAAATGCATCATTTAGGATATAACTATAGGATTACCGATATTCAATGTACCTTAGGTATCAGCCAATTTAAGAAATTAGAAAAATTTATCAGAAGAAGACGGGCAATTGCAGAGAAATATAATGATGCATTTAAAGAAATAAAAGAAATCATCACTCCTTATGAAAAACCTGATGTAAAATCTGCATATCATTTATACATGATACAGTTAAACTTGGAAAGATTTAAGGCTGATAGAAAAACAATATTTGATGCACTTAGAGCAGAAAACATCGGTGTTCATGTTCATTATATACCACTACATCTGCAACCTTACTATAGAAAAAGATTTGGTTATAAAGAAAGAGATTTTCCTATCGCAGAGGAATATTATAAAAAAGCTATAACATTACCATTATTCCCAAAAATGGATGACAGCGATGCAAACGATGTTATCGACGCAGTTAAAAAGGCAGTTAGATATTATCGAAAATGAGTTTCTGTAATTGAATGTCATCTGTTGTGTGAGCTAGAATGGGTTCATTTGCGATTGTCCAGAAGGCATTAAAAGAATAAAAGATTAATTATAAAATGGATTACAGGAAGGAAATAAAATGAGATATTGCAAAAAATGTGTTCAGCTCGATACCAGATCCAGAATCTATTTTGATAAAGATGGTGCTTGTTTATATCAAGAAGAAACAGAAGGAGATATAACACATGAGTTTAGAATTTTATCCAATAGATGAGAGGAAGTTATAATATGGTAAAACTTCCAGATTTTTCAAAGTCATTTGAATACGAGAATAACTTCTACCTAAGTTGTGACATCACAAGAATTAGTAAAATAATAGCACATTATGAACTGTTCAAAATGGTCCAGAATATCTCTGGAGCAATCGTTGAATGCGGGGTTTTCAAAGGGGTTTCTCTTGCGAGATTTGCTATGTTTCGAGATATTTTTGGCAATATTTATTCTAAAAAAATAATAGGTTTCGATGTATTTGGAGCGTTTCCAGAAACAAAGTTTAAGCCGGACAAGAAGTACAGAGAAATCTTTATTCGGGATGCAGGTTTGGAGAGTATCAGAGTAGAACAACTTGTGTATGTACTAAAGCACAAAAACGTCGAAAAGAATGTCGAACTAATAAAGGGCGATATCTGTGAAACAGTCCCAAAGTATGTAAAAGAGCATCCTGAACTAAAAATATCCCTTTTAAATCTAGATGCAGATATATATGAACCCTCAGTTGTCATATTGGAACATCTTTGGCCGAAGATAGTTAAGGGTGGTGTTTTGATATTGGATGACTATGGTACATTCCCGGGTGAAACCAAAGCTGTTGATGAATACTTCAAGGATAAGAATATAAAGATAAATAAATTTTCCTTCTGCGTGACACCTTCTTATATTGTTAAAGGATAACCCATCCAAAAAATAATAATAACCTTCCCCGGTTTAATGAAAATGGAATTTACGTGAATTAAATAAAAGAGTGGTAATATGAGTATAAAAAAACCAGAATGTTTGGATATAGAAATATATAGCGATGACAGAGGATATCTCGTTCCTGTGACAAACATATTAAAAGACAAGTTAAATAAGGATATCAAGAGAGTATATATTGCTGGCAATTTTGGGAAAGGAATTATTAGAGGTTTTCACTATCACAAAAAAGAAATCAAGATTTTTTATATAGCACATGGCTCTGCAAAATTTGTCGCAATAAATCCAGAAAATCCTGAGAAAGATAGGTTTATTTTTGTTACCAGCGATCGGCATCCGAATTTAATAATAATTCCACCAGGATATGCAAATGGGTGGATGTCTTTAGAAAATAATACTATATTGATGAGCATTTCAACTTCTACTTTTGAAGAAAGTGTAAAGGACGATATCAGATATGACCCATATAAATGGGGAGATGTATGGGCTGTAAAAGGGCGATAAAAGATAGGTGAAATTTATGGATAAAGGCCCCAATATAACTATTCTAAAAAGTTTAATAGTGTATAAGGAAGAAAGTATCAAAGTAGCAATGAAAAAAATAACTGAAAATGGCCTTGGAACCATAATTGTTTTAGATAAGAACAAAAAAATTTGTGGAATAGTTACTGATGGAGATATTAGAAGAGCAATTTTGAAAGGAGAAGACATCGGAGCGGATATTTTTAAAATTACTAATAAAAATCCTCTTATGATAAGAAAAGATAAAATTGGTAATGATTTAATTTCAGAAATTAATCAGGAATCTTTTAGGGGTGAAATTAGAAAGAGGGGCTTAAATTTTGATTTCGTGGGAAATATAATGATTCCTATAGCAAATAAAGAGGGGCGTCTTCGGAATGTTATAAATGTATATAAAGATGGACAGCGATTAAATTATAAAAAATTAGATAAACGTAAATTGCAGGAGCATAGTGTTAAAAGGGTTCTGGTAATCGGTGGAGCAGGATATTTGGGTTCGGTACTTTCCCGTGAACTTTTAAAAAGAAATTATTCTGTAAGAGTGTTAGATAATCTAACTTACGGAAACATTGGATTAAAAGAACTTTACAAAGAAAAAAAATTTGAATTTTTTGAAGGTGATATGCGATCAATTGAAAATATAGTAGATGCAATAAAGGATGCTGATGCTGTAATACATCTTGGGGCATTAGTTGGCGACCCCGCCTCTGCAATTACACCTCAAAAAACCCTCGAAATTAACCACCATTCAACAAAAATGATTGCAGAAGTTTGCAAATATCATCAGATCAATAGATTTATATTTGCCTCCACCGCCAGTGTGTATGGAAGAAGCTTGAAACCTGGAGAAGCACTTACTGAAGATTCAGATTTAAATCCTGTTTCTCTCTATGCACGAACAAAAATTGAGTCTGAAAAGGCTTTATTGGAATCAATGGATGAAAACTTTTCTCCTACAATTCTTAGGATGGCAACTCTCTTTGGTTATTCTCCCAGAATGAGAT
>SMTZ1_10005351_pt1 | contig 14168 bp, 12 predicted proteins | sample DeeMarSWOR136_30_FD_25667 | JGI IMG/M metagenome (IMG submission 25667) | reverse complement strand
CCTTCCAGTTCATATGGTTGAGATCACTAATAGACTGCTGAAAGTAAGCCGTCGTCTGGCCCAGGAATATGGAAGGGAGCCCAGCCCTAGTGAAATCGCCAAGGAGATGGAAATATCTTCAGATAAGGTTAGAGAGATTGTTAAAGTATCACAGTTGCCGATATCGCTGGATTCACCCATAGGCGAAGAGGAAGATAGTCCCCTGGGTAGCTCTATAGAGGATAGAAATGCCTTGCCACCGATTGACGCCGTATCCAAACAACTTTTGAAGGAGCAAATCGTGGATGTGCTCCAGACACTTACTCCTCGTGAGCAGCGAATACTCCAACTCAGATTTGGTCTCGAGGACGGACAAAGCCGCACGTTAGAGGAGGTGAGCAAGGTGTTTAACGTAACTAGAGAGCGGATTCGCCAGATCGAAGCTAAGGCACTGCGCAAATTGCGCCACCCCAGCCGCAGCCGAAAACTGAAGGATTACCTTGTATAAAAGACTACTTGAATATCCCAGTTAATATGCCGGTAACTCTAACTTAGACTAAGCCTAGTAGAGGCACAGCAAATTGCCGATGAGTTGGGCTTTGACTGGGACGAGTGGCTTGATAGATATGTTGACCAGAGATGGCCCGGGATTGACAGCTTTCTACTGCGCCACTACAACGGGGCGTGTGTCTTTTTGGAACGGATAGAAGCTCGTAACGTGACCCGTTGTCTTATTCAGTCCTTTAAGCCATCCGCTTGTAGAGAGTGGACGCCCAGCTTGTACCGACGGGACTGTCAGGAAGGACTTATTAAGCAGGGAAAATAGACAAAGGAGAACCTTATGAAACTTGCTATCAAAAAGACCTATTGCTCAAACTGCAGGAGGTTGGTGAGGGGACAGGAACGGAAGAAAAACGACCACCTTGAGTTGGTTTGTCCCAGGTGTAATCGTGTCCTGTGGACACACAATAGCCTGGTCTGGCGTTACGCCGCAGAGGCGCCCAAATAGGCTACCACAGCAGGAGCTATGAAGTACCATCCGGACCGGAAGCCCGGGGGTGCCCAGAACGCGGATAGGGAGGTAAGGCCCACTGATGCAGAGGCAAAAGAGAGCAAGAACGCATCCTCGTGTCAAAAATCGCCTTCCATTGCTCCTCTCGGAACTTTTGAAAGTCATTCGATTGACACGGATGAGAATTCCACTCGGCTGGTCTAGGCTGCTCCCTTACCGTTTATCTCCACCGTACCGCTCTTTTTATCAGAGAACCCCTGGTACAGCACGACGCCACTGTTTAATCTAGCCAGTTATCATGTCAGCAGCTATAGCTCAACATGTGGACCAAAACGAAAAAATAGCTAGAAGGAGTCACCGACAATGCCCAGGCGTAACGATATCAAGAAGGTTATGATTATCGGCTCCGGTCCGATTATTATCGGACAGGCTTGTGAGTTTGATTATTCTGGCACACAAGCATGCAAAGCACTGCGGTCGCTTGGCTACGAGATTGTGCTTGTCAATTCAAATCCGGCAACAATCATGACCGATCCAGGAATGGCAGATGTAACCTACATAGAACCGCTCAATCTGGACACGATGATTAAAATTATCGAAAAGGAACGCCCAGATGCCATTCTGCCTAACCTCGGTGGCCAGACGGGACTGAACCTGAGTGCTAGCTTGGCACGGTGCGGTGCACTTGAGAAATATAACGTCAAGGTCATCGGGGTCGAGCCGGACGCCATAAGACGTGGCGAAGACAGGCTCGCCTTCAAGGAAACGATGACCGAACTAGGGATTGAAATGCCCCAGAGTAAAATTGCCGAAAGTGTAGAAGAGGCCGAGGCTATCGCATCAGAGTTAGGGTATCCTGTGGTGGTCCGTCCTGCCTATACGATGGGTGGAACAGGAGGTGGACTCGTCTACAACATAGAGGAACTTGGACTCATTGCCGGCCGAGGCATCAGCGCGAGCTTAATTGGACAAGTACTTATTGAGGAATCCGTTGAAGGTTGGGAGGAACTGGAACTGGAGGTTATCCGTGACCATAAAAACCAGATGATAACGGTTTGTTTTATTGAGAACGTCGACGCTATGGGTGTCCACACGGGAGATTCTTTCTGTACAGCCCCTATGCTTACCATTGACCCAGCACTTCAGCAACGCCTACAGGAGTATTCCTATAGGGTCGTCGAAAAGATAGGGGTCATCGGCGGCACCAATATCCAGTTTGCCCATGATCCAAAAACAGGACGAGTGGTTATCATTGAGATTAATCCCAGGACATCTCGTTCCTCCGCGCTTGCTTCAAAAGCCACCGGCTTCCCTATTGCTCTTATCTCCGCCAAACTTGCAGCGGGCCTCACCTTGGACGAGATTCCTTACTGGCGTGAAGGTACTCTGGAAAAGTACACGCCTTCCGGCGACTACGTAGTCGTCAAGTTTGCTCGTTGGGCCTTCGAAAAGTTTCGTTATGCTGAGGATAGACTCGGGACGCAGATGCGCGCCGTTGGTGAGGTAATGAGTATCGGCAAGACCTACAAGGAAGCCTTTCAGAAGGCTATCCGCTCACTGGAGAATGGACGCTATGGACTTGGTTTAGCTAAAGATTTTAACGGAAGATCCCTTGCCGAGCTTATGCAAATGCTCAGCTACCCCACTAGCGAACGTTACTTCATTATGTACGAGGCGCTACGCAAGGGCGCCGATATCCAAGAGCTTTATAAAAAGACCTATATCAAGCCATGGTTTATCCAGCAAATGAAAGAATTGGTCGAGCTTGAGGAGAAGATCCTTAAATATAAGGGCAAAAGGCTGCCGAATAATCTACTTACTCAGGCGAAGAAAGAAGGCTTTGCCGACAGGTATCTAGCGAAGCTACTCGGGCTTGGTGAACAAAAAATACGCGAGCAGCGCACGAAACTGGGTGTGGTTGAAGCTTGGGACTATGTGCCAGTGAGTGGTACGGAAAACGCCATGTATTATTACTCCACGTACAATGGACCCGACCGCACTAAGGTAAGCAATCGCCCTAAGGTAATGGTGCTCGGCGGTGGTCCAAACCGCATCGGCCAAGGTATCGAATTTGACTACTGCTGTGTCCATGCCGCTTTTGCCCTGCGCGAGATGGGCTACGAAACCATTATGGTCAACTGCAATCCAGAAACGGTCTCGACCGACTATGATACCTCGGACAAGCTGTACTTTGAACCGTTGACAGTGGAAGATGTGGTGAGCATTTATGAAAAAGAGAAGCCTATTGGCGCCATTGTCCAGTTTGGCGGCCAAACACCGCTTAATATTGCCGCAGATCTGGAGAAAGGCGGTGTTCCTATACTAGGCACATCCGTAAACTCCATAGATATTGCCTCCGACCGCGGCCGATTCAGCCAGATGATGAAAAAATATGGTATCCCCATGCCGGAGTCCGGTACGGCCAGTACCCTCGAAGAAGCCCGGTTAATAGCCAAGCGCATCGGCTATCCCCTAATCGTGCGGCCTTCTTATGTGCTTGGGGGACGGGGTATGGAGATAGTGCACGATGAAGACGAATTGAAACTTTATGTTGCCACCGCGGTGGATGTTACACCTGATCGTCCTATCCTTATTGACCGCTATTTGGAAAACGCCATTGAGACTGAGGCTGATGCCCTGTCTGACGGCGAAAATGTCTTCATCCCAGCTGTTATGGAACATATCGAGTATGCTGGCGTCCATTCTGGCGATGCCGCCTGTGTCATCCCACCGGTAAGTATACCTCAGAAACATATAAATACTATTGAAGAATACTCACGACGCATCGCCAGCGAGCTTGAGGTAGTCGGTGTTATGAATGTCCAGTACGCCATCTGCAAAGACGTGGTCTACGTGTTGGAGGCAAATCCGCGAGCTTCCCGCACCTTGCCTTTGGTCTCCAAGGTCTGCGGTATTCCTATGGCCAATCAAGCCACTCAGCTTATGCTAGGCAAGCGATTAAAGGATTTAGGATTGAAAAACAGACATATTCCCCATTTTGGTGTAAAGGAGGCTGTGTTCCCCTTCAGCATGTTCCCTGAAGTTGATCCATTACTAGGGCCTGAAATGAAATCCACAGGTGAAGTCTTGGGGATTTCTAAATCCTTCGGAATGGCGTTCTGGAAAGCACAGGAAGCAGTCACGCAATTACCAACAAGTGGCACCGTTCTTATTACGGTTGCGGAGTACGACCGTCCCGCCGTAGGCGAAGTCGCCAGACAGTTTACTAACCTCGGGTTCAAGATAATAGCCACAGCCGGCACACATACCTTTCTCACCATTAAGGGTATTCCATCATTTAGCATCCTCAAAGAACACGAGGGACGGCCAAATATTACCGACGCTATCAAGAATAAGGAAATCCAGCTGGTCATCAATACCCCGACAGGTAAGTTAAGCATGTACGATGACTCCTATATCCGTAAAGCAGCCATTAAGTATAAGGTTCCATATATCACCACACTAGCTGCCGCTTCGGCGGCTGCCAAAGGAATTGCCGCATACTGTGAAGGTAAATCAGACGTAAGGTCTCTGCAAAAATATCACGCAGATATCAAATAGCCTGTTTCCCTTCCTAACGAACAGACACTGGGCGGTTGTGTGTGGTGTAACTGGGCGAAGGCTTCACATGTGGTCACTATGCTAGTAATCGAGCTAAATAGTGTCATAATCGATCCTAACTTCAAACACTTTGGCAAACGAATCAAAGGGAATTGTGAGCACGTTGTGAGAGCGCTCTGAACAGCGGGGTGCATTCGATACCCTCCGTCAGATAGTCTAGGACATTACAAAACTCATTTTGTGACATGAATTTCAATGGAAAAGAATATCTGTTCACAGCTAAGTCCATGTAAACATCCCGACGTTTGTCCAGCGGTGACGGCAGTCACTTTATCTTCTCTCTAACACCACCTCCCTTTTAATTGTCGTGATTACATTCCGCACGGACATGCGTGCTAGCCGCCGTTCTCTCCCGTCTTTACCATGGTGGTCCGCCGCTTACCACCGCCAGGATGACACCTGCCGCCTGATGAAGGTCGCACACTACAAACCCAGATTTCCTATTGCGAACTGAGACCTAGACGGGCTGCTATGGTAAAATAGCTTCGAAACTCTGGAGGTCATAATGCCTATCTATGAGTACGAATGTGAAGAATGCGCCTGTCGCTTCGAATTGAAGAGACGTTTTGACGAGGATGCGGGGAGTCCCTGTTGCCCCCAGTGTCAGGGCAAGGTCCGCCAGCTATTCTTTCCGTCGGTAATACTTTTCAAAGGCTCCGGGTTTTATGTTACCGATAGCCGAAACGACCGCAATTGGCGGTCAGAGGAAGGCAAGGCTGATAAGGTCGAGGGTGGCAAGAAAGAGGAAGGCAAGGCTGATAAGGTCGAGGGTGGCAAGAAAAAGGAAGGCAAGGCTAATAAAGTCGAGGATGGGAGAAAAGGGGAAGGTAAGGCTGACAAAGATCAGAGTGGTAAGAAATAGGAAAGCAAATAGTTTTCTGGGGTGGGTTCCTGAGGACGAACTGGGGATTGGACAAAGTGATTAGCTTTATCTTTACAGAAGCTTTATAAAATCATTCACTATCTAGGCTAATAGGTGTAGGATGTAACCAAATCCCGAAGGAGGTCAAAGCTATGGCAAAACCGAAGAGGACGACTTTTCCAGGTCATAAGGTGACAGCCACAGTTATATCGGTTAAGGGCAAGTGTTCATGGGGTCATGAGGCGGGTGACACATTCAGCATAAACTGCCAAGACACTGCTGGTCTATGTGGCCTCTTCTATCATGATATCTTCCCCTACATAGCCATGCTCCAGTTTGGTGGTGGTCTTCCCAAGGAGTGGGGTGGTCCAGACGTGGTGAACGTAGCGTGCATGGACCGCACGAACCTAGTGAAATTAGAGCTTCGCCGATAAAAGTAATGTTGGGCAGTGCTGGACTCAAACCTTGTGCCTAAAAGGACGCTGGTGCGCAATGAACGTACGCATGGAAGGGCAAACATCCCGATGTTTGTTTGAAGGTAAAAAAAGTATTTCGTGACTTAATAAGATAGCTAATCGTTCCATTATCACATCAGTGGGGGGAAATAATGTTGAGCTAGGCGACCATTACTCGAGCGTCTACCACGACATAGCCTTTCTCCTGCTCTAAGACCTTTACTGGATTTAGGTCAAGTTCAACTATTTGGGGCAGGTCTTCGATCATTGCCGAGATCCTTAGCAACAGTTCCTCAAGTGCCTTAACATCAGAGGGCTTCGATTCTCTCCAACCCTCAAGAAGTTGATAAGCTTTGATCGAGCGAAGCATCTCCTGAGCATCGACGTCAGTCAATGGGTGAATGCGAAAAGTGACGTCTCTAAACAACTCGGTATACATTCCACCCATACCGAACATCATCAGGGAACCAAAAGACGGGTCCTGAGTTACACCAACAATTACCTCGACTCCTTCGGGTATCATCTGTTGAAGAATTACACCCTGCATCTCATTTTCTCTTTTAAGATTGATCAGGCGCTCCTTGATTTGCATGAATGCCTTTTCTACTTCGATTTGCGAGCGTAGATCAAGGATGACGCCCCCAACTTCCGTTTTGTGAGTTATGGAGGCTGACATGAGCTTCATGACCACAGGGAAACCAAGTTCCTCGGCGGCTTTGACCGCCTCGTTGACAGTCATAGCTGACTTTGACCTTACTACACTGATGCCATAGCAGCGAAGAAGGTTAATAACGGCATCATTGCTAAGCCAAAAAGGTCGAGATATGCTATGCTCTAAGGCAGTGACGACTATCTGCTTACCACTCTTCTCATCCATGCCCGCCATTTCCGGTAATACACCCTTTGGTCTCTTCAGCCAGTCATTATACTCACAAGCCTTGGCAATAGCCGTGGCCGTAGATTCAGGGAAGGCGAAAGACGGAACACAACACTCTTCTTCAGAACCCAGTTCCATTGACGCGCCACGCGAACCCATAAAAGAAGCCACTAGTGCCTTCCCGCGTCGGCGAAACTGTGGCGCCGCCTTTCTGATGGCACTGGCTACAGCTTCCGCCTGTGTAAGTATCGGCGGAATGAATATTACAATCGCAATGTCGATATTGTCATCTTCTGCCAGTAGCTTCAATGCTTGGCTGTACTCTTCAGCAGTAGCCTCAGCTGTCATATCGATGGGGTTGGTAAGACTCGCTCGGCTTGAAAGTACGACCTTGAGCGCCGAAAGGGTCTTAGCCGAAAGATCCGGTAATTCAAGGCCTTTGGCGACACAGGCGTCAGCAGTCATGATTCCTGGTCCGCCACCATTGGTGAGAATACCTACTCTTTTTCCAGAAGGCACGGGTTGGTGAGATAGCAGGTTGGCTACGTCAAATAACTCCTCTAACGTGTCTACCCGAATTATACCGGTCTGTGTAAACAGCGCTTCAGAAGCCACTTCGGCAGTAGCCAGTGCTCCCGTGTGAGATGCAGCAGCTTTAGACCCTGCTGGAGTGCGTCCGCTTTTAACCGCTACAATTGGCTTGGTGTGCGTTAAACCGCGGGCTATGCGAGCAAACTTTCTTGGGTTACCGAACGATTCAAGGTAAAGGAGAATGACATCGGTGGCTGGGTCTTCCTCCCAGTACTGCAGAAGGTCGTTACTGGATACATCAGCCCTATTTCCAAGGCTGACAAAGGTAGAGAGACCGATATTCAGGTTCTTGGCATATTCCAGAATGGCAAGTCCGAGTGCGCCGCTCTGGGTAGCTAGAGCAATGTTGCCAACAGGAGGAAAAACGGAGGAGAAGGTAGCATTCATATTGACGTCTGTGGCAGTATTGATGATCCCCATACAGTTGGGACCTACCAAGCGCATTCCATAGCGACGGGCTATCTTAAGTATGCTTCCTTGTTTCTCCAACCCTTCGGCCCCACTTTCGGCAAAACCGGCCGATATTACTACAACGCCTCGTACGCCCTTCCGCCCACATTGTTCCATAACCGCTTGGACTGTTTCTGCAGGTGTAATAACCACTGCCATATCAACATCTCCCGGTATATCCAGAACAGACGAATACGTCTTGACTGCAGCCACTGCTTCAGCATTTGGGTTTACCGGGTAGACAACACCCCAAAACTCCTGGTGCAGTATGTTATGGAAAAGTTTATTACCGATGGTTGCCTGTCTATGTGAGGCTCCAATAACAGCTATGGAACGGGGCTTGAGCAAAGCCTGTAACGAAGCTATTACGGCAGTCTTATCTTCTGTTTCAGATCTCTCCTCCATAACCCTCCTCCTAATCTGCAAGTAACTGATCCGGGCTGAGCTTGCCCAAGTCCACGTATGTAAAGAATCTTGGATCCCCTCTCTTCGCCCAAGCAGCAAAACCTGCTTCTATCGGCTGTAACTGCTGTGGTCAAACTAGTATTCGATTGGGGTATCTTTGAAAAACCGCAAAATACTAACTACGGTTTCTACATTTTTCCAACCTTGGCTTCCTTTTTTATCCCACGCCTTTTCAAGTGCATCTATGAACCACCCAGACCGGTCTGATATGAACTTCTGCAAGTCATCCTTCAGTAACCGGACACAAGTCCAGTCTATTGCGCTTATTATCAGACATAATGTCTCTCCTTCTAGCCAAAGAATTTCTCTGCTATCCTATAGGCATTCCTATATACAGTCTTTATTCCGCTGGCCACTTCTGCTAGTGGAGTGCTAGCAATCCTATTTCCCTTGAGAGCAGTCATCTCTCCATATTGTTTCTGTTGGATAAGATTAACAGCCTTTACTCCAAACGCTGTAGCCAAGCTTCTATCGTAGGCTACTGGAGTCCCTCCTCTTTGGATATAGTCCAGGGAGGAAACCCTGGTTTCCAACCCCGTCTTTCTCTCAATGATTTCTCCCAAGACTTTACCTACTCCACCTAACCTTTCCCTTTTCTCCGCGGTTGTACTGGGGCACTCCTGCACTATGGTTTTCCCTTCCAATATTGTTCCTTCTGCAACCACTACGATGCTAAAATTGATTCCTCTTTCGTTTCTTCTCCCTAGCATCTGGCATAGTCCTTCCAACCTTTCTTCATCAAGAGGAATCTCTGGTATTAAGATTGCGTCCGCTCCATTAGCCATACCTGCATAAGTAGCAATCCAGCCCGTGTGGCGTCCCATCACTTCGAGAAGCATTACCCGATGGTGGCTTTCCGCGGTTGAGCGAAGTCTGTCCAGAGCATCGGTAGCAATCTGGACAGCAGTCTGAAAACCTATCGTGTAATCCGTTCCTTTTACATCATTATCAATTGTCTTAGGGATCCCTACTGCAGGTAGACCCATTTGAAACATTTCATGAGTTACACGTAATGTGCCTTCCCCGCCAAGAACGACTAGGGCAGTTAATCCCAGTGTCTTGAATGCGTCCAAGACAATCTGGGGACCATGCTCAACGGTTAGGGGACTGACTCTTGAAGTTCCTAAGATTGTTCCTCCCCTGTCAATGATTCCTGATGTTCTAACACGGTCCAGTATCTCATAGTCATTATCAAGAAAGCCCTTCCAGCCGTTTCGAATGCCTACAACTTCGTAGTCTACTTGGATAGCTGTTTTTGTAACTGCTCTGATTGCAGCATTAAGCCCGGGGCAATCTCCACCTCCGGTAAGAATACCCATTCTTTTCTTTCCTTCCATCATTCACTACCTTTCATGGCCTACTAAGCCTTATTCTGAAGACTCTTCATGTGCCGGGACGGTGTCCATTACAACAGTATCTACATTAACATGATGCTATGATAGCATATCCCTTCCTCTGCATGTTTAGACTTCGTTTTCGCTCTTTAGATTCTTAGAATCCCAGGGTCAGATATGTCTTTTGAGATCCTCGTTGCACTATCTAGCGGATTATATCTGCGGCAGCGGCCTCCCCCAAGAGCTATCGGAAGCACTCCCCAATCCGATGCCGGAGAAGACCGGGACATCGGCGCTGTCCGGGGCGCATAGTGGTATGCGAGAGAGATGATGGGTATATCGAGTGGGAGTGCCCATCGTGTACCGATAAAGGTGTAGCCCATAACTGGCGGAGTATTCCTTCGAATCGGAGCAGATGGCGACCTCAGGAAGCTGGACCAAATTTCGCAGTGGTACTAACGGAACAGGAATACGATGAGTTACAGAATTGTCTTGTTGCCCCTCCAGAAGATGACAGAATCATCTATGAGGCAACCTAGACTGGAAAAAGCATTATCCTGCAAGCCAGGCGAAGGCTTTGATGAGCTTGCCGGTTACTTGGCATTTAGCGCGAATCATGAAGAGAACCGGAGACCTCAAATGATCTTAGATCACATACTCGACCGTATTGAGGCTCTCCTCGGGACATGGACCCGAGCTAGGCATATCAGGGCTACACAGTCACTTCAAAATTAATGGCTAAATGCTTAGAAACGGCTCGCTTGTCTTGGGTGTCGCTCATCCAAGAGTGACAAGATCGAAGCCCTCACCGGCAAAGATGTCATTTATTGACTCAGAGTAGCTGGTTGAGGTTTATCTTGCTCGAGCCAAGGCATATGCCATATAAAGGCTTGCTCGCCTACGAAAGCGGCTACCCGGATTCGATCATAGCCCTTGGCTAGAGCCTCATTAAGTCTCTCAATGAAGCCATCAAGTACGCTCTGGAGATTAAAAGAACCGCCTTTTAAATACCATCGAGTATAAGGCAATATTTCGATTTGTCTCTTATCCAGATATTTGGAGAAATCGGGTAAGGATTCCGCCATTGTATTGCGGACTTCCTCTGCGGTGTGAGGCTCGGCGGTAACGCATATACAGAATTCATTACTCTCCAGACCGGCCTTGAAATACGACACAACTATGTCAATTAAGTCTTTTCTAGTCAGGTAAAAATGGCCGAAGTGACTTGCCCGCGGCACTTTACCTATCATGTCTCTTCCCGTTTTCTTTAATACCTCGTGCACTCTACGACTATAGAAAATAATATAGACTTGGTAAGATCGGATACCGAAAGCGTTTATTCGCCGGAGCTCGCCGAAGAGCTCCCCAAATCTTAACTACCTGTGTTCTCCTAGCCATTTGACTTCGGCGCTTCGTTCGCCAACAAAGACGGTTTGAATCAAAGCGTTACAGTTGGGGTTCGCACAACGAATACAAATGTGCCTCCTTCTACCGCGGGGCGCTCTCCGCTGTTGTATAAGCCGTAACGTGATATGGTCTCTTATACAAAGGATTCGGGCAACTGAATTCTATGCGGATATCGGCTATAGGACTCTTGCTCCTTACTAATTCTACATAATCGTAGCGCACCAACTACTTTATTAACAATTTAGGCATTCAGCCAGTTGCATGTGTACCGCGACTTTCTCGTTGGGCGCCTCATATATGAACATCAAGTCATAACGCCCGAGCAGGCTAAAGGCACCGATACCCTAATTCCCATTTGCCCAGCCTTTCTTTACACCTTCCTGCCATGTCTTTCCCAGATCAGAAGCGCTTTTTGCTCTTTCCGATGTTAACCTGACATACGTAGGCATCGATTTACTTCCTTGCAGTCGTGCTTTGCCCCAGACCCTTCCACGGCATTAATCTGGGAACCTTTCTCGTCTCCTTCTGGCAGAGATGCTCTTTGTCGGAGGGTGCGTGTCACAAAAATGAAACTCAGAACCCCGCTACTTCTTGCTTGAAATGAGTTCTATCACTTCTTCCGTTGGGAATATCGGGATAATCTCAGTTTTACCAAGGTCGCTCCAAGCTATGACCGATGTAAGCATAGCCTTAGGGTCGTCCACCTCAACCACCCTGAAAACTCGACCTCCCTCTATGGTAGCCCACTCACCAATAATTTTGCCTCCGGTTATCGGTCCTTTTTCAGCTCTCCTTCTAATAACTTCCATCTCTTTCCCAAGCTCAACGGCAAAAATATTCATGAATAGCATTTTGTTCCCTCCTTTCTTTTGATATTGGATTCAGCCATTCCCAAATATCTCGGAGCTTCAGTTTAGTGCCCTTCTTGAGACCTTGTCAATACGCTGAGCTGGAGCCAAACCGGTATGTCGCTGAACTAATACCCGAAAACCAGGTCTTGGAATGGAGCGTACTGCCACGGTAAGGTCGCTAGAGACATCCGGCTGCTCGCCCAATTTGTTCAGCCGGATGAGGTAGCCAAATGTCCTGGGGGTCGGAAGGAATCGTTGGCTGGTGAACGTTGGTTAAGAGAAAATGCCTGGAGGATTTGCCCCCACTGCCAGCAGAACTTCACTCCAAGCGGTATCGTCACACAGTAAGCCCCCATCGCTAAAGATTATCCACGAGGGGTGGGCTTTTTGGCCTTGAGCTTTCTAGCCTCCTGACCCTCGGCTATCGTCTGCTCTTTAGCCAAATAGGCCTTCTTTCTCACCTGCTCTTTGGCTAGTTGCCCAGGTTCCTCAATCGCTCGCTTCTCCGATCGCTTGGTTTTACTTGCTTTCTGAGCCTCTTCAATCGCCTGTTCTCTAGCCAAATAGGCCTTCTTTCTCACCTGCTCTTTGGCTAGTTGCCCTGCTTCCTCTGCAGTACGCTTTTCCGCCCGCTTGGTCTCTTTTAGTGATTGTTCCTCTTGGTCTGTCATCGTTCTCCTCCCAACACTGGATAATCATGAAACCAGCCGTAAGTCACTTTGTCGCAACAACTTCTGTCCGTGGGTTAGCTGACCATGTATGATTATATTAAAGCGCGGATGTCACTGGCAACCATAACTCTGTCCCTCCACCTAGCAGGGAACATAAATGTGTTCGCTGGAAAAGAAAGGAGGGGTGGCCCAGGCCAGCCCCTGCCTCAAACAACCTAAATGTCCTGGGACTTTGTCTCCTATAGCACCTCAATATCTCCCCGATGGATGAGAAGGAAGGGTACCAAAAGAATAGGTCATCTATTTGGGGAATCGAGCACCTAGCTAAGGTTATTCAGGTGTCACTAAATGATGGAATGTGTAATGCCCTGTTTGCCTGCGCTATATCGTTTGAGCTATGTTAATGATAAGCTTCTCGTTACCTTTTACGCTCCCATAAGAGTCAGTAAGAATGCCACCAATATACCAGCTAAAACTCCAGGGCCAACAAGATGAGTGTGTCCATATTTATGTGCTTCAGGAATTAGCTCATTTACTGTAATGTAGAACATCGCCCCTGCGGCAAACGCCAAGCCGGAATGGATCAATTTCTCGGAGAAAGAACCGAGGAGAAGAAAGGCAGCTAAAGTACCTACTAGTGTGGATATACCGGCAGCAAAGGAAATAAGGACAGTTCTAAACTTGCCCATACCGGAAAAATGAAAAGGGATCGCAACTTCAGATATTCCGTATCCTGAGCCGATCCCAAATCCCTCAGGGATATCATGGATTGCTATTCCGATAGCGATTAGTGTCCCAAGTCTAGGAAGGCTGTTTCTGGATTCGCCAATATGTATGTGAGGGAGGATGAACTCTAAAAGGAAGAAAAGCAAGGAGCCTATGATGAAACCAACAAAACTTGGGTAAAAACCAGTTCTTAACGACTCCGGCACTAGTATTAGAAACGTGACACCGAGCATTATCCCCGAAGACAAACTGAGCCCTAGGATTAGATTTCTCTCGCTCGGTCTAAAGAAAACCCCTAAGGCACCACCCACACCCGTAGCAGCACCGGCTAGAAGGCCTACGAGCGTTAATACTACTAGATTCATATGAGCTCCTGTTGTTGCTTGAGAGTGCGTCTATCTATAGCCACCCGCAGTCTGTCTTTTCTAGTGTGATGTACCGCCCTTTGTTTATCTGGACTGTCGGTACATACACACTGCCCTTGCAGAAAACATCAACCACATCTGCTAGCTCAAGAACGAAGCCAACGTTGGGAGGATAAACCTCACCTTAATATCATCCTACCAGAGCTCGTTGGGATAATTCCATACCGATTTTCCTTTAGGTGGTCAAATAGATTGTCGCTTGGTGAAATCATGTGACAGTTGTCCGAACTCACTATGTCCTCATATTCATCCCCGGGTGGACATGGTGCGACCATTTCAAGGCCAAATCAATCGAAGTTATTGCTTGGTGTGAGAATTACCTGATTTATAGTTTTATGCGCAATGATGGTCTTTATCGGGCCAGAGTGTTCCGAACAGCGGCTAGCACACGTCTTCTTTCTTCTCGTTCCAAGCCTACAACGCTGAGTAGTTCCTTGATCAA
>SMTZ1_10004399_pt1 | contig 14169 bp, 9 predicted proteins | sample DeeMarSWOR136_30_FD_25667 | JGI IMG/M metagenome (IMG submission 25667) | reverse complement strand
AGTATCTGAACATTGTACAGATCATACTATCCGCGGCGCTCATTGCCCTGGTTATCCTGCAGAGCAAAGGTGGCGGATTGAGCCGCATGTTCGGCGGTGAAGCTGGGGTGTATAAGACACGTCGTGGTTTCGAGAAGACGCTATTCAACATCACGATAGCTGTTATCGTGGCGTTCTTTGTCTTTTCTATGCTCAGCGTAATGTTTCAGGCTTGAGAACGACGAATCTGGGTACAAACATGCGGTGGCAAGTCGTCATCGCGGCGCTGGCTGTATTCCTCATTCTGGCACTGACGGCGTATACGGCCTATACCACGACCACAACCCTTGTCCCCGACTACGGTGGCATCTATATTGAAGGTGTCGCTGGCAACCCGCGCTACATTAACCCTTTGCTCAGTACGTACAACGATGTGGACCGGGATTTGGCAGCACTTCTTTTCAACGGGCTGACCTTTGCTGACGAGCGTGGGCAGATTCAGCTGGACCTCGCCGATAAGTGGGAAATCTCCAAAGACAATCTCTCTTACACTTTCTACCTGCGCCAAGACGTGCGTTGGCACGATGGGACGCCCTTTACCGCCGACGACGTGGTTTTCACTATAGATGTCTTGCGTGCGCCAGGCTTTCAGGGGCCGCCCGGACTGGCCGAGCTGTGGCGCACCGTAAAGGTTGAGCAAGTCGCCCCCTATGTCGTGCGCTTTACGCTGGCAGAACCCTTTGCACCTTTTCTCAGCTATACCACAATTGGCTTGTTACCTGCTCACTTGTTGAAAGATGTGCCCGCGAGACAACTCCCCGATCATCCCTTCAACCTGCACCCGATAGGCACTGGGCCATTCAAGGTGCACGAGGTAACCCTTCAGTATGCGCTGCTCGTCGCCAATACAGACTATTACGGGGGGCGTCCCTACCTGGACAAGATCGGGTTCGTCTTCTATCCGGACTACCCCACTGTGCTCGCTGCTTATCACCGTGGTGAAATCCATGGCATCAGCCGAGTCCCACCCGAATATCTGAGTGAAGCACTCGCCGAAGACAACCTGAAGCTATACTTCGCGCCACTCTCTGGCTACGCACTCGTTTTCCTGAATCTGGAGCGTCCCATCTTCCAGGAGAGAGAAGTGCGGCAGGCGCTGCTTTGGGCTATTGACCGGCAGAAGATCATCGATCAGATACTGGAGGGACGCGCACTGGTAGCCAATGGGCCAGTGATGCCGCTTACATGGGCATACGAGGTGGATATCCCTCAATACACCTATGATCCAGCGAGAGCTGAAATCCTTTTGGAGGAGGCAGGTTGGAGCGACGGGGATGGGGATGGAGTGCGTGAAAAGGGTGAACTCCGCTTGCAGTTCGCTCTGTTGACGAATGACGACGCCACACGGATTGAAATCATCAACGAACTGACGCGCCAATGGGCAGAGGTTGGCGTGCGTGCTGTGCCACAGACGGCTGGTGTGGCTGGCGTGGTGCGCGATTTTCTGGCCCCGCGGAACTATGATGCCATCTTCTACGAGTGGCAGCGGCTTCCCGCGGATCCAGACCCTTACCCTCAGTGGCATTCCACACAAAACCTCGGCATGGGACAGAATTTTACCGGTTACAGCAACGAGCGGGCCGATTTGATCATGGAGGAAGCACGTCAAACAACGGACTCTGAGAGCAGAGGCGCACTGTACCGTGAATTGCAGCGTATCCTTGCTGAGGATGTACCAGCATTGCCCCTCTATCACCCGGTATACAGCTACGCCATCGATGAACGGGTGCGCGATGTGCAGGTGGGCCCCATGCAGGATGGCCCGGATCGCTTCCGCACGGTCGCCCAGTGGTACATCGCCACGCGGAGGGTTATCGTCAGCGAAGCGCCGCTCTGGGAGCGTAAGTAGCCAAGGAAAGTCCTTGGAAGCCTTTGGTCCCGAGGCCCCCAGGCACTGAGCCGCTCACCTGGGTTTGGTGTCATTCGATTTCATTCGTGTACCGAAAGGCAGGTCAACCCATGAAACGAATGCGCTGGTACGACTATATCACCTATAACATATACTGGCTGGGGCTCACGACGGTGTCACAGACGATGACTCCGCTAGTGTTGCCGCTGCTGGTCCAGCAGTTTGTGGGTGAGGAGGGGAAAGGAACGTTTTTCGGCACCCTTCGCCTTTGGACGCTGATGGTCGCCCTGCTGGTGCAAGCGCTGGCGGGGATGCTCTCCGACCGCAGCACCCTCCGCTGGGGGCGGCGGCGTCCCTTCATCCTCCTGGGCACATTGGTAGACCTGGTCTTCATCGCTGCCATCGGCTTCTCCGCCAGCCTCGAGGGGATGACTGGCTACTGGTTCCTGTTCGCCATGGCGATCCTGCTCCAGGTCTCCTCCAACATCGCCCACGGGGCAGTGCAGGGCCTCATCCCCGACCTTGTGCCCGAAGATCAGCGCGGCCGCTTCTCCGGCGTCAAAGCGGTGCTGGAGATCCCCCTCCCTTTGATCCTGGCCGCCTTCGCGATAGGGCCACTCATCGCCGCGGGCAATATGTGGGGCGGCATCTTGGTAGCGATGGGCGTCCTCACCCTGACCATGCTCATCGCGATGCGTGTACGCGAGGATCCGTTGAAGGAATCTCCCCCGCTGGACTGGATACCTTTCCTGCGCCCGCTGTTGATGACTGCGCTCTTCACGGCCATCATCCTGGGCATGGGGGAAGCCAGCAAAGGCGTGGGACGCCTGATGGAAGGGGTCAGCTCTACGACCGTGTTGGTCGTTATCATGGGAGCGGTCGGCCTGGCGGCAATGGCCATCGCGGTGACCCTGGGGGTATGGGTCAGTGTCCGCATCAGCATCGGCAAGGCCGCCCGCTCTAACCCCTCTTTCACCTGGTGGGTCGCCAACCGGCTGGCCTTCTTGGTGGGGACGAATAACTTGTCCGGTTTCGCTGTGTACTTCCTGCAGGCACGCCTTGGTTTAGAGGAGGAAAAAGCGGCAGGGCCAGCCAGCCAATTGATCATGTTCGTCGGCATCTTGATCTTGGTAGCGGCGCTGCCCAGCGGCTGGCTCGCCGATCGCTTCGGCCGCAAACAGCTCGTTGCATTCAGCGGCATCATGGCCGCCCTGGGCACCCTGATCGGTCTTCTGTCCCCCAACTTGACCATAATCTACATCGGTGGCTGTATCATCGGCGCCGCCACAGGCCTGTTCTTCACGGCCAACTGGGCCCTGGGCACCGATCTGGTGCCTAAAGAGGAGGCAGGCCGCTACCTGGGCATATCCAACCTGGCCGGCGCCGGTGCCGGTGCCGTCGGCGCGTACATTGGCGGCCCTATCGCCGACTACTTCACTGCCCATGTGCCAGAAGTGCCGGGGTTGGGCTACCTGGTGATCTTTGCCATCTACGGCGCACTGTTCCTGTTGTCTTCGGTCACTCTTCTCAAGGTGCGAGCGGAAAAGTAATCCATGAATCTAAAGGGGCAACAAACCCTTAGGGGGTGCCTAACCTTCGGACATGAGATCGCACCTTTCTCCCAATACCTGTCTCACAGAGCTCAAGATGATCTTTTTCACCCTTCTGAGTTGGCGAAAAGAGCGAAATCTGTTCTGCCGCCGGGAAAAGATGGGCCTTTTCAGGATGTCCAAAGTATTGTCTGAACCGCGCTCGACCTGATTTGCCAAAATCGCAGTTTTACTGTATACTAATACTCGAAGGCAATGGGGCCACAGGTTATCTGTGGCCTTTGTTTATCGGCTTTGATCAGGACGAGTAGCTGGGAGAACCGTTACAGGGAGAGAGGGTCGCTGACTGGAAGCCCTCTTAACGCGAATCCAGCGAAAACCACCTGGGAGCCGGTTCCGGAAATGCTCATTGCTCGGTTGAGCAGAGTATGGAGTCCCGGAGGCACCCGTTATCGGCCACAATGAGGACAACGGACTACCGTTGTCAGAAGTTGGGTGGAACCGCGTGAGGAGCCCTCTCGCCCCAAGGGGTGAGAGGGTTTTGTGTTTTGTAGCGAAAGGAGGCAGGCCAAATGACAGACGACGAGACTGGCACTAGGATGGATAGTGAGAATGTGACTTCTGTGGTCACCTGCCTTTTAATCGATTGCAAGGAGAAAACCAATGTCTGAGAAACATGAAGAGAATGATCTACACAGATTACGGCACTCCGCAGCCCATGTCATGGCTCATGCAGTCCTGGAAAAGTTCCCGGAGGGCAAGATCGCGATTGGCCCGGCCATTGAGGATGGTTTCTATTACGACTTTGACCTGCCACGTCCCTTGACGCCTGAAGATCTTGAGGGGATCGAGGCCCGCGTGAAAGAGATCATCGCTGAGGGGCATGCCTTTGCGTATCGCGAGATCTCTGAGGCTGAGGCGAAGGAGCTTTTCGCCGACCAGCCATACAAGCTGGAACTGATTGAGGACATCGTAGCTCGCGGCGCAGACGAGTATGGTCAAGTCTCCGGTGAACCGCCCAAGTTGAGCATCTACCAACATGGTCCCTTCATTGACCTTTGCCGGGGGCCGCATGTAGACAACACCAGAGACATCAACCCAGAGGGTGTGAAACTGCTGAATGTTGCCGGTGCCTACTGGCGTGGCGATGAGACGCGGGCCATGCTGCAGCGGATCTACGGCACGGCGTGGCCTAGCGGGAAAGAACTCGCCGAGTTCCTGCACAGGCTGGAGGAGATCGAGCGCCGCGACCACCGTAAGCTGGGCAAGGAGCTGGATTTGTTCAGTACCCATGAAATCGGCGGGGCAGGGCTCGTCTACTGGCACCCCAAGGGTGCCCTCATCCGCGAGATCATCGAGGATTTTTGGCGTCAGGAGCATCGCAAGCGTGGCTATGATATTGTCTACAGCCCCCACATTGGTCGGGTGGACCTGTGGAAGATCAGCGGTCACTGGGACTTTTACCGGGAGAGCATGTACTCACCCATGGATATTGATGGTATCGAATACCTGCTCAAGCCAATGAACTGTCCTTTTGCCGTGCTGATGTACAAAACGAGAACCCGCTCCTACCGTGACCTGCCGTTGCGATGGGCCGAACTGGGTACGGTCTACCGCTATGAACGGAGCGGTGTGCTGCACGGCATGCTGCGCGTGCGTGGGTTCACGCAGGACGATGCTCACATCTTCTGCCGTCCCGACCAGCTCACGGACGAGATTATTGGCGTGCTGGACTTGGCCTTCTTCATGCTGCGCACTTTTGGCTACAAGGAATTCGATGTGGAGCTCTCGGTCCGCTCTGCGGCCGACAAGGAGAAATACATCGGTGAGGACCGTGTATGGGAAAATGCCGAAGCCGCACTGCACGAGGCGTTGAGCATCCGCGAGGTTGAGTACAAGGTGATGCCTGGAGAGGCCAAGTTCTACGGCCCGGCTATCGACATCCATATGCGCGATGCCCTGGGCCGGGGCTGGCAAGGCCCCACCATTCAGGTGGATTTCAACTTCCCGGAGCGTTTCGACATGGCCTTCGTGGGAAAGGATGGCAGGGAGCACCGCCCCGTGATGGTGCACCGTACGGTGCTAGGGAGTATGGAGCGCTTTGTCGGCGGGCTCATTGAGCATTACGCTGGCGCTTTCCCAGTGTGGCTATCGCCTGTGCAGGTGGAGATCATTCCCATCGCTGACCGGCACCAGGAGTATGCGTTCGAGGTCCTCGAACGGCTGAAGGAAGCTGGGCTCCGCGTTGAGGTGGACGACAGCGATGAGCGGATGCAGTCCAAGGTGCGCAAAGCGCAGCTACAGAAGATCCCGTACATGTTGATCGTGGGTGATAGGGAGGTCAAGGCGGGCACGGTGTCCGTGCGTCTGCGCACCGAAGATGACCTGGGTTCGAGGCCACTGGATGAGTTCATCGCCATGGCGCAGCAAGCTGTGGCAGAGAAGGCGAACATATAGAGCTTGTGCACCGCTGAGTACCCAGCCCCGTCAGACGGACGGCGGACGTTTCGCAGCCCTTCGCTTTGCTCAAGACGCTTCGCAGAGGGCACAGGGGAAAAGATCCAGGATACAAGATACAGGACTTGAGGCATCAGCGGGTGCGGACTGTATCTTGCATCCTGGCCCTTCCATGCCCTCACAGAGTGCTCCTGAATGAAATCCAGCCGCTAAGAGGTAACGTCTGACTCCTATCACTCATTCGACGGAGATCAGATCTCTGAGCCGCTCGAAGGTGACGTCCCCGATTCCTTTCACATTCTTGATGTCCTCAGGCCTGCGAAACGGGCCGTTGGTCTGGCGATAGTCGATGATCCGTTGAGCCAAGACAGGGCCAATTCCTGGCAGCGCTTCCAGTTCGGCTGCGCTGGCGGTGTTGATGTTTACCTTCTGCCCGGGTGTTGACGACGTTCCAGTGCTCGGCGTGGGCGGTACGGGCGTCGGAAGGACGGGTGTGACCGCCTCACTCTTATGAGGGACGTAGATTTGCTGTTCGTCGTGCACACGCTGAGCCAGGTTCACCCGTAGCAGATCTGCATCGGCTGTGCTGCCCCCAGCTGCAGCGATAGCCTGTTCCACCCGGCTGTCCCAGGGAAGGGCATAGACACCGGGACGTGCTACTGCTCCAGAGACGTACACTTGAATCGGCTCCGGCGTAGCTATTGGTGCTCTGGTTGCAGTGGGTGGTGGCGTAATGGGGAGGATAACGATGGGAGCCGGGTCCGGTTTCCGGAAGCCAAAGAGCACGGCGCCCAGAAGGATGGCGGACACCAGGCTCGTGAATGCGGCTCCAGCAACGAGTTCTCGATGACTCTCCAACCATTGCCTCATGGGGTTTCCTTATCTGTCCTGGGCAGAAGGCGGGCCTTTCGTGGCGGGTTCTGCGTGGACAAACACGCGCTCGATACCCGCACATTCCCTCTTCAGGCGCTCTTCGATGATCGTAGCAATGTCATGGGCCTGAGCAATTGGCAAGTGCTCATCCAATGCGCAGTGTACGCTTAAGAAGAGCTTGCCTTCAACCCGGAGCACCTTAATGTCATGGCAATCATGCACTCCTGGCACGTTGCGAGTCAATCGACACACCGTCTGCTCTAGCTGTGAAGCCTCCGGCAGTTGGTCACACTTGGCGTATGCGGCTGGGGCTGGCTCGATGTGCGTGTTGATCTCGGCCACCTCGGGTATCTGCGCCTTGATCCGGTTCTCTAACTCGCTGGCTTGAGCGTGCGCCTCACCCAACGTCAGGCTATATGGCACCTCGAGGTGCACATCAACAGAGTAGCGGTCATCCATCTCATATGCATTGAGGTGATGGATAGTAGCACCTACCCCACGGGCCGCTTCCTTCACCCTTGCGAATAGGTCGTCGTGTCGCAAATCGGTGGCCCCGGGCTGCGGCTCGACGTGTACGACAACATCCCGGACACCTTCGAGCTCCTGTTCAAGCCTGCGCTGAACCTCATGGGCAATCAGGTGTGCCTGTGCCGCAGGCATTTCTGGCGCAACGCGGATATGCAGATCGAGGTGGATGTCATCCTCTTGGCCACGGCTGCGGATGTGATGGTAGCTCTCGACGCCAGGTACCTGCTGTATGATGGCTGCAACCTGGGCCGTCTCAAGGGCTGCAGCATCGGTTAGGATGCGTGTGCTGCTGCGGATGATGTCAATGCCAATTTTCGCGATGATAAAGGCAATGACTACAGCTATGATAGTATCGATGATTGGGTAACCCATTCTGACCACAATCAGTCCGCCAATGACCCCCACTGTAACCAGGATGTCGGCGCTGGTGTGCGAAGCATCTGCAAGGAGGAATTCGCTTTTCAGCTCTCTGCCACGGCGTATTTCATATCTTGCCGTGTATACGTGCACTGCAATGCTAAAGAGCAGCGATGCGAAACTCCAGACATTGACATCGGGTACAGTCGGCTTAAGCACACGCTGATATGCGCTTTGTAGAATACCGTAGCAGGTGAAGAAAAGAAGTGCTGAGACAGCAAGCGTCATCAAGGCCTCATAGCGCCGATGCCCATAAGGATGATCTTCGTCAGGCGGCCGGCGGGAGAGATAGATAGCAATCAAGCCGATGACATTGGTAAGCCCATCAAAGAAGGAGTCAAAACCATCGGCGAGGATGCTGAGGGAACCAGTGACATATCCAACGGCAATCTTCGCTGCAGTCACCAGCAGGTTCAAGAGCAGTGTGTATAGGAGCACCGAACGGACAGCGGCAAAATTCTCCATGCGCTTCTCCAGGTCAACAGTGGGCAGTACTGGAGGTATTATACCAGACCTGAGCTATCTTCCCAACATGCTCCCAGCGGCGTCACTTCCTATTCGCGCTTGACCTCGATCTTACCCAGCACCACAAAGTCTAAGCCATTGGGCAGACTCAAGCGTGTGACGGTCGCCGATTCGTAGAGCCCCACAACGAGCTCATAGCTATCGTCAGGTGCATCTGGGGAGATGCGCAGGTCGAACTTGTCACTAACGATCTGACCCGCTGCCCAACTGGAGGTCGGTGATCGCCCATCCATCGGCACGTGATCGCACTGGCCCCAGATCTGGGCACCTTCGCGCATCAAATGCGCAAAGACGGTGTAGTCTTCATCTAGCGTCTTTAGTGCCTGCCAACGCAAGACCAACTTCAGCGTGTCGCCCGGCCGAGCGGCGATTGGCTGGACCGAGTAGCCTGTAAGCACAATCTGTCCGCCGAAATCAAAGTAAACCTCGTGGAGAGTAGCAGGCGATTCGCCTTCGAGGCTCAGCTCCACAGGCCGCTCCACAAAATCAGCCAGCCCGCTTTCCGATCGCATGACCGGCAAGCGCTGCCGGCTAGCATAATCATAGAGGCCCACTCGAATGCGGTAAGGGCCCTGTGCCAGCAGCGGCGCAGGCACATCCAGCGGGCACACGTCGCGCATCGCCCAACCTACCTTCCAATCCCGAGTCGGATCACTGCCCGCTCCAGGATAGCTGTCGCGCTGGGCAATCGTAACGCCGCGATCGTCCACCAGGTGGACGAAGACACTGTAGTCCTTATCCATCGGCGCCAAGCCTTCCCAATAGAACACCAACCAAAGTCTCGACCCTGGTTTGAGGGTCTGATCAGTCAGGTCATAGCCAAGCAATCGCACCTGGCCTCCAAAGTCCACAGTCAATGGGTGCGTGATCGCTGCGCGCTCCGTGGCCGTCAGAGGCTGCGCTCGAGCATAGGCTGGCGCAATGTAGTGGTAGGGCACTACACTAGCCAAGGCCAGCAGCGCGAGCAACAACCCAGCTATCAGCGACCGGGCGTATCGTGCGGGAAGCCATTGTACCAGGCCAAGCATCAGAAGTGTTGCGATCGCTGGCATCGCTGGGAAAAGCAAGCGCCCTTGTGGAAAGCGTGCTTGACTCCAGGCTGCCAGCGCGACGACAAAGACCACACTCCAGAAAGCCAGAAGGCCTACGCGTATCAATCCCGTCCAATGCCTCCGCATCACACGAAGATAGAGAAAGCGAAGCAGACCGAGTATGGCAATAAGCAGACTGATTTCAAAGAGCACGTACAGCCAGGAGTCCATAACGATATTGAACCAGCCGAACACGCCGAAGAAGGACTTGAGAGCGCCATCCAATAGGTGCAGCAGCTTGGTGCCAGTGGGTCGCTCTGCATGCGGGGGCAGCACAGCAAACATCAACTGCAACCCGAAGGGATCACCATAGAGCTGCAAGTTGCGCACATACCACCAGCCTCCAACCAGAGCAGCTGTGGCAAAGGTCCACACCGTCCATCGGGCCATGGCCCACCCTTGACGCCGTTTCCAAGCCAGCACAAGCAATACCACCACGGCCAACGGCACCAGCACCAGACCGTTCAGCTTGCTCAGTGAGGCTAACCCTAACACAGCGCCAAGAGCGGTGAAACGTGCAACAGAAGGACCGTCCTGGGCGATACACACCAGCAGCCACAAGGTCAATGCACCGAGCAGAGTGATCAACACATCATTGTTGATGGAGGCGCTGATGAAGAGGAATTGCGGCAGGAAGGCATTCAGGGCTGCAGCCGCTGGCGCCAGCCAACCGGGCCAGGGGAAAAGCCGACGGGCTACGGCGTAGGTGCAGAGGACGGTTCCTGCGCCCATCAAAACGGATAGGAAACGCACCAGGTGGGCCGCCAGAACGGTACCCCGGTAAGGAAAGTTCTCGTACGATGTATGGCTGATCACATTGCGGTTGCCCCACGCTGATGGTACTCCAATCGCCGCGTGCGGATTGTAGCGAACAACGATCCCGGCATCAGTGGTATCAATCCAAGCAGTGGCCCAGCCACTGAGAAGGTAGTACAGCGGTGGCTGGCTGGCCTCCTGATGCATGGGGAAGGTCACGCCCTCCTGGTAGACAGGCAATCCACCGCCATCAGCGATATGCTTCACGTAGAGGTAATGCCAGACTTCATCGGGCGTTTCGAACAGAGGTGTGACCACGCTATAGAGCGTGCCCAACACCACAAATGCGCTCACGCAGACCACAATGAGCCAGTGCCGGTTCCACTGCCAGAGGGGAAGCATTCTATCCCCTTGAGCAGATGACCGCTTCCGCATCGCCCTTGGCAGGTAAGAAGAAAGGGATCGCCCACTGCGCAATGCCAACCAGCCCAGACTGCCCAGGCCAAAGATCGCTGAGCCAAGCAAAGTGAGCAGATTAACAGCTAGGCCGCCCAGGATCGCTGTGCTGACCTCCTGCCCGAGCAACGTGAACCCAAGGGTCCATCCCGCTTCATGTGCACCAAGACCGCCAATGGAACCAATGGGCAACGACTTGGAGAGCACCGCGAAACTGGCGCCCAAGATCACGCGGCCTATGTCCATCGGCAAGCCAACGCCTTTCAAGTAACTGGCAAACCAGAAATACGTGCCCAGCCAGATCAGAAAGGAATGGAACAACGCTGGCCAGTAGACGCGCCCGGAGCACATCACTTCCAGGGCATTTGCCGCCTTCTCCACCTGCAGTGCGATCCTCGTGCGCCACCCGGTCGCTGGCACGTCCTTCCCAAGCAACCGCGCTTGCAAGAAACCCAGGAGACGCCGTGGGAGCGCTGGCAGAGAAACCAATACTACAAAGAGTAGAATTATCAAACCGACTGCGGCAGCAACAAAGCCTGTAGCGGATGCGGATAGGAGAGAAGACTGTGCGACCGCTGCAGCCAGGAACAGAGAACATACAGCAAGTAGATCGAATAGCCGCGAAACCAGCAACGCTGCCAGGCTGCTTCCCCACTCCACGCCATCCTGCTGCATGAGGTATGGGAAGGAGAGTTCACCCGTCCTCATTGGGAGCACGTTGTTGAACAGGCTAAGAGCAAACATGACGGGTATCAGGTGCACCGCGCGCGAGTAGGGACGCCCCAGCAGTCGAACCATGCGAACGGCACGCGCAACGTTCGTCAATGCATAGAACAGTAGCCCAACCAACAGCCATTGCGGTGCGGACTGGGACAGGATACCGGCCAATTCCACAGGGGAGAGCCTCGAAAACAGCACATAGCCCAGCACGACCAGAATGAGTGCGGGCACCCCCCATTGCAGCACCAGTCTCAGTGCGCGGCCAGAGCCTGACCGGGCGTCGGTAACAGACTCTTTGGCAGGCGTGACGGCGTCACCAGCCATACGCTGTTCTTGTGTGCTCATGATCTGCCTACACTCTACACATCTACAAACGAAGGCTTGCTCGCAGCATCTAGCAATATGGTCGATCGAAAAGGTGTACTAAAAGGAGGCTGATGGGAGACAACCCTCGATGGTGCTACATCATATTGACCAGGATGACCAAGTGACTCCCGGGGAAGTGGGTATCTCTGGCCTGGGTCTCGCTGCTCCGTTGCGGCTCACGGAGGAACGCCGGCTTCCCAGCGAAGCTCTATTCTCGGGCCTTGATCGCCTTCCTCATTTGTATTCTAGGCCAGGAATCGCTCAACAGCAAACCCGATGCATGCGTTGCGGAATGGCACTTTACGGTTCCCCCACGGCCATTCGTCCTCCATCCTTTGCTACTGGCCCGGTGCAGGTATATAATGTCCGTGTGGTGCGCAGCTTGAGGGACTGTCTAACTGAATACCCCCATATCCTGCTGGAGGCCATCGCTGACGGCTGGAGAATCTCCCTGACGGACGAACAGTTTCCCGAGATTGTGGACCGCCTCGTCGCAGAGATGACAGATCGGGAGGCGATAGAAGCTACCCTGCAGCGCCTGAGCGATGCTGAACGAGAGGCACTGGCTTTTGTTGCGGCCAAGGGTCAAGCCAAGGCTCATTTACTGACGCGCAAATACGGCCACATCCGTCGCCTGGGACCAGGCCGCCTTGAGTGGGAGCAGGCATGGCAGAACCCCATTTCTCCCGTGGAACGCCTCTGGTTCCTGGGGTTGATCTACCGTGAATATGGCGTGGATGACAGGTATCATGGGGAGATGTTCTTCGTCCCGGCGGAGATCTCCGCCAATCTTCCGCCGATGCGTGCGCCGTTGCCGGCATTCCGAGTTGAAACTGCCCGCCAGCCCTCCATCATTCGCGACGACCAGGATGCCCTGGCCCGCGATGCCTTCGTCATCCTCAGTCATTTGCGGAACCACGATGTGCGTGCCAGAAAGGGTGTGCTGGCGAGGCATGAACTTGCCACTGTCCGTCACAGGTTGATCATTCAGGATCCCCAGCGTTTGCGATTTCTCCACCATATCTGTGAACAGGCAGAGCTGATATGCAGAAAAGAGGGACGGTGGCAACCCACCCGCCACGCAGCAAGCTGGCTCAAAGGGGAGCCCCTGGCCAGACGCCGCACCTTCTACCAGGCATGGCTGGAAGATCCGAATTGGAATGAACTGTGTATGATGCCCAGCGTGCGATGCGAGAACACTGGCTGGCGCAATGACCCAATTCTGGCTCGCCAGGGTATCCTCGGCTACCTGCGCAAATGCCCCCCAAATGCCTGGCTTACCATCACTTCATTTGTAGAGTCCCTGCACAACGTCGATCCAGACTTTATGCGGCCGGATGGCGATTATGATTCCTGGTACATCCGTGATGCCCAGACTGGTCATTATCTGATGGGTTACGGCAACTGGGGAAAGGTCGAGGGCACATTCATTCGCTACCTCTTGGAGTACCCACTGCTCTGGCTCGGCGTGGTAGCGATTGGCTACCCTGAAAGGGAGGAGGACGCTCGCAGTTTCATGCTAACAGAGCAGGGTGCGGCCATCCTGGGACTGCGTGAAGTCGAGGCCTCCAGCTCGAACAACATTAGGGAGAAGGAGCGCTCTCTTCGTCACATTCTTGTGCAACCCGACTTCAAAGTCACCGTGCCACTTGGAGCAAGCTGGTATGATCGCTTCTTGCTGGAGCGATTTGCACGCTGGGTGGACGAGCGGCATGGCGTTGCGCACTACGCGATTGATTCCGGATCCGTGCGCGCCGCTGCAAAAAGGGAGGTCACCGTCCAACAGATTCACGCATTCCTGCGGCGTGTAACCGGAGGCAGACTGCCGAAGCAAGTGCTGCGTGCCCTGAAGTCATGGGCCAGCGGAGATGAATCGCCGCAGTAGATCGTGTCAAACCGACAGGCAAAGAGAAAGAGAAACGGAACCTGACCCAGCTTTGCACTTTGTCTGGGTCACCAACTCTCCCTCTTGATATTGCCCCAGTCCCCTACTTCCGCGTAGACAATGGCACCGGTAAAGCCCTGAACTCGATAGGCTTTACCCTGCCAACTGACGTCGAATTCGCCGGTTAATGGCGATCCCAGATTGTGTTGCCGCGCGTACCTGGGGAAAGCTGCATCCGGGTTGTAAGCCAGACCACGCCTGTTCCAGGCCGCATTGCGCAGCACCTCGTCCAGGGGTAGCGGGGGAGGAGGGGTAGGCTCCGGGCCCATGGCCTTGAGTGCGGCAATCACGGGAAGTTCATGGTCCATGCGGTACCATGCACCCTCGGTCCACGCCGGATCCACATGCCCCATCCTTTCGTTGGCGATCAGCCAAGGACACATGGCGAAGAAATAGTCCTCAGCATTGGCGCGCAACCACTCGAACATGGCTACCGTGCGTTCTGCATGTCCATTGTAGTTGTAACCTGGATAGCGCGGATCCCATTGCCGCCAACCTCCCGCAGGAGCGAACACGCCGCCTTCTGTGGAAATGACAGGTACTTGCAGGCCAAAGCGTTCCTGAAGTAACTGCGCCGGCACGCGGTGTCCGATGAGG
>SMTZ1_10004397_pt1 | contig 14169 bp, 14 predicted proteins | sample DeeMarSWOR136_30_FD_25667 | JGI IMG/M metagenome (IMG submission 25667) | reverse complement strand
TGAGGAGAAATCTGTACTTTGAACAAAAATATTAATTTCTATTAGCATGTTGGACTAACAGATTCCTCCCTTCGGTCGGAATGACACTTAATAGTTTAATCTGACTAAGTAGTACTAGTTATAGTGATTTAAATTTTCAGAAACTAAAATCCGCATAGGTCGATTAATTAATCAAAATGATCCGACACAGGCGGTTTGGCGATAATTTTTAGACAGTCATTAATTTGGTTTCAAGTATTTTACTTCAAATTTTACGATAGCCAATTTTATGAAAAGGATTTACAATACTGGTTGCCACGTTCATCAAATGAGATGCCACTCGTTTAAGGTACCGCAAATAAAGTGCCAGAGCAACGGCATCGCTAACTTTTAAATCATATTTATCATTATTCAGCAGAGCGATATTAAAGGCATCACATTGTTTTTTAATCTTCCAGAGTTCATCTAAAAGATTTTTGGCTTGTGTTTCATCAGACTGTTCTAAAGCTTGTATAAGTACACCAAAATTTTTAGAAATAGTTACTTCTATATTTTTGAGATCGGGTTCCCAGGATTCAAAGATTAACCGGCCCGGATAATTTTGAGCCAAATTGACAATATTTTTAGTATAGTCTCCGATACGCTCAATGTCAATCACAATACTGATGAGAACCAATCCGATATTCAAATCGCTGACATCATTAACTGCCAGGTGCGTTAATACTTTCTTCCTGACCTCACGTTCGTATTTATTTATTCTAATATCTTTTTCTTCTATATTAATTGCGATTTCTGCGGTATCGCTTTCTCTTAATGATTTGACAGCCTCGTCGAACATTTCCCAATCATGTTTAAGCATTTCCCGGGAAGCTTCAACAGCCTGTTCCATTAGACCTTTGCGCTGGAAGATTTTTTGTAGTTCTTTTAACATGCTTTCACCTCATAAAATAAATGATCAAAAAAGGTAGTATAAAAAACATAATGGCAATATAGAGTATTGGGAATATTTTACTTTTTATAGATATTTTTGCCATCCATTTGGATAATGAAATTGGAATTATTTTAAATGGATAAATAAAAATAACACCGAGTATATTGAAGCAAAGATGTGCAAAAGCCACATTAATGGCTGAGATATTCCCGGTGGCCATTGAAGCCAACATTGCTGTAACCGTTGTACCGATATTTGCACCAAGAGTATATGGAAATATTTGTTCTACTGTTAAGATTCCTGCCCCGACTAGTGGGACAATTAAAGAAGTTGTAATCGAACTACTTTGAACAAAAGCGGTTATAACTAATCCAAATAGTAATCCGATTATAGCATTTTTAAAAATTACTTTATCAAAAAACACCTCAAATTTCCCAATTATTAACGATTTTAAAACCTTGACAAGATATCTTAAGGTGAGAAATAGGAGTATTAAAGAAATAATTAATATCAATATACCAGAATGACCGGTAATTTTTTCAATAAGCAATATAACTGGTTTTGTAACTACTTTTATTGGACTACTAACCGTAAGACCTCCGATATTTTGAAACATTCCCGCAAGGGAATGGGAAATTATGCCTAAAAAATTAGTATAATACTGAAGGGGGAAAAAAACTAATACAGCGATTGTATTAAACAGGTCATGCACGATGGATGCTGCAAACGCTCTTCTAAACTCCATATTTCTTGAAATATGACCTAAAGAAACTAAAATATTCGTGACCGATGTCCCTACATTCGCGCCCATAATAATCGGAATGGCATTGGCAATCGAAAGAGCATTAGCTCCCACCATTCCGACCACAATAGAAGTCGTTGTCGACGAACTTTGAACAATACTTGTCGCTAATATACCAATAACAAGCCCAATAAATGGATTCGATGTAGTTGCAATCAATTGACGGGCAAAATCTTTTCCAAATAATTTGAATGCACTACCCATTAGAGTTATGCTCAACATAAAAAGATAGAGTAAAATAATAAGACAGAAAAATTTAATCAGGATGGTACTAAAAGTAAATAATTTTCGCTCTTGTCTTTCTTTCAAAAATTTAGCAAATTTACTTTTATGCTTATTATTTTTTGAGGATGAGGAATTGTCATCACTCTTCATTCAAATCTCCTTGATCTATTCCAACGAGCCTTTTTATAAATATTATATTTCATTTAAGGGGTGGGATTAAATAACTTGAACGTTTCAAATCATCGTGATATTAATAAATAACAAGTTATGATGTTTATTTGGGTAACTTATTTTATCCCACCCTTTAAAGAAGAATGACTCTCCATGAGAGTGAGTAGCTTTTATTTATATTTACTATTGCGAATGTTTAAACTAAAAATATTATTTTAATTTTGCAAGACAATTTTGTTAAATCAGATTAAAAAATGAATCTTTTCTTCGATTAAGACATCTAATAATTATAAACAACATGATCTATTGAATTCAAGGATAGCTATAGTTATGACTAAATATTTTTGGAAAGCAGGTGTTATTATCTTAGGGGCACTATTAGGATATGGCTATTATTATTTCATCGGTTGTCAAAGTGGGATGTGTCCGATAACACGTAATCCCTGGATTAGTACGGGATATGGAGCACTCTTTGGATTAGTATTTGCCTGGGGCAGCCGGAAAAAGAACGAAGATCAGAAAATGGGAGAAAAATGAAATGGATATTGCTATGCCAATAATTCTCATTGCCGCGTATATCCTAATAATGAAATTTATTCTACCTAAAATGGGTATTTCGACCTGAATGTCCCGTGCATGTGACTTTCAGTCTGATAGTCGTAAGGAAGTGGAATCAGAAAAAAAGAATTAAATCAGGATTTTTTTGAAGGAGCAACTCGATGCCGATTTATGAGTATAAGTGCAGCAAATGTGGAAATTTGTTCGATGTTTTTCAATCCATTGGTGCATCAAATGAAAATTTGAATTGTCCCTCGTGCGGTGAACCAAAGCCAGACAGAATTTTCTCAACGTTTGGAGCAGGCAGTACTTCTGTCTCTGGGAGCGGCAGCATGGCTGGATGTAGTTCAACAGGACCATTTACCTGAGGCTAATTTACAAAGCTGGATGCTTTGATTTATCGAATTCGTTCATAACAAAAATTTTATACAATTGGAGGAAATATGAAAAAGTTAATCCATATTATGTTGTTGGTAGTTGCTGGGGCAGTTATTAGCAGCTCCTGTAATAACAATGAATCTATTGCACAGAATAATGCTGAGTCTTCAGCCAAGATTGAAAAAACTGCTGCAAAAAATTTCACACTATCTTTTAATCAAGGATTAGAAAAGGCAGCCAAAGAAAAGAAAAATATGATTATTGATTTTTATACTGATTGGTGTCACTGGTGTAAGGTGATGGATGAAAAGACTTTTAATGACGAGGATGTGGCTAAAAAATTAAGCGAACGATTTATTACTGTAAGAATTGATGCGGAAAATCCCAATGAAACAGCAACATTTAAAGGTCAAAATTTTAACAATATCGAATTAACTCGAGCTTTTCGAGTCACTGGCTTCCCATCTTTAGGTTTTATTTCCCCAGAACATGAAGTGATTACGGTTATACCTGGTTATATTCCGGCTGATAAATTCATTTATATCCTGGACTACATTGACCAAAAATGTTGGGAGAAAAAGATCTCCCTTGAGGAATTTATGAAAACTAAGGGAGAATGTGACCAGTTAAAAGCTGCAACGACAGAATCAAACAAATAGTAGTTTGAGAAAAATTTGTAACTAGGTGTTTAACCGAGATTAAATATAAATTCTTGCCACAAAGTCACTAAGTAACCAGGAAATAATAAGAAAAAAAATTAACAACAACAACTCAGTGTTACACATAAAAAATATGAAAAATAGTATTACTCTCTATTTTTTAATACCTTGTATCTTGGTGTCTTTGTGGTAAATGAATCTTTCATGTTTAAATAATATCAATTTTTTCTTTACTTATCTTTATGACATTTATATTTATTAAGGTAGCATTTTATAATACTCCTCACCTTTATTTCTCTCAAGTAAACTTCATTTTTGTCCAACAGTTAGATTTTTATAGAAATTTATAAAAAAATCTTGCTTCCAATTAAATTATTTCTAAATTAATGTTTAAGTTTCTCAACCGACAATAAAGCTTTAACAGATCCAACACATTTGGAATTAGTGTCTTGTCAAAATTTCAATATGGTTTGAATTAAGAAGGTGTTATTATGAATTTAAACGAAAAATTCTTTTTCGAATCAAATGTTGAGAAGATCGCAATTGAAAAATCCGGGTTTGAACCAATCTATCCTCCAGTAGAAAAAATTCCGGTTATCATGGTAGACAATTTTCCAGCATTAGGAAAATTAACGGCTGTTCGCTTTTTAGAGTGGGTGCAGCAGAATCCTGAAGGTGTTATTTCTCTCCCGACGGGCAAGACCCCTGAACATTTCATTAAATGGGTTCAATATTTTCTTCAAAACTGGGATCAACCGGATGTCTGTCAAGAGTTAGAAAATTGGGGTGTTGATCCATCCAGGGAACCCGAAATGAGGGGATTGCGGTTTGTTCAGATTGATGAGTTTTATCCCATCAATCCGAAACAGCATAATAGCTTTTATCATTACATTAATAATTTTTATATCAAAGGATTTGGGCTTGATAAATCAAGAGCATTATTAATTAATGTTTATCGATTTGGTGTTCTTGAAGATTTAATTCTTGAGAATGTCTTTCCTGAAGAAAAAGTTGATTTGACCCTGCGGACACGACAGGCGATTAACAACGTGGAAAGAATTCAAAAACAGGTGATCGAAGCTGTGGATCAATATTGTACTGAATATGAGACGCAAATCCGGGAAATGGGGGGAATTGGATTTTTTCTCGGTGGTATCGGACCAGATGGGCATATTGGTTTTAATGTTAAAGGATCAGACCATTACTCAACGACCCGTTTGACGCCGACCAACTATGAAACACAAGCTGCTGCGGCGACTGATATGGGGGGAATTGAAGTTGCCCGTAATCGCCTGGTGATTACTATTGGTTTAAGAACGATAACTTATAATAAAGATACGGTTGCTATCATCATTGCAGCAGGGGAAGCAAAAGCTAAAATTGTTGCTGAAGCCATTGAAAATGAAAAAAGCAATCTTTATCCTGCAACTGTACTTCAATCACTTCCACAAGCACGGTTTTACCTGACTAAAGGTGCTGCAAAACATTTGGTGGAGCGACGATTTGTCGAATTATCTAAAAAAGAACATGTTACTCCTGAAGATATACAACGGATTGTAATTAATTTATCTTTGCTCAATCGAAAACAAATTGATGAACTTACGAGTGAGGATTTTAATAATAATAAACTTGGGAAGGAGCTATTAAAGAAAATAAATCAAAAGCCTGCTGTGTTGATCGATAAGGTGTGCAAACAAATGGACAGTAAGATTCAAGATGGTGTCGGGTTGGTTGAAGATGAAACATTTATGCACACAGCGCCACATCATGACGATATTATGCTGGGGTTTTGGCCTTATATGGTTCACCTGGTCAGGAATCCGAAAAATAAACACATTTTTAATTATATGACCAGCGGATTTACTGCTGTTACCAATAAATATGTATTTGGTCTGTTAGTGTCTTTGAACAATTATATTGATACGCCATTATTTTCCCGATTGATGGGTGAAGGTTATTTTGACCCTGTAAATAAAAACGGACGTAATGGAGATGTCTCGCAATATCTTGATGGAATCGTTGCCCATAACCGTACCATAAGAGAGGAAGCAGAAAGCAAGAGGCTGTTACGAAATCTCATTTTTCTCTTTGAGGAAGACAGCTTCAATCATCTCAAAGATCGTATCGTGGAAATGATCAATTATTTTAAAACCCAATATCCCGGCAAAAAAGACATTCATCATATTCAGCAATTGAAAGGGATGATCAGGGAGTGGGAGGCAGACTTGTTATGGGCATACCTGGGTTTTAATTGTCAATCTGTAAATCATTTACGATTGGGATTTTACAAAGGAGATATCTTTACCGAAGAACCTGATATTCAACGTGATGTACAGCCTATTCTCGATTTAATTGAAAAGATTCGCCCGACGGTTATTACAGTTGCATTGGATCCTGAAGGCAGTGGACCTGATACACATTACAAAGTTTTGCAGGCAATCACCGAAGCGTTAAAAATGTACGAGGAGAGGCATGGAACAGCTAACATTAAGATCTGGGGTTATCGAAATGTATGGTATCGTTTCCATCCAGCAGAGGCAACAACTTATGTCCCGGTATCTTTGAATTCATTTGCCAGTCTCCATCAAGCATTTATGAATTGTTTTGGCTCTCAACGGTCGGCTTCTTTTCCAAGTTATGAATTTGACGGACCCTTTTCACGCCTGGCGCAGCAAATTATGGTTGATCAATATCAACAGGTGAAGACATGCCTGGGAGATGATTATTTCCTGCAAAATGATCACCCGAGATTACGTGCCGCGCATGGATTTAATTTTTTAAAGAAAATGACGCTGGAAGAGTTCTATCAGCACTCCATGGAGTTGAGGAAGTCGACTGAGAATAGGTAGGTTAAAGTTTATAAAAAATAATTTTAGAGATCTGCAAAATTGGATAGACTGTCATTTCGAGCGAAGCGAGAAATCTGGTTAACAAATTGATCTTATGAGACATACAGATTTTTCACTCCACTTCGTTCCGTTCGAAATGACAACAAAATCTTAATTTTGCAGAAGTCTAAAAATAATTTAGCAAAGGAGTACCGGTGGATGCATAACTACAAAAAAATAGGAATCATCGGCGGCATGGGGCCAGATTCCACAGGTGACTTTTTCTTGAGAATTATATCTTTGTTTCAGAACAGATTGGGAGCAAATTTTACATCAGATTTTCCAGCAATAACAGTGGAGAGTATTACATTTCCTCATAAAGATGAAGCAAAATCTCAGTATGAGGATACAAAAATGAGAGCTATGTGTAAAGGTTGTCAAAATCTGGAAATGGTAGGTGTGGACTTTATCGTAATCCCTTGCAATTCAGCCCACAATTACATTAATGAGATGAGAGAATCGGTTAATATCGATGTTCTTAGCATTATAGAAGAAACAGCAAAAAATATTGTGAGTAAGGCTTTATCAAAAGTGTTGCTTTTAGCTACGGAATATACGATTAAAAATAACTTATATTCACCGCTAAAAGATATGGGTGTGTATGTAGTAATTCCGAATGTAAAGCAACAAAATTTAGTAATGGAAGCTATAAAAAATGTGTTTGCGGGAAGAAGATTACCTGAAGATGGAGAAAATCTCTCTGATATTATTCTCACCCATGAGCGACAAAACAGAATAGAAGGAGCCATACTTGGTTGTACGGAGTTGCCATTGGCATTAGAAGGTGACAGCGTGGATGATATATTATTATTTGATACACTAAAGATTCTTGCCGAATCAACTTTTAAGCGCAGTGGGGGGATTGTTTGAATTTATCCGGTTATAGCGTAAAATGATCAGCTTGTTGTCGATAATTTAAATAATGAATTTTGAATCTTTAATATAGAATTTCGAAATTCATCATATCTCTCTATCAGTGGGTTCAATTATCTGTGGGGAAAACTAAATTTATCCCCTGATCGAAGCGCCTAAATTTAACCCAAGTAATATGAACTATCAACACACATCTTTTTACTGGCTCTGTTCAACACTTCTATTCTAAGCTGATGAGGATTATTAGCAAGCTTCGGATTTTCTTTGAGCAACCTTTCCTTTATTGATTTTTCTGTTTGTACGCTGGATGAATTACAAACTCTAATATAAGTAGAACTGAGGTTTTTATTGTTTATCATCTTAAAACTCCTCTTGCTATCTTTGGTTACTGCTTTGTTAAAAGATAAAAGTTGTAAGCTATAAAATTGTGATTAAAGTCACAGAAAATTAACAAAGATTACACAAGACGACATCTATCTAGCGTGAAGCGTGAGACATCAGACGAAAAATGTCTTTTATATCAGCATATTCCATATTTCACATTTGCTGTTTCATTTTCGGCAATAGCAATGTTACTGAAAGTGGATTGAAATTTTTTTCAAAAGACCATAAAAATTACAACCAATTTCATCTTTTTTAAAAACCTTCTTGACAATTTAAATAAAATTTTTTATACTTCTATCTGTAGATTTAAACATAAATTTCCGGAGGAGCTATGAGAAAAGTTAATATCGGTTATTCGTTGGTTCTGTTTTTAATTTTCTTGTATTGCGCTGCAACGATGAGGATTGGTGAAATTAAAAGTGCCCCCAATCGATTTCATAATAAAAAAGTGACGGTAAGTGGAACAGTAGATGAGGCTGTAACGTTGCCAATTCTGGGAGTCGGAGTTTATCAATTAAACGATGGGACTGGTAAAATTTGGATTAAGCCGAAAGAAAGGACTCCAGAAAAAGGAGATCATGTTATGGTAACAGGCACTGTTAAGGTTGGTATCACAATATCGGGTCGGAGCTTTGGTTTGATCTTGATAGAATCTAAAAGTGAGGAAATTTATTGATCCCAATCATTAACGACAAATTTCATCATCATCAAAATAAAGAATATTCAATGCTGTCATTGTCGTTAACGGAATGAAAAGGGCGTAACCGCCCTTTTTTTATGACTCCTGTTTTTTAAACGAATTCAGATTTTTTAATTGACAATAATTAATTTTATTACTATCTTTATCCACTTAAAAATACATTAATGACGTTGTTGATTAAGCCCTTTTTTAAAATTTTACTAATCAAAATATAGAACTTAGATGCGCTGAAGCCACCCAAAATAGGGTTTTTCAACAATGTCATTAATTGAATCTTGCCAATTCGAGGGATATAAGCGAGTGCTTAATAAAATTCGAAAGCCAATAGAAAAGGAACTAATTAAACTTGAAAACAGGTTTCGATCTATCATTGAAACAGATGTTACGCTCATTAAGGAAATTTTTACTCATATTGTTTCAACAAAAGGAAAACGATTAAGACCCATACTTTTATTTTTATGCAGCAGTCTCCAGGGAGAACCAACTGAAAAAACTTATCAGGCAGCGACAATTGTGGAGTTGTTACATACCGCAACTCTTATTCATGATGACGTGGTGGATAATTCAGAAATGCGTCGTGGCGCTCCTTCGGTAAACTCCATCTGGGAAAATAAGATTTCTGTATTGATCGGTGATTACCTTTTTGCAGAGGTTCTTTATAACCTGAGAAAACTTAATGACTTGAATATGCTTGAAATTATTTCTAATATAACGCGACAGATGAGCCAGGGTGAGCTTCTCCAGATGGAAAAAGCTCATGATTTTCAAATGGATGAGCAAACTTATTTTCGCCTGATTGCTAATAAAACGGCTTCATTAACTGCAGCGACGTGTCAATTGGGAGCGTTGACCTCGACGCAGCCTGATCCCAATCATGTTGAAAATTTAAGAGTATTTGGAGAAAACCTCGGTATTGCTTTCCAGATCAAGGATGATTTATTGGATTATGATGGCTCTGAAAAGAAGCTGGGAAAACCTATTGGCAAAGACTTATTAGAGAATATTATTACTTTGCCGGTGTTGTACAGTTTGAAACAAACCGATGAACAGACTCGAGAAAAGATGCTTTCAATGCTGGAACATGGTGAACATTACCAGCAGGAAACAATGCTACAATTCGTTAAAGAAACAGGGGGAATACGTTATGCTAATCAACAAGCAGAACTTTTTATTCAAAAAGCTCGGAATTGTTTGGATCGATACGCAGATTCTCCTTATAAAGACTCCTTAATTCTTTTATCTAACTTTATTACATCTCGGGAAGTTTAATTCGCGATATGATAAAAAGATTGAGTTTAATTTCAGCCCTATTACTTTTAATTAACTGCTCATCCAGAGACCAAATTCAACCTTATGAACGGACAAGAGTGATGATGGATACTTTTGTCCAGATTTCTATTTATGATCAAAATCGCCCTGTGAAAGAACTGGAACAAATTGTTGATTTAGCGTTTAAGCGTATTGAAGAGATTGATCGTATCACCAATAATTATGATGAGTCAAGTTTTATATCACTGGTTAATCGCGAAGCAGGAAAAAATGCGATTGCTTTGGATACAGTTCTATATGAATTGATTATCGCTAGTGATAGTGTTTATAAATTATCTGACGGCGCATTCGATATTACCATTGAAACTGTGAAACGACTGTGGAATTTTACCCAGGATAATCCCCGAATTCCTGGGGACTCATTGTTACAATTAAAACTCCAATGGGTAGGTACCCATCATATAAAAATCGACAATTATAACATAAGATTTAACTCGCCAGAGGTCAAAATTGATCTGGGAGCTATTGCCAAAGGGTATGCTATTGATCAAGCAATACAGGTCTTAACGGAAAATGGAATTACCGATGCAATGGTTAATGGAGGAGGTGATCTTCGAACTATTTGTAGTGATTTAACAACAGGCAAACGCCGTGTATGGATAAAGCATCCTCGTAAGCCTGATGTACTGTTTGGTTATTTTAAAATGGATGAAGGAAGTGTCGCGACATCAGGAGATTATGAACGATACTTCACTTACGATTCGGTCAGGTATCATCATATTCTGGATCCGAAGACAGGTTACCCGGCTCGGGAATGTGTTAGTGTAACCATAACGGCGCCGGGCGCAACAGAGGCAGACGGGTTGGCGACCGCAGTCTTTGTTCTCGGTCATGAACGAGGGTTGGAATTAATCGAAAGATTGCCTGATGTGGAGGGAATCATCATTTTTGAGAAGCAGGGAAAATTGGATTGGAAAGCTTCTTCGGGACTGAGGAAAAAAATTAAAATAAGCAAAAAATTTACTACTGCAACTTTGATATTACAACAAGGAGTCTAGTTATGCCGAGAACATTAGTCACTGGTGGCGCAGGATTTTTAGGTTCACATTTATGCGAGTATTTGCTTAACAAAGGGCACCAGGTCATTGCAATGGATAACCTGCTAACGGGTACCATTGCCAATATTGAACATCTTCAAGGTGAAAATTTTAAATTCATCAAATATGATGTAACAGAATATCTATACCTGGCAGGTAAAATTGATTATGTCCTTCATTTTGCATCACCTGCCAGTCCGCTGGATTACATGCAGCTTCCGATCCAGACGTTAAAAGTCGGGGCGTTAGGAACACATAAAGCGCTGGGTCTGGCGTTATCAAAAAAGGCAACATTTTTATTGGCTTCCACATCCGAGGTTTACGGTGATCCCCTTCAACATCCACAGAGCGAGGATTATTGGGGTAATGTGAATCCGGTGGGACCAAGAGGCGTTTATGACGAAGCTAAACGTTTTGCTGAGGCACTGACCATGGCATATCAACGTTATCATGGGATTAATACTAAGATCGTCAGAATTTTTAATACTTATGGTCCCAGAATGCGCCCCCATGATGGCCGTGCGATCCCGACTTTTATACCGCAGGCGTTAAAAAATGAATCGATCACAATTTTCGGAGATGGCTCGCAAACACGGAGCTTCTGTTATGTATCGGACCTGGTCGAGGGTATTTATCGATTATTAATGTCCGATATTAATGAACCAATTAACATTGGCAATCCTCACGAAATGTCAATCAAAGATATGGCTGAGATGGTTTTGAAAGTTACCGGGAGTAATAGTGAATTAATATTCGAAACATTGCCTGTTGATGATCCGAAAGTGCGACAGCCCAATATCAGTCGAGCTAAAAAGCTGTTAGGCTGGGAACCTGAAGTTGGTCTGAGGGAAGGATTGGAGAAAACCGTTGAATGGTTTAAAACGCAAAAGCTTTGATTGAATGAAAGAATCAATTGCAGCTCAGACACCTGAGAAAATTTTGATTATTCGACTAAGTTCAATCGGGGATATTCTGTTAACAACCCCACTTATCAGGCTTTTAAAACAAAAATTGCCGGACAGCAGAATTGATTTTGTTATTAAGAAAGAATTTGTTGAACTTTTAGCTTATCATCCTGGAATTCATTATGTATATTTTTTTGATAAGCACAATAAATCTAACACACTGAAGGAGATTCGGCAGCAGATCAGGAATGAAAAATATGACCTCATTATTGATTTGCATAAAAATTTTAGAAGTTACTATCTGACAATATTTAATAGGGCTAAACAAACACTTCGCTATAAAAAAGATGTGTTTTGTCGATTTTTTCTGGTCAAGTTTAAATTAAATTTTTACACGAAAATTGTTCCAATTTCTTTACGGTATTTGGCTTGTTTAAAATCATTGCAAATATCTTACGATGACAAAGGGTTGGAACTATTTTTTAATGACGATATAACAGCAAAAATATTAGATAAATATAATAAGTTTTTAAACATACCCGGAACATACGTTATTGGGATAGTTCCCGGTGCGAAACATGCCACCAAGCGCTGGATACCAGAGGAATTTTCATCGATAATCAAATATTTGGTTGAAAAGAGGAAATCAAAAATAATTATTTTTGGAAGTAAAGCTGATCAAGATATTGTCGCATCGCTGAATGTTGAGAAATATCAATATGTCCTGGATACAACTGGTAGGTTATCGATCCTTGAGGCTGGTGTGCTCATGAGTCAATGTGATCTTGTTGTCACTAATGACAGCGGACTTATGCATCTTGCATCGGCGCTGAAGAAAAAAGTTGTGGCAATCTTCGGAAGTACCACTGAGGAATTAGGATTTTTCCCTTACGCAACTGAACACATTGTTGTTCAAAATACCGGGTTAAACTGTCGTCCTTGCTCACACATTGGAAGAGAAAAGTGTCCTAAAGGGCATTTTAAATGTATGAAGGAAATAACTGCGGAGCTAGTTATTGAAGCTGTGGAGAAACTTTTAAGTAAATAATCAAAATTGCAAATGTCAAATAAATTTCAATTTTAAATACACATTGTCCCAAATTTATTTAGCCAATAAGACTATAATCATATAATTTTTATGAGTGGTTGATAATTGGATTTTTGGTTGTTGAAAATTATTTTGAATTTGTGATTTGGTCTTCAATGCCATTAAGTTAAGGAGAATAATAGTCATTCCGAACGAAGTGAGGAATCTATATATACCGATAAATTAATCGGTTAACAGATTTCTCGCTTCGCTCGAAATGACAGGGAAATCTCTTAACTTAATGACATTGATTTGGTCTTTGGAATTTAATAAATCAGGAGGAGGTTTTATTTAGTTTGAATTCAGAACAATTAAGCCGCTTTATTGCTGAACTTACATTGGATAAAAGAGCAGAAGATGTTATCATCATGGACCTGAAAAAACTCACCAATATTACCGATTACTTTGTTATCTGTTCTGGTGATTCAGATATTCAGGTCAAAGCGATTAGTGATCATATTACCGAAAAATTAGAACAAGAGAATATTAAAATCTGGCATGTCGAAGGGTATCAATCCATGAATTGGATTTTGATGGACCTTGTCGATGTGGTGGTTCATATTTTTAGACCAGAGGTGCGTGAATTTTATGCATTAGAAAAATTATGGGGCGATGCAGGGATAACAAAGGTGGAAGATCAATGATAGCAATTGAAGAATACATACAACAGAAAATATTAGATGCCCTTAAAAAGTTGGGTTATTATCAAGATGATTTAACGATAAAACTGGAAAGACCGAAGCAAGAGATATATGGTGATTGGGCAACCAATGTGGCAATGCAACTGGCTTCGATAGCAAAGAAAAATCCCAGACAAATTGCCCAGGAAATTATGGGACAGATCGATTTCGATACCGATTTAATCGAAAAGCTGGATATTGCTGGGGCTGGATTTATCAATTTCTACCTGGGTTGGGGTTATTATCGACAGGCAGTGCACGATATTATTCATAAAAGAAAGGAATTTGGATTGAGCAATTGGGGGAAAGGCACACGAGTTCAGATTGAGTTTGTAAGTGCCAATCCGACTGGTCCTTTAAATGTGGTTAGCGCCAGGGCTGCGGCTGTCGGTGATGTGATGGTGAATTTGTATGAAGCTGTGGGATTTCAAGCTGATCGAGAATATTATATCAATGATGCTGGTAGACAGATAAGGCTGCTTGGCGAGTCCGTAAGTTCTCGATACATGGTTTTATTCGAAAAAAAGGAAAAATTCCCTGACGAAGGATATCATGGTGATTATATAAAAGACCTTGCCATTGA
>SMTZ1_10009753_pt1 | contig 14170 bp, 14 predicted proteins | sample DeeMarSWOR136_30_FD_25667 | JGI IMG/M metagenome (IMG submission 25667) | reverse complement strand
TACCCGCTGGTATAGAGGGGCTTTTCTGCGGCGGCGCTGCTGTCTATGGCTCAGCCGCGGTCGTTCTTCACTCCATGTATAATGCTTGGGTACTTCCTATTGGGCAAACACCACGGATATCAAAAGTAGGCTACAAAAGACCAGAAGAGCTAGTGCGAGAAATCGTAAACTATAAGGATAATCGCTGCGATGTAGGCAAGAGATAGGTTGAGTGCAATTTTGCCAGTAAGGAGGATGGGGGCAATGAAAAGGGGCAAAGAAACTATTCAAGAGAAGAACCGCTCAGTATCTGCGGAGCAAAAAAGGCGACAGCTAGGCTACTGGCAGGGTAAGACACCTTGCTGGGAGATGCTTCATTGTCCAGAGGCAATAAGAAAACAATGTCCAGTATTTCGGAAGGAGAATATGCCCGGCTGGGAAATAGGGGGTCTTTACTGTCAGCTCTTTGATTCCCGTGGTGGAATAGGCAATTTTACTGATGTTTGTCGACTTTGTCGAGTTTACAGGAAGTGGGGGCATGGTGAGCTAGACGCTAGCCTGTCAAGCAACTAATTAGACTTGAGTCAGAATTGTTTAGCGATGATGACTGTTCACACATTCCGTCAAAATGTGTAAGTAACAATGATTTTCTTAAGCTTTGCGAGTAAAAAGTTGCTAACATTTTTGATAACGAATTAGTTAGCACAGAATCGCACAGAATGATATTTGATGGCTTGAGATAGGTTTGAGGATACAAAGCGCTACTAAATGTTACCCGGTAGCACTAGGTATTACAATAGGCCTGTATCTTTTAATCAGGGTGTCGCAGGTTCGAGACCTGCACGGCCTATTGAAAATCACACACAAAACGGTAGAGATATCACCCCACTGATAGCCAAACTTGTTAACAATGGGCTACCCTTATTGTTAACAAAATTCCTCAAGTTACGTAGGCAAGGCATTAGCCCAGATACCCTGGAATTCTATGATTTCTGCCTCAAGCCGTTCGTTAAAAGCTACGACCTGACACCAGAAGGCATAAATGGGTTTCTTGGTGACCTTAAATGTGGTAATGCCAAACACGCCTACTTCAGAGCTATAAGAGTATTCTGCAACTGGGCTTTCAGGGAAGGCTATGTTAAACAGAACCCTATTGAAAGGGTAGATCCTCCCAAGATAAGCGAGCCAATATTACCTAGTTTGACTACCCAGCAAGTTGAGCAAATCGTCAGGAGAGCAGACAACTTACGAGATAAGCGTATAGTTAGCCTATTTGCCGATAGCGGCATGAGGCTTGGTGAACTAGCTAGCATTAAGTACAGTGACATTGATTGGCAAAACAACACCGTAACAATCTGGGGCAAAGGTCAGAAGCAAAGAAGGGCACCTTTCACCAAAAGAACAGCCAGGTTACTAAAGCAAGTAATAGCTAGTAATGGTAATGGCTGTAATCTCTAGGATCTAGAACCACACGGTATCCAGCTTATGCTTCAAAGACTAAAAGAAAAGACAGGGCTACCATGCAATGCTCATACCTTCAGAAGGACTTTTGCCTCTAATCTCCATAGGGCTGGTATGGATATTGAACACATTATGAGATTAGGTGGCTGGTCAACACTTGATATGGTATTAACGTATACGAAGTCAGTGAAGTTTGAAGATAGTCTCAAGATATATCAAAGTATTCAAAGTAGTTGAAGTAACTACTACAATACTACAGTTACTTTAATATTCTATACCTATAGGTGGTTCTCTAGTGGCTAAGACCTCAATTCAGCTAACTGACAAGCTCATGCCGCCGATTCCATAGAGTTCTAATGAGTTCTAGAAATGCACTTGGCTAGTGAGTCTTCAAGAGTCTTAGGTAGTGCAGTAATAGAGTATCCTTACCCATCATACTATTCGCAAATCGTTAATATCGGTCTATAATAAGCTTGAAAGCATATAGTCTAGGCCATTAGGAGACTCATAGTGACACATGTTGATATACCTGAATATGCTGGTACGAAGCGTGAACAAGCTATTGCCTATTACCAGTGGGTAAAGGAGACAATCAAATACAAATGCTCCTACTGGGGCACCCCTGAAGCTACTCTAAAACAAGGCACCGGCCACTGCATTGCCAAATCTGAACTCCTAGCCCATATACTAAGAGCCAAAGGTATTGAGGTTCGCTTGGTAGAAGCTAGGCCTTCTTCTCGTAAGATCTTCCTTACCAAGATTAGCCCTACTGACCTGCATGTCTGGATAGAAGCCTGCGTTGATGGCGAGTGGCTTACCCTTGACCCCACCCCTGACAATGGCATTGCTCATTTCCTTGGTGATACAGAACCAGGAACACATATTAATGGGGAGCATATCTCCTATATGGCTAGATGGGACGAGATTCCTCGCTGGTATAAGGATGGCTACAACAGTAAGATGATGGCTCCATTCAGAATGATAACTAATATGCAGTTAGATTTCCATAGGCGTTTCAAGTAGTTGAGAGAGGTAGCTATGCTTCATATAGGAATGCAGATAGAACATTAGAAACGGGCTGGGGTTCTCCTAGAATGCAATAATCTTGCATTGCAGTGCTTGCTAGCTTCTTTTATACTGATAGCAAGCTGATATTACGTTATGTATGGTGCTGAAAGGAGGTCTCAATGGTTATCGCTGAAATCTCAATAGTACCCATCGGAACAAGCACTCCATCCGTCAGCCAGTATGTAGCTAAAGCCATTAAAGTACTTAACCAAGAAAGCAATATCAAATATAAACTGACTAGCATGGGCACCATCCTAGAAGGAAACTGGACTTCCGTGCTGGAAGCGGTAAGAAAAATGCACGACTCTGTCTTTGATGACCAAATACAGAGAGTTGTAACAACGATAAGAATTGATGATCGCCGTGATAGAGAATCATCAGTTGAACGTAAGATGCAATCGGTAGCTAAGAAGCTGAAATAATCTTATCAAGACACCATGCTAAACATTATGCTTGTGCCTAAAATGCTGTAATCTTGTCTAGGCTTTTACCTATTACAACCATGTTGACAAACCTTATTCAGCAGTAGACAATACTAGTCATAAAACCATCAAATGAGTAGCTGTGATGACTGTATGGAAGTGGAACTATAAAGGATTCTGTCTCTATGTTGTGTCCATCCTTGTGACAAGCCTAGTCGTTGTAACTAGTTGTACACCTTCGGCGACTTCACCTACTCCTTCCTCGACATATAGTCCCGCCCCAACTCCTCTGCCAGCGGAACCAGAAGATACTACGCCTACGCCGAGCCCCACAGGCATAAGTCAATCTGAGAACAATGATATTGAAGTATGCTTTGAAGCACGCTGGGAGTATGAATCGTTGGAAAATAACTTCACTAATGAAGAAGTCACGGGCAATAAGTATTGGTTTGCAATGATGTCCAATACACCTGACGAAACAGGGGAGGTGGTTAAGGGATTAGCACTGACCCTTGAAACTGAGTTACAGTTTGCCCGGTTTGACGAAAAAAACCTGACTCAAGCAGGTCCTCCAACTTATGAATGGGCCTTTGGTGATGTTCCTCCAGTTGCTGGGTTTCACCCGGAGACTCCTAGAGTACAGGTGGGCTTTAATAAACCCGGACCTTTTCCTGTTACCTTTACGCCTGGCTTTGATGTCTCTCGCACGGCCGATAAAACTGAATTCTCAAAACCGGATATTCAAACTCTAAACATAGAACTAACACCACGAGAGGGAACAGGAGTTTATACAATCTGGGTTGGTGCTGGGGAAGATGACTCGGTTAAGGCAGCCATCGTTTCGCCAAGCACTGATGAGGAACAGGACATCTTGCTTGATCCGGACGGGCGATGGCTTGACATTAGCCTTGAGGGTCTTGAGGTTGGCATGATTTACACGTACGCTGTAACTGTTGATGTAACTCCGAAGGTACCTAACGCGGATTTTATGCCTAGTGTCACCATTCACCACGTTGAGCATGTTACTTCTGGCACAGATACCGGAAGCTCAACCTCCCACCTGGTTGATGAGCCTGAGGGTGAGATAGGCACTTGGACCTGGAAGGCTGACGGTAGTTATGTATGGCATTGGGGCAAAACTCTAGAAAAAATGGTTGTTTTCGCAAAACCCAACCAAGTATATGAGATTGGCATAACCCAAGTTGTTACTCATCCAGACCTAGATTCTACTCGCCAGGGCTTTATCGACCAGATGGCTGAGGAGGGGTTCATTGAGGGTGTAAATGTTGAGTATCACTTCCGTAATCCTGATAATGACTTGGCTGAAGCTGAAAGCATTGCCGAGGAGTTTGTTTTCAAGGAAATGGACTTAATCCTCTCTATAAGTACTCCAAGTTCAAAGCCTTGTGTTGAGGCAGCCAAAGGCACCGGTATACCGATAGTTTTTGCTGCCGTAACTGACCCTGTAGCGTATGGGATAGTGTCGAAGTGGGAAGCACCTCGCGAAGACAATGTAACTGGCGTCAGTGATGAGTCATGTGTCAACTACACCTGGATAGGAGAGGAAGCAGGACGCTACGCGGCCCGCATACTAAAGGGTGACTTCGCTGGTGATATTCCGGTTGTTGGAGAATGCCCTTAGTAGGCACTGGTGCTGGTGGTCAATCTTCGGGTGGCCGACGAGAAATAGCCTGATACACCCTCAGACTCTCCTCAAACCTCACACTCCTCGTGTACCTCAGCACCATGTCCACACTACCCAGGTCAAGAAATGAAAATGCTCAATACGGGAGAGCATTTCATGCTTTAAAGAGGACAAACTGAGAGAAGATTAATCTCGGTTTGTAAGGGAGCCTATGGAAGACTCTCTCTACTGCCAATTCATAGTTATTCTAATTTGATACGGCCTTTAGGTGGCCAACGTGAGGGGTGGAGGTATGGTTCAGAAATGTATACTGCTTTTTCTGCGATAATATCTACAGCAATATCCATTTGCAGGTCGCCATTTCCAATAACAGACACTGCTGGATAGAAGTCGGCTTCATTTGGCAACCAAGGGATAACCTGTCTTGGATTGTCTATCTCCTCTGCGTTTATATGTGCTCTACCACCCTCCCACAGAGCATACCAACTAATCTCCAAAATTCTATACTGCTGTTGGCTCTCCAACCACTCGGATACCTCTGGTGCATCCAGAGCAATCTCAGTAATCTTATCCTCCTCGGATTCAGTTAATTCCCAAGGTTGGCGTCCAGTCGGCTGCCATGGTTCAGGAATGTCAAACTCTGGTTCTGGTGGCTCTGGAACTTCTGGAACCATTGGCTCTTCTGGTGGTTGCTCAGTTGTTCGGCAGCCTACTGTGATTAACAAACAACATAGCAGTAGCAGACTTAACCAGCGTACGTTCATTCTAAACTCTATCTTAGCACTCAATAGTCAAATACCAAACAACAATTACTGGAAGACTCTCCCAGCCGCTAAATCTTACAGTAGGCCAGCAGTTAACAAATTCGCCGGAATGTCACAGGTGATTTAGACGGTTTAGGTAGTGACCAATTAGAGAATCATTTAACAAAATATATCAAAATGTTAAAAAAGGCATTTTGCAGCATTGAAGATGTTCTAGCAATCTCACTATACCTTATGTTGTGTATCTAGAAATGTTAAGAACTCAGCAGTCTGTTTGTGGAAAAGTTGTCCATAGGTTTTCTGTTATATCATTATTGAACTCGGCTAGTTTTTGTTTTAGTCTGGTCACACGATTGCTTCCCAGTAATCTGCCCTGGGGGCAAGCCACAAGAAATTACCTCCTCCTACGCTTGAATAACTTGATAATTTCGTTAGCAGATAGGAACAAAAGTGCAGCAATGAGAACATAGATCCAGTCAGTGATTGTTAAAGGAGCAAAAGCTAAAAACCTATTGAAAGGAGGAGCGTATATAGCGACCAAGGTGAGTCCAATTGAGATAACAATAGACCACAATAGTTTACTATTACTCCACAAATTTCTGTTGAAAAATGAGTCATAGTTGTATCTTCTTGATAATATATTTATAAACTGGCAAAAGACAATAGTAGCGTAACTCAAAGTAGTAGCTCTTTGATATAAATCATGGCTTATTGTAAGTTCAACTCCCATACGCTGTGTGAACAACCAGAAGTTCCCGAAGGCTAGAGCTCCCATAAAACATCCTAGCAATATGATTTCAAGCATTGCATTTCTATTTAGTATGTGTTCATTGTGTCTTCGGGGTGGAGAGGTCATTATGTCTCTAGAGCCGGGATCAAAAGTAAGTGCTGTAAGGGGCAGGATTTCTGCCAATAAGTCAATAGCCAAGATTTGAATTACAAGGATGGGGATAGGCCAGCCAAACATGGCTACACCGGCTAATCCCAAAAGAACAATAGATAGCTCTGCAAAATTACTGGTTAAAGAAGCTAATATTGTTTTCCTGAGGTTATTAAAGATTGTCCTGCCTTCGCGTATCGCATATACAAGCGTTGAAAAGCTATCATCTAAAAGTATGAGTTCAGAAGCTTCTTTTGCCACATCCGTACCAATACTACCCATTGCAACACCAATATGAGCACTTTTCAGGGCTGGGGCATCATTAACACCATCTCCCGTGACTGCTACCACCTCCCCCTTGCTCTTTAACGCTTTAACAATGCGTAGTTTATCCTCCGGGGTAACTCTGGAAAAAATAAGAGACTTGTGCCCCTTCATAATCTGTTTGAGCTTTGTATCATTGATTTCAGATAGCTCTTCTCCAGTAATTACAGGTGCCACCTTGTTTCCGCGAGCCAAGTTGATTTGTTGTCCTATAGCTTGTGCTGTGGTAGCATGGTCACCAGTGATCATATAAGTTTTGATATGTGCTTCATGAGCATAATCTATTGCTTCTTTTACACCTTCCTTAGGAGGGTCGTTCAGTGCCATTAACCCTAAAAAGATAACATTTTTCTCAACATCATCCATATCATAATCGTGTTTATCATCTTTCAATTCCCTGTACCCGAATGCTAAGACACGCATCGCCTTTTGTGAATACTTAATGTTGATAGCATTAAGTTTATCGATATCCTTCTTGGTAAGCTCAGCTGCCTTTCCATTTTCATAGATGTATTTGCTGACTGAAAGTACTGAATTTATCGCTCCCTTCATGCAGAGGACTTTCTTATTATCAAATTGCCGTATAGAACTCATTCTTTTCCGCTCAGAATCAAAGGGGAATTCTTCAAGCTCTGGGTTTTCCTCGTCCTCATTTGGAGATCGCGTCCCCAATTTTGTAGATACGGTGATCAAGGCAGCCTCAGTTGGATCACCAATTGGATACCAACCAGGGTGATCTTTGTCTGGTTCATGAATTTCTGCATTAGATGCCATAGTAGCCGTGTCCAGCATGAGTTCTATTTCGTCAATCTCTTTCTCTGTAAGTTTCCTGCCCTTTAAATCTAGTATGTCGCCAGTAGGTTCATAGCCAATACCGGTTATTTCATATTCACGTCCATCAAACCAAATGTATTTAACTGTCATCTCATTCTTAGTAAGCGTACCTGTCTTATCTGTACAAATAACATTAGTTGAACCTAGAGTCTCTACAGAGGACAGCTTCTTTATTACAGCCTTCTTTTTCGACAAACGGGCAACACCGTTTGATAGAGCTACAGTGATTTGCATGGGAAGCGCTTGGGGAACCACGGCAACTGCAATACCTAAAGCATAGATTAATGCCAAATTTATACCAAGTCCTTGCCACATAGAAAAAACGTAAAGGCCAATACCAATAGCTATGGCAGAAATGGTGATTCTATTAGCGATAGACTGTATTTCCAGCTGTAATGGTGATTTAGATTTCTTTTCTTCCTGCGTAAGGCTCGCAATCTTCCCTATTTCAGTATTCATACCCGTTGCTACAATCACTCCTTTGGTGTTTCCTGAAGCCACCGTAGTCCCTAGATATGCCATATTATCGCGATCGGCTAGAGACGCTTTCTTATTTATGGTGTTGCTATGTTTTTCCTGTGGCATTGATTCACCTGTAAGAGAGAAATCATTAGTTCTTAAATTGAATGATTCAATGACACGCATGTCAGCAGGGATTTTGTCGCCTTCCTCTATGAATACAATATCACCAGGTACAAGTGTCTCTTGAGGTACTTCAATCAATTCGCCGTTTCTATATACCCTGGCGCGAGATTGCACCAGTTTTTCAAGGCGATCCATAATACGTTCAGCCTTATATTCTTGGAAATAGCCAACAATACTGTTCACAAAAATAATCACGAACATGACTGACCCATCACGGAAATTGCCGATAGCGAGAGAAATTATGCCTGCAACAATAAGGATAATTACCAGGACACCTTTGAATTGACGTAGAAATTGCTTCCACCTCGGTATCTTCACGGAAACGACGAGCTGATTTTTACCGTATTGTTTAAGCCGTTTTTGAGCGTCTTCTTCGGAAAGCCCTTCATCACTTGTATTAAGAGCTTCGAATACTTTTTTAACCGTTTTTGTATAGAAATCGTTGCTTTCTGGCATCACGTTGTTGTCGGTGCCTACACTCTTTTCAGAATGAACTATGTTCTTTCGAATAATTACTTCACAACCAACAGAGAATCTGCCGCTATTACTGAACTAGAAACGGCATAATACGCCTCCTACTAATAAGCCGTAAGACTTTTCTACTTATAGACTAGTAATACACTAGCCCCAAAAGCTGAACATGCTAATCTAAAACAACTTGAGACTTATATATCGGTGCAGTAACCTTCCAACAAGACTTCTTTCTTATGTGTTTACAGAATTTCTTCGTTACTGCGGACTCCCCATGAGTAACAAAGACATGTCTCAGAGGCTTCTCAAATGCAGAGAGCCATTTCATAAGTTCATTTCTGTCAGCATGTGCTGAAAGGCCGTCTAATTGTTCTATCTTGGCTCGTATCCGCCGCGGCTGTCCAAGTATCCTTACCTCTTTGCTGCCTTCGATGATGTGCCGTCCCAGAGTCCCCTCTGCTTGGTACCCAATGAAAAGAATGGTGCTTTCTGGACGGGAAATGTTGTTCACCAGATGATGCTTTATGCGACCGCCGGTACACATTCCGGAGCCGGCGATGATGATTGCCGGGCTGGTAATATCATTTATTGCCTTGGAATCCTCAACACTACTGGTCATCTTGAGGCCGGGAAACCTGAAGGGAGACCGGTTCAAATCCAACAGGCTAGTCATATCCTGGTCGTAGACTTCCGGATAGTCCTTGAATATCTCGGTTATCTTAATTGCCATTGGGCTGTCAAGATATACCGGTAATTGCGGAATACGTTTATTAATCAGTAACTCGTTGAGATAGTATAGAAGCTCCTGAGCACGTTCTAGGGCGAAACTCGGGATGACTAGATGTCCCCCGGCATCATAAGTTGAGTTGATTATCTGTGCTAGATTCTCTGCTATGTCAGATTGCTCACCGTGCAGTCTGTCTCCATAGGTGGATTCGACTACCAAATATTCCGCCTCCTGAAAGGTTGTCGGATCTCGCAGTATCGGAACGTTCCATCTCCCGATGTCTCCAGAGAATATGATAGTTCTTTTTTCAGCGGCTTCGTTTATAGTGAGCTTTATCATAGCTGAACCAAGGACGTGCCCGGCATCATAGAAGCTGGCTTCTAAACCATCACCGATAACGAATTTCTCCTTGTAATTCACTCGACGCGTGAAGGAGGCTAATGAGTCCTCGGCATCCTTAACCGTGTAGAGCGGGATTTCAGGGTAACGACCTCTTCTTCCTTCACGCTGGTGCCTTTTCTTCTTATAGGCTGCGTCCTCTTCCTGAATCTTCGCCGAATCCAGCAGCATTACCTCGGCAATATCGGCGGTAGCGTGAGTGCAGTAAATATCACCACGGAAGCCATACCGGTATATTCTGGGGATAAAACCGCAGTGGTCCAAGTGCGCATGGGTCAATAGTATGGCATTGATACTGCTGGGTGGTATGCTGAAGGGGTCCCAATTCCGATATCTAAACTCTCTTTCCTGAAACAGGCCGCAGTCTATCAAGGTTCTTGTGTTATCAGCTTCCAACAGATATCGGGATCCGGTGACATTGCGGGTTGCACCTAGGAAAGTCAGCCTTATCTTCATTATGCCTAACTCTCTTTTGTAAGTCTTAGATCAATATAGCAAGACGTATGCAATACGAGAAGGCTGTTCTTATTTCAGAAAATGGCGGTTTGAATGTATGTCAGTTTATATTTTTACGATAGATATTGTCAAACGTAGCTGAATTGATGTATTCAGGTGATTGAAGTCACACTACATCGGATTGTTTAATCCCTTCATGACAAGGAAAACTCTGGGAAAGGCTTATGTGCCGACATTCTGCCGACAAACTGTTTGGTACTTGCTGTCACTGAACAATATGTATAGGTACGAAATACTCATAGATGATGAACTAGAGAATACGTAACGTTACTTTTTGGAGTTGGATGGCACACCGTACTTCTTACTTTTAATCAGGGTGTCGCAGGTTCGAGACCTGCACGGCCTACACTCAACCTCATCCCCTTTTGCCGACATTTTCAATTTCCTCTGTCTTAGGAAGTAGTGTGTCAATACGTTCCGCCGCTGCCTTCTGCATACTAGGCACCGTGTGGGAGTAGATATTCAACGTCGTGGCAATGCTGCTATGTCCCAATCGTTCCTGAACTATCCGGGGATGTGTTCCCGTTTTTAATAGCATGGTAGCATGAATGTGGCGCAAATCATGCAGACCAAGGTAAGGCAGTCCAGCTCCCTTGGCTACTTCTTGGTCCACAATACCGATGCTAACCATTTGCTCAATGTTACCTATTTTTTGGAGATAATTCTCAAAACTTCTAGGGATCGTGACTTCACCTTTGAAATCCTTGATTCTATAGATCCTCCCATTCTCAGATGCTGACAGGATTGTAGTGCCAGCAGGCTGTAGCTCGCCGTTCATTAAACCTTTAATAAGAACTAAGGGAATACTCTCCCAAGGCACACAGCCATCAATGTCCTCGGGAGTAAGTACAACGTAATCGCAGCCAAGGAACTCCGGCTCTTGTAGCAGGACAGAGTAACTTTTCTCCTCCCTCCATGGTAGATTAAAAACATAGCCGCCGAAGGTTTTCTGCCCTGGTTTTAGCCAAACTCTGGTCTCCACAACAAAAATAAACATCAAATATGAAATGTCAGATTCAGTAAATCAGGGAACAATATTTGTTATAAAGGAGCTACGGAGTTGCGTCGGAACGGTTAGCTGCGTTAGTAGAAATATGCAGGGTGCTAAATGTAGGAGGACATTTCATCTAATGGGAGCTTGTATATCGCGGCTTATCACTTGGACTAGCAACGTTGTTTCAAAGCAGATATGGTGCTACGACGCTAAGTGAGATAAATGAGCTCCTTAACACGAATGGCCTAGCTATAGTTCATTCATCGCTGAAAAAATCAATCATGTTTGATGAATACGAAGCAGTATACGTTAAACACTGACCAGACATCTAATTGAAAATAACACGTCGCTGGTTCAAATCCAGCCGCTGCCAGTTATTTTGTTAGCAATGTCATTCATTTTTCAATAGCAGTACCGTTTGTCCAAATCGAACTCTTGGTTTTTCAGCCACTTTGAAACCTATAAATTGTGCATCCTGAACTAATTGCCAAAAATCGCTCGATTTTACATGTATCTTCGGTTCCGTAAGGAAGAAGTTCCCACCAGTTTTGAGTAGTTTGAAGATCTCTTCAAGAAGAGCCCAAGCGTCTGGTACCTCATGAACCATAAAAAAGGCTACAGCAAAGTCCAATCTTTCTCGTATCCCGATACAATTGGCTTCGCAGAGATGAATGCGGATACGATTATACAGCCCGGCTTTCATGGCTCTTTCTTCAACGAAACTAAGCATATTCGGCTGTATGTCAGCGGCGATGACCAAGCCTTCCTCACCAACGAGTTTGGCAAGACCCAAGGATGCAAAACCTGCTCCGCAGCCTATATCGAGTACCGTCATCCCCTGAGACACGTAAGGCGCAAACATTTTTCTAGGGTTATGGATAAGCGGTCGTAGGAAGTTGTCAAGTAGGGGTGCGAATTGCCATGGACAAATGAATTTTTTCTCCTGGCTAATTGAATCGCAAGCACGTTCGATATTCATTTTTTACCTCCTTATAGTTTAGATACTAAACAATATAGAATCAAAAAAGAGACTATTCTTTCTTAAGTTTCTCGTATTCATCTAAAATTTTGTTGATATCGTCTGCGGCGAGACTGATTCTTTGAAGTCCGTTTTCTATTTGGTCGCCGAAGTACTCTTCTACAATACGGTAAGTGTCCATATGGAATTTCTCATGGTTACGGAAGCCAATCCAACCCAGGTTAGTAAGCTCTAGAACCACCTCTTTAGCATTACCCGGCGCGTGTTTTCTATGCACTAGACCCTTTCTAACTAGTTTCTTGATTGTCTGCGATACAGCACCCTTGGTGACTCCAGTATATTCCGCAAGTTTGACATTAATTCTCGGATATCGACCAATAGCTTGCACCGTGTGTATTTCCTTTGGATGCATTAATACACCTGTACCAAAACTGAGTGAAGGTGTGTGCATTGACTGCATCCTAATCATCATTCTTTCGATTTTCTGCAGTATTTCTTCATATTGGGCTCTATGGTTCTCCATGATTATATAGATTAGCATCTAAACGATAATTTGTCAATACCTGTAGATCGGAAGCATGATGGCGGAGAGGACTACCATGAGTAATTACTTTGGCCTATTATTCAAGGTGTAAATATGGTAGGCCAAAGGGGCCGAGGCGGGAATTACCGGTACCTGATGAAACTGAGGATTGCACAATCTAAGCTATCGTGTACTATCAATAATATTGATTTAAGAGGTGGTGCGATTATCGAGGGCAAGAACTTTTACTCTCCGACCAGGGATTTTATTGTCTTAATATTAACAGTACTAGAAAACAGGGCAGTTGTGATCTGACAATTCCCCCTTTACTCCCTGCGTTGTCTCTGTACTATCGAAGTCTAGAATTTGCATCCCTAACGGCTTTTAGCCCCTTGGTAACGTCCGCAGCTAAAGCCTACCCCCAGTTCGCACCAGATACATTTTTCAGGGGCAGCTTCCGCTATCATAAGCTGTGAGGCGCATTTGCCACAGAGATATTCTTCTCCGGTTTTCATGGGGCCGTCGCAGGGAGGAATAGTCATAGGGCAAAGCTGGACGCAGACGCCACATTGCTTACAGAAATCCGGGCGGTAGCCGAATACATATTCCACATGACGGTCAATGCCTCGTCCGACAAAACCAATCGCTTTAGCCTGCCACAGCTCATTGCAGGCTCGAACACAGCGCCCACATAAGACACAGTCGTTATTTCTAAAAGGATAGCGTACTTTCTCAACTCCGCAACGGACGGCGATATCCTGGATGGCGCGAGAATTAGGGGCTTCGGCGACAAGTAACTCGGCAATGTTACGACGGAGTCTCCGGATTATCTGCGTGTTGCTCATGATGACCATGCCTTCATACACTTTTAGTGTGCATGAAGTGGTTATTTCTGTTCGGCCATTCACTGTATGCTCAACAATACAAAGCCGGCACCCACCAAAGTCAGACAGACCGGGGACATGGCACAGGTGCGGAATACAAATTCCATATTCGATAGCGGCATCAAGTACGCTTGTTCCCTTGGGAGCCTTAATATCGGCGCCGTCAACATTAATGGTCACATAATGCAACATGTCGCACCTCGTTATTTCGCCTGGATTGCTTCAAATTTACACTCGCTCCGGCAGATCCCACATTTTTGGCACAGTTCGTTATTGATTACATGTACTTCTTTCTTCTGGCCGCTGATGGCGCCGTGTATGCACGCCTTTATACAGACCCCACAGCCGTTACATTTCTCTGGGTCTACGTAGTATTCGATGAGAGCCTGACATACCCCGGCGGGGCATTTCCCTTCACTTATATGTGCTTCGTATTCCTCACGGAAATAACGCAAGGTAGAGAGTACAGGATTCGCTGCCGTCTTACCCAGCCCGCAAAGGGAGGTCTGCGTAACCGTGTCCGCCAACTCTTCCAGGAGGTCAAGCTGTTCCAGAGTTCCACGACCCGCGGTGATGTTGGTGATAATCTCAAGCATGCGGTCTATTCCTAAGCGGCACGGGACACATTTACCACAGGACTCATCCTGCAGGAAAT
>SMTZ1_10013629_pt1 | contig 14171 bp, 8 predicted proteins | sample DeeMarSWOR136_30_FD_25667 | JGI IMG/M metagenome (IMG submission 25667) | reverse complement strand
CGCAGCAAGAAGGGGTATTCAAAGGAAAGGAAGTCTGAAATGGGTTCTGAGATCACGCTCGGCGTTCTCGGCGGCGGTTATTGGGGGAGAAACCTCATCAGGAACTTTTCCTCCTTGGAGGGAGTAAACGTTAAGATCCTTTGCGATCTGAATGAGGAATCTTTATGTGAAGTGAAGACACTCTACCCTTCGTTGGAGACATGTGGTGACCTTGAGAGGGTATTTCAGGACGATGAAGTTGATGGGGTGATCATCGTCACCCCTCCGAGCCTTCACTATCAACCCGCAAAAGAGGCCTTGGCAGCGGGGAAGCATACCTTTGTTGAGAAACCTCTCGCCATGTCGTATCAAGAAGGAAAAGAGCTCGTTGAACTAGCGGACAAGCAAAGGAAGATCCTCTTTGTAGACGAAACATTCCTCTATGATCCTGCCCTAAAAATAGTGAAAGACATGATCGGAGAGGGCGAACTAGGGGAAATCCATCACATTTCTCTTGAGAGGTTGGGTATGGGGAGGATCCGGTGTGAATCTAATGTTTGGTGGAACTCTGCCCCTCATGACCTCTCTATAGTGCGCTACCTCATTGAACAAGAAGTAAATACTGTATCCCTTACCGGGCATGACTATCTCCAAAGGGGGATTGAAGATGTCGCTTTGGCCACGCTGGAGTTAGAAGGGGAGATCTCAGCGTGGATCCACCTCAGTTGGTTTCACCCTCTGAGCACCGCCAGTCTGATACTCGTCGGCAGCAGAGGATCGATATTCTATGAGGGAAGATTCAAGCAGAGGAAGGTTACTCTCTATCGTTATCAGATTGGCAACCCACCTGCCCGGCGGGTACAAGGTATCCCTTCCCCTAATTTTATACCTATTCAATCGTCGGTGGAGAAAGAGGTCGTCGATTTTGGTCCAGTAGAACCCTTATGGGCTTCATGCAATAGCTTTATTACAGCCATCATTGAAGGGGGGGAACCACCTACCAGTGGAAGGAATTCCCTCAAAACGTTAAAGGTATTGGAAGCAGGTGAGATCTCTCTGAGGGCAGGTGGCAGGAAGATATCAGTAAAGGACGTCATTCTATGAATTGGAAAAAGGTCGGGAAACTCCTCTTAAAGATCACCTTCAGCCTCGGGATCTTGGTCTATCTCTTTTCCCAAGTCTCCCTTGTTTCCCTTTGGAAATCCTTTTACGAAGCAGAACGCTCTTACATATTCCTTGCTCTAATACTTTATATAATAGGACAAATGCTCTCAACCTATAAATGGGAGCTCTTGGTTACAATCCTTGGCTTCAAGAGGGCATTTAGAAGACTCCTCGCTTACTATTTCATCGGAATGTTTTTTAATCTCTTTCTGTTGGGAAGCATAGGAGGTGATGTGGGACGGGCCTATCTTCTTGCTGGAAGAAATGAAAGCCGCATGAGGGCGGGTTATTCCATTCTAACGGAGAGATTCACCGGGGGATTAGCCCTGATCACTATCGTAACCATCGCCCTAGTCTGCTTTTTGGGGAAAGAGGTGATTCCTTACTGGTTGAAGCTTGGGTTGATTGGAGGCAGTGCTGCTGTTTGGGCCTTCGTTTTGAACTTTCCCTTGATTATAAAACTTTTTCCTTGGGTGACTCGGTGGGCTCAAAAGATCAATCTGGGGGATTTTACCATTTACTGGTCTCATCCCAAAGAGATGATCCTCGTTATCGTTATCTCTTTTATTTTTCAGGGGCTCAATGTATTAGTGTTTACCCTGATTGGAATGTCTTTGGATTTAGGAATCCCAATAGGATACTATTTTATTGTCATTCCCTTGGTGGATTTGATCAGCATCCTTCCGATAAGTGTGCATGGTATGGGGGTAAGGGAGGGATCTTACGTCTACCTCCTTCACTTAGTTGGTGTGGAAACCTCCAAGGGCCTTGCTTTTGGCCTCCTAGGACTTTTGGTTGTCGTAGCCTCTAGCCTATTGGGCGGGCTGATCTATGTCTTGGGAGACTATCCCATCCATCTACGTCGGCAGAGGTGGAAGCTAACCACAACCACTTGACCTCTTAAATCCTTTGAGCTCATATTTCCGTTTGATGGCAACAAGCTATTGGAGTAAATAGCGCCATCATAGAGAAAAAAGAGCAGAGCATAACCACATTTCGGTCATTGCGATGAGCTTAATCCATCAGAATAAGAGAGGTAGGGTTTGTTCCCTCTGATTCCCTGCCGTTTTAGAGAAGTGTTCAATGAGGTACTTATTTTTTAAGGAGAAGAGAGGGTGTCACTGCTCTATCTTTGATTCTCTCATTTCCTTAAGAAATTATGTATTGAGGAGGAGAGCCTACAATCCTTTTTGATGATTTTCAACTATACCTAATCGGATGAGAACACCTTTTTCCTTGGCAAGCATTTTGGCTGCTTCATCAGGAGCTCCCTCATGATCATAGCCCAGGAGATGGAGAATTCCATGGACGAGCAAAAGGGCCATTTCTTCCTTTAAAGTGATACCTCTGTCTTGAGCCTCGACCTGAGCAGTTTCTGTGGAGATAACCACATCGCCCATTAGATATGGATGCAATTCTCTGCCTTCGCCTTTATCCATAGGGAAGGCGAGTACATTAGTCGGATAATCTCGGGATAGATATTTCCGGTTGAGATCTGTTATGGTATCGTTATCGACCAGAAGGATGCTCAGTTCCTTATCGTGACACTCCAAGTCGCTTAATATTCTTTCGGCCATTTTCCTTACCTCTTCTGGCCTTACCCTTTGCCTCTGTTGCCGGTTTTGAATTAACACCTCCATTGTTTTCTTTCTCCCCTTCAGGCTGTGCCTCTGGATATTCTATACGATGATGGTGGACTGCATTGAGAATGATGTTATAATTTTTAGCAATCTCATGGAGATCCTTCAGGGTTAATTCACACTCGTCCAGTTGACCAGCGATGAAGATGTCATTAATGATTTTCTGGACGAGTCCCTGGATACGTGCTGGAGTCGGGTTTTCCAAAGTACGGGAGGCGGCCTCCACGGAATCGGCTAACATCACCAACCCTGCTTCCTTTGTTTGTGGCTTAGGTCCGAGATACCTAAAGTCTCTTTCACCTACCGCATGTATTCCCGAATTCTCTTGTTCCTTGGCCTTTTGATAAAAATAGTCGATGATTCTGGTGCCATGATGTTGCCCGATGATGTTAATTATTTTGCTTCCTAATTTATGTCTTTTCGCAAGCTCCACCCCATCCTTCACATGAGAGACAAGGATTAAACTGCTCATGCTCGGGGTGAGTTTATCGTGAGGGTTATTCCCTGTTCGTTGGTTTTCAATAAAGTACTGGGGCTTTTTTATTTTCCCTATGTCATGATAGTAAGCACTTACCCTAGATAGGAGAGGATTTACATTGATGGCCTTGGCACCTGCCTCCACCAAGCTCCCAACAATCATACTATGATGGTAGGTTCCTGGAGCCTTCATAAGCATTTCTTTTAAAATCTGTTGGTCCAAATTGGCGAGCTCTAATAGTTTAATATCAGTCGTATACCCAAATATTGACTCGACTACTGGGGCCAATCCTACCACGATCACTCCAGCAACTGCTCCCCCTATCAGTCCCATAAAGAGGTCATAAAGGATCTCAAATTCAAAGATTTTCGCGCTTATCATTCCCTGAAAAGAGATCAGCAGGATGTTCGTTACCCCTACCACTATACCGCCCTTTATCAGCTTAAACCTTTGATTACACCTGGCTACACTGTGGGCCCCCACTATACTTCCGATGAGATAGTAAATGGGGAAAAAGATGCTTTCCCTCAAGAGGAGGCCTGTGACGAGGCTGAAGAACATGGAGTAGATCAAGGCTATTTCAGAATTGAGAACTATTCTGACCAACATGGCTCCAGCAGCCACAGGGAGGAAGTAGAAATAAGAGGTGAGGGGAAAATAAGGGAAGGCATCGGTAATGGCCTCTGCGACAAAAACAAAAATCCTTGCCATCCCTAACGTTGAAATTAATACGAGGACCAGAAAGAGGATGTCCTTATTGGATAGTATTACCTTTCTAATGTTCTTTGTCGAAAATAGATAAGAGGCCGCAATGAAAAAGGACGTTAAAAAGATAAGACCAAAAATCATTACTGCTGTATTGCTCTTTGGCCACCCTTCACGGAGAGTCTCCAACTTGAGAAGATCCTCCTCTGCCACCCTTTCCCCCTTGGACAACAGGATCTCACCCCTCTTGACCTGGAAAAGAACAGGTTTTACACGATTGCGTGCCTCTTCTCTTCTTCTGTTCGTCTCCTGCCTATTGAAGGTGAGATTTGGAAAAATGAGATTATGGGAGATCGTTAGAATTACCCCTCTGAGTTCTGCAGGAATGTTCTCTCTCTGAGCCACTGTAAGGTTCTTTTTAATCACCTCTTTAGCCTCTTGATAATCCAGGAGAGAACGTAAATCCTTCCTAATTTCCTCCTCCCCTGTTTGTATGTTTCTCACCACAATTCCTTCCTCTTGGAGGAGTAGTTCTTTATTGCTCACCACACCCTTCTTCAGCAGGGGAGCGATAAGATCAACCGTGCTTTCCAAAACCCTTACATTTAAACGATGACCTTTAAGAAGCTGATATTCTTGAGAGGAGAGAGAAAACCCTAGAAGTTTCTCCACTTCTCCCTTAAGATCTCTTTCTCCCTTTTTCAGTTCCCCAGCCCTATATCTCCATAGTAAGGAGAAGGCAGCATGGACAACCCCTTCAATCTCTGGAATCACCGAGGGGTCATAATCATAGACTGGAGAGACCTTTCGTGTTGCTTCATCTCTCTTTCTCTCGGTAGCCTTTTTGTCCATAACCAAAAGGTCACGGTCTGCCCTGACCGTCTTTATAGCCACATCTCCAACATTATAAGTGGGAGGGGCTACCTCTAAAGTGGGGGAGAGAAAGACAGCGATAGACAAGGAGGCAAAGCCTAATAAACACCATCTCTGCGTCTGGGAGCGCTTCAATATATGGAGAAGATAGTGCTTTTTTATTTTTCTCCATAATAGCAAAAGGGGGAAAATCCCCCTTTCTCTTTTCGCACGATTCTTTGTTTTCATACCTTTAATTCTGCATGGATCTTTCTTGTCTATCGGCCTTCTCATAGGCCCTGATAATATCTTGTACCAAGGGATGTCTGATGACATCTTTCTCGCTGAAATATATAAATTTTATTCCCTTAATTCCCTTTAATACATGTTGAATCTGGATTAGTCCTGAAGTCTTTCCATCGGGCAAATCTATTTGTGTGATATCACCCGTTATCACCACCTTGGAGCCAAAACCCATCCTGGTGAGAAACATCTTCATCTGTTCCGGCTTTGTATTTTGAGCCTCATCGAGGATCACAAAGGAATCGTTCAATGTCCTGCCTCGCATAAATGCTAAAGGGGCAACTTCGATAATTCCCTTTTCCATAAATTTTGAAGCTTGATCAAAGTCTAACATGTCATGAAGGGCATCATAGAGAGGTCTTAAATAGGGATTAACTTTTTCATAGAGATCCCCTGGCAGAAAACCGAGTTTTTCGCCAGCCTCCACAGCAGGACGGGTCAAAATGATGCGCTTAACCTCACTCTTCATCAAAAAGGCCAGGGCAAGAGCCATAGCAAGGTAGGTCTTGCCGGTGCCCGCAGGACCGATTCCTATCACCATATCATATCTTCTGATAGCATCGATATATTCTTTTTGTACAACACTCTTAGGAGTAATGACCTTTTTTTGTGAGGAGATGTATACGGTATCCAAAAAAATATCTTCCAAATTGACCGAGCTATCTCCTGAAAGAATCCGAAGGGCAAGGTCGATATCTTGAACATAAATCGGATACCCCTTTTTCGAGAGTTTCTGGATGGCCTCTAGTAGCTTACTGGCCAGCTCAACGTCTACTTCATCCCCTTCAATGATGACCTTTCCGCCTTTGGTGTGAATCTTTATCTCCAGGGTTTTCTCTATTGCCTTTAGATGGTCATTATGGGGACCAAAGAGGGCTTTCGCCTCTTCTATATCGTCAAAATCCAAATTTTTCTGCAATAATTCCTCTCTTGTTTCTTCCTATGGTTTTCTCACGCCCCTTTGCCTCGTGATTTTTGGGCTCTCTTTTCTTATATCATCTTATGGCACTCCTTGCAACATCAAAGATGATGATCTGCGGCGTTGCGCTTTACCTTCGTCGTTGCGGCGTACCTGTAAGTACGCCTCACTCCTCAGGTTTTGCGCGCCTTGCATCTGGAGCTTTTTCCTTTACCATCCATTTGATGACTTTTTACAGATCATCAAAGATGGACTCGAAAAAAAGATACCCAATATGAGAGGATTTTACTATCTTCAAGATTTTTTTCTTCTTATCTCTTCCACAATCTGGGGTAGTATCGTGCCGGCAGGTCCTTGCAGGAGATAATCTGATACGGAGCCAGTTAAGGCAGAAGGGTCCATATTAATCTCTATCACTTTGGCTCCATTTCTTTTCGCCACACTGGGTATCCCAGCAGCTGGATAGACAACTGCTGAGGTCCCTATGACTAAAAGCAAATCGCACGTCGTCGCCTCCTCAAAAGCTCTTGTTTGTGCCTCCCATGGGATAGGTTCTCCAAAAAAGACAACGTCTGGCTTAAGGATTGAACCACACTTAGGACATTTGAGAGGGGTGTTGTCCAAGGAGAAGGAAGCTGCTTCACAACGGTTCCCACATTCCAGGCACACCAACCGTTGGTTGGAACCATGAAATTCGATGACATCTTTGCTCCCCGCCCTTTGGTGAAGACCATCAACATTTTGGGTGATTATGGACTTTAAACAACCCATATGCTCTAATTCCGCCAAGGCAATATGGGCGGGATTGGGGTGGGCACCGAGGATTAATTCCATCATCTCCCTTAGCATCAACCAGACCTTTTCCGGATTTTCCCGAAAGGCATTAATATGAGCGTACTCTTCAGGATCATATTTGCTCCACAACCCCCCTTGACTGCGAAAGTCAGGGATGCCACTTTCAACAGAAATCCCTGCACCGGTCAATGAGATGGTTTTTTGAGAATTTAAAATATCAACAGCAGCCTTTTTTATCTGGGTCTCTATTGTATCCAAACGAGTATTCACTTTTGCACTCCTAGAAGTTCTTGATAGTCTCTACACTTTTTATCACTACACCTTTTTCTCTCCACCGTTGCATCCTCTCTATTTAACGGAGTGTGATAGCGTGTATTGTAATGCCACTTACCAGGGGAGGAGGACCCTTTATCCCCTCGCTTCAGAGCTTTCGCGGTGACCCTTTAGAGGTTCACAGGCTTCGGCCGTGAGCTCAGCCAAACGGTGGGGATTACCTGCCCTTCCTTAGATTGTAATTCTGAATCAAATAATAAACCTATAAAGAAGGAAAGTCAATAATGGGTGTACAATAACTCCCTGTTGAAGTGAGAAATGATATGTGGCACTTTGTTGAATCCTTGAAAAATGTTGTAATTCAGAAATTTTTCATATCCTTACACCTGATGTACAGATTATTCTTTACCTTGTAATTTTCTCATTGCTCCTTCAATCAAATCTTTTTCCTCTTTTGTTTGTGCTGGGAGAGTTATCAATGTTTTAAATATTGTCGAAGCCTTTTCCCTTTCTTTAAGCCTTTCGTAACAGATACCAAGATCATACAGTAATTTAATATCATTTGGTTTTAACGTTAAAGCCTCTTGAAAATATTTACAAGCCTTCTCATATTCCCGCAAGCCGCAAAATGTAATGCCCAGATTTTGGTAGAGCTGAAAGGCAGGCTCTGATAGGTACGTTTCACGAAGAAAGCAGCTCGCCGCCTTTTGAAGCTGAAAGGTTTTCAAATAGGATAAACCAAGGTATTCATATGCATCTGCTCCCACCTCTTCACCTTTTAACTCTTTATACTTCTCTAAATAGTTGATGGCACAATCGTAATTTTCCTTTTTGTAGTGAGCAAATCCTAATTGATAATAGCTCTCAGGAAAAGAAGGATTAATTTTTACTACCTTCTTAAGTTCTTTAATGCCCTCATCATATTGTTTCATCTTTAATAGGGTTATGGCTACATTATACAGCACTAGAGGAGAATTCGGTTCTATCTTTAGGGCCTCACGGGATGAATCCAACGCCTTCTCTAAATGTTTTTGATCATCCCAGAGAAGATAGACCGAACCCAAGGCATAATTTATATAAAATGGAGAACCATTATCCTTATTTTTTGCTTCCTTGAGCTCTTCGACAAGCTTTGAAAAGAGCTGCTTATCACCTTGTTGCTGCTTCACATAATCCATGTTTAGATCACTAGGGCGAAAATAGTGATATCCATATTTTTTTATGATATCATTAAATTTAGGTACATTTTTTAAATATAATGTAGACACTTCGTCAAAAGCAACGAGTATCCAATCTTGATCATCATCAAGATGTTTACTAAACATCATATATCCATTCATTCTATTGTCCTTTAGATGTACCATATCGATATGGTACTCTTCCACAAGTCTCTTCCATATCTTCTCATTATTTAATGCTTGTCGGTATGACCAGAAAAAATCTTGATCGTACACTGTTGGTGTCCTACCATCTACGAATACTCTCAACTGTGGGTAAAGATGCCAGATGAGAAATCCTCCATAACCATATTGATTAAAGATGTTTCCTCTCAATTCATGGTCTTTGATGAACTTAACGGTGCCGCTGGGATAATTTCCCTCTGTTAATCCAAGCCCAATACGTCTATACTCTCCTGTAAATAAAATGATATAGAAAGATAAGCAGGCAACAATAAAAGCAGGTCCCCATTTCATATAGTGAACGATCCTTTTTCTATAATCAGATAGGGGAAGAATCTGTGAGAGATTGAAGGCTATAATAGGACCAATTACTATTCCCCATGCCGCAATAAAACGGTGGTGACTGAAAGCCATATAGGAAAAAAGAGCAAAAATGAGGAAGTGTTCTACCTTTTTCAGGTTTTCCTTCCGCAGGAAAAAGGAAAAGATACCTACAATAAAAAGTCCTTTAAACCAGATCGTGAAGTCTGGCAGAAAGATCAAGAGGGATCTGGGAGATAGTGATATCCACTCGGCGATATATTTCTTGGCCTCCTGCTCCATTGCAGTAGCAAAGGGTACAGTAAAAGTTTTATATCCATAAGGGCTGACAAAAGAAGCGAGCAGTAATAGTAGTGTACTGATGGCCAAAATCCTCAGAGTCCGATCCTTAAACACCGGTTTCATATCGTTACGATGGCTCCAGGACAATGAAGCAAAATGAGATGAGGTATAAATGAGCATTAATCCGATACCGAGGAGGAAACTTCCATGGATATTCACCCACAAGATGTGAAGTATGGGAAGGACATAGAGATAATTTTTACCTTTTATGAAGTATAAATTAAGAATATAAGAGTAGAGACATAGAAATAAAAGAAACACGATTTGGGGACGGACCATAAATCTCGGTTTGATCACATTCAGGCATACAATGACAATGAACGCAGCAATCCACCCTTTTCTTCCACTTAAAAGATTAGTGTGCTTAAATAAGAAAAAGATCAAGACTGCGATAATGCAAGTCTTAAATACGATAAGTCCCGGCAAACCGGCGATATGGTAAATGGGGTAGATTATAATTTGGAAGAGCCATTCGAAGTCTATCCAGTCGCGTCCAGCAAAGGTATAGGAAAAAAAGTCCTTATAAGGAATGGTATAATTTTTAAAAATCCATTCTCCAGTCTTTAAGTGCCACCAAATGTCAAAACAGATGATTTTTTGAACACCATAAAGGATAACCAGGATGCATGTGATCACCCACAACAGAGAGGTTATTCTAGTATCCGCATCATTGCCCAAAATGCCCTTCATATCTTATACCTTTGCGTCAAAGGTTCACTCCGTAATTGTCCCACCACAATTGCAGTATAAGAAGATTCCAAAGCTTTTTTCTATTATCCACACGTTTTGAAAAGTGCTCTTCTAGTAATTTCTGGATAACTGCCGCATCAAAGATTCCCTGTTTCTTGAGCCGCTCTTCTGAAAAGACATCCAAGAATAACCCCTTTAGGTCTCCAGCAATCCATTTAGCAGCCGGTATGCCAAAGCCCTTTTTTTTCCGGAAGACTACCTCCCGAGGAATCTTGTCTTTCACGGTTTTTTTTAAGATATATTTAGTGGTTAGCCCCTTCAGTTTTAAACGCTCTGGCAGTCCGGTGACAAAATCGACAAACTGATGATCCAGAAAGGGAACTCTTACCTCCAAGGAGTTAGCCATACTTGCCCGATCCACCTTAACCAAGACACCTTCCTGGAGATAGAGCTTCATATCCAAAAACAATAATTCCCCTAAAAGAGAATCAAACTCCTTGCCACATAGGAAATTATTTAAAATGCTAAACTCATCTAATCCCCTTAATTCATCCATGACCTCGGTAGTTAGGATCCCCTCTGTTTCTTGTGGGGTGAAGGTTCCCAGCCAGACGTAATTCCTGATGATGGGCGGATAGGGGACTCCCTTGATGAACTTCTTCAGCCTAAAATCGAGGCTCATGTTATCAAAAGAGACGGGTAGTTTCATAGCCCATCGTTCTACCAGGTTTCTCCTCAACCAAGAGGGGACTTTGGCGTACATTTGTGCTAGACGAAATGCCTGGTAGGTAGGGTAGCCGGCAAAAAGTTCGTCCCCTCCATCACCCCCTAAGGCCACCTTAACGCTTCTTCTCGTGAATTGGCTCAGTAAAAAGGTTGGAATAATGGATGCATCTGCCAAAGGTTCGTCCAAAAGGGAAGTGATGGGCGGCAAGATATCCTTTAATTTTTGCGGGTCAAGAATCTCTTCATAATGTTCGGTACCAAAAAAGGTAGCAGCGCGGCGAGCGAAGGTCGATTCGTCAAAGGACGGATCTTCAAAACCGATGGAAAAAGTCTTGATATTATCGATCCCCTCTTCTCTCAAAGCAGCGATAACAGATGTAGAATCAATGCCGCCACTCAAAAGGACCCCCAGGGGGACGTCACTGATCAATCGCATTCTCACCGCTTCTCTGAACCGTGACCAGATCTCTTGGCATATATCATCCTCTGATGAATTTTTTTCCCCCTTATCCCTGAGGTCAAGATCCCAATAGACCCCTTCCCGCAGTTGGCCTTCTCGATAGATGAGGTAATGACCTGGAAGGAGCTTCCGTATACCTCTCATTATGGAATAGGGAGAAGGGATGAAGTCATAGGTGAGATAGAGGCGCAAGGACTCCAAATCCAGCCTGCGATCTATAAAAGGGGCCTTAAGCAGGGATTTTAACTCTGAGGCAAAAGAGAGAGTGGAACCGTTGAAGGCATAATAGAGAGGTTTGATCCCTATCCTATCCCGGGCTAAAAAGAGTTTGTGTTTTCTTCCGTCCCAGATTGCGAATGCGAACATCCCTCTGATCTTCTCTAAGCATTTTTCTTCCATATCTTCATAGAGATGGACGAGAACTTCTGTATCCGTTTTGGTATAAAACGTATGTCCCCTCTCCTCCAACTCTTTTTTCAGTTCGGGGAAGTTATATATCTCTCCATTAAATACGATGTATATGGTCTTATCTTCGTTGTGGATGGGCTGTTTTCCTGTATCGAGGTCGATAATGCTCAATCTTCTGTGGCCCAAGGCGATACCTGCTGTGACATAGTACCCTTCTTCATCCGGCCCTCTATGTGCTATAGCCGAAGCCATCTCTACCAGAACCTTGGGATTCACCCTCTTATCGTCAGGAAGACAAAAACCGCAAATGCCACACATGGTAATGTAAATGTCTGAATAGTGTTGAAATTTTATTAATAGTTAGATTTGTCGAACACAAAGAGCTCATAGATCAATAGATTTGGTAACAAGCTCTATTCTTTTGTTTTTGTCACAATCCATACTTCGCTCACTTTGTTGAAGTGTGTGTCTTTAATCTAATCTGTTTTATCAATCGACTTTTGCCGATACACTCAATCAAAGTTTATCGTTGTTTTTATCACATATATAGGTTTCCCCTGGGACTCGTGGTAGGTACGGATAGTGGTCTCCGCAATAAGGCCCATCAGGATAAACATGACACCCATGATAATGAAAAGAAAAGAACCTAGAATCATAGGACTCATCCAGACACCCCCCAAGAAGATCTTCCTGAAGATAACGAACATTCCCGTTAGGGCACCCAAACCCAATAAGATCATCCCTGCGCCTCCAAAGAGACGAATGGGTTTAGTGGAGTAACGTTTCAGGAACACGATGGTTATGAGATCCAGGATAATGCTGATCGTTCGGGAAAGCCCATATTTGGACCTTCCGTATCTACGTAAATGATGAGTTACTTCCAATTCAACAATCCTTGCCCCAACCCAAGAGGCGCAGGCAGGAATGAAGCGGTGCATTTCTCCGTAAAGTCGTACATCTTGAAGGATATCCCTTCGGTAAGCTTTGAGGGTACATCCATAGTCGTGTAACTTTACTCCGGTCAGCCAGGAAATCAATCGATTAGCCAAGATAGAGGGGAGTCTCCGTTTGAAGAAAGATTCTTCCCTCTTTTTCCTCCAACCGCTGACTACGTCATAGCCTTTGTCCAATAGTTCCAAAAGACGTGGGATGTCTCGGGGGTCATTTTGTCTGTCTCCATCCAGGGTAACGATTACATCTCCCTGTGCATGTTCTACCCCCGCGGCAATGGCCGCGGTCTGCCCAAAATTTTTGCGAAACTGAATGACCTTGACGCTCTTGTCGCCCTCGGCTATTCTTTGCAAGATCTCTTGGCTCTTATCATAGCTGCCGTCATCTATGAAGATGATCTCATATGATGCTTCTATCCCTTCAAGAACAGTCTGTAATTCGTTATAAAGGGGGGTGATATTCTCGTCTTCATTAAATATGGGGATTACTGCAGATACTGTTTTCAATCCACTCTCCCCTGTTCTTTTATTGTATCAGTTTGTTTTTCACTCTGGGATACTCCGTTGCCATCTCCCGGTTGGAAATAGGTGGTCTCCAGGATTCGATGATACTCCTCACGGAGAGGATAGAGCTGTGAGGCTCTTTTGATCGCAGCGATTCCCTTGCTATGCCGGCCTGATATCAAATACATCATTCCTAGATCGAAGTAGTAGTAATGGCGCCAAGGACTTAATCGGATTGCCTCCTGCACCTCGGAAATCCCTGCCTCATGGCGGGAAAACCCTTCAAATAGCACTACCCCATACCGATGATGGTATTGACTGTTTTTAGGATCGAGACGTATAGCCTTTTTTAGTGCCAGTGCTGCCTCATTCACGAAAACCTTTGTATTGAGATGATATCCTCCTCGCTGGTAGTACATTTGTCCATATAATTGAAGGAGGAGAATGATCGAAATCACCACGGTCCCCGTATAGCAAAGAAAGGTTATGAGCGATTTTCTCTTTCCTTCTAACTTTATTCGATACACTCTAGTATCAGTTCTTGCCCCTGCAGCTAAAGCGAGGACTGCAAACCCTGGTATGGTAACACTAGGCAGGTAAAATTCAAAATCGAAGGCGTGATGAAGAAAAAAGCTCAGGCCTGCTACCATGAGTGAACTCCCCCATACCATTAATTCTCTATGGTTCGTCCCCTTAAGTATCCTCAAAGTGCGCCGAAACCACCAAAAGGCAAACCACAAAAGGATGAACGTACCGACTATCCCCATTTCTACCCCTAACTGGAGATACGTGTTGTGAGAATGATGTATTATATTTGCCCCTGGCTTTTGGTATGAGGGATAGATGAGACCGAAGGTGTTTAACCCTTTACCTATCAAGGGATCATCCCTAATCATATCTATGGTCGTTTCCCAATTCAATGCCCTGAGCACGAGGGGATTGTTTTTGATAGGTGCAAAGGGATTATCAGGTCTTTTTAGGCTCAAATCGATAAAGATCAGGAATAACAGTAATACAAGGCCTCCAAAAGCATAGAATAGGTATTTTTTCCTCACCCTCTTTATATAACCTAAATATACACAGGCGAAACATCCACAGGTGAGAATAAGGGAACCCCACCCGCTGAAGGACTTAGTTAAATAAAGAGCAAAGATCTGTATTCCCAGAGCTAGTCCGAAGAGGTATTGTATCCATCCTTTTCGGATAAGGATAATAAAGGCGAGGTTCAGTGGAATACTCATGCCCAAGAAGGCAGCGAAATG
>SMTZ1_10016471_pt1 | contig 14172 bp, 12 predicted proteins | sample DeeMarSWOR136_30_FD_25667 | JGI IMG/M metagenome (IMG submission 25667) | reverse complement strand
ATTTGCGTCCTTTGCACATACGAGGTGGAGGAAAAGATTTTTATGAAAATCATCCTGAAATACCATCGCGCCTTCCTCATTGTTTTGACATTGTGCCTTCCTTTCATGATTGTCCCCCCTTCTCCTTACTTTTCGGCTGCAGAACCTGTCAAAAATATGCCCCTTTTGGACGAGGCTTTGGAAGTCATCGCAATGAATCGAGGAAACCTCTCCGTTAGACCAGATCTCTACGAAGCCCCCCTTGTCTTCCGTCGCTTCTCGAGATGGATGCAAAAACCCTTAGAGGCACCAAAGGAAGCCCAGCAGAGGGCTAAACATCTCTTAGAGGTGGCTGATGATCCGGTTTCATGGCTCAAGGCGTTGTCCCGACTCGGTGATATAACGCTATCTGTCAGATCCTTGACGCTGTGTATACCGCTGAGATGATACTTGATGGCGTCAAAGATGAGCTCTCTCCCAAACAGCTAAAGGACTTTGAAAAGTACCTTTATCCCGAATTCCTCTCAGAAAAGGACTCTGAAAAGAACGCTGTCGAAAGGATCAAATTCAAGGATTTGAGAAGAACCATAAATGTTGCTGGAAATGTGAACACGCGAGAGATACTCAAGGCCGGGATTATTCTCTTGACCTCGCTAGGCAGAGCCAGAGAGCTCTTGACTTCAACGGAGGATTGGAAAGAGGGGGTAGAGTCCGTCTCCTTTACCACAAATGTTGGAAGGGTAATTATTGGGGGAGTTGAAGCAGATATACACCAACACGAGGCAAGTCTGGTCATCGATCTCGGCGGCAATGATCTTTACAGGGGAAAGATTGCATCTGGGAGGCATGGGAAGTGTTCCATTGTTCTCGATCTCGATGGGGACGATCATTACATAGGAGAGGACCAAACACAAGGGGTGGGGTTCTGGGGGATAGGAATTTTATTTGACCTGCAAGGAAACGATTTCTACAAGGCGGAGGACTTCTCTCAGGGAGCGAGTCTCTTTGGAATCGGTCTACTCATGGATGGCGGAGGCACGGATAGATACCTTGGAAATAAATTCGTACAGGCTGCATCCTGGTTCGGCTGGGCAGGCATTGTGGATCTGGCGGGGGAAGACGCTTACCAGTGCCAGCATTCCGGCCAGGCCCATTCTGGAGTGCAGGGCATCTCATGTCTTGCCGACATCAAGGGAAACGACAAATACTTCTCTGGTACGAGAGCCCCCGATCCAAGGGAACCGGGTATGAACCAAAGCTTATCTCAGGGCTTTGCTTGGGGAATACGAAACCTCTCTGGTGGAGGATTGGCACTGCTTGCAGATAGAGCGGGTAACGACTTGTATCAATGCCAGTATTTTGGCCAGGGGTCTTCCTACTGGATGGGCATAGGCATTCTTTATGATCAGGACGGTAAGGATACCTATATCGCCCGTCGCTACTCCCAGGGTGCAGGGATCCATTTCTCTTTGGGTCTCTTCATGGACGTCCGCGGTAACGACCATACCTTTTCCTGGGGTGTATCACAGGGCTGCGGTCATGATTACGGTGTGGGCATTTTGCTCAATGAGGCCGGGAACGACACCTATGTCTCCAACTGGCTTTCCATGGGTGCTTCGGAAGCCAATGGTGTGGGCATCTTTGTGGATAACTCTGGACATGATGGCTATGATACAAACACCGGCATGGCCGTGGGAAGCCTTACGATGGGTAGGAGAGCTGGTGGAGTTGGCCTTTTTATGGATGGTGCCGGCAAAGACAGGTACTCCAAAAACGGGGCGGATAATTCCGTCTGGAGTGATTCTCGATGGGCCGTGGGCATTGATGAGAACAATGGACGTACCAGCGGCTTGAATATCCTCCTTCCAACCGCGCCCCCCCCTGTTAACGAGGTGGCCGAAGAGATGAGGGCCAAAGAAGAAAGACGTCTCACAAACATAATATCCAAGTCTGAAACGATGCCCTATCCTGAAAACATCGAGATGATGCTCTCTGTGGCTTCCCACTGGGGCCTGGAGAGGAAGATCCCTATGGAGGCCCGAGACAAACTCCTTGAACTGGAAGGATCTAAGTCGGTGCCTGTCATGATTGAACGGCTTGACACCCCAGACGTGCTGGGTCTCGGCTTGATGAACGAACTCTTTGCAGTGCATGCCTACGAGGCTGTCCCAGCCTTGATCGAGGGCATAAGCGCTTCAGACCCTCTCGTCACATCCAGGGCGCTTTACTTCTTGGGACGACTCAAGGATTCAAAGGCTTTAGAGCGCTGCATGGAAGCCTTAGAGGACTCCTCCTGGAGGGTGAAATCTGCAGCGATAAGGGCCATTGGAGAGATTTTGGATAAAAGGCGCCTTCAGGTCTTGCAGCCCATGAAGCAGGCTGTTGCGGAGACCTTAGAAAAGAATGACCCAAGTCTTATCAGTCGCTATATGTCAAATGGCGAAAATGCCCTCCGGGTTTTGTCTGTCTTATCCCATGCCGTCCCCATGGATTACAAGACCCACAATAAATATAAGCGGATGAGCTTGCAGAATGAAAAAGGAGACGCTTTAGAGGACTATGTCCATTTCGTCCTTGATCATCTGGAGGAACTACGGCTCATCCTTGAGAGATGGACCGGGGATTTCCGTCAATCACCATCTGTCGCCAAGAGACTCATCCCCTATCTCAGCGATCCCGAACCCGCCTTGAGAAAAACTGCCGCCTATTCTCTGGGGCAGATGAATGAAAAGTCTGCCCTTCCCAAATTGATTTCCCTCCTCAATGATCCCCATCTTGAGGTCAGAGATGCTTGCGTGCTTTCCCTCGCTTATTTTCAAGATGAGGCCATCGATCCGGTCCGTCTGGCCATGAAAGAGGAGAGCCCGTCATTTAAGATATTAGCCCTAGATGTGCTTTCAAAGACGAAGAGCGACCGCGCCAAGGCGCTGCTAGAGGAATATCTTGACGACCCGAATCCGAACGTCAAGCGCATGGCAAAGCAGGCCTTGGGCAAGTAACTTAGTTCGCTTCGCTCACAATTGGAATCGTGGAATACTGGAATAATGGAGCAATGGGTCCTTCCCTCCGGCTTGCACAGCCTACGGCTCGGAGAGGGAAATAGGCCACTGTGGCGGGTTAAGATCAACATTCCAATATTCTTCGCGCTCGTTTCACTCCACTCAGTCCCCGCAAGCGGGTCCCCAGTTTCCATCATTCCATCATTCCCTGTCCGCTTTGCAAGGCCCGCGCTGCCGGGCGGGGCTTGCAAGGCGGGCAGTTCACTTTAGGCACTTAATTTGAAATACCTCTTTACATTTCCCATGGAAATCCACTCCCTGCGGCCCAGCAGTGTGGATCTTACCTTCATAATCCTCTCATATGAGGCATTTAGTCTCTGGAAGGGCACCTCGCCTCGGAGCAATCTGCCTCGAATCAGTTCCAGGCTTTCCGAGACATATTTCTGATCTTTGCAGATAAGCAGTATGTCTGCCCCGGCTTCAAACGCGGCCGCTGCCCCTTCAGGCACACCCCAATGTTCGGCTATAGCCCCCATTTCCAGATCATCTGTGATGATCAATCCTTCAAAGCACATCTTCTCCCTCAAGAGCTGATTCAATACGAGGGGCGATAGCGTGGCAGGCCGCTCCGTATCCAGTGCGGTATAGATGGCATGGGAAGTCATGATACTTGAAACGCCTTCGTTTATGGCTGCCTGGAACGGAGGAAGATTCACCTCTTCCATCTCTTTCATATCCAACTCTATACGGGGCAGATGAACATGGGGATCGAGACGAGTACGGCCCAAGCCCGGGAAATGTTTGGCCACAGCCATGACCCCATTTTCCTGCAGAGACCTCACCACGGTCCTGCCGAGCAAGGCCACCATGGCAGGATCCTCTCCAAAGGTCCGCCCTGCAAGATGCTTCTCTGGCTCCCCTCTTTGCACATCCACCACTGGGGCAAGATTCATATTGAGCCCTACCATTTGCATTTCCCTTGCCGTGACACGGCCAAACTCCTCCGCTTTCTTTTCGGGTTCTGCATCCTGCCCAATGGCCGTATTCCCGGCGAACTGGGTAAAGGGCTCCCTCAACCGGGCAACTCTGCCCCCTTCCTGGTCAACGGCCAGGATAAGGGGAAGGCCGTGGCGCTCCATTGCCGCATCTTGAAGGTCCAGACAAAGCCTGGTCAGCTGGAGCGGGTCCTCAATGTTTCGCGAAAAGAGGATGACCCCACCCAGATTGTAATCCCGAATCAAGGCCTCTGTGCCCTCGTCCAGTTGAGGGCCGGGTAATCCTATCATGAAAAGTTGACCGATTTTCGCGTCAACTTCGGAAAGATCAAGCGTTGTACTCAAAGATGCTGTCTCCCCTTTCTTTTTCATTTTGTCAAAGAGAAGTTAGCTCCGCACCACTCGGCAATGCTATTGAAAGTCATTTAATTCCAAATAAGAGTTGTACAATTTCCGAAACGTTAAATTGTATTCTGTTTGCAAAGTGCAATTCAATTTACTAAAAATTAATTTTTTTGAGTTAATATAAGATAAATTTGCTATTGTGTCAAATAGACAAGGTCCCGTATTTTATGGAATTTTGCTTCTATCGCACAGAAAAATGTGCACATATGCACACTTTTCTGTACTCCATTACTCAAATCCGACTAAAGCCTATTCCCTGGGGATCCTTTACCCCGGCCTAACACATCCATTCAACACAGAACTATTTATTGAAAACTCAATAGGATAGCGATTTTCAAGACGCACTTTGCCCTAGCCGTTGCTCTTTTTCTGAAGGCCAAGTGGGGGGGAATCAAATTCTGGCACGTAAATTGATTATCTTCAATTTGGTTCACTCCAAAATCGCCCCCTCATCCATCAAACTGTGGCCATTGTGACCTCAATTCCACGTCTTATGGATGGTTAGGATCACGGCGGAGGCGCTTTTTCGGCCCTCGCTTGGTGGTTATCTCATGAAAAAGAGAAAAAACATGGGCAGTAAAGAAAAGAGAGGGTTTAAGAAAGCAAAAGTGGAGGTCTCACCTTTCTTTCTGAGCGACCGGGGAGGCAGAAGGTTAGGGATTGACCGGAGAAGATTTTCCTATACCCTCCACATCCCTGAGAGACGAAGTGGTAGAGAAAGAAGGATTATAAAAGACCGTAGAGGTGAATTAGACCACAGCATGATTTTCAAACGGAGAAAAGAGGAAGAGCGAAGGGCGGCCTTTCTGCGGTTACGTGATCATATGGAGTCAGGCGACTTGGAAATGATCTTCACGGAGGTCGAAGACCCTGAAAACCATAATAGACTGAGCCATTCTAGTGAACGTGAAGAAAGTTAAATGAAAAACCGCGACTAAGGGATCACCCCCCATTAGGTTACGATCTAGATTCTAAAAACGAATTACGAGGGGAGGACTTCACCCTTGAAAAAAATCCAAAATCTTGGTCTAATTTTAGGGATGAGAAATTATCGGGGTGTCTCTCAGGCCTATTATAGGTGGGTGGATAGGGGTGTATTCTGGCCTATGGCATGGCTGGGCAGAGCTTTAAATTCTTAAGAATGAGGAGCAGGATCAATGGCAACATTTTCATATAAAAGGGATGGATTACCTCTTAGCCTGATAAGGCTTCATGATACTATCCTCAAAGGCCTTGTAGATTATTTTGAAAAGTCAAAGGAAGTGCGTAAAGGTATTAAACAGTCTCGTAAGGCCGTCAAACAGGCCCTAAAATTTGCCAAGAAAAAGAACGTCAATCCTGGCATAAAGATAGGGATGGCGCGCGAGGCGCTTGAAGGGATTCGTGAGGAGCTTACCTACACACGCAAGTCTATTGCAAAGACATACTCCAACTTGGATGAGGCCCTTGACCGCATTCAAAACGAAAGGTTAATGCAACCCCTCTTTTTGATCGAGAAGGCGCATGAGCTCTTTCGCGAAAAGCAGGTTGAGAAGGGGATGGAGATGCTGAAGAAATCGCTTGATGAACTGGACAAAAAGGTGCTTGTAAAGACACGAACCGCCCTATTTGCTGGCACATCGAATCAGGTCACAGCGCTAAAGGATGAAATTGAGGAATACAAGGAAGGAAAGCGCCTAGGCAAAAAAAAGAAGGAAAATCAATAAACTGTATCCCTTTTCCACATGCCAAAATCCACTTCTTCCCTCGCCTAGAATCAATCCCTTACCGGGCCGTAAGCCTCTCACGCCAATATCGAAAAACCGGCTTCTAAGAGGCTGATGGAAAATGTCCGTATGCAAGTTGAGCTTTGCGAAATCCCGCTTTGTCTTATATCCCGCTCGAAGGACGGGAGCTTCCGAAACTGGGGACCCGCCTGCAGGGTGGGGAGTCCAAGCGAAACGCGGACAAATCCCGAGGAATGAGGCGTACATAGAAGTAAGCCGCAGTGACGAGAGATGAGGGTAACGCAGCAGATGGGCGTTTTCCGACAGCCTCTACGCCAAGTTTTCATTGACTTGTTCATTAATGATTTATAATGAGTACAAAACAACGGCGCAAAACCACCTAGACCAGGTCTTGGAATAGATGAAGGCTATGATTCTTGCTGCGGGGCTGGGAACACGCCTACGCCCCCTCACAGACAAAAAACCCAAGGCACTCATGCCTGTGGTGAATAAGCCCATTATTGGCTGGGTTATTGAGTATCTTAAGAAACATGGCATTGATCAGATAGTCGTCAATGCCCACCATCACTACAGGCAGGTTGTCGATTATTTGGATGGGGGTAGGCCCTTTGGGTTGGAAATCCATGTCCGTGTTGAGCCCGAGATTCTGGGTACAGGGGGGGGAATCAAGAATACAGAAGATTTCTGGGATGATGAACCTTTCATTGTCATAAACAGCGATATCCTTACAGATATCAACCTGAGCCGAGCCTATGAATCACACAAAAAGTTAGAAGGCCTCGTCACCTTGATTCTTCATGATCGCCAGCCTTACAACCAGGTTCAAATAGACGACAATGGTTTTGTCACAGATATTTCTGCCTGGAGCGCTCAAGGACGATTTGCCTTTACGGGAATACACATCATGGACCCTGATCTGCTGACCCACATTCAAGATGGAGTATTTTCAGATGTCATTGATTGTTATCGAAAACTTATTCAAGCCGGTAGATCGATCAGATCTCTTTTAACGACTGGCCATTATTGGCGTGATATGGGAACCGTGGAGAATTACATGCAGGCCAACAGAGATTTTTTAAATGAAGAATCTTTCTGCGTGGGCCCCGACTGCGACATAGACGACTCAACCAAGCTCTTGGACTGGGCCGTCATAGGTGAAAAAACCATTCTAGAGGAGGATGTGGAAATAAGGAGGTCAATCCTCTGGGACGAAGTGAGGGTACGAAAGGGTGCCAAGGTCATCGATAGTGTGGTGACCTCTTTCAGAACCGTCGATCGAGATTTGATCGAAGAAACCTATTAAGACTGTCGAAAAACCGGCTTCTCAGAGGCTGATGGAAAATGTCCAGATGCAAGTTGAGCTTTGCGAAATCCCGCTTTGTCTTATATCCCGCTCGAAGGACGGGAGCTTCCGAAACTGGGGACCCGCCCAGGGGGTGGGGAGTCCAAGCGCAGCGCGGACAAATCCCGAGGAATACAAATCCCGAGGAATGAGGCGTACATAGAAGTACGCCGCAGTGACGAGGGATAAGGGTAACGCAGCAGATGGGCGTTTTCCGACAGCCTCATTAAGAATTAATGCTATGGACGGGCCCGAACCGGAACTATCAGAATTTATCGCCACCCTCCTTAAAGACATGGGACTTCCCGCTGAGGACCTTCAGTTTCATTCTCTTCCCAGCGATGGCTCCAAAAGGCTCTTCTGGCGCGTCTCCCCTCACCCCGACACTAGCTTTATAGCCATGAAAAATGCCCCCACCGATGACTTTTCAAAGCGAGAAAATGTGGCCTATCTTATGATTGGCCGACACCTCTTTCAGAAAGATTTGCCGGTGCCTGAAATACACCGCTTTGATCTGACCAACGGGTGGTTTGTCCTGGATGACTTTGGAAATGCCAGCCTGCAAAAATATGCATCGCTCAAAGAGAACCGGGTCTCAATCTATGAGCGGGCCATCGAAATCCTCTTTCGACTCCAGACCGAAGGCGCAGAAGGTTTTAATACAGAATGGTGCTGTCAGACTGAGAAATATGATCGATTCGTTATGCAACACTATGAAGCAAATTATTTTAGAGATGCTTTCCTTTGCAAATACCTCGGCCTAAAAAAGGATTGGCCTGAACTGGAAGCCCCCTTTAATCATCTGGCTGAAACGGCGTCAAGGGCCGACAATCATTACTTCCTTCACCGTGACTTCCAGTCGAGAAATATCATGGTAAGAGGAGGGAAGATCGGAATTCTGGACTGGCAGGGCGGGCGACTCGGGCCCCTGGCCTATGACCTGGCTTCCCTTCTTATCGATCCTTATACGGGATTATCTCTTCGCGAACGAGATGAGATCTTCCAGCACTATGTACGGTTGCTAGGGAAGTATCAAGCTCGGCTAGTCGAACCTTTAAAAAAGTACTTCCCCTATCTGGCTATCCAGAGAAACCTACAGATCCTGGGCGCATTTTCATTTCTAAGCAGAGTGCGCGGAAAGCCTTATTTTAGGGACTATATCTCCCCCGCTTTGAAATCACTTAAGTATCTCCTTGAAGACCTTAGGGATCCACAACTGTCACCCCTTAAAGACGCTGTGAATTCCCTGCCCCCGCTGGGATAAACCCTATCTTTCAACACATATTTGATCTAAAATCCCCGAGGAACCCCGCTTTGGGATAGGTGGGATAAGTATTTCTCATTGTTCGTTTTGAATTTTTATAATTTCTGAAATTTTGTCCTCCAAAGCTTTGACCTCTTCGACGACTATCTTAAGATATTGCTTGTTTGGGTCATCATCAGCTGTTCTTTCATACATTCTCCGCGAAAATCCACCAACGACCGTGAGTGGATTTCTTAGCTCATGAGCCACCCTGTTTGCGATTTTGCCTAGTGTGGCCAGTCTTTCAGCCTCGACTAATTGCTCACTCTTCTCTTCCAGTTCCACGGTCCTTTCTTGAACCTTTTGCTCAAGCTCTTGACTCAAATGGTATAGATCATCGTGCGCCTGACGCAGGGCTTCTTCGGCTCGCTTCCGCTCTGCCCTGGTACGGAGTGCTGTGATTCCATACGCAAGATCTTGTCCAAGCTCCCCCAAAAGCTTGACCTCCTCTGGATCAAAAGCGTCAGGCTCAACAGCATAGATATTTAGTGCGCCAATGATCCGATCGTCTGTAATGAGGGGAAGAGCGATGGAAGATGCATAGCCACGTTTGGATGCCTCAAGGCGCCAGGGCGTGTACTTAGGGTCTGTCAGCATGTTCTGGCAAATACTTGGCTTGCCCGTCCGTATGGCCGTCCCCGTAGGGCCTTTCCCTCGCTCCGTGTCGGCCCAAGTGATCTTCACCGTTCCCAGATAGCCCTCCTCGAATCCAGCTTGTGCGACAGGGCGCACGCTCTTTTTTTCGTCCTGCTCAGCAAAGCCAACCCACGCCATGCGATATGCTCCTTCCTCCACAATGATCTGGCACACTTCCTGGAGAAATTTAGTTTCTTCACTGGAACGCATCATCGCTTGATTGCATCCGCTAAGCACCTTGAGCGCCCGGTTAACCCGGTGCAACTCCGTCTGGGCATGTTTTCGCTCTGTTATATCTCTATTGCTGGAACGTCGACCTAGCCAAGATCCGTCCCTATCATATACGGCTTGGCAATAATGGCTGATCCAGCGCTCATCCCCAGTTCGAGAAATGATTCTAAAGTCCAGGTGAAGTACACGTTCATGGACCGACTCCTGCCTCAAATGCTCAGAGAGTTTTTCCTCATCTTCAGGATGGACTATCTTCTTAATAAACCAGGGATCGGATATGAACTCCTCTCTTTTGTATCCCGTGATTCGCTCACAAGATGGTGATACATACAGATATTTTCCGTCCGGTCCCCTCCAAGTTTCCCAGTCATAAGTAAAGTCTGCAAACAGTCGAAAACGCTCTTCAATATTCCAAAGTTCCTCTTCCACCAACTTGAGCTGGGCAGCTGAAGTTTCTAATTCTGCGATTCGCTTTTCCAAGGTTTCAGTTACATCAATCGGTTTCTCTTTTCTCTTATCTTCGTTTTTCATTTCCGATATCTTATTGGCCCAAGGAGGCTACTAAATGCCAATATTTTTTCCCGTTGTATTGCTCAATTTAAGGTTTGTAAACAATGGGGTTCGGAGACACAGCTTAGAATATAATAGGTCGTTATAGATAGAAAGTCTCTTTGCACGCAGTAATTTTGGGCAAACGGTCGCAGCTTTCGTTTTTCGAAAACCATATGAGGATGAAAATAGCCAACGAGGTAGGCAGATTTTCTGGTGTGTCTCCATGAGGTAACCTCTGAATAGAGGTTAATAGAATGGAAGAAAATTTCAGCTAAATGAACAATAAAATACTTTTAAAGTCAAGGGGAATCATTTTTATGGGTCATCTCGCAATTGAAGTATTCGGTCATAAAAAGGCAGGGCTGTGATGACCCTGCCTTCTTCATATACGCCTGGCACTAAGAAAATCACTTTGCTGGAATATAGGGGACTGACTTGCCCCACCAACCTTGCTCTTCGGATAACTTCTGCCACTTCGCATCTGGATTTTTATAACCCCAGATGCTGTAACTCATATGCGCGCTACTCGCATACATGGTATCATGCTTCACCCACTCAGATTCCTTGAGAGAAGCACAGCCGACTAGGAAAGCACTCATCAAGAGCAGAATTAAAATTTTCTTCATTATTCTCACCTCCTTTCCTTTATGATTGGACGACTTGATTAGGCCTTAGCTCAAGCCAAGGCCTTTGCCTAATCTCCGTTTTCCGGCCACAAATACTTGAAAATGGCTCGCTCGTAAAACCGGCAAACGTATTTAGCGATGCTTTTCGGGAGGCCGAGATCTCTTAAACGGCAGTAAATGTGGAGTGGGTTGAAATAGTGTTGTAAATCTGGGCTCATGGAACCGTTTAGAACGCTTTACCTCCCTTGGTTTATCTCACCCCAATGAGAGTCACTCAGGTTACGAAGGACGTAAGCGAATATCGTGCCATGGCCGTTAAATATTTATTTATATAATAATTTCAGAATCTTACGGCAAATTCCAGAGACGGCAAAGGGAATATGTGGGTAAACACTTCGCCTTTCTAAGAAATTTCACGCCACATTTTGGCAAAAATTTACACATTCATAGGGAGAGGGATCAGGGAAAAGAGATTGGGGCAGGATGCTTCTGGGGAGGCAGGGGGCGATAGAGGGTGTCAGCCTCTGGCAGGCCGATAGTGGCATGCCAGAGGTCGTATCCTGAGAGTTAACTGCCAACAAGTTTTGACCAGCGCCCAAAAACATCCATTAAGCCCTCACCCACATAGCCGACTACAATTCCAAACCCTTCCAGACAGTACCCTGCCTCGATAGTGAGATCGATAAAGGTATCTTCTCTTCGGATCTCCGCCAGCTTTTCGGCGTCACCTTTCAACATTACAAATCCATTCAAGTCGCCACCATGAGCAGTCAGAAGCACGGGCTCAAAGCTTTCGATTCGCCCATCTGCCTGCAGCTTGCCATAATACTCCATGGCTTTCTGCCACAATTGCATCGCCCCTTGCTCCCTGCCGACAGCAGGACGATTCCACCCTATAAACAGCACTCTATCTGCCATTTGCCCACCCTCCTGCTTGTGAGTTATTTTTCAACGATTGATAAATTTGCAAGAGTGGCCCCTGGCGGAAAACCGACTGTCCGCCGGGGCTAGACCTGCACATTTTGAGATGCTTCCCCACGGGAGTCCTTTTTAAGACCGATGAATCCAAACAAATATTCTAGGCCTTTACGGCCACCTCATATCCTTCCTGAACAGGCGGCCCGGCGAAGTAATCTTTGAACCTGCCTACCTGTTCCTGGTAGTAACCGCTCTTTTCATTGGCAAGGGCGTCCTCTTCACTGTCCCATAGACTGATGGAATAGCCTTTGCCTGTGTTACGGTCCACTAACAAATAAACGCCTTTGTAGCCCTTCTGTGATTTCGCCGCAGGGACAACGTTTTCTCCATATATTTTTATAGTCTCATCTATCTTGTCAGGCTTGACTTGAACTATAGTTAAACGTGCAAACATGATATACCCCTCCTTTTTCTAAATCTCGAATGAAGTTGGCTCGGCTTGATTAGCTATCAGCTGGTTAAACAGATAAGGCTTTTAAGATTTCTTCCATTAGAAGCGAATGGATGGCAGGAAGGTTAGGCTGTGATATAGATTATCTTACTGTCTTTAAAGTTAATCTATTTAGTAAGGAAGTAAACTGACTTTAACTAAACTGAAACTATTTTCACTGTCAAGGGAAATCCGCTTTCGGGATGGTGCCAGAATTATCTAATTTAGCCCTAAAGTAATGTAAGTCGAGAAAACTAGAACCTATATATTGTGGCTGATCTAAATCTTCCAAAACTGCAAGCCACATCTTTGAATCTGATTGATTCACAATTCATTGATGTATTGTATCGCCAATGGATTGATTTCCGGATGGCCATTGCATTTCATCACCGTAACTGCCGAAAGAATGCCCTGATTTCCTCGGCCAGCACCTCAGGCTGCTCCAGGGCAGCGAAGTGCCCGCCCCGTTGCTTTACCGACCAACGCTGGATATTATAGATCTTTTCGGCCACTGAACGAGGCGGCCGCAGGATCTCTTTGGGAAACTCCACGTAACCAGTGGGTACCTCGATGCGGCGGTCTTTGGTCACTGGCCAGGGGCCGTGAAGGCGAGCGTAATATGGCCAAAAGGATGAACCTATGGCGCCGGTCGCCCAGTAAAGCATGATGTTGGTCAAGATGGTGTCCCGGCCGAAGCAGGCGTCCAGATCCCCCCGGCAGTCACTCCAGGCGTAAAACTTCTCCACGATCCAGGCGGCCAGGCCCGCCGGAGAGTCGCTCAAGCCATAGGAGAGGGTTTGGGGTTTGGTGCCTTGGATCCACTGATAGCCCATTTCTTCCTTGATAAAGCGGTTGAGCTCCTCTAAGTACCGGCGTTCCTCGTCGGTGGGATTCTTGTGCGCCGTTGGATCGCGTGGCACTGCCAAAAAATTTAGATGAATGCCGTATAACCGCTTTGGCACGTCACAGGCCAACCGACTTGTCACAAACGCGCCCCAGTCCCCGCCTTGGGCGCCAAAATGGTGATATCCTAGGACATCCGTCATCAGCTGGGCGAAGACCTGCGCAATCTGCTCCGCGCCAAAGCGTTGTTGATTGGGCTTGAACGAAAAGGCGTAGCCGGGAAGAGAAGGGGCCACCACGGTGAAGCTATCGGCTGGGTCGGCACCAAATCGCTCCGGGTTGGTGAGCATGGGGATCAGCTTGTGAAATTCCAAGACGGAGCCTGGCCAGCCGTGGGAGATGAGCAGCGGCATGGGATTTGGTCCACGGCCGGGCTCGTGAACAAAATGAAGATCAATGCCTGCCAGCGGCACCACGTATTGGCGAAAGCGGTTGAGCTCAATTTCCTGCTTTCGCCAATCGAAATGATCGCGCCAGTAAGTGACAAGGGCCTTGAGGTAGGCTAGATCAGTACCGTATACCCAACCCGCTTCGGGTATTTCATCCGGCCAGCGCGTGCGTTTCAAGCGTTCCAGCAGATCCGAAAGTACCTCGTCACTGATGTGAATGCGAAAAGGCTTGATCGAAAAATCTGCCATAAGATGCTCCTTTCAGGACCCCTATGGAGACTTTCTTGCATGATTTACCTGTTCTTCACTTTCATGCCAGTTCGTCCAACAAGGCCTTGGCCTCTTTGAGGTCCGCAGTGTCAAAACCTTCAGTGAACCAACCGTAAATATCGCCTAACATCTGCCGTGCTTCTTCCCGCTTTCCCTGCTGTTGCCACAGACGACTCAGGCTCATCGCGGCCCGCAACTCCAGTGACTTTGCCTGCTGACGACGGGCAATATGGAGGGCTTTTTGAAAACATTCCTCCGCTTCCTCCACCTGTTGCCCTTGCTGTATGAGCAAGAGCTCTCCCTTGCGCCTGCGCACCTCTGCCTCCCAATAGCGCTCCCCAGTTTTGTCTACTATCGCCAGCGCTTCGAGCAGCACTGCCAGTCCCTCTTCCGGCTGCCCTACTTTC
>SMTZ1_10004392_pt1 | contig 14178 bp, 12 predicted proteins | sample DeeMarSWOR136_30_FD_25667 | JGI IMG/M metagenome (IMG submission 25667) | reverse complement strand
AGTACAACGTTGCGCCTGAGCCGGCAACGGGAGCCATGGACAGGGTCGATTTCTCGAGGATGTGGGGTATGGGGAGCGTGCTCAGGGCCGGGGATGTGAAGGAGTGGCAGCTTCACCTCTCTCTTCGCCAAGGCGAACGGGTAAGTAAAGGTCCACTGTCGATCTAACATAGCAGTTACCCTTAAAACGTGATTCTGTTCATTTTGCATAATTCTATTGCCCGGACATCCATTTAATATTAACTATATGCAATGTCCTATTTCATTTAGTGATACAGAACAATATCAAACGGAGGATGGAGAGATGAAGAGATTTCTCGCGGTACTGATCGTTGCGCTGCTCGCACTTCCCGCATTTGCATTTGCGGAAGAACTGGGTGATGATCTTGAATTGCTGAAAAGTGACAAGGAAGCGAAAACCGTCAAGGTCGATACCAAATGGCTCGAAAACCGTGCAAAACTGGGTGTGGCCATCGGTAAACCCTGGGGACTCACATTCGGCTATCACTTTGCGAAGTCCTTCGAGGGTAACTTCCTCGTTGGATCCAATTTCAACGTTGACGGTGTCACAGTAGGCGGCAGCGGGCTCTTTACCCTTATCAATTTTGATATTGCAAATCAGGTATTTCCCTTTTCCATCGGACCAGCCGCCTATTTCAATTTCTTTGACACTTTCAACATTGATGCGCTTGGGGTCGCCCGTTTTGAGTATACATTTAAAATTCCGCTCAACCTCTACATAGAGGGCGGTGCAGGTATTAATATACTCGATGAGATTGAATTTGCATGGACAGCAGCCGTGGGCGTGCGCTACGTCTTCTGAGCATTGCCACATATACACGGCTATATCGATGTCTCTACACGGAGACACCTAGGTATGGGAGTAGAGAAAACACGCAACACAATGCCCGGAGCTTTCCTCTCTGAGCTCCGGGATTTTTTTATCGCAGATGTCCATCCTGTGCGGGCAGCGGGGGTGAAACCTGCACCCTGCAGGCGGGTTGATGGGGCTTGGCACATCTCCCATCAGTATCTTTTCCTTTCTTCTTTTTTTAGGATCGGGGATGGGAATCGCTGACAAAAGCGCCTGAGTATAGGGATGTTTCGGGTTATCGAAGAGTGCCTTCTTTGGCGCCATTTCAACGATCTTGCCCAGATACATAACGGCAATCCTGTCACTTATGTGACGGACCACACTGAGGTCGTGGGATATGAAAAGCAGGGTGATGCCCAGTTCCCGCTGCAGATCCTGCAGCAGATTGATGATTTGAGCCTGAATGCTCACGTCCAGTGCTGATACCGATTCGTCGGCAACGACGAAATCCGGATTGTTTGCGAGTGCACGGGCAATGCCGATGCGCTGCCGCTGACCACCACTGAACTCGTGGGGATACCGGTTCATCTGCTCGGGCGCCAATCCGACCGCCCGCATGAGTCCAACGACTCGCTCCTCACGTTCCCTTTTGGAAAAAGTGCTGTGTACCTCCAGAGGTTCTGCAATGGTATTCTTGACAGGCATCCGCGGGTCAAGAGAACCGAAGGGGTCCTGATAGATGATCATCATCCGTTTTCTGAACTCGTTCATGTGTCTTCTGTGCAGATGTGTTATGTCGTGGCCATCGAAGATAATCTGGCCCTCCGTTGGATCCAGTATGCGCAGGATAACCTTGCCACATGTGGTCTTGCCGCACCCTGATTCGCCGACGAGGCTGAGCACTTCCCGCTTGTGTATATCGAAACTCACGTCATCTACTGCGCGTACCGCATCCCTTTTTCCGATGCGGGCCGCGCCGATCCAGAACCATTTCTTGAGATTCTTCACTTCTATTAATTTATCCAAACTGTGATTCTCCTCAGTACAGATGACATTTCACGAGATGATCTCTTTCCACCTCTTGAAGCTCCGGCATCTCCTCGAGACATTTATCAAAGCAGAAGTCGCATCGGGGGTTGAATGGACAACCTGAGGGTACCTCGAGAAGGTTCGGGACCATACCCCTAATGGTTTCAAGACGCATAACATCAAGATCAAGCCTGGGAATTGATTTGTTCAGTCCCTTCGTGTAGGGATGAAGGGGTTTATTGAACAGGGTGTCCACATCGGTGTACTCAACCACATGTCCTGCATACATCACCGCTACGTTGTCGCACATCTCTGCGACCACGCCGAGATCGTGGGTAATGAGCATGACGGCCATGCTCAACTGCTCCTTCAGATCGTTGATCAGCTGGAGTATCTGAGCCTGAATGGTCACGTCCAGAGCCGTGGTGGGCTCATCAGCAATGAGAAGGGAGGGATTACAGGCAAGGGCCATGGCGATCATCGCACGTTGCCTCATTCCGCCAGACAGCTCATGGGGATAATTATCTAGGATTTTTTCTGGATCGGGCATGCCAACGGTTCGAAGCGCATCTACGGCGGCTTTTCGTGCATCCTCCCTTCGCATGCCCTGATGGAGCTGTAAAGTTTCCATGATCTCGTGTCCGATGGTAAATACGGGATCGAGAGAGGTCATGGGTTCCTGAAAGATCATGGAGATCTTTCGGCCCCGTATGTCACGCATCTCCCTGTCGCTCAGTTTGAAGAGGTTAATTCCCTCGAAGACAATCGCGCCTCCCACGATTTTACCCGGAGGATCGGGGATGAGCCGCATTATAGAGAGGGCGGTAACACTTTTTCCGCATCCGGATTCCCCAACAACACCAAGGGTTTCTCCTTTCCCAATTCTGAGATTGACGCCGTTCACGGCCCGTATGGTTCCCTCGTGGGTAAAGAAGTGAGTCTGAAGATCGTGGATGGTGAGTAAATCTTCCATATCCAATCCTATGTTTTCAGCCGTGGATCGAGTATGTCACGAAGTCCATCGCCGAGCAGGTTAAGCCCGAACACGGAGAAGAGTATGGCGACGCCTGGAAAGGTGGCTGCCCACCATGCACCACCGACGATGTACTGATAGCTCTTTGAGAGCATTGCCCCCCATTCCGGTGTTGGGGGTTGGGCTCCGAGACCCAGGAAACCAAGGGCGGCGCAATCAAGAATGGCCGTTGCAAGCATCAGCGTTCCGTATACGATGACAGGTGCTACGCTATTCGGGATTACATGCCGGAATATGATGCGCAGGTTGCTCGATCCAACCGCACGCTGCACCTCGATGTACTCCATCTCCCTGATGTAGAGCACAGAGCTTCGAATGATGCGCGCCATCTGGGGTGTGTATACGATGCCGATGGCGACCATGGCCTTGTCGAGTCCCTGTCCTATCACTGCCACAATGACGATGGCAAGCAGGAGCGCTGGAAAGGCGAACATGATATCCACGAGCCGCATGAGTACTGAATCGATCCACCCGCCAAAGAAACCGGCGATCACACCGAGTGCTATGCCGAGTATGAGCGAGATGCCCACAGCCACAAATCCGGCGCTCAGGCTCACCCGAGCGCCAAAGATGATACGGCTCAGCACGCAACGACCCAGAGCATCGGTGCCCAGAGGCATGCCCCGGACTCCCTCGTCTGTCCAGAACCCGGGTTTCAGGGCCATTGAGAGATCGGGAGGTGAGGGGGTGGGGTTGTTTGGCGCAATGAGACCGGCCAGAACGGCCAACAGCACGAGAATGATGATGATGGCAAGCCCGAACATTGCCGATTTGTTCCTTCTAAACCGTCGGAACAGGCCGGCCCCGCCCCGTTTGCTGACCTGATCGGCAAGCTCCACAGCGGCCCTCTTCGTGCCGAACAGGTCACTCATCTTGTTCCTGTTATTAAATAGAGGACTCATAAAATATTCCCGTCACTCAAATACACCGCCTCTCACTCATACTTGATGCGTGGATCTATATAACCATACAGAATATCGGTGATTAAATTGACGATCACGAACATAAAGGCGAAGAAGAGTACGCAGCCCTGCACGGCAGGGTAGTCGCGCATCTGCACCGCCTTCACCACATAGCGTCCGATTCCCGGCCAGGAGAATATGGTCTCGGTCAGTATTGCTCCGGCCAGAAGAAGGCCGAAGTTGAGCCCGATCACCGTTATGACTGGAAGCAGCGCGTTTCTCGCCCCATGCTTGTAGATGACCACGCGCTCCGACAGACCCTTGGCACGTTCCGTTCTGATGAAATCCTGCCGCAGAACCTCGAGCATACTCGAACGTGTTACCCGCGCGATGGTGGCCATGGGGATGGTCGCCAGGGCCACCGACGGCAGGATCAGGTAGCGGAGGGCGCTTAAAAAGGCTTGCCAGTTCAAGGTTACAACGCTGTCAAGCAGGAGCAATCCGGTTATGCGCTGAAATGGAATGAGTGCATCGATCCGTCCCCCCAGGGGAAGCCACTTCAAATAGACACCGAAGACCATCATGAGCATGATGCCCAGCCAGAAAACGGGCATGGACACCCCGAACAGGGCAATACCCATGGTGGTGTAGTCGAGTACCGAATATTGCCGCGATGCGGAGACGATGCCCGCCATGGCGCCGACAACGATGGCGATGAACATGGCGAAAAAGGTGAGTTCAACTGTGTTGGGGAGCCTGTCGATGATCTCCAGCAGGACTCGTTCATTAGTTACGATGGAGCGCCCGAGGTCGCCCCTGAGAACGTGGCGCAGCCATATCCAGTACTGCACGATCATGGGCTTGTCCAGTCCGTACTTCTCCTGCATTGCCTCAATGATTTGGGGAGATGCACGATCGCCCGCAATGGTTCTGGCTGGATCTCCGGGCGCGAGTTGAATGAGCGCAAAGGAGAGGATGGACACTCCCAGCAGTACTGGAATGAGAAGGAGAAGCCGTTTTGCAATATACCACTTCATCCTCTTACCCTTATTGCTGGTATAACTCCAATCCGCGGAGGAAGGACAATAATAATTCTGTACGCCCATCACGGACAAGTTCTATCGATCGTGCATGGCTACACTTTCAAAACAAAGGCAGGACGGTGAGCTGCACCGTCCTGCCGAACTAATCGGTGTGGCAGAATACCCCTCTACTCTATATAGGTGTTGTAGAAGAACTTTCGCGAGGTTGGATGCAGCCGGTACCCTTTCACATTCTTCCTGAAAGCCGCATTCTGATTCGCATGGGCAATATACACATAGTTGGCACTTTCGTGTATCATCTCCTGGAACTTACGGTAGTACTCGGCACGCTTGTCGACATCATAGGTCTGAAGCGCTGCAGTCAGGAGTTTCTGGGCCTCCATGTCGTTGTAGAAACCATAGTTGCCGGCCGTACCAATCATCGTGGAGTTTGCCCCGTAGAGCACGTTCAGGAAGTTGTCGGGATCACCGTTGTCACCGGTCCACCCCAGGAGGCACATCTGATGCTTTCCAAACTGTGTTTCCTGGAGATAGGTTGCCCAGTCGACCTGGTATATATTCGCCCTGATGCCCACAGCTGCCAAGTAGCTCTGTATGGCCTCGCCGATCTTGGGTGGGTCGAACATGTAGGGTCTTGACACGGGCATCACGTAGAAGACGACATCAAAACCGTTTGGATAACCCGCCTCTGCGAGAAGCTTCTTCGCACGCTCGGGATCGTAGGGCCAATCCTGGACATCATCGTTGTATCCCAACATAAAGGGGGGCATGCCGTTCTTGGCAACCGAGGCGGTGCCCCTGTAGAGGTCACGCACGATGGACTTCTTGTCTATGGCCATGTTTATGGCCTGCCGCACCTTCTTCTTGGTTAACGCTTCATGGAAACCTTCAGTTTTCACCCAGGGCTCGTTGTCGTCCTTGGCAGCGTTCCCGTTTGCATCCTCATATCCGTATCCCGCGTTTAGGGCCAGATACCCAATATTCATACCGGGTTCCGACATGAGAACCAGATCTTTGTTGTTCTTGATACGGTCGAAGTCGGCAGGATTCGGGTACTCGATGCCCTGTACCTCACCGGCCTCGAGAGCAAGCAGTCGCGCTGACGGATCGGGAATGACCCTGAATATCAGCTTGTCCAGTTTCGGTCTTCCCTTCCAGTAGTCGTCATAGGCCTCGAGGGTGATGTGATCATCCTTCACCCACTCCACGAACTTGAAGGGACCTGTTCCGACAGGATGAGCGAATGCATCCTCACCCCAGCGTTCGGCATTGGCCGGACTCACGATCGCAGCGGTGAACATGGCCAGGCTGAGCATGATCGATGCGTTGGGGGCATTCAAGTAAATTTTCACCGTGTAGTCATCGATTTTCTCGACCCGGTTGATGTCGTAGAACATCCAGCCCCAGTATGCCCACTGGCCGTACTGATGGTGGGGGTGGTCGGGATTGTACTGGCGTTCAAAGGAGTAGACCACCGCATCGGCATTGAAGTCAGTACCGTCGTGAAACTTCACACCCCTACGGAGCTTGAAAGTGATCTCCTTACCGTTCCCGGAGAACTCCCAGGAAGTGGCAAGACCCGGCTGAATCTCAGTTGATCCCTGTTTGAACTCCACAAGACTCTCAAAGATGTTGTCCATACGCTGAATGGACTCACCGTCCGTCACGTCGCCGGGATCCAGACGTGCCACATCACCGCTCGAACCATGAATCAGCACCTGTTCCGGCGCCTTTTTCGGTTTCTCTGCCGGAGCTGGCTTTTCCTCGGGCTCTGCCGGTTTTTCCGCTCCACGGCCGCCTGCGAATACCACTCCCGCGGTGAAGAGCAGCGCGAGTACGATGAATAAAGCGATCAAATTTTTTAGCTTCATGTACATACCTCCTCTTGATGAATTGTGAGACTCCAAGAACTGATTATACCAGCAATTGAAAAAAAAGTAAGAAAAAAACTCAAGAAGATATTTATTTTTTTATGGACATTTCAGGGTTTTATCCTTGACAGCATGACCTGCAGCGTGATAGGATGCATGTAATGTATCATTAATGTTCATATTGTATCTAAAATAGATCATTATTATTCACAATCATATCATGATACCTGAAGAGAGGCGAAGCAGGATTTTCTCCGAACTCAAGGAACGGGGGGTCTTCTCCATCGAGGAGCTCGTCCGAAGCCTGGGAGTCTCCCGGATCACCGTGCAGAGGGACATCGCCGCACTCGCGGAACAGGACCTAGTCGTAAAGGTGCACGGCGGTGTGAAGCTGAAGAAGGAGAAGGGTCTCGTTATCGAGACTCTGTTCGAGAAGCGGCTGAATCAGCACTACGAGGCAAAGGTGGAAATCGGTGCAAAAGCGGTGGCACTGGTTCGGGACCACAGTACCGTGTTCATCGACTCCTCGACAACGTGCTATCTGTTCGCGCGGGAGCTGTTCAAGAGGCATTACCTGGACCTGAGCATCATCACCAACTCCCCGGCCGTTCAAATGGAAGCCCTCGTCTATCCCGAATGCAGGGTCATCTCAACGGGCGGTGAGCTGCGGCAGAGCTTCAATATGCTCGCGGGGAGATGGGTGATCGAATTTCTGGGAAAGGTGAACATCGATGCCGCATTCATCAGCGCGGCCGGCGTGTCTCCGGAATTTAACCTGACGACCTCCAACCCCGAGCTGGCGGAGATTCTGAAGGCAGTATTTCTGGAGACGGACGAGGTCAACCTGCTCGCGGACAGCAGCAAATTCTTCCGAGCGGCCATGCTCGACATCGGTCCCATTGGACAGTGCCGGAGGTTGATCACGGATTCCTCCATGGATGAAGGACTTATGGCCGAGATCCTGCGTGTGCACGAGCTCGAGATGATTCACTGATGCTGATACAGGAGGCAAATCAAACGAGGGGGTATCACCATGGATATTCAGACATTGACCACTGACGTGGTGGTGGTCGGCGGTGGAGGTGCGGCATGCCGGGCCGCCATCGAGGTTGCTGAGCGGGGCATGAGCTGCATCATGGTCGACAAGGGGCGTCCGGGCCGCTCAGGGGCCACGCCCTGCGCTCTGTGGAGCATTCAGGCTCCCTTCGGGCCGCGGGGCAGGGATGAGCGGGACTCGCCCGACAAATTTTTCGAAGACATGGTGCGGGCTGGAAGGTTCATCGGCGACCAGAACATAGCCGAGATCGTGGCCAATACCGCATGTGACCGAATTCTCGACATGGAACGATACGGCGTTCGGTTCAAGAAGTACGACGATGGAAGGTTTTATCAGACGCCCATGCCCGGGCAAACCTATCCGCGCTCATGCTTCATGTTCGAAAACGGCCAGCACATGTCGACCATTCTGGCCAAAGAGGTCTCACGGCACGACAGCATCAAGGTGTACAAGGACTTCTTTGCCTTTCACCTGTTGAAAAAAGAAGCCCGTGTTGCCGGCATACTGGGAATGGACATGCTGGGCGGTGATCTGGTGGCCATCAACGCAAGATCAACAATCCTGGCGACAGGTGGGTACACCTCACTCTGGGGTTTCAGCGACAACCCGCCGACCCTGACAGGCGACGGGGTGGGCATGGCCTACCGTGCAGGGGCCGAGCTCGTGGATCTGGAGTTCAACCAGTACTATGGGACCGATGTGATCTGGCCTCCAAGCGTGAGGGGTACGGTGGTGCTCTACGAGCTCATGATACAGGAATTTGCCGACGGAGAGATCACCGACCGGGACGGGAACCCGATCATCGACAAACCCCTTCCCATACGTGACGAGGCCATCAAGATCATCTTCAACGTGATACGGGAAGGTCGGGGGACCGAGCACGGAGGGGTGCTCTTCGACACCACCAAGTCCCCCAAGGGGGAGCAGGCGGTGCGCGACGTGTTCAACACCATGACCCCGAAGCACTACCACTTCCTTATCGACGCTGCTGGGATCGACCTTGCCAAAGTGCCCCTCGAGGTGGCACCGGCATCCCACTACCAGTGCGGAGGCGTGTACATCAACGAGCGTGGGGAGTCGAGCGTCCGCGGGCTCTATGCCTGCGGTGAGGTGGAGGGTAACTTTCAGGGTGCCAACCGTCTTGCCGGAAGCGCCCTCTGCGACACGCAGACCATGGGTGCACAGGTCGGGGGCTGTGCCGCTGACGACGCCAAAAGAGGCGACCTGGTACCCTTTGACAAAAAGGATCTGCACGGGACAGTCGACCTGGTCAAGGGTTTCATGGAAAAGAAGAAATCCGGCCTGCGGCCCGTGTTCCTCAAGGAGGAGATACTCAGGACCATGGACCAGTACGTGGCGCCCTTCCGCGATGCCGGGGGTCTCGAGAAGGGCCTTGCCACCATCAGGGGTATTCGGGAGGAGATCGGGAAGATCTCGGTTCCAGATGTGGGGCGCTACAACCTGGAGCTCAGGGAAGCGATTGAAACCGTACTTGCCGTGGATGCGGCGGAGACGACGATCGGGTCGGCGCTGTTCAGGACCGAGTCCAGGGGACATCACAACCGCACCGATTTTCCAGAAATCGACAATAAAAAATGGCGCTGCCACAGCATCGTGGCAAACAAGGGCGGAAACCCATCGTATTCGAAGCGTGATGTCATCTATACGCGTCTGAGACCCGATGATGAGTGATACGGCAAACAACGTATATAAAGGAGATTCGAGCGATGATAAAGGCGAAGATATACCGGTTTGATCCGGACAGAGACAAGAAACCCTTTTACAAGGAGTATGAGATTCCAGTTGAGCGCAGGGTGACGGTGCACGAGCTGCTGAACATCATTCACCGGGACTACGACGGGTCGCTGGCATTCCGGACCTTCAAGTGTTACAAGGGCATGTGCACCACCTGTATTCTCAAGGTGAACGGCAAGACCGTGAAGAGCTGTGCACACCCCCTCGACATGGACGCGGAGATTACCATAGAGCCCGTTGAGAACGGCACGGTTGTCCGCGATCTGGTCGTTGATTTCAAGACCATGTGACAGCTCACATCAAACCAAGATATATGGAGGAACGCTACATGGGAGAACCAATCATCTGGCAGAACATCACCTGGCTCGAGGTGAAAAAGGTGGCCAAGGAGCTGGGCATCGCCATACTGCCCATCGGTGCGACGGAGCAGCACGGCTTTCACTGCCCCTGCGGTGTCGACGCTTTCAACGCATATGAGATTGCAAAGCGTGTGTCGGCAAAAACCGGCGCTATCGTGGCGCCGCCCATGCCCTACGGCAGCCATCCCTATTTCCATTACGGGTTCGTGGGTACCCTGCCTATAAGGGCCACCACGCAGATCGAATTCGTGCGCGACCTGGTGAAGGGCCTCGTGAACTCGGGGTTCAGGAAGATCATTATCATGCAGGCCCACGGGCAGTGGTGGACCTTGCACACGGCGCTGCAGGAGATCGCCCTCGACGTGGACTGCTTCATGGCCGTGGCAACATGGTGGGAGCTTGCGTGCCAGACCATCAAGGAGGTGTGCGAGACTCCCTTCAAGCATGCCGATGAGGTGGAGACTTCGGTGAGCCTGGCCCTCTATCCTGAGCTCTGCGATTTGTCGAAAGCCGAGCCCGACTACAGCCTCAAGCCCTACATCGATAAGGGCTTCATGAGGCCCGCGGTACATGCGGAACTGATCAATGCATTTCCCATCGAGGCCGTCACCTTCGTACCGCAGGAGTCTACCATGAAGACAGGAGCACCCGGTGACCCGCGCAAGGCAACGGCGGAGAAGGGCGAGGCCATTGTTTCAACGGCTGTCGATGTGGTGGTACGCCTCATCGAATACCTGCGGAAAAACTACAAGCCCGGTGAGTGGCCGCCCGTAAAGCCCAAACTGGCAGAGGACATGTACTGAGCCCGTGGGATTGTCCTGTATCTCTTTATGCGACTACTATGAGTGGATATATTTTAGGCATCGACATAGGATCGGGGGGGTGCAAGACTGCGCTCCTGGATAGGGATACGGGCGAGGTAGCGGTGCGGGCCGCCGAGTATACGACCCGGTATCCGAAGCCCGGCTGGGCTGAGCAGGACCCTGAGGACTGGATCGGGAGCCTGTCTGGTCTGGTGAAAGACACGTTGCGGGAGAGCGGGATCAGCTGTGGGGAAATCGGCGCCGTGGGAATAGGCGGTGTCACCCACACACCCGTGCTTCTGGACCGGGATGGGCGTGTCATTCGAAGTGCCATTCATCTGACCGACACGAGGAGCCATGGGCAGGCGGCCCGTCTCAGGGATGCGGCAGGGCAGCTCATTCTGGATACCTGCATGAATGCGGTCACTGTGATGTGGACCAGTGCAATGCTGCTCTGGATCAGGGAAAACGAACCTGACACCTGGGATCGGCTCGTGAAGCTGCTCTTTCCAAAGGATTACGTGCGCTACCGACTGACAGGTTCCATGGTCACCGATCATATCGATGCCGAGGGGACGCTGCTCTTTAACACCAGGGAGAGACGCTGGGACGAGCGTCTGCTTGCACTTATCGGAATGGAGCCTGACCGGCTGCCCGATACTGTGGCTCCCTTTGAGATCGTCGGCAGGGTCACGGCGGAGGGGGAAAAATGGTCAGGTCTGCGTGCGGACACACCGGTTATTGCAGGCACCACCGACACCCTGCTTGAGATCATTGCCGCGGGCCTGCAGCGCTCCGGTGACTGCACGGTCAAGCTCGCAACTTTCGGAAGGATCTGCGTGCTGAGCGACAAGCCCTACTTCGATGAGAAATTGATTACTTACTCCTACATACATTCTGGCCTGTGGTATCCCGGTACCGGGACCAAGTCCTTTGCCTCCTCACTCCGCTGGTTCAGGGACCAGTTCTGTACTGATCTGGGTGGAAATGCGGATGCCTTTTCCGTCATGGAGGAGGAGGCGCGCACCATTAAACCAGGATCGGGAGGCCTTCTCTTCCATCCCTTTCTTCAGGGTGAGGGATCGCCCTACAACGACCCCCACCTTCGTGGTGATTTCATCGGGCTCAGCCTCCATCACCGGCGTGGTCATCTCATCAGGTCGGTCCTGGAGGGAACCGCCTTCTCTCTACTTGACAGCATCAGCTACATCCGTGAAAGAGGCATCGAAATCAACGAGCCTGTGCGCTACATCGGAGGGGGAACCCGCAGTACGCTGTGGCTCCAGATCGTGGCCGATGTGCTTGGACTGGACGGTATTAAACCGGGTGCCACTGATCCCTCCATCGGGGCGGCACTCATCGCCGGTGTGGGCACGGGTGCTTTCGGGTCCCTCGAGGAGGCGCAGAAGCTGATTTCCGGGAAGGCCGGGAGGGTCGTGCATGTCGAAGAACGAACACGACGGTACAGGAAGCTGTTTGAGAAGTACAAGCGGGCCGTAGAGCTGCTCACCGGCGTGTATCATGAACTCTCGGGCCATGCTGCAGGCTGAAGAGAGAACGCCATAACAGGGGGATACCATGCTTCATCCCTTGCAGAGAAAGATGATAGAAACAGAACTGGTTGATACCGTGGGACCGGAATACGTGCTGACAGACGAGGCCGACAGGATCATATACGGCGTGGATTACATGTGGGTTCCCCGCATGTGGATAGATCGCGGGCTCACACCGCCGCTTCCCGACTTCGTCGTGCTCCCGGGCACACCAGAGGAGGTTTCCCGGATCGTCAAGATAGCCAACGTCTACCGCATCCCCATCATACCATGGGGCGGCGGATCTGGGAGTCAGGGTGGTATCATGCCCGTGTACGGAGGCATTACGCTCGACCTGAAGAGGCTGAGCAGCGTACTCGAGATCAACCGGGATGCACAGACGGTCACGGCGCAGGCGGGTATAAACGGCTATACCCTGGAATGCGCGCTGAATGCAGAGGGATATACACTGGCTCACATCCCCGCCTCCCTGCACTCGGCCACCCTGGGCGGATACATCGCGTGCAGGGGGTCGGGGGTTCTTTCTACCAAGTACGGAAAGATCGAGGACATCATCCTATCTTGCGAGGTGGTGCTGCCGGAAGGGAAAATCATACGAACCCTGCCCCTTCCGAACCATGCGGCGGGGCCCGGCATACTGCAGCTCTTCGTGGGGGCCGAGGGCTCGTTTGGCATCATAACGGAGGCCACGCTCAGAATCGAGAAGCTGCCTGAGGAGCGCAGATTCAAGGCCTTCCTCTTTGACACCCTTTCCAAGGGGTTCGAGGCTGGCAAGCGCATCATGCTCGAGCGTTTGGGACCGAGTCTCATACGTCTCTACGATGAAGGAGAGACCATCAAGCGAATAAGGAAGATACTCGGCATCTCACTGGAAAGTGGTTCCTACATGGTGCTCGGCTATGACGGGAGACCCCAGGTCGTCGAGCCACAGGAGAGCCTTGCGGTTGGCATCTGCAGGGAGCTCAGTGCCCGGGAGTTGAGCGAGAAGGTTGCATGGGAGTGGTGGAAGCACCGTTATAACTTCTATTTTCCACCCCACGCCCTCGATTTTCCATGGATGTTCGGCACCATGGACACCCTGTGCACCTTTGACAAGATGGAGAACCTCTACTGGACCAAGAAGCAGACTCTGGAGGAACGCTTTGCCCGGTGGGACCTGGAGTATCTGGCGCATCTTTCGCACTGGTATCCCTGGGGAGTCATGGTTTACGACCGGTTCATCGTGCAGAATCCGCCGGTCGACGCAGAGGAAGCGCTCATGCTGCACAACGAAATATGGAACCTGGCGGTGCGTACTTCCATCGCGTGCGGGGGCGTGCTGAACGAACACCACGGTGTGGGCCTGAAGCTTGCCAGGCTCATGCGCGAGCAGTACGGACCGGCATTTTCGGTGCTGGAGGGTCTGAAAAGTGCCCTTGACCCGAAAAACGTGCTCAATCCGGGAAAGATGGGTTTCGGACCGAACAGGTGAGGGGGAAAGTAATGGCGGTGAAAAGCCTGGCGAGCTATGAGGAATATCTGTATGGTTGTCGCTTCTGCCCCATGTGCAAACCGGCGGCAGAGGTGGCAAACATCACACAGCTCGAGAGCCATACAACGCGGGCACGGGGAATGTTGCTCTGGAGGTACCTGCATGACATGACGGAGCTGACGCCCCGCGCCGTGGAACTCCTCTACCAGTCAACCCTTGACAGCATCAGCGAGGCCTGGTGCGTCAATCACTATCCGGTCAGCGCCTATACGGTTTCGGCGCGGGCGGAAGCATTCGGGAAGGGACTTGCGCCCGAACCGGTGCTCGAGGCGCTGGGGCGCCGGGTGCCAGCGCAAAGTACCGTGAGGGGTGACGTGCTGCTTCTGGGTTCCGAGGCTGCAGAGATCGGTGAGATCAGCCTCCTGGAACCCGCTAGCAGGGTTCTCGAAAGAGCGGGCCATTCCTTTGAAACCCTTGCAATGCCCAGCG
>SMTZ1_10004391_pt1 | contig 14179 bp, 13 predicted proteins | sample DeeMarSWOR136_30_FD_25667 | JGI IMG/M metagenome (IMG submission 25667) | reverse complement strand
CGAATCCTTTATTAAATCCCCTTCTTTTTTGTTGGATTGGAATAATATTTATATGATCATAGTTAATTTCTCCAATTATCATAGGAACATCAGGAGTCCATCTATTTGCTGAGTTATTCGAGATAACTGGGATGTTTTTTTCTGCATAATTAAATTCTACTTTTTTTATATCATCTTTGATAGGTAGGTTTATTGCTGAAAACACAAAGTCTATCTCATTACTTATTGAATCAAAATCTTGGACATCTCTAACAATTAGATCTTGTAAGTCATTAGGAACTGGAATTGACATCTGCCATTTTTGTTTAACCGCTTCTTTATATGTTTTATTTGCGGATCTAGGAGATGCTGCAACATCAATAATTTGAAACCAAGGATGAGCTTGTAATAGTCTAATATAGTTCTGTCCAACAATACCAGTTGCTCCTAATATCCCAACATTTAATTTCTCCATCCGAAACCCTTTAGATGTTGATTTAATTTTTGATTTTGAAAATATTGATTAATTTTTAGATAATAATCAATATCAATTTATAAGTTTTTGTTCTTAAAAATTATTATTTTACTAATTAAAAAAAAACTAATACGTAATAATTAATATTGATAAATTATTTGAAAAAATTAATATGAATTCAAAATAAAGAATATCCACCTCGCAAATTCGTTTATTAATCCTTATTATTATGTGATATTTATGCCAGGACCTTTTGATGAACTAGAAAAAGAAGCTGAACGATTGGAAACTCAATCTAAAGAAGAATTTAGAAAAAAAAATTTTATTATGGCAATTTCACTATTAGAAGAAGCTAAAGAAATATATATAAAATTAGGATTTCAAGGAAAAATTGGAATGATTACCCAACAAATTTCTAGGTTAAAAAATTTAGTTAAATTTGAAAAACAAGATACTATTTTACAAACTAAAAGTGAACAAGATTTCCAAGAGCGAATTCAAAAAGTTGTAAGTGAAAAGCAAAGACATGAAGAACAACAAAAAGAAATTTTAAAAGCTCCCCCTCTAGAAATGAAACAAAAAATTGAAAAAATAAAATTATTAAAAGAAAAAGCTAAAAAAGAAGAGAAATTGAATAAATATTCACGAGTTTTAGGAAGATATGAATATATATTAGAATTATATAAATCGATTCCAAAAGATATAATGGATCTGACAAAAGAGATTATAGAGATCGAAAATAAAATATCTTTCATTAGAACAAAAATATAGATGTTAATCTTTCTTTTTATTTATTAAAATATTTACTGATATTCTATGAAAAACCCTTTTGATGAGTTTTATCACGTACCAAATTCAAAAGAATTATTAGATATTGCTTTTAAAAGGAGCATGAAGAGCTCTGCTCAAGTCTCTAAAAATGCTCCAATTCTTATTAAGGCAAAAAAGAAAGAATCTAAGCGTATAAAAGTAGCTGTAGAAGAACTAATAGATAGAATTTTAAAAATAATAAAAATTGTACCAATGATAGATGATCTTCCAGATTTTTATAGAGAATTAGCAAGCATTTTAGTTGATATTGATGAATTTAAATTAACTTTAGGCAAATTAAACGGTATTTTACCAGTCCTTAGTAAAATTGAAAGAGAACACCTTAGTAAATTAAGCAGAATAGAAACTCCAAAAGAGGGTGATCAAATAAGAAGATCCGCATTTGGGAGAATTTCATCCATTATAAATAAACAAAATAATAATCTTGAATATTTGAATAAGATTAGAGGCAGCTTGAGAGAAATTCCCTCAATCGATTATACAATGCCTTGTATAGTTGTTGCTGGATATCCAAATGTAGGAAAAAGTAGTATTGTAAAAAATATCTCCACTAATAAAAAGATTGAAATTAAAGAATACCCATTCACTACAAAAAAATTAAATATGGGACATTTAGAAATTGAAAGCCGGTTTCATAAAATTAAAATACAATGTATAGATACTCCGGGGATTTTAGATCGTCCAATGGCTAAAAGAAATAGCATAGAATTGCAAGCAATTTTAGCATTAAGATTAATATCAGATTTGATTCTTTTCATATTCGATCCAACTCCTGCTTCTGGATATAATGTTGACTCTCAAATTGAATTATACAATGAGATAAAGTATAATTTCTCTAAAGAAGGACAAATAGAAATTCTTATTATTTTTAACAAAATGGATTTAGCTAAAGAGTCAGAAATAGTTTATCTAAAAGATAAGATAAATCTTACTGATGACCAATTTTATTTAACAAATGGCCTTACAGGAGAAAATTTAGATAAATTGATTTCAGATCTAAAAAATCGCTATAGTTAGGAATTTTTCGTCAACAAGAATGTTTAATATCTATAAATCAATAATGAGAGGTAAAATGTGAAACTTTTTGAGATTGTTGCTCATCGAGGCGTTCCAAATGAAGCACCAGAAAATGCATTAGAAGCTTTCCAACATGCCGTCAAACTTGGTGCTGATGCTATTGAATTTGATGTTAGTTTGACTGCAGATGGTATTCTTGTGATCTATAACTATTTTTATCTTGAAGAGATAACAAATACTTCTGGTACAATTTTCAATATCACTTATAATCAACTTCAAAAAGTAAAAGTAATAAATAATCAGAATCAAAGAATAAATAATTATAGAATTTTGACTTTCAATGAACTCCTGGAAACCAATGATGATCAAATTGGTCTAGAAGTTGAAATAAAATGTCCAAAACCAGAATCCGTAGAGATAATAGGAGGGATTCTGAATTGTCCGAACAATGTTTTTTATATAGAGTTAATAGCAATTTAAACAAAAAATATAGAGGTATTAAATTATAATCATTTTAGGTATGGATATTGGAGGAGCAAATACTAAAGCCTGTTTACTCCTCATTGAATATAAAAAAATTATAAAATCCTTTTCATACATAGAATATTTTCCATTCTGGGAAAAAACTATTAAAGAAATGTTAGATATGATTGTAAGAGTAATTAAAAATGTAGTTGATAGCAATAACTATAAACTTGAAAATGTTGATTATATTGCTATCACCACTACTGCTGAACTTTCAGATGCCTTCCAAACAAAGAGAGAAGGAATACAAACTATTTTAAGTGTACTAGAAACAGTTTTTAATAAGAATAAGTTGAAATTCATTACATATAAGGGTGAATTTGTTGATTATGAAACGGCTAGATCTGATTATTCTTTAATTGCAGCAGCTAATTGGGCATCAACAGCTCTATTTCTAGGACAATTTATTCCAAATTGTATATTAATTGATGGGGGATCTACTACTATTGATATTATTCCTATAATGAATTCAATTCCAGTACCTCAAGGAAAAGATGATATTTCACGATTAATATATCATGAGATGATTTATACAGGTGGTTTACGAGCTACAATTCCTTCTATAACTCATCATGTTCCTTATAAAGGGAAAATTATTCGAGTTTCATTTGAAAAATTTGCTTTAGTTTCTGATGTTCATAGAATTCTGAATAATATTTCAGAGGAAGATTATATTAATGATACAGCTGATAATCGGTCAAAAGATCTAGAAAATTGTTATGCTCGACTTTCAAGAACTATCTGTATGGATACTGAAACAATTTCAAGGGAAGATTTAGACATAACCGCTAATTTTATTTATCAAAAACAATTAGATATTATTACCAGGGAGATTAAAGCTTTTATGGAAAATCTTACTAAGAGATTTGATGAATTTAGAAATAATCCTAAATTTGTAATAACTGGTTTATCTGCTGATTTTCTAATACGAGAACCACTTCAAAATCTAGGATTTACAGAGATTATTAGTTATGAAGAAATAACTAATATTCCTAAAAATATAATTTCATCAGCTTTTGCTATTGCGGGAGCTTTATACAATCAAATAAAAGATGATTAAATTAAATATGAATTATAAAACAGCTTTATTTAAGATTGGAGGTAAAATTTTAGAGGATTTTGAAAACTTGAATTCTACAATTTCTCAATTAACACAATTATTTAATGAGAGTTTGTTTGAAAAAATTATCATAATCCCTGGAGGTGGCTCTTTCGCAAATTTTATTCGTAGGATATACAATCAACTAAAATTTACTGAAGAGATCGCCCATTGGATGGGAATTATTTCCATGAACTACAATGGATTAGAGTTAAGTAAGAAATTTCCTAACTTACAAGTTGTCGAAAGCTATGAGAAATTAAAAGAAAACAGAAAAAATATCTGTATTTTTTTACCTTATGAATTTATAAAAGAAAATGATGAGTTACCACATAGTTGGGATGTAACTTCCGATTCAATATCATTATTTGTAGGAAAACAACTCGAATTAAATGAATGTTATTTAATAAAGGATGTTGATGGTGTTTTAAACAAGAAAAATCAGGTTATAAAAGAGATATCAACTTCAGAATTTAGGAATATGAAAAAAGCAGGTAAATTAATTAAAGTTATACACGAAATTAATGGTTTAAAGGAAAAAACAACTCCAATTGATCCCTATACCACCACACTAATAGACAGATATAAGATTTCATGTATTATCCTAAATGGCTCTAAAAACACATCAAGAATCATTAATTACTTTAAATCATCTGGAATTGAAGAAAAGATCTTTACCATGATTAAATGAAGAGCTTTTCAAGTTAATAAGCTTGGATTTAATGAGGTTTTTATTGAAAAGTTTTAATTAAATTGAACTTAAATAATAATTAATACAATTTTTAAGGTTAAATATTAAAAACTCAAGAGTGAAATCAAAATGGATATTGAAGAGATGAAAAAAAATGCTCAATTTCTAATTGACAATATAAAAGGAATGGATATTCCTGGCTCCACAACATTAAGTATTAGGTATAGAAATATGGTCAATTTTGCTAAAGTCTATGGAATAACCGATCCAAAATATGTCGGACCAGAAGATGAAGGAGTTATTGCATGTCATGCATTTGCAAATTTTTATACAATCAAAGCTATATACAAGCTACTTTTAGGGTTTAAATTAAATCAAGATGGCAGGGAGCGAGGACTTGCGCTTGATCTAGGCAAACTATTACACGCGGGGAATCGGTATAACTGGGAAGGCTGCGTAGATGTTAAACCAGGGGATAAATTGACAGTGACAGGAAAGTGCATAGATGCTAGGTTAGTAGAAAAAAATATGATGTTCTTTACAGATTTCTTAGTAAATGTAAAAAATCAAAATAATGAACCAGTTTGCAATATTACTATTTCAGCTGGGTTTCGTAAAGGAGGGTATTAAAATGGTAAAAATCTCAGATTTAAAGGTTGGACAAGTATTAAAGGATGAATTTAATGGGATTACTAGAGAATTATTAAAAGAATATGCAAAAGCATCAGGAGACACGAACCCTATTCATACTAATGATGTTGTAGCTGAAAGAGCAGGACTTAAGGGTGTTATTGGGCATGGATTGCTAAGTTTTGGTTTTATCTCAAAACTATTCGAAGATTTTCTCGAACATGGAAAATATGGGAAATTAATTGAGATTGGGGTCCAAATGCGTGGAATGGTGAGGGTTTCGGACCTTTTAGTTACCGAAGCAATAGTTAAAAAAATTGAGCGTAAAAAAGTGTTTTTTGATGTAGTACAAACAACAATAACAAATGTTGATATAAAAAACAAAGATGGTAAGATCATAAAACAATTTGAAGCTGGTGAAAGAGGCTATATCTCTGAAAATGATATTGAACGTGGTTTAGTGAAAAAAAAAGAAGTTCCTGAAGGAACTTTAACTTATCGAGAGCGAGTAGCGACTCCAGGAGAAGCGATCATTGAACTTTTTGAATAAATTTTTAATATCTTATTCTTCTTTTGCTAAATCTTTCACCTTCAACTCAATTTCTTTTATTCCTTCGAGATCATTTACTTTCTTAGCAGCTTGTTTTATAAGATCATAATATTTTATGGAAGACTCTAAATCGATTTCTTTAACAATAGCTCCACCTCGTCGAAACATTAGAATCTTAAAGGCTTCCATCCGCTGCACGTTTTTAGCAGCTAAGTATGCTTTCTCAAAATATTCCTTCGCATTTTCATAATCTTTCTTTAAAAAATAGCCAAATGCGATTTCAAAATATGAAAATTGAAGAGAAAACTTAAATCCTATTTGTTCACTCAATTCTGCTGATTTTTTATGATATTCTAGTCCTTTATCAAGATCTTTTTCGTGAAATTCATAAAAGAATGCAAGATGACGATAGAAATATGACTGTTCAAGTTTGTATTCTCCTTCTACTGCTATTGTTAAACCTTTTTGATAGTACTCAAAAGCTTTTTGCTTGTCATTTTCATCTGAATCTTTTTTATTCTCGTGATAAAGACCTATGTTAAAATAAGAATTAGATAAACCAAGTTTGTCATTTATTTCTAACCTTATATTTAAGGCTTCTAAATAGTAATTTAAAGCTTCTTCAAAATCCCCTTTAAAAATTTTGCTGCGATAAATACTTTTTCCTAAGAGATCAATAGCATCCCCTTGTAAACTTTTTTTATTTGATTTCTCTGCTAATGATTGCGCTTCTTTAAGTATATTCATTTCATCATCATAATTAAGATCTCTAAGAAATTTATGATCCATTTTAAGTTTGGCAAAATTTATTAAACACCTGGCTTTATCTTCTTTTCTTAATTCTCTAAATTCTAATATTGGTTTTATTGAGTCAAAAAATAAAATTGCTTCATCAAATTTACCCTCAAAACGATAAATTTCAGAGATTTTACATATTATATTTATAAGTTTAGTAAATAGATTTTCTAGCATTGTATTCACTTAAAAAAAGGTTGCTCCAAAAATCATACCTAAGGGGTTATAAATTTCTGGATAATTGTAATAAAGTATTTTATTTATAGATTTTAGCAATGAACTATACGTATAGTATATACTTTTTTTGTACTATCCAATTAAAAATTTTATCTTCTTCACATAATTATTTTATAACATATTTATACTAGTTTAGATAGAAGAGATAATTGAAGCAATAATTTATAAAAATATAAGTTTACCTACCGCATTGACAACCCAAGAACCTTTGGATACCCAAGAACCCCTAGACACAGAAAAAATAGAAAGATTAATTTTAAATGGGTATTATGAAAAGGCTGCCGAGGAAATATTCGGAATTGTAGAAAATTATGAAAACCATTCTGATAAAGAATTAATTTATCGAAGCCTTAGCCTATTAAATTTAATTTGTGATAAATCTCCCACAATTTCTACAAGCGCAATAAAAACTATAAATCAATTTATAAATGATTCTGATTCTTGGATTAGATTAGTTTCACTGGAAATTTCGTATCAAGTTAGTCTATTTAGACCAAATCTTCTAATTGAATTACTTGATAAAATACGAGGACGTCTTTACGATCAAGACCCTTCTGTAAGGAGGTTAACTGTTAAAATTATAGGGAACCTTATTCTGTCTTTACATATAGATATAGGGGAATTACAAGAAATAATTGAAGAATACACGGAAAAGCTAATGGATAACGATTGGAAAGTAAAATTAAATGTAATTAAAACTATCCAGAAAGTCTTAAATCAAGATTATACAAAAATTCGAAATTTAGAACCTTTATTATCGATGGTTATTATTAATCTCAGAGATGAAGATGATGATGTTGCAAGAGCAGCAGCAGAGCTTCTAAAAATTCATGGAACATATTTCTTAACTAAAGAGAAAATACTCTATATCCTGTTAAACCTTCTCTACAATGAGAATAATAGAGTTAAAGAACTTATTATTTGGCTATTTGGAGAAATTGGTAAGGAAAAATCACGTCACGTCGTAGTGATAATCCCTAAATTGATTAATTTATTTAAGGAGAGAGATTATCGAATTGAATTAAAAGTTATTGAAGCGTTAGTTAATATTGCTGAAAATAATTTTGATCAAATTTGGGCAAATATATTACATGCTTTATTAGAAGCAAGTGAATCTAATTATAGAAATTCATTAATAAATGCAATTTTCCATCTATGTCGAAAGAATATTATTGAAATATTCCCTTATTTGTTTGAAGAATTAGAAAATCCATCTGAAAATATTAGAAAGGGTATTGCCCTAGTATTTAAACGTTTATTCGAGGAATATCAAATTGAAATAGAGAATGAAATTACTAAAATTTTATATCAATTAGAATCCCGATTTTGGCGAGAAAGAAAGAAAACTATAATTCTTTTGCAAAATATATGTTTTATTTTAGAAAGTAAAAAGATTGCAGTTTGGATTACTATTGAATTAAACAATGCCTTGAATATTGAAAAAGATCCAGACGTTAAAAGAGAAATTATTTACACATTAAAAAATTTTAAATCAAACTTTCCAGATATCGATGATACTATTGAAAGAATCAATAATGAATTAGCATTGTTTGATAAGAGAATTCTTGAATTTCAGAAAATTCCTGCACAATTTAGAGAAAAATTAAACTCTTATATTCAGAATTTTAAGTTTAACGATACTGAGATTCAATTAAACCGAAAATATAAAAAAATTCTCAAAAAAATTAAAAAATTTGATACTATTATTAAACAGTTTGATTATAAAAGGTTAGCTTTTGAATTAATTGATGAGTGGGAAGAAACAAGGGTACAAATTATCGAAGAATTAAGCATTATTAAAAGTTTCATCTCAGAAATTTGTGAAGAGAAAAAATCTGAATTTGCTTTAAATTTGAAAGGAAAAATTAATACTGTAGTTAATCGCATTGATGTATTGAAGGCAGAGTTTGAGTATGTAAAAGAAAAAAAGTTCGAAATGGATTTAGAAGAGGATCTCTCAAATGTTGAACTTATATATAGTCAAGATGATAAACTTGGACATATAACACAAATAAGAAAAAAGCTGTTTAAATTAGATGGCGATATACGAGAGTTATTGATAGATAATGTTGAATTTAACGAAATTTTTAAAGATCTTTTGCAAAAGTGGGTTGAAACTAAAATTGAAATTCAAGAGTATTTGAATGAACTGGATCGTCAAATTAAATTGATGAAAGACAAACTAATCGAGTATTTAACTCAACCAGGTGTAATTACTGAGGGTAGTAGTGAGATCAATGGAATTAATAATGAATTAAGTTTTCAACTACTGCAAGGGCACATACAATCTATTATTACTGAGATAATTGAAGGTATGAAGATTTTTAATGGAACTTTTGATAAATTAACCAACAAACTTGATGCGTTAATGAAAAAAAATGAATTTTTAGACGCCCAAAGGTTAATAGAAATAAATTCAGCACAAATCCAAAATTATATCGAAGAATCTGAAAAACAAATTGAAGCAATTCTTGGACGAGAAAAAAAGTTTGAAGATAATAATGTATTTAATCTCTATATAAGACCTTATCTTAACAAAATTAATGCTTCAAAAGAACTATTGATAAATCGATTAAAGGATTTTGTGAGAAAATCAAATAATAAGCTATATCTCAATCAAGTTAAACATTATCTTAAAATGATTAATCCTATTAAGTTAGATCTACTTGCTAATTATATTAAATTAGACGGCGAACGATTAAAAGATTTAGTTCTTAAATATATAAGTAAGAATAAGCTGAATGCTAAAATTATAAATGACAAACTCTATTTCCAACAGATTGAATCTGAAATTCCTGATTCTAAGGAAATTCTCTTTTTTAAAAACATAAAAACAATCGCAAATGAAATTTACCTTAATTTTAAGTTAACTAATCCCTCAAATTTTGATTTTAAGGATTTACAGATATCCCTAAAAGTTCCTTCCTATTTAAATTTTCAGCGTAAAGAAAGTTTTCCAAAATTTCTACAAATCAATGAACTAAAACCCGGAAAGAATTTCCAATTTAATTACGTACTTAAAGTAGATAAACAAAAAGAGCTTAAAAAAAATCTTTTTGACCCTTCGGCTGATGAAATTAAACTGGACTTACACTATAGAGACCAATTCGATATAGCTAGAAAAACAACGAAACACATTGATCTATTTATCCCATAAGCGTAGACATTCGCTTCTCTGTATATTCCTTAAAACTAATAAATTTATAATTCAAATTATTCAAATTATTCTGTTTATCTAAACTTTTAATAATTTATATTGAAAAAATTAATATATTCATTTATTCTATTTAAAACTACTTAAATTGAATAAAGAAATTTAAAGAACGAGGTGAAGAATGCAAGAGTTAGAGAGTTATCGATTAACATTGCAAACGAAACTTTTTGGATGAGACTGTAAATTATCCGCTGATAAATTAGAGAAACTTTTGACAAATGTTGGTTTAAAAAGTGATATTGAAGATTCAGCTCTTATCCCAGTACCGAATACAAATCTTCTAATGGCGAAAAATATAGACATATTTACTCCGATTATTGATGAACCTGAAATTATGGGGGAAATAGCTGTTGTTAATGTTACTAACGACGTATTCGCGCTAAACGTACCCGAGATTTCTGGTATGCTCGTTTTTTTAGGATTAAAGAAAAATATGCCTATGTACATTGCAGAAGGAATATTAAACGGAATAAAAAAGTTTATGGAAAACAAGATAAATTCTAAAATTATTGGAGGGCATACTATTTATTCAGAATGGCCTCTTATAGGGGGTGAAGCGAGTGGCTTTGTTGAAAAAGATAAGGTTATACAAAAAAATTATGTCAAAGAAGGCGACAAATTAATTCTTACTAAACCAATTGGAAACCAAGCAATAATGGCCGCATATCGGCTTCAGAAAAACAATCCTGACCTTTTAGAAAATTTTTCCATGAATGAAATTAATGATTCTATTGATTTGGCAATTAAACTAATGATAACTCCACTTCAGGACGTTGTAAGAGCGATATATTCCTATAATGATATTTCATTCATACATTCTATGACTGATGTAAGTGGCTTTGGTCTTGCGGGACATCTTCAGGAAATGCTTCAAAATTCACATCTCTCAGCAATAATCGAAAAAATCCCCAGTATTAAGCTGACGAGTGAACTAGCATATGAATTTGGATATAAATATGACGAATGTAAGATGCCTGAAACTGCTGGGGGAATGCTTTTATCTGTTGATTATAAATATGCTGAGGAATTCTCCCAAAGACTCAATAATCAATACGGAGTAAAAAATTGGATTGTAGGAACGATCGATAGCATAAATAAACCTAAATATGTTTGCATTTCTGAAAATGCTGAGCATATTGAAATAATTAAAATTTAACGATGTCAATGAAATAAGTAAAAACACATTATTGTGGGCGCTTATTGAGAACACTAATGCACAACTGCATCGAACAAAATGTATTGTTATCATTTTTTATTTTAAATTTTTTACAAACTATTTATCGATGGGATCGATAAATAAAATCAAAAATCTTAATAAATACTAAGTATTTGTATCATTGCCTTACTTTAAATTGATTTGATTGTAAATAACCTTTCATTAGAAGAAATTAATCAAATATTAAGTGAATTGAAAAAAGATTTAGAATATTTTTCTTAAATTATTTTAAATTGGATAATAAAAAAGTTGAGGTGCATGAAAGAAAGAATAGAATATAGGTTAACTAAAGATGTAAAGATACATGGATGAAGCTGTAAACTTGGACAAGGCGATTTAAATAATTTACTAGCGAAGGTGGGATTAACAGGAGATATAGAAGATGCAGCAGTCATACCTGTGCCAAATAGCGATTTAGTTCTGGTTAAAACTATTGATATTTTCACCCCAATCATTGATGAACCCGAAATTGCCGGTGAGATCGCGGCATGTAATGTAACAAATGATATTTTTGCGATGAATGTGCCTGAGATATCAGGAATGCTTGTATTTCTCGCAATAAGTACAAGAACTCCAATGGAAGTTGCTGAAGGAATTTTAAGGGGAATAAAATATTTTATGGAAGAAAAGATAAATTCTAAAGTTGTTGGTGGACACACAATTTATAGTGAATGGCCATTAATGGGGGGTGAAGCTTCTGGATATATACATAAGGATCAAATTATTCAAAAACAAGGTGTAAAGAAAGGAGATAAATTGGTTTTAACCAAACCAATAGGATTGCAAGCTATTATGGCCGCATATAGAATTCTTAAGGATTTTCCAGAAATGTTAGAACATTATTCTGTGGATGAACTCCAAAAATCCATAGATCTTGCTGTAAAAATTATGACAACTCCAAATCAAGATGTTGTAAAAACAATTCATTCATACAAGGATTTCTCATTTGTTCACGCGCTTAGTGATATCACCGGATTTGGGTTAGCGGGTCATGCTTCTGAAATGCTTCAAAATTCAAATTTATCTGCTACAATTGATATTGTTCCTTCAATAAAATATTCTAAAGAGCTATCTAATGAGTTAGGATATGCGTTTGATGATTGTTATTGTCATGAAACCGCAGGAGGAATGCTACTTGCTATTGATCCCACTAAAGTAGAACAATTTACGAATACACTTACGAGTAATAAAATACCTAACTGGATTGTTGGAGCAATAGACAACGTTCAACCAGGAATCGTACGAGTTTCAAAAAATGTTCACAATATTGAAATTATAGATATTTAAAGATGTTAATGATATGAGCTTAAACATTATAAATGGGGGCTTATAGAAAATTCCACCTGCAAGGTGGCATCCCAGTTAGATCTACTCTCTTTCTATTATTTTGCCATTAAGTTTTATAACAATCTCTCTAATTTCATCTAAGGCTTTATCAATCAATTTTTCTCCATTTTCTATATTAAAGGCGGTTATTGAAACCTCAACCTCAACAGACAAGCCAATGCGAGGATGGGTTTTTATCCACAGTTGAGGATATTTCTTTTCTAGTTCATTTGTATAAGCTGCTATCTGACTCTCTCCTATGCCTGAGAAAAGAAATCCTTTTTCTATGAATTTTCCTTTCTCCTTTTTTAAAATGGGTGTTATCACATTTCTAAACATAGCCTTCATCTCTGAAGGTACACCTGGTAAGATAAAAATAGTAGTTTTACCTATCTCAATTTTAACACCAGGAGCGGTGCCTATAGTATTGGGTAAAGGAATAGAATCTTGAGGAAGATATGCCATTTTTTCTCGTTCTTTAGTCATACCCTCGAGTTGTAATAATCCTTTTTTATGAGCACGCTCATAAGCTTTCTTAATAGAATTATAAGCATGTTCATTTAACTCTAACTTCCTATTCAAACCATTAGCTATTCCTCGCAAGGTCATATCATCAAAAGTAGGTCCAATTCCCCCTGAAGTTATGATGATTGTAGGTTCTCGTTTTAATATATCTCTTAATGTATCTGATATTGTTTCTAATTCATCTCCAATAGTGGTAATTCTCTTAACTTTATGCCCAAATTTCGTGATTCTTTTCGTCATCCAGTTAGAATTTGTATCTTGAGTTTTTCCTATAAGAATTTCATTGCCAATCATTAATAATTCGATTTCCATATTTCTACCTTATTTCAAATTTCCGTATGGCTGAATTTTATATTTTTTAAATCTTTTATACATTAAATAAAATTTGTAAAAATGTAAAAATGACAATAGAAATAGATGATAGTGGAACTGGAGATCTTGTAGGAAATGCGTTTATCGGTTTTTTAAGAAAGGAAACTGGAGAATTGACGTTTCGAACATTACCCCTAGATTTATTTAAAGGAGAAGAATGGAAAAATAAAAAGCCCCTTGAAGCAGCTGTTGATTTAGTTAAAGATGGTCTAAAAGAACTAAAATTTCAAAAAGATAAGGAAATTATCAAGGTTTGTAGAGGAAATATATTTGATAAAGTAAGAGAATATTTTTTAGAAGAAGGAATAAACTATGAAAATGCAATTGTCGAAGGAAAATTACAAGATGCTGTTGAAGGAAAATTGGTTGATCACCTCCGAAATGAATTAGGAATACGATCAAAAAATTTAACTAAAAAAAGCGGAGCAAAAAGATTCTTTGTATTATTTAATTGGGTTTGTTATGATTTTTTCAATAGAGAAAAATATGTTAAATCAGGATTCACGAAATGGGATACTGTGTGGAGAGACCGGGGGATTAAAAAATACAAAGAGATCAGGAATAATACACGCAAATCATAATTTTTTTTACATTTGATAAGTAATGATCAGTAATATTGATCACATTTATAAATAATCATATCAACATTTACTATAACGTTAAATGTTTATATAAATTAAGATTTAGAGGAATTTCA
>SMTZ1_10004387_pt1 | contig 14182 bp, 13 predicted proteins | sample DeeMarSWOR136_30_FD_25667 | JGI IMG/M metagenome (IMG submission 25667) | reverse complement strand
GTGTTCGCCCAAGAAGAACTCATTTATTTCACCCTTAGTGGGAGAATCGTCTCTATTATCGTATAAGACTAACTTGATCATTCCTTTGAGCACTGCGAAGTTGTCTATCTGCTTTTTATGATAATGCCAGCCCTTGACCACTCCGGGGTATGCAGTGGTCATGTAAACCTGTCCAAATCTGATGAATAAATCATCGTCCTTTCGGATTATCTCCATCAGATGTCCCCGCTCATCCGGGATCACCTTCAGCTTTTTGGTTATCACTCCATGAATCACAGCAAAACTCCCCGATGATTTTGCCACTCAGCCGTACCTGGACCGGACCTGTTATAGATTCTTCTTATTGGCTCCCCCTTTTGCCACCAATTCACTTGCCCGCAGGAGAGAATCGAAGGTGCCAGCGTCAGACCACCACCCTTCGATGACATCATAAGTCATCCTCCCCTCTTTTATGTAAGCGTTGCTCACATCGGTGATCTCCAATTCTCCTCGAGCTGAAGGGGTCAGGGTCTGGATAATGTCGAAGACTTTGCCATCGTACATATAGATGCCGATCACAGCAAAATTCGACTTAGGGTTTTTGGGCTTCTCCTCAATCCTGACTATCTTGCCGTCAACTATTTCGGGCACCCCGAAACGCTCCGGATCGGGAACCTCCTTTAACAGGATTTTGGCTCCCTCCTTTTGCTCTCTGAAATCCTTGACCGCCTTGATTATGTTTCCCTCTATTACGTTGTCTCCCAAGATAACCACCATCTTGTCATGTTCTGAGAAATGCTCTGCCAAACTTAAAGCATCCGCAATCCCCCCTTCTCCTTCCTGATAGGTGTAGTTTATATGCTTAAGCCCGAAGTCCCTTCCATTTCCCAGAAGCCTTAAGAAATCCCCGGCGTGATTTCCTCCGGTGACGATTAAGATATCATCTATCCCTGCGTTGATCAAAGTCTGCAGGGGATAAAAGATCATGGGCTTGTCATAAACTGGGAGAAGATGCTTGTTGGTGATCTTGGTTAAGGGATAAAGTCTTTTTCCTAATCCTCCTGCTAATATAACGCCTTTCATTCTCCGATATACCAATCTCCTTTCTCAAACTTCATGTATATACTAGCCCTCTTGGTAAATTTGAGTTTTTCATTGCGAACCGTGATATACACCATAGCCTTATTTGTGTCATCTCTCGCAAAGGTTAGATCATCTATCTCGATCACAATGCTTGTGTCTTTGAGCTCCGGATTATCATAAGTGTTTAAGAAAAACTCCATCTTCTCACTTTGCGCGCGGTTTCTGCTTAAAAGCTTTTCTGCCTCTTCTATTCGGTCCCCTGACATTAAGCGAATGAACTGGATCACCCTTTCTTTGGCTCTCTCCTCGGTTCTATTTTGGGTGCTGCTGCAGCCGAATAAAGCTACAAAAATCAGAAGACCGGTGAAGCATATTGAACATATAAGTCTTTTTCCCATCTCAACTTGGTTCGCAAATCGGTTACAATGAAAAAACTTAGGAAGGAGAGCTAAAATGATTTTCTCCTGGATTTGAGGTTGAAACAGGTGCAATAGGAACAAATCATTTTCCTTCCTTTTTCTTTTCCTCTTTTTCAGGGGCTTTGGGTCCGGCTGGTTTTTCTTCCTTTACGCCTTTTTCCGGCTCTTCTTTCTTCTTAGCTTCTTCCTCCTTCTCCTCCTCTTCTTTCTTCTCAGTAATTACCTCTGGCTCCTCTGCGGCTGCAGCAGGAGCGACCTCCGGCTCCTTGAAGATCGTTGGAGGCACCACGCTCACTATGGAGCCTTGTGGATCAGAAAGCAGTTCCGCCCCTTCCAATTTGATGTCCCCTACGTGGATGGAGTCCCCTATCTTTAAATTACTCACATCCACTTCGATCTTTTCGGGAATGTCTGTGGGTAAGCATTCTACCTCCAATTCCCTGAGCACGTGCTGCAAGATTCCTCCATCTTGTTGGACTCCAAGGGGAGTTCCCACCAGATGAACAGGCACATTGATGGTGAGCTTTTTGGTGAGGGAGATCTGTTGAAAATCTATGTGTAGAATATTCCCCCATACCGGATCCCGTTGAATTTCTCGGATTAAAACTTTCTTATCCCCATTTTTGGGGTCATCGATATTCAAAGTGATGATAACATTTTCTCCCAGACCCGATCTCAAAAGGGCATGAAACGACTTGGCCTCCACTTCCAGAGGAAGAGGAGATATCTCCGCTCCGTAGACCACAGCCGGGATTACCCCTTTTCTTCTTAGCTTTTTCACATGTTCCTTACCAAACTTATCCCTCGCTTTTGCCTTGAGCATAATCTCTCTCATCAGCTCTCTCCTTTTGGATCAATATTCGAAAAGCGAACTTACCGATTCGCCCTTATGAATGCGTTGGATGGCCTCTCCGAATATTTTGCTTACAGATGTCATCTCGAATTTGCCTGAAAGCTTTTTGTCTTCGGTGTTGATGGTGTCTGAAATCACAACCTTTTTTATGGATGAATTCTCAATTAACTTCAAGGACTTTCCCGATAGTACGGCATGGGTACAGCAGGCATAAATCTCCTTTGCTCCCTGCTTGACCAGAAAATCTGCTGCCTGGGTTAGGGTTCCGGCTGTGTCCACGATATCATCCCGGATGATTATGTTCTTACCTTCCACTTCACCTATTATATTTAAGACCTCCACCTGATTAGCCTGATGTCTCTTTTTGTCTAACACGGCAAAAGGCATGGCAAGTTTTTTGGCGAAATTTCTGACCATCTTTATACTTCCCAGATCAGCCAACACCACCCAATGGTCGGGTTGGAAATCTGTAAAATAATCGAAAAAGACCGGATTGGAAAATAGATGATCCATGGGGATATCAAAGAAGCCCTGAATTTGAGCCGCATGCAAATCCATGGTAAGAACCCGGTCTACCCCTGCCACGGCTATAAGATTAGCCACCAATTTGGAGGTGATGGGAACGCGAGGTTGGTCCTTTCTGTCCTGGCGAGCGTAGCCGTAATAAGGAATGACCGCGGTTATTCTTTCCGCTGAGGCTCTTCTGGCAGCATCGGTAATCACCAGAAGCTCCAGCAGATTTTCAGCAGGGGGGTTGGTCGACTGAATGACGTAAACATCCCTACCCCTTATGTTTTCGTTTATCTTGACCGCTATCTCTCCATCCGAGAATCTTTTGATTTCCGCATCACAAAGAGGAATTTTCAAATAATCGCCTATCTTCTGGGCTAACGGTCTATTTGAATTTCCACTTATAAGCTCTATTTTCTCATTCATAAACTGTGAACCATAAACCATGAACTGCGAACTTCATTGTGGCTGGGGCGCCAGGATTCGAACCTGGGATACAAGATCCAAAGTCTTGTGTCTTACCACTTGACGACGCCCCAAATCTTCCGTCATAGACAGACCCGCCTATGGCGGGCAAGACACCCGAACTACTGGGCTCGTCTGAGCAAAATTCGCTCTGTTGACCACTCACTGTCCTCCAGCAGCCTCTTTGCTTTTCAGCTGTTCCTCATAAGCTGCCAGCACCTTATCCTCGATCATCCTGCGCATCTCGTTGTTGATGGGATGAGCGATATCCTGATGAGTTCCGTTTTTCCTTTTCCTGCTGGGCATGGAGACGAAGTAGCCTTTGGCTCCATTTATCACTTTCATGCCCCGAATCACAAAAGCATTGTCAAAGGTGACGTTGGCGAATGCCTTGAGCTTGGGCTCATCCCTCAGAGTTACTCTAACCTCGGTGATTTCCACTTTCTCTTCCTCCTAAGCAAAGGTTGATGTTGTTTTGTTTAGGTACGGTTTATATCTGCTGACACAATCTACTTTCGCCTTCTGGCTATTTACAACCCGCTGAGATCTCCTCACAAATGAATGTAGGGCCAAAGGTGAAGAGAATTCATGCTGAATGAATTAACTACTAAAGGCGATCGGTCGGGTCATGAATACCTGCCAATTGCCTTGGGAAAGCTTTGTCGCCACCTCCTCTGCTTGTGGTTTTTTCTCAAAGAGACCATAAACGGTAGGTCCGCTTCCCGACACGGATGGCTTTATTCCGCCGGAATTCTCCAAAGTTTTCTTGATCTGGCTGATTATCTCATACCGATTCATCACCACCTTCTCCAAATCATTGTCAAATTGTTTCAAACTTTCAAAAAAACCTACTTTATTATCGCAAAAGTCTAAGTTAATAAACCATTTTTCAGCTGTCAAGTCAATTTTTGCGTTCTGATAAACCCATGCAGTAGAAATCATCAGATTAGGGCAAATCAAAACTAACCAATAGTCTTTATATAACTTTATCGGCACTATCTTCTCCCCTCTACCCTTTGCTATAGCCTGTCCTGAATACAGAAAAAAGGGGACATCAGAACCTAATCTGGAGGCCAGGGAATGGAGTTGTTGAAGAGATAGTTTCAAATCAAACAGCTGATTTATCCCTTTTAATGTAAAGGCGGCGTTTGAACTTCCACCTCCCAGTCCGGCTGAGACCGGGATTTTTTTTTCAATATCAATTCTCACTCCAGCGGTGAGGTTCCTTTCCTTAAAAATCAAATCCGCCGCCCGATAAGCTAAATTATTTTCATCTTTAGGCACATTTGGATTATCACATTGGATGGTTATACCTTTTTCGGGCTTGTGAAACGTTAACCGATCGTGTAAATCAACGGCTTGCATAACCGAGAAGATCTCATGATAGCCATCCTCTCTCTTTTTTAAAAGCTGCAGACAAAGATTGATCTTGGCATATGATTTAAGACTCAGACTCTCCAAGTTAAAATCTTCTCTCCTTCCATAAATTTAGGCTCAATCTCATCTCCAACAGAAAATCTTCCACCTTTTTGCCGCCTTCATTTTGAACATTTCTGATTCTCTTATAACCCCAGGCACAATCGAATCTGAAATTCGGACTGGGTTGATAGGTGGTTTCAAATCTTATCCGATTTGAATATTCTACGACTCCGGAGGGAAATTTCTTGGGGTGGGGGACAGCTGAAGCTTGGTGCGGCTTGATCCTCCCCTCTCCTTTTCTTTTATATTCTTCGGAAAAGGACAGTTTTATATCCTTGCTCAGATGATAGACAAACTTTAAAAAAAGCCTATCCGCATCGGGTCCCAAAATGCTCCCCATTCCGAAACCATGATAAGTATAAAGGTTCCAGGGCTTTTTATGCCCATAGACCCAGTTATTTATTTTGGTATATTCAAGATTCATAAAGCTTTTTTCCAAGCCAAAAATCTGGGCGTAGTTCAGTCCAATTTGAAACCCGGTCTGGTGTGGTTCCGACTTGAAATCATATTGGAAATCGTCCACTAAGATCTCTGTGTAGAATTCCTTGTTCTTAAACCAGGTTAGGGCCAGATCAAAGCTCCACAAAGGATTGTCATCCACATCTTGGTTGAATTGCTCACCATAGTAAGGCAAAAGAGGATTCAAATAGTAAAGCTCAAGATTTCTGTCTTGTCCACCGTAAAGAATTACCTCGGAGATTCCCATCTCCAATCCCAATTTCAATTTCAGATTTATTCTATGCCCAGAGAGATATCTTTTGGCAAAAAAACCGGATGATGATTCGGCGGATTCCCCATAGGAAGAAACCTTAACTTGATCCAGAACGGTGGCAAAATAGATAAATTTAAAGGATCCCAGTTCCCCCTCTAATTTGAGCATATCAAAGGGGGGAACCAAATCGGAAAGCAAAAGCACATCCCTTTTTCCTGGTCCCCATCTGAGGTGATCCCTCCCCAAGAGAATATAGAAATATTTTAAGTCAATTTGGGCATACCCGATGTCCAGAACCCCGGTCAAGTCTCTCTTCCATTTTTTTCCCCGATATCTTCTTTCGCCTTCTCCCTTGGTATCGAGTATCACCCGATCTTTCAAAACCAATTTTTTGTCCAATTGCAGCGCTGCATCGAATTTCGCCTGCAAACGACCATAAGAACTGTCGTTTCCTGCAGCTTTACCAAAAAATACTAGCTCGGTTCCATACTTTAGGGTATGACCACCTTCATCCCCTTTGGATCTTTCTTGATAAAGCTTTTCGATTTCTATTCGAAATTCCTGATTCAGCCTTTCAAGAAGCCAGAGCCCAGTTTGGGTTAGTTCCAATTCACGCCTTTTTTGCCTCAGGTTTATCTCCAAGATGTGTGAAGCTATCTCTCCCCTGGTATAGGGTTTAACATTTCTATGGAGTTTCCGAAACAGGCCTTGAGTATAAAGCTCATCGATGGTGGAATAGACCCAACTGTCCAAAGGGATGTTTTCCAATAGGGTGGCCTCTGAGATAAAACAGAAAATAGAGGTAAGCAGGAAGGATGATAAGAAGATGGTTCTGAGGATTTTTTTTCTCAAAATCTTCCAGTTCCGTTTAAATTCAGTTGGGTCAAGTTTACACTGAGAGATCTCTAAAAAGTTAAATAGGAAGATGTTTTTCTGGAGTGTTAAGCTTTAACTTGACCTGTGACTTTTTGTCCTCAAGATCCCGCTGGGCGGGAAAAGACAAACAGGTTTGACTTGGTCCATATGGACACTCCAGTCTGCCTCTTTGAAGTGGTTTTTCAGAGACCTCACTGAAAAAGGATATGATCTTTGATAAAGATTTTGAAACACGCAAGCTAATGTCTCCTCCGGCTACCAGGCAGGCGAAAAAGGCAGCCGCAACCTTCAGGGTTTGTTGAAAAAACCACACTCCGGGGCGGGATTAATTCCCGCCCCTATGGGAGACAATTACTTATCATCCATAGGGCAAGGCATTTAGTACTGCCAAAGGGGATTTTCAACACTCCCTTGAGGTTGCGCAAGGGGTCCTTACAATTTCACAATTTTCTTTTGACTCTGTTTAACGTTCTTGGTGGCGTTCCGAGTGTCCATGATCAGCTGTGAATTATTTACAATCCAGTCATAGTCATAAGCTGTGTGATCGGTGAGGATCACCACGCAATCGGCAGTTTTAAGTAGATCCTGACTCAATCCGATCGATTTCATCACTGACTTGTCCATGCGTATAGAAGGAACATGGGGGTCATTGTAACTGACTTTGGCTCCTCCGTTCTCCAGAAGCTTTACCACATCCAGAGCCGGGGATTCCCTCACATCTTTTATGTCCCTTTTATACGCCACTCCCAAGACCAGTATCTTAGATCCTTTCAGACTTTTTTCTCTTTCATTCAAGGCTCGGTTTACCCTCTCCACCACGTATTCGGGCATGTGGGAGTTGATATCACCTGCCAGTTCAATGAATCGGGCATAGTAGTTTAAAGATTTTAGTTTCCATGAAAGATAGTGCGGATCGATGGGGATGCAATGTCCGCCCAATCCAGGACCTGGATAGAAGGGCATGAATCCGAAAGGCTTGGTGTTGGCAGCTTCGATTATCTCCCACACGTCAATCTTCAATCGATCGCACATCAAAGCTACCTCATTCACCAACCCGATGTTCACCGATCTGAAAGTGTTCTCCAAAAGTTTGACCATCTCCGCACTCTTGGTGGAGGAGAGGGGAACTGCTCTGATTATGGTCTGTTCATAGAAAAACTTGGCTATTTGGGTGCACTGAGGAGTTATCCCTCCCACCACCCTCGGCGTATTCTTGGTGGTATAAGATATGTTCCCCGGATCGACCCTTTCGGGAGAAAAGGCCAAAAAGAAATCTTTGCCCACCTTAAGTCCTGTCTTCTCCAATTTGGGCAAGATCAACTCCTCTGTGGTTCCGGGATAGGTGGTGCTCTCTAAGATCACCAGCTGGCCAGGGTGCAGATACTTTTGTACCTGTTCCACTGCCGCCAAGATATAAGAAACATCCGGGTCTTTGGTCTTGCTCAATGGTGTAGGTACACAGATGGCCACGCAATCGGCTTTTCTCAAAACCGCGAAATCGGTGGTGGCTTCAATTTTTCCGGATTTTACCAATGGTTGGAGGTCTTCATCCTTGACGTCATCGATATCGGATCTGCCCGAATTCACCAGGTCCACCTTTTCCTTACTTATATCGATTCCAATGACCTTAAAATCCTCCTTTCCCAACTCCATGGCCAAAGGAAGCCCCACATACCCTAAACCAATTACTCCTACCAATACGCTTTTGTCTTTGATCTTCTGCTCTAAGGTTTTATACAAGGTCGTTCCTCCTGCGATAAATAAATGACGAATCGGTTGTTCTATATTCGGACCTACCGTTAACTTAACTGTATCTTCTCCTCCAGAAATTCAATGTATCCTCTAAGGTTTTTTCAATTGAAATCTTCGGTTTCCATCCGGTAACTCTTTTCATCCTTGAATTATCCCCCATCAAAATAGGGATCTCAGCAGGTCGGTTCTTTTTTTCATCGGTTTTCACTTTGATCTTCTTTTTAGACAAAGAGATCAGGATTTTCAGCACACTTTTTATGCTGTATGCTTCTCCTGAACAGATATTATAGGCTTTCCCAGCTTTTCCTTTTTTCATCAAAAGCCGGTATCCCCTTACAATATCTCTCACATCAGAGATATCCCTTTTGCTGGACAGGTTGCCCACCTTCATAACCGGAGGTAGGATACCTGCCTCGATCTTCGCTATCTGTGAGGCGAAATCTGGCACCACAAATCCGATCCCCTGTCTTGGACCGGCGTGGTTGAAGGCTCTGGCTCTGATGGCTTGGACTCCGTAAGATTTGAAAAATTGATAGGCTAAAAGATCGGAAGCCGCCTTGCTCGATCCGTAGGGGCTCACCGGCAGAAGAGGTTTTTCTTCGGTTATGGGAATATCTTTTGGTTTCACCACTCCATACATGTCACTTGAGCCAACGATTAAAATTCTCACTTTTTTTCTCATATTTCTCAGAGTTTCCAATAAGTATAAGGTGCCTCGAATATTCACTCCTATAACATCCACAGGATGAGAAAAGGATTTTCCCACCGAGCTTAAGGCTGCAAGATGATAGATTTCATCCGGATTTGTTCTTTTAACCACAGAAGAGAGCCGATCAAAATCAGTGATGTCGCAATTGGTTAAATGTAATTCTTTTTTGATCCCTCGAATATTCTCAAGACTCTCATCTGGCAGGCATATCCCAAATACCTCTTCTCCCCATTTCAAAAGAAGCTCCGCTAAGTGAGAGCCAACAAATCCCGCTATGCCTGTGATCAAAACCTTCATTATGAGGTTAATCCGAATTTCATTTGTCCTTCAAGATCTGCTTGTATCTTTCCAGATCAGCGTCCACCATCATCTTGATCAGCTCTACAAAAGAGACCTCAGTTATCCAGCCCAATTTCTTTCGGGCGTATGAGGAATCGCCTAAGAGGACATCCACCTCTGCTGGTCTTACGAATTTCGGATCCACTTCCACAAATTTCTTATAATCCAAGCCCGCACGCTCAAAGGCGATTTGAGCTAACTCCCTGACCGAGTGATTTTTCCCGGTGGCGATCACAAAATCCTCCGGCTCTTTTTGTTGGAGCATGAGCCATATGGCTTTCACATAATCGCCAGCATATCCCCAATCTCGTTTTGCATCCAGGTTGCCCAAGAAGAGCTTTTTGGCTAAACCTGATTTGATCTTGGCCACCCCATCGGTTATCTTGCGGGAGACGAACTCCAGCCCTCTTCTGGGTGATTCATGATTGAACAGAATTCCGCTCACCGCAAACATCTCATAACTTTCCCGGTAATTGACCGTGATCCAGTGAGCATACACTTTTGCCACCCCGTAAGGACTGCGGGGATAAAAGGGGGTCTTCTCATTTTGGGGCACCTCTTTGACCTTGCCAAACATCTCCGAGGAGGAGGCTTGATAAAATTTGATCTTTTTGTTCACCAATCTGATCGCCTCCAGCATCTTGGTTACACCCAGGGCGTTGAACTCCCCGGTTAGCATGGGCTGTTCCCAAGAGGTGGGGACAAAGGATTGAGCCGCAAGGTTGTATATCTCATCTGGTTGACAATCCTCAATCAATCTGATCAGGGAAAGTTGATCCAATAAATCTGCTTGCCTTAGTTGGATCTTATCCCGGATATGACTAATCCGCTCGAACTTCTCTGTCGAAGACCTTCTCACCATTCCAAAGACCTTATAGCCTTTCTCCAAAAGAAGCTCAGCCAAATAAGATCCATCCTGACCTGTGATTCCCGTGATTAATGCGTTCATATTCCTCTCTTTCCTTTCGGATATTTAATTTGCCTGAATATAACGTTTCAGCTCAGATTAGTCAATTGAAATTTGCTGAGACTGCCCCAAAATTATTTTTCTTGACGAATTGAGTGAGAATGCTTAAATTATAAGTAGGAAGACAAACCTAACAGCGTGGAGAAAGAACTATGAAAAGGGGCTTTTTCATATTCTCTTTGCTCATTGTGTTTTCAATCTGCCTTTTTGCTTACGCTGAAGACTCTGAGTATGGGCGTATTGTTGGGGACAGGAAATATTTTGTTGAAAATCCCGCCAGAGGCGGGGGCAGGGATTACATTGTAAAAAACCCACGAGCAACGCTCCCCCAGCCAATCGCTGTTTCTCTGGCTAAGATGGATTCTACACAAGAAGAATGCCAAGTCTGGACCGAGGATCAGAGGGTAAGTTTTTCTGAATTGACCCCTTATAGCCCCAGAATTGCCGTAAATGGAGATACAATCCACGTGGTGTGGGAACAGTGGTATGAAGTCTTTTACAAAAGAAGTCTTGACGGTGGAATAACGTGGGGCGATACTGTACCTTTGTCTTTAATAGACACTTATGGATCGTTTATGCAGGATATAGCAGTCGAGCATAACATTGTATATGTGGTGTGGGCTAAGGCATCCAGCGAACAAGATCAGCGTATATATTTTAGAAAAAGCACAGATGGAGGAACGAATTGGGGATCTATCTGCCCAATTGCATTAGCTGGGCCGGATTACTATGGGTTGTATTGCCCAACCATTACTGTGAAGGATAGCTTGGTTTTTGTGGTTTACCAGAAGCATATAGATGGACACCATTGTCTCCGTTTCAAGAAGAGCTTGAATTGGGGCGAGACATGGAGCGGAGAGATACCTGTTTCAGAACGGGGTTCAGATGGTATTTCTCCAAAAATGGTCCATAACTATGCAGGGCTATATGTAGTTCATGCGAGTGGGCTGATAATATGGTGCAATAGAAGCACAAATTGGGGGGATAGCTGGAGTGATGATATATTTATCTCTGATATGGACAGTTCTACTGCCCAGTGGCCCTCAATTGGAGCAGACGATAACGGTGCAGTTTATATCACTTGGTTCGATTACAAATACTCCCCTTATGGTTGGACTGGCGATATCTTCCTAAGAAGAAGCACGAACAACGGTGAAACATGGGGTTCTATCATGGTGTTAACTGACAATCACTTATGCATTGAATCTGATGTATGTGCTGATAAATCCTCGGTTCATGTGGTTTGGCACGACGAGAGGCATAATACAGGAAATGGTAATGTGGAAATATACCACAGGCGGAGCACCAATTTAGGAGCAACTTGGTTAGAAGAAACAAGATTGACCGATGCTCCTTATCAATCAGGAGATCCAAGGATCACTAAAGATAATAGTAAACTGTATATGGTATGGGTGGACAACAGACATGAGCCAGATGCGCAAGCTGTCTATTTTAAAAAAGGAGCTTGGTATTATCCGGGTGACGCAAATGGAGACACAATTGTTAATAGCTCTGACGTCGTTTACCTGATCAACTTCCTTTTCAAGGCTGGACCTGCGCCCAATGTATATGAAGCCGGAGATGCCAATGGAGATGCAGTGCTCAATTCAGCTGACGTGGTCCATTTGATAAACTACCTGTTCAAAGAGGGACCTGCGCCTGTGGGATGTTAACCGTAAGTAACTATAGTTCTTCACCCCCGCTCTTTTCAACAGCTTAGAGTATTTGTGAACAAAAAATGCTGATGATGCTATTTCGCCAGCATTCAACCTCTCAACCTAGCAACTTTCTAACTTTCAAACCCTCTACCCTATAACCCTGGGCACCTTAAAAAAACCGTCCTTTTTTTCGGGAGCGTTAGCCAAAGCCTCATCCGCTGAGAGTGAAGGTAAAACTTTGTCCTCCCTTAAAATATTCTGCAAAGGAATCACATGTGAGGTGATGGGGACATTCTCGGTATCCACCTCGTTCAGTTGATCGATATATTTTATAATATTATCCAGTTCTTTTTGAAATCTTTCTTTCTCCTCTTCGGATAGCTCCAACTTGGCTAAATTCGCCACATATTCCACATCTTTTAAGGTAATAGCCATTGTCACTCCTTCGGTTCAATATCTCTATAAAAAATGATAACTGACCCTCTTCATCCTGTCAAGGATAAAAAAACTTGGCATAACATTTAATTTAAAGTCAAAAATAGCGATTTAAAGGAATAGGGTCTTGCGAAGAATTGCTTTGAGAAGAATCTTTTATTAGCAGGATATTACTTGTCAAGACTGAACAGATGCGCGTTCTCTTTCATACAAAAGATCACGCAAAAGCTCGTCCATCTTTTCTATGCGGAAGGGCTTAGCTAAATAGCCGTCCGCTCCCTCCTGCAAAGCTCTTTGCGCGGGATAGGATGAGGGGAAGCCGGTGATCAATACTACCGGAAGTTGAGGAACTGTGTCTTTGATATTTTTTAGTAAACTCATCCCATCTATTTTTGGCATACGAATATCTGAGATCACCAGATCGAAGTCCTGGGTCTTCAGCTGACTTAAGGCTATTTGTCCGTCCTCCACTCCAATGGGGAAATAGTCCAAGCTGCTCAGGGTTTCAGTAAGCATGATGCGTAAGATTTCATCATCTTCAACAATCAAAATCTTTTTGAGCTTGTATGGTCTCTCCTCATCTGAATGACCCTTGATCCCTAATACTGATTGCATCAATTCCTCAATTCTTCCAATTCTAAAAGGTTTGACCAAAAAGCCGTCCGCTCCGCTCTCTAATGCTTGATCTCTGGTATAGGTGAGGTCGTAGCCGGTGATGATCAAAACTGGGATCTTGGGATTTTTGTTTTTGATATTTCTCAAGAGAGAGAGCCCATTCAGTTTGGGCATTTTAATGTCTGAGATAACCACGTCCGGCTTTTGCCTTTCCAAAATGGCTAAAGCCTCCTCTCCATCTTTGGCCCCAATGGTTTTGTAACCCAAAGCCGAAAGGGTGTCCAATAGAAGAGTGCGGATCTTGTCATCATCATCCGCCACTAAAACTCTTGCTGCATGGCTCATAATCAACCTCTATCTCAAACCACCCTTAACCAATCTCCCCCTTGACGTGAAACTCTATTTCTATTATCGAACTTTTCCGCAATTCCTTGAGTCCAAATCGATCCGACAAGAAGAATCTGCATCTTGGCGGTGAACCTCGACATGAACTGGATGGCTCCTATCCACGGATCAGCTTCAAAAGCTCTTGTTTTTTCTTTTCTAATTTCTCCTTTGTGTTTGCCTCTATGTTGAGACGTAAAAGTGGCTCTGTGTTGGAGGGTCTTACGTTGAACCACCAATCCCCAAAATCGGCGGTGATCCCATCTAAACGATCGATTTTACCGAAAGAATAATGCTTTTCAATTTCCTTTAGCTTTTTGGGAATATCATCCACCCGACTGTTGATCTCTCCCGTGCGGAAATAGGGATCAATGGATCTGATCAAAGCCGAAAGAAGCTTGTCCTCCTCCGAGATCAACTCCAGACAGACCAGAAGGGCTATCAGCCCCGAATCGGCAAACCAGTTGTTCCTGAAATAGAAATGTCCGGAATGTTCTCCCCCGAAGACGGCGTTGTGTTTCTTCATCAGAGGCTTGATCAGAGCGTGTCCTACGCGGGTGCGGATGGCCCTACCTCCGGAACCTTCTATGATCTGGGGAACTGCCTTGGAACAGATGAGATTGTATAAGATGGTAGCCCCTTTTTCTTTCTTTAGAAGATTTTTAGCCACCATGGCTGTGATCATGTCTCCACCCAATGGCTGAGCTTTTTCATCCACCAGAAACATACGATCCGCATCGCCATCAAAAGCCGCTCCCAAATCTGCTTTTTCCGCAAGAACCCTTTCTCTTAAAGGCGCAATGTTCTCAGGCTCAATAGGACTGGCCAGATGATGTGGAAAGGAGCCGTCCAGCTCAAAAAACATGGGGATGAGGTCGCACCGAAGATGAGAAAAGAGTTTGGGAATTATATTTCCGGCCATGCCATTTCCAGCATCGATGACTATC
>SMTZ1_10005233_pt1 | contig 14183 bp, 10 predicted proteins | sample DeeMarSWOR136_30_FD_25667 | JGI IMG/M metagenome (IMG submission 25667) | reverse complement strand
GCGACGGGATTCCAACTATTCCATACATCTCCACCGTTGAAACACGCCTCGCCAAAACCTATCCGCCCAATATCTCCATAATGAACGCGTTTGACCGCTTCGCGATATAGTTTATTTGCTCGTGTCTGGAAGTCTACGAAGAAGCACTGCTTTTTGGATGTCGCCTTTTGGCCCGCATCGGCAATAGTTTTGCAGCCCGGTACATCGACCGCGATTGGCTTGGCACATATTGCATGGATTCCCGCATCCACAGCGGCAGCAGCTTGTTCCGGGTGAAAATATGGCGGGCTTTCTATTGCCACTGCATCCGGTTTCTGTTCCACTAGTCTCTTGTAGCCCGATAGTGTTGCATAACGATGTGCCCTTGCAACACCATGCTTATCACCGAGTTCATCAGCCCGTTCTTGAAAGTAATCTGCAGCTACCATAATCTTATATCCGCCGTGCTTGGCGAATATATCCGCAATCCATTTGCCACGCATCCCGCAGCCGATCATCCCAAGTCTAATTTGAGAATTCGCGTCGGTGCCACTACCAAGGCGGGTCGGATGACAGTGAATGACATTGCTGTAGCCCCCGCACCCACCATGAATTGACGACGCCCGATTTGTTGTTCTCTCGCACTTGTTGCCAAATCTCCGTATTTCGTTACCATGGTTATACCTCCTTTCTAATCGAACGCACATAAGCTTAATCCAAGAAATCAACTTCACACCCGCCTATACTCCCTCACCATTACATAGTAGCAACTGAACCTAATCTGACAGGCATAAATGATGATAACACTATGATCATGTGAGAACAAGTGCCAAGCCATTTGCTAGCGAAGCCGATGACCGTCATGGCTTTCGTCAGGGCACCACCAGACGCCTTATATCGAAAGGTGACCTTGCCGTCGTCGGCCGAGGCTATTCGGCTGTTGGTAATGGCGACACGGTGAATGTAGCGGGCGTGATAATTGAGGACGGAACGCGTGCCCTGGACGGCCGATTTGCAGTGAACGACCCAGTCCTTTTGCCATAGGGATTCCGGCAGATGAATTTCTTCGAATTGCTCGGGGATAAGGTCTAGAAAGTGGCCGCGAAACAGTCTTGACAAGGCCCTGACGGGAGCCAAATAGTCACCGTCCAATCAGAGACTGCGTCTGAAGAAACTATGATTCGGATGGGCACGCCGGCTGATCTTAAGCGTGGCAGCGTTGTGGTTTTCAAGAATGGTGATAGCAATAGACGGGCTTGCATATGTGGATATGATACAGGAATTCTTCTTGATGAAAGGATGCCTGATCTGGTATAAGTAATAAGATGGGTAGGAGAGGTTTTAGGTCTTTGAATGTAGGGGGGGAAGTTCTGAAGGAATTCCACGTTTGCGGCTATCGAGGAATGGGAGTGAATTGTAGATCGTCACAAATCGCATTTGACGGAAATCGATATCATAGGATAAGTCTAAACTCATTACGAACCACTCTTTTTGAAGGAGGACGATTATGTTTCAGAAATTGGCCTATTCAATGATGTTGGTGGTCTTTGTTTGGATCGCCGTCCCAGCGGGGACTCATGCACAAGTCGAAAACTTAGTACACAATCCTGGCTTTGAAGAGGATGAGGTTATCCTGAATGACCAGGCTTATGAACATTGGTGGACCTGGGGCTGGGAAGATGGTCTAAACAGCACCGTCGAATTCGATGAGACGGACTTTGTCGATGGTAAAAGAAGCCTAAAGGTTTTCCCAACAGGAGCTACTAACTGGTATTTCATTGTGGCAAATAGTCCCATGTCAGTCGTGGTCGGCAACGATTACACGGCGAGCTTCTGGATCAAGGCGGAAGAACCACGTCCTCTTGGGGCAAGGTTTAAGGCGACGGATAATTCTGTTGATTGGGGATATACGGACTTTGAAGTAACGACCGAGTGGGCTGAGTACACCATGACCTCTGAAGCTTTAAACGCCGAGCTAAAATTTGAGATATTCTGCGCCGGGGCTGATGTTCCATTCTGGTTGGATTATGTTTTTGTCTATGAAGGACAGTATGTTCCCGGAATAAAACCCGTGCCGCCATTGAAGGCATCCAACCCGAACCCGGTCGATGGCGCACTGCTCGAGCAAAACTGGGCGACACTTTCCTGGACGCTGGGAGTTTTCGCAACCTGGTACGATGTGTATTTGGGCGACAATCTTAACGATGTTGATAACGGCACCGGCGAGACGTTCCGAGGTAACCAGGTCGCAACGTTTTTCACGGTTGGCTTTCCCGGATTTCCGTATCCGGATGGCCTTGTCCCGGGAACGACGTACTACTGGCGCATTGACGAAGTCAATGAGGCGGATCCGAACAGTCCCTGGAAAGGTGACATCTGGAGTTTTTCGGTGGCGCCCAAGAAGGCTTATGATCCCGACCCGGCCGATGAGGCCGAATCGGTCGATCTCAATGCGAAACTTCGCTGGACCGCGGGTTTGGATGGGGTAATAAACACGGTGTATTTCGGCGAGGATTTCGATGAAGTCAATAATGCCACACAAGGAGTCACGACCAGTACGACGACCTACGGTCCTGGCCCGCTGGAACGGGAGAAGGTGTACTACTGGCGGGTCGATGTGTTTGACGCCGTCGAGACGCATAAAGGCGATGTCTGGACCTTTACGACGCCAGGCGCCGTTGGAAATCCACAGCCGACAAATGGCGCCATCGATGTACCGATGACGACAATCTTGAGTTGGACGGCGGCGGATAACGCTGCTTCGCACGAGGTCTATCTCGGTTTAGACAAAGAAGCCGTACGCAATGCTGGTGCTGGCTCGCCGGAGCACAAAGGCAGTATGGCCCTTGGTTCGGAAAGCTTCGACCCCAGCAAACTTCTATGGCATACGACGTACTACTGGCGTGTGGACGAGGTCTATACAGCGAATACCGTCAAAGGCCCCATCTGGAGCTTCACGACAGCCAACTCCATCATCATTGACAACTTCGAGAGCTATACCGACGATGATGCAGCCGGTCAGGCCATCTGGCAGACATGGGTTGACGGCTTTGGCGTTCCTGATAACGGTGCACAGGCCGGTTATTTAGTGCCCCCGTATTGTGAGCAAACAATTGTCCATGGCGGCTCACAGTCCATGCCGCTTTTATACGTTAACGAAGCCGGCGTTACGAACTCCGAAGCGTTGCTGGCGCGGACGGTTACGCGCGACTGGACCGAGGAAAGCGTTGGAGAACTTTCGCTGTGGTTCAGAGGGAATTCAGACAATGCGACTGAACCATTATATGTGGCGGTCTCCAACGCCGCTGGCGCGCCGGGGGTTGTGGCTCACCAGGACGCGAATGCCGCACAGTCTCGCATCTGGAACCAGTGGGTGATCCCGTTACAGGCCTTTACCGATCAAGGGATCAATCTAACCAACGTGGATAAGCTTGCGATTGGCTTGGGTAGCAAAGGCGGTGCAGCGACCGGAGGTATGGGTACCATGTTTATTGATGACATCCGTTTATATCGACCATAACCGGAACCGCGATCATAGGCTGCAAAACAATCCTAATCCAAGATTAATGTCTACTCGGGGCCTATATCGATCAAAGCTATAGGCCCCTGTTGTTTTCAGAGCATTATCAACAATCATTACAGCTGGTCATGAGTTGAGCGAAAGGCAGCTTGAGAGAATTGCCACCTATGAAAAGCTCAAAGTCAAATACTAAAATCCTTGTTACCACAAAAAATTTTCTTTGAGGCATCCATGTCATAAGGTACTTGCGAATGTCACTCACTAATTGGTGTCGTCCATTGAAGACTACGGCGCCCGATAAATTTTTTCAGAATGCTTCTTTGGCCTAAAAATTGATTTTTTTTGGACTCGAATTGAAAAAATTAGAGTTTCTGGTGTCAAAATAGTGACACGACTTGTCAAGGAAATCTGACGTTTCATAAGTCATAAAATTGAGGACATCAAGGTGGTGACATATCACTCTTCAAAATCTTCGATTTGTGCCAGTTTTGCTTGCCACTCTTCGGCTTTTTCTGGTTTGTTCCAGGCTTCGTAGAGGTCGCATATTATACCATGAAACCTCGTTCAGTAATTCTGCAGGTAGCCTTCAAAGTCTGTCATTCTTCGCGATGAATCTTCATATGTTAAAGGTTTTGGATTTAGCCATCCGACAATTCGATCTTTGATCGAGTAGGCAAAAAAATGATTTCCCATAGGGCTATAATGGCCGATCAAATATTGCTTAAAGTAGTCGCCAATACTCAAGTTGAAGCTCTTAAAATCTTCAACGTGTATCAGATTCATGTCAATGTAATTGAAATCATTTTCGTCCAGAAAATCCACAATTTCCTGGTCATATCGCTTCCTCCCCTTTAAAAGCTCTCTCGTCACCCTATGAAGATCAAAGATGATGACCATTAACTTTTTGTCGTTCGCTTGAACAAATTCTTTCGCTTTTGTCAGGATATATTTTGTGGCTACAAAAGAATATTTGTCCAATAACGTGGCTATCGACGGACGCAAGCTGTCGCCGTCGAAATCTACCGAGCATTTCATGTTTTTGCTCAATGTCTTTAACGGCTGAATGGCGATTTCGTGAATCTGATTGTTCTTGTATAAGTACATCTGTAGAGCTAAATCGTCTCTGAGGGCCTCATACATCCAGTTAGGATCGGTCATTTTATAGAGGGATTCCGGGGTGGGCAGTAGGTTCTCCTTTTCCTCAAGCTTACCTGTTTCTAAATTGATTTCGATATTAGACCAGAAATTCCCATGAAACATTTTCCCTATGCCTTCTGTCCGATTGGCCTGTTGATTCCAGCCTTTTGTTAGCATATAGCGGCATCGCAATAAACTTCTAATGTGATCATCTCCCCATAGATAAAGAACAATGTATTTTGCGCCATGATCGGTTTTCTCCTCCCGGACCATTCGTCTATACGCCTGGTATACACCAAATCCACCCATCCCAAAATTCCTGATGGGTTCGCCAAGATGGGCCGCTAAATATTCCTGCCATGTCTCACCATCGCTTACCTGATGACACTGAGTAAAACTATCACCATACGTGTTGATTCGGCACGGTCTGTTTTTGTACATGAATGAAGTTCGTGCTCCATTGGATTGGACGGTGGAAATTGTCGAACTTCCGTACATCCCATCATGAGGCATGTAATTACCCAGGATATATCCAACGTCCCGGTCGAATTGGGCCCACGACATTTGGTTTAAGAACACATCGATTTCTTTGCGAATGGGTATGGTGTTCCGGATATACCCTTCGAACGACGCTCTTTTCTGCTCTCCAGCGTGACCAAAGGCACCTGATTTTGCCACAATAAGTAAGAACATGGTTTTCAGAATAATGTCTGGTTTCGCTTCCATAATCACTACCTCATCTTAGTTATTCTTTTCTGGTTGAGTGATGACTTCTTATTTTGTTCTCATTTCTAAGACTATTCCATTTTGAATACTATAGTCTAACTTTGAACAGTTCATGCCACAAAGTATAATATGTTGACAATGACACCGGGAATTTTTGGCTACAAATGAAACGATACTACTAATCTATGAAATTGGTACAGGACTAACGGAGGCTATTATGTTATCATCGAACCGTCGTGATTTCATGAAAAAATCGGCTTTGACTGTCGGAGCCGTCGTCACCGCTCCGATCGTGAAAAGAGGTTTTACACAAAATAAGCCCAGCAATCAAGTCAATGTTGCCGTGGTCGAATTCGGGGGCAGGGGCCAGGCCCACTACAAGGAATTTGCCCGACAGAAGGATGTCAAAGTCGTCGCTCTCTGTGATGTTGATGAGAGACTATTCCCACGAGGTGTGAGGGCCGTCGAGAAAATCGCCGGATATAAGCCAAAGACGTATTACGATATACGAAAGCTATTGGAAGACAAAGATGTGGATGCCATCTCCATTGCGACTCCCGATCACTGGCATGGGTTGATGACGATTTGGGCCTGTCAGGCGGGTAAAGACGTGTACGTTGAAAAGCCTGTCTCTTTCACGATAGAGGAAGGTCGAAAAATGGTGCAGGCGGCCAGGAAATACAACCGGGTGGTTCAGGCCGGATTGAATATGCGAAGCAGCTCGAGCACGCTATCCCTTGGTCTTCGCGGCTTTTTCCAGCCTGTGAAAAGGTGACTTTTAGCGTATTTTCTCACTCTTTAAAATCTTCAATTTGAACCAGTTTTACACGCCACTCTTTGGCTTTTTCTGGTTTGTTCCATGCTTCGTAGAGGGCGATTAGATGATTCCATGACTCCAACGTATGTGGGTTAGTGTCACTGAGTATTGGGCATTGCCTCTAGTCCTTTACATCGTAGTCGGTACCTAATCTAAAGTTGAACCTCAGCCTTCTTGCACAACCTTCAACCCCATCAAGTGGGCTAGGTGGTGGATGCTCTGGGTATGGTCACCGTAGTAGGCAACACGGTGCAGAGAGGCATAATAATCCTTGGCGCTGGCCCCGAGCACGCCACCACCCCAATTGGCCAGCAGTCTGTCCGCGTCTTCCACCTCGGCCACAAGTTCCGTCCGGCAGCCTCTTTCTTCACCTTTGGGGACCCTGGGAACCTCGATGATCTTGCCGGTGAACATCAGCAGAGTATCGAGATGTACCAATTTAGTGAAGGTGATTTTTTGACCGATGCGATAATGGACTTCGGTAACCGCGCCGCCACGGACCTCGGCATGCCGGCGGAGTAAATAGGGCGCCTTCGGGCCGCCAGGGCCCTCCATTTTCAGCGGTGCCGAGCAATGAGACAGATGAAAGGCGTTCTTGGCGGTGTCAACGCCTCCAGCATTGCCCAGGAAGCCAGCCCGGTTGAGCGCATGCTGGAAGATCAACATAGTCAGCAGGCAGTCCATATCTCCATCGCAGGCAGCAGGGATCCCTCGGTCGTTCAGGCGTGAAAACCCAAGGCAGGGAAAGCCCCGAGACAGCCAGGCCATACACGTCCCAACACATAGACCGTCAACGGGGTTCTCAGCGATAAGCTGTTCCAAGGTCAGACTAGCCCGTGCGGCCTTGAAGACGTCCTCTTGGTTCGGCTCGACAATACCCTCTGCTTCATCCAGCCATCGCTTGGTCTCTGCTTTGGCATCGCGGTCGTCCACAGTGGCCATGACTTCGTCATAACGCCCATCGGCAATGGCCACCATTTCTACCCCGAGCTGCTGTTTCACCTTTTCTGGCGTGTAGGACTCGGGCGTGCCCTTGAATGGCGGCGAGACGAGTACCCGGCTCCGTCGCAATAGCGGGATTACCCGGAGCAGTGCCGCGGCTCGTTCCAACTCGTCGTAGTCGCTGCTGTTGAACAGGGTGATTCGGTGCCCCTCATCGCGCCACGGATTCACCAGGCACCAGTCATGCCCTCCGATGATCGGCATATGAAAGACGGCCACCGGTCGTCCCTGTTTGAAAATGGTGGGCATCACTGCGTTGTCACTATTGAAGTTGCTCAGGCCAAAGATGTCGGCGCTGACTGCCAATACGGGGGCATCCGGACCTGCCTTATTCAATAGCCGGGTGGTTTGTTCGGCGGTGCTCGCCTGGCCGATGACGAATTCCACGTTGCCCACGTTTTTCTCGGCCTGGGCCAGACGCTTCATTATAGGCGTGAGATCCGTTTCGGAAAGGCCCCAGCTTCTACCCTGCGGCTTGCCAGCAATGACCACGCAGATCCGGACCTTTGGGTCAGGCATGGATGGTGGGCTTGACGCGCCGCTCGCAGCCGCCCAAGGACCCGTCGCCAGCGCTATCCCACCTACTGCACCTGCCCCCATAAACTGCCGCCGAGTACAGTGCGTACACATAAGTCGCCTCCTTATGTATCATTCTTTGACTGCTCATAACAGATCTAACTATCTACCAATCACCTTCATGAAGAACCTACGTTTGGCTACATCGCCTTGATTATTCGTTACTTGTACCATGACCTCATGCTCTCCAACGTCTCTTCTTCCCGGCGTCCCCGAAACTTCACCAGACTGCGAATCAAGCCTTAGCCATTGGGGTGCTTTGACAAACGAAAAGTTGAGATATTCTCTGCCCCAGAAAGCCGCTTTATAGCCCGGTTTGCATTTGAGGTCGCCGATGGACGAAACAACTCCCAGCCTGTGTGTAAGAGCTGTACCTACTTTCACCTTCTCAGGCAACCGGCTGTAAATAAATGGGCGGGAGAAGTCCGCATAATCAGATGCGCCACTCAGGCTCCCGTACTCATCTAACGCAATCACCCTATAGAATGCCTTATTAGCATTGGGAAGACTAAGTCCAGGGCCCACAACTATCAGTTCACTCTTGTTCGTAGCGGCCACGAAGTTCGACGGTGTCTTCACGGCATGGCGGCTGGTTATGTTATACTTTGTATTAAATTCATCCATGTCTTTGCAGAAACCCCGCCCCATGACCACCATGTATTCGGTGTCGCTGGTAGTGAATCCCTTTTCATTGCTGCCGAAGACTCTAAACTGAGCAGGCCGCCGACCTTTCGGATTAGCGTCCCATTTCAGAACAACTGTCCCTGCCTCTTCATCGGCAATAGCCTTGACGTTGATAGGTACCCCTGGAGCGTTGCATCTAAAGAACGTCACTTTGCTCCATGGTCCCCAAATGCCATTGGCGTTTTTGGCACGCACACGCCAGTAATAGTATGTGCCGGGATTCAACAAACCAACAGAGGGAACAATCCATTCAGTTCTGCCTCGCGAGGATGTTCTTGAAATGAGCTTGTCGAAGTTAGGCGACAGAGGCCAGCGCATGTCTGGCGTATTGCTCAACTGGAAATGATAGTCTTCCACTTGGCTGCTGCCCGAACGAGCCGACGGTTCCCAGCGGAACCTGACTTGGGTTCCTTCCACGATGGCTCCATCAGCAGGCAACATATTGTTTGGGGCTGAAGGCCTGTACCAACCCGTCCGTTCCATCCAGGAATGAGTGATACGTATCCGCCGCGGTCCTTTCGTCTCATCCGTATACCTTATCAGATTCTCACCGAGTTCCAGTTCGGGCAGGCCGAGAAGAGACATTTGTACGTCGGTGGTAAACTCGATGCTATCGATACCGACATCACCTTTTTCCCCTTTGGATTCCATCTCCACCCGTAAGAAGTATTCATACTGTGGAAATCCACGTTGGGAGAGTCTATCGTCGAAGATCACTTCATGGCGAAAGCTTCCTGTAGTCCGGGCTGTCCATAGTGTCTCCCATCGCTTTGCGTCGCGTGAGAGCTTGACTCGGAGTAAATCCTCCGCGCCTTTACGGTGAAAACGAGCTTCAATCTTACCGCCTACAATGACATAGGCACTCGCAATCCTCCAAATAACATATGCCGATTGTCCAGTTTTAGAAGGATGAATCGCTGGACGGACACCATCTTCCCACGCAGCCGCGATGTTCCTTTCAGCTTCAACTGCTTTGCGATAGATAGGCTCTTTGAGATTAGGTACGTAGCTCATGATGCCGTTGCGCATGTTGTCATAAGCACGCTCGCCCCATACGGCCAGATCGCCTTCGCCATCCTTGCGCCATTTCCCGTCTGGTGCTTCGGTGCCTGCCGTGTATTGCTTGCCGATGTGATCCCATCGCCATTCTATGGATTCTCCGGGCCTCAAGGTGTAAGCCATGGTATGTTTGCTCCGCCCGCCAATTTCACCTTCGCGTGGGCCTTCATAGCCGTAAAGTGAAGCCGAAAACTCATCGGTTGCTCTGCTGTCTCGGCGTTCAACGCCGTACGTATGAGTACGCTTCACCAGGTCATGATCCCGCACGATATCAGCTTCCGAAGCGATCGTCATGTTGTCCCGTCGCAAGTAAATGGCGTGCTCATCACCGTCTAACAGGTGATACTCACCGTCATAAAACGCCTCGGCGACGACATGTCCTACTGGGTATCCCCGCCTCGTCCGCAGTCCGGCCGCTTTCCAGAGATCCGATATGACCTTAGCGTCGTTGCCGCACAAAGTGTAGCCGTAGATATTATAGACTTTGACGGCGTCGTCGCACTCTCGATCCCATGTGGTCGCGTGGAACCGATGTTTGCGGTGGAATTCCCATACGGAGCGTGCTTTCTCCCCCTCGCTGGTACGCCCGGCGGTTGCTTCATATGCGATGTCCTCAAGGGTGCGCCAGTTCCGCTTACCATTGACTGTAATCCAGGGATTGACAACGTCTGTATCGCCGATGTTCTCAAGCTGCATGAACCTGTTGGGCTGCCAGCCTTGATAATAAGCATTGTAGCTGATGGGCATACGGGTCACCACCCCATCAACATTGCCTGCCATTCTTACCTCATATGTGTGAGAGCCTGTAGTGATGACCACTTCATGTCTTTTCTCCCAATCTCCTTCAATTGAACGCCATTCTGCCTTCGGAGGGCCTTGATGAGCGCCGAAAACCACTACAGAGTATATTACCAACAACAAGACAGGCGGAATCAAAACAACACGCCCGTTCATGGGCGATGTATTCCTTACCACTTTCTTCGATCTCGTCATGTAAGTAAAAAGCGTCATGGTAATAAGACCTGAATCCTATTATAAGTGGTACCATTGGAGGGAGCCAGGTAAATCAACAATCAACTGCAAATCCAGAATTCAAAGCCCATAGAATGACCGACGCTGAGTCGGAGTACTGCGATCCCTGCATCTCACCGCTAGATGGCCATCGGACATGGTGATAAGGTAGACCCATACACAAAGTTACCATGGTGACTCGATATGCAAAAGGCCATATTCCAATTACTTTTGACTGACAAAGACTCGTCACTCTTCAATAGTTGCTTTTTGTAACAATTTTGCTCGCCACTCGTTGGCCTCTTCTGGCTTGTTCCAGGTTTCGTAGAGGGCGATTAAGTTATTCAAAGAATCTAATGCGTGTGGGTGAGTATCACGGAATTTGAGACAGTCTCAGTCTACGAAATGCCCGCTACTCACAATGAATCAGCCAGAGGATTGAATATCATACCTCTGATCAAGCTCAGAAAGGTTTGCGGTCCCCTGTAGAAAGTGACATGATTATATCTTATTAAGTACCCAATAACGCTGGGGCTCTATAATACATACTTCAAGCCAGCCGTATCTCTGGATAGCTTCACCCACTCCTTCAAATGCCGTCGATGTTCATCCAGCACTTTCTTACAGTGATGCGAATTAGTCAAATTCTGCATTTCACCAGGATCATTTTTCAGGTCTACTAGGGACTCTCTCTTTGCGCCAGAGTCATAGACACAGTACTTGAATCTCTGGCCTCGAATCATTCGACACCACCCATTCTCAGAAACCACATAGGAGCGCCACTTGCTAACTGATTTACCTTCTGCTATCTTGCGAAGGCTTCTGCCTAAGAGGTGTGGGGGTGGTTTGATCTCTGCGTAATCACACAATGTTGGCAGTATATCAAGCCCTGTTGAAACCAGATGTTCTTTGTCCAGTCTACCGGCAGGAATAACGCCTGTGTATTTCATAATAAACGGGACTCCGACTGATTCTTCATAGAAGAGCCCCTTAGACGCTAATTGATGGCTGGCATCCATGTTGCCGTGATCGCTAGTAAACACAACCAGCGTCTTTTCTTCTAGTTCAGCCTCCCTAAGCCCATCAAGGATTTTGCCAATATGCTCATCCACTCTCTCCGTTAGACGACAGTATATCCAGCGATAGATGCGCCACTCTTTCTCGTTGTATGTCTTACGCATAGTAATGGCTGGAGTAACTGCATTAGGATTTAGATGAGCTTCAATGGCGTCGGGTTCCATTTGTGGTATTGCGTAGTTCTCAGGGAGTGGTGGGAGCTCGTCCAAAGGAAGGGACGACGCTTGCTGGTATAGCGCGTCCACACTCGCCATGTTGTGTTTACCTTTACCTTTATAAGCAGCGTAAGCAAAGCAAATGTCATGCGGATTGATAAATGATGCTACCACAAAAAACGGCTTATTACGTTTCTTCGTCATAAATCGGGTGCAAGCTTCCGGTAGCTTGTCTCGTCGATCACTAAAATACACATCATAACCCGCGTTGCTGGGATCAAGTTTGCTGCACATATGGACCTTGCCACCGTAGAAGGTATCGTATCCCGCTCGTTTGATAATTCTGCCAAGTGAGTTATTATCAACTTTGTCCGGGATCCTTGCTCTTTTCATGCCTGATCCATTGTCAAACGCTCCAAGACGCCCGGGCATGATGCCCGTTGCCATGCTTGTGCGGCTGGGCGCACACACGGGATTAGCGCAATACGCGAGATCGAATCGAATACCTTCTCGAGCTAGACTGTCTATGGCCGGGGTCTTCAGATATTTGTTACCTGAGCAGCTCATCATGCCTGCATGCTGCTGATCCGTCATGATAAACAATATATTAGGTCTGGTATCTATTGGGTTGCCATCTTTGCCTTTTACAGCGCCACCGTAAATCACGCCTGCCAGCGCCGTTGGAGTCATCTTTATGAACATGCGTCTATTCACATTATTCCTTTCAATTTCTAAAACATTCTTATTTCGTTATTGTAATAGAATCAGTTTAGAAGAGCATCTGCAAATCCTCGTCATTTTTGATTTTCCTCGCCAGTCATGGTGATGGTTAGGATCAAGACAAATCTGTCAATGTTGTCGACAACGTGTATTATTGTTAGAATCGAGAATCCAAGGTTTGTAAGCAATGAAAGGAATGGCACTATGAAACAATTTATAATCCATATATGTGTCATTGCATTGTGGCTGGATGCGACTGTCCCTGCCGAAACATGCGTTGAAAATTGCATTATCCGCTGCAATAGTCTTTCGGGTGCCCATGTCTGCTTACGTTGTTCTGATACTGCATCTAGTTATGTGCATGCCTTGTCGTCAACAGCAGTCCCTGCGGCATCTGAGCAGCTAACTCCAGAATTGTTCACCCGAGGCAGAACGCACGAGTATACAGGCAAGAATCGGTGGTGGCAATGTACAGATCAACGGCAAAGCACAACTACAGTCCTGGCAGATTTTTAATAATTACGATCCGTTGACATTACCCAATACTTTCTTCGCCGTACGCGTCGCTCTTGGGGGAGGCCGGACGATAATGCGAGCCCTCCAGACAGAGCAGGTGGGGCCATTTGCCGCAATGGATAGCCTAACATTTCGTGGAGAGTATCCATTCGGTTGGTTTGATTTCAAAGATGCCTCTCTGCCTGTTGATATCCGTCTGGAGACGTTCAGCCCACTGATTCCGATGAACGCAAAAGACTCGGCTATTCCATGCGCCCTATTCAATATGAGTGTCAAGAATAGCTCTAACGAGCCGGTAGACGTTAGTTTTTTGGCATCTCAGCAGAATGGTGTCGGTTATCGAACACCTGCCAACAGGATAGGCTGGGGACCGGCGAATCTACCTGGTATTAACGACAGGATATTTCCCAGTTATGGTGCAAATCTTAATCGAATTATCCGCCAGCAACATATGACAGCCCTGCACATGACAGCCAACTCATCTCGAAATGTTGTAGTAGTAGATATGACTTTAGCTGTTGTCGCTGAGGAGGTGACCGGCACTGCATCATGGAAGAACCTTGAGGATCTTATCAGAGATTTCACTGATGATGGTGAAATATCCGGACCTCGGAAGATGGGGCCTACGCCGAAAGGTGAGACTCTCAACGGGGCCCTGGCCTGCCGAATGACTATCGCTCCCGGCGCAACGAAGACCGTAACCTTTTTGTTGACGTGGTACTTCCCGAACGGTTCCACAACCAGAGCACCAAACGCCACTGATAGGCAGAGCAACTGGTTCAAAATGAGCCGAATGTACTGTAACTGGTGGTTGGATTCACTGGATGTAGCCGGGTATCTACAAGAGAATCTCAACAGAATTACAAACCAGACACGGGCATATCACGACGCATTCTATGAAACAAATCTCCCATATTGGTTGCTGGATAGGATTAGTTCGCAGACCGCATGCCTTAGGAGTCAAACGTGTTTTTGGGATAAGGACGGCTATTTCGGTGGATGGGAGGGGTGTCTCAGTACGAAGGGCTGCTGCAAGGGCAACTGCTCACATGTCTGGCACTATGTCCAGGCACATGCTCGGTTGTTTCCATCTATCGGAAGAAAGGATGGGAGAGCAATCTTTCTTTTATCAGAACCAAGCCGGCGGTATCCCAATGCGCCACTCTATGTCGAAGATTGCCTTCGATGGACAATGCGGTGAGAT
>SMTZ1_10008101_pt1 | contig 14185 bp, 16 predicted proteins | sample DeeMarSWOR136_30_FD_25667 | JGI IMG/M metagenome (IMG submission 25667) | reverse complement strand
CGTGATTGCCTTAATGCTCATCTTCACACGTAAATTGAAAGAGTTTATTTTGTTCCAAAATGACGGGGTTTGGCACGTTCCAGATGAAACATATGACTTTGATGAATTGAAGGGAAAGACAGTTGGAATCGTCGGATTGGGCAGCATTGGAAGTGAAATCGCCAAGAAAGCGAAGTGCTTCGGAATGATGGTTCTTGCCACAAGAAGAACGATTACAGCCAAGCCTACCTTCGTAGATGAACTACTACCTTCCCACGACCTCAAGCATTTATTCAAGGAATCGGACTTTGTTGTCATATCTGCCCCCTTGACTTCGAAAACAAAAGGCATGATAGGGGCACAGGAGTTTGCAAATATGAAGAGAACAGCCTATATAATCAACATTGCCCGTGGGGGAATTATCCAGCAAAATGAACTGATATCGGCTTTGAAACAGAAGAAAATTGCTGGTGCAGGTCTGGACGTTTTCGAGACCGAACCCTTGCAACCAAATTCAGATTTGTGGCACATGAAAAACGTTATAATTACTCCGCATGTAGCGGGCGACACTGTCCACTACTATGAGAGAACAACGAAAATCTTCTGCGAAAATCTTCGACGATATATAAATAAAACGCCCCTGATCAACGTAGTTGACAAGAAAGCAGGTTACTAGCCCATGAATGCATTTGCGCACATCTGCCTTTTTCAGCTCTTTGTCTTGATGTTTCGCCATCTTCACAATCCTCCAATGCTATTGCGCGCGCATAATTGGCTACTGCCTACATGCATGTATAATACATGAAGTCTGACTATCTTCGTCAGATTCCAACTACTTTTGTGATGCTACTTCGGCTTCCTGGAGGGTGCACGTGGACGCTCAAGATAAAATTCACGCTATCTATAGATGGAATGAAAGAGAAAGAGACAGTTAGAATATATCAAACACTGGAGAAAACATTGAGTGACGTATGATACGGACGAGTACGAAGGCTAGTGTAAGATTGACGCTAATTTCTGATATGCCTTCATAACCTTTGGGTCTTTCTTTTGTTTGGCCTTTGCTCTCAAAGTATGTAATTCTTTCTTGAGTTTGTTGACCATTCGTTCTGTTTCTCTATCCAACTTTTGCTTCCTCCTTTGAGGAGTTTAATTTGAGTGAAGGATTTCTAAGTTTTATGAATTTCAAATACACGAAAATGGTGCGCGTCGCAACAACACTAATAGCGGTTTTACCCAACAAAAAAATTAGGGAGAATCCAGATATGATAATAATTGATGTGCAGAAGAAATCGGTGGTAAGAATATGAGTACTGTTATGTCTTCTCAGGAGATAGAAGAGTTCCTTTCTGACGGCCATACGGCACGAATAGCAACTGTCAAACCTGACAATTCACCTCATGTCACTCCTGTCTGGTACCTTTGGGAAAACAACCAGCTTCTGATGACAATTCCGAAAGACTCCGTAAAAGCGAGGAATATTAGACAAAACAACAAGGTAGCTGTTACAATCGACACTGACAGAGCACCCATAAAGGCGGTGATTGTCGAAGGAACAGCGAAAATTGAGGAATTAAGTAACGAGATGGAAAGAAAAATTGACCGAAGAATGGCAGCAAAATACGTCAAAACAGAATATCTCGACGAATACATAGAATGGGCTGGCGCACAAGGCGTAAAATACATCTACATAAGAATTCGCCCTGAAAAAATGATCACATGGAACAGCTCAAATGATCCTATTGAGCGCAAGTTTTATCGTACTTGAGGACGCGCGGAAAAAAATGAACTACATGGTTGTCGATATCACCAATATATGTGAAACCTATGAAATATAACTTTTGGAGCCCTTACAATTCAAGACTATTCATGTACATCGATGAATTCTCTTAGCTTCGTAATTGTTTTCCTGTCAACATCTAGGCTTAAATTTTCAATATTATCTTCCCAGAAGACCTCTTGAGCCGATTTACAAACTGGCTTTCCTTCATAATCTGTGACAAGATAACAATACGCGTTTTGTCTTTCACCATTACTTGCAACGTAAAAGTTTTTACATATAAACTGAAATCTTTTTGCTTCAATACCTAACTCTTCGCGCAGTTCTCTCTCCAAAGCTTCCTCCTTGCTTTCATTGGCTTTAACATGGCCTCCAGGTAAGCACACTATCCCTGGATCAACTTTTTCATCCAGCCTGCGGCGTTCAACTAGAAACTTGTTTTCATTCCAAATTATTCCAACAACAACATCAACGCTTTCCAAGAGCATCCTCTCAATACTTTCATCTGAACACGTAAAGCACTGAAAGTGAGATTTAAACATTAGCGCACATCTAACAAGACTTTAGCAATTTTCCATTCATGATGTTGCGCGCGCATCAAGATTTAAATGTAACAAACAAAAACTTAGAACTTCTATTGGAGACTGTGAAGAGTGAGCGGTCAAAAACGTATTTGGATCGTTAGAGACTATCTGAAATGCAGCGGCTGCAGAAAATGTGAGATAGCTTGCTCACTTTTTCATGAAAATAAAATATGGCCAGAAGCTTCAAGGGTCCGAGTGTTCATGCTTGTTCCAGGAGTGGAAGTGCCCCACCTCTGTGCTCAATGTGATGATTACCCCTGTATTGAATCCTGTCCAGTAAACGCTCTGTCAGTAAGCGAAGAAACAGGAGCAGTTCTAGTTGACAAAGAAAAATGCACAAGCTGCGGTCTTTGCATCGACGCCTGCCCCGGCAAAATTCCTCACATACATCCTTCCGAGAAGTATGCTGTGATATGTGACCTTTGTGGTGGTAATCCTCAATGTGTAAAAACATGTAATGAAGGAAAGTGGGGTGCCCTTAGAGTCATCTCTAAGGCAGACGAGAAAATTTCAGGTCGTGATCGCGCTTACAAACTATACGCATGCACACCTGAGAAGATAACACGAGATTTGGTTATCAATCTCTACGGAGAAGCTGGAGAGGAGTTAATCTGAAAATGCGAGGATACACAGGGAAGTTTCTAGAAGTTGATCTTTCAACAGGAAACATAAAGAATTCAACTTTCAACGAGAACATTTTGAGACAGTTTATAGGCGGCAGAGGTCTAGCCACCAAAATTCTATGGGATCGGTTGGGTGCCAGATGGGAAACAATTGATCCTTTTGGACCTGAGAATATCCTTTTGGTCTTAACCGGGCCTCTCACTGGTTTCTTCCCCGGAAGTAGAATCTGCGTATCCGGGAAGTCTCCGCAAAGCAACGGTGTAGTTGGCTCAACAATCGCTGGAGAGTTTCCAGTAGAACTTAAATGTGCTGGCTACGACGGCTTAATCATTACTGGTAAGGCTGCTAAACCAAGCTACTTATTCATAGCAGATTCTGAAATCGAAATTAATGATGCAAGCCATGTTTGGGGTAAAGACGGGAAGCAAACCCTGAAGATACTTACGAAAGAGAGTAGGGAGAAACTCGAAAAGAGCTTTCCACGTTACGGTGTTTGGAAGGAACCTGCAATACTTTACATAGGACCGGCTGGAGAGAATAAGGTTAGAATGGCCTCGGTGATGGGGAAATGGACACATGCTGCAGGCTACGGTGGATATGGGGCTGTGATGGGTTCAAAGAATCTTAAGGCGTTGGTGGTTAAAGGCACAGGACCCCTGCCTGAAGTAGACGATATAGAAAAAGTGAGAATACTCATAGAAAAAACGTCACAGGAATGTTACAAGGGAGACGCGTTCAGACGGTGGGGAACTAGTGGTGCGGGCTATGAGGTGGGCGCTAATACCAGTTCTGAGCCTGTTAGAAACTGGCAGGAGGAGTGGCATGATGAAAAAAGTTTTGGGGTGAACAGGTTCGAGCAGAGGGTTTGGATAAAAAGATATTGGGGAGACTTCGGTTGTCCCATAACCTGTATGAAGATTGCGATGGTAAAAGTGGGTCCTTTCAAAGGTGCCATAGGAGATAATCCCGACTATGAGCTTCAAGCCTATTTGGGAACAAATTTAGGCATTTTCACTCCGGAAGAAGCTGTCTACCTGTCATCTTTAATAGATGATTTAGGGCTTTGCGGTATACAGTGTGGAAACTTGTTGGGGTTTGCTGGTGAACTCTATCAGAGAGGTATCTTGACGAAAGAAGACTTGGGTGGTATAGAGTTGAAGTGGGGAGATACAAAAGCCTTCGCTGCGTTGGCTGAGAAGATAGCTGCTAAAGAAGGAATAGGTAAGACACTAGCAGATGGTTCTTACAAGGCTGCCCTTCAAATACAGAAAATAAAAGGGCAAGATGTGATGCAATATGCAGTTCAAGCGAAAGGAATAGCCATTGGAGCTCATGGAATTAGAAGTGGAAAAGACTATCCAATAGACATATCTTATGCTTGTTCTGTGCAAGGTGGGGATCACACGTCAATCGCTTATGTGCCCATCGATCATGGTGATAGTGAATTAGCTGTAATTCTTCATGATTCAGGCGTCTATTGTTGGTTCACTACTTTTGAGTCGTCGCAAAATCTAATATGGGACTTCTTTAAGGCAGTCACCGGCTGGGAAATAGGGCATGCAGAATGGTACGAGACATCAGCGTTAAGGATACTTCAGCTACAAAGAACCCTTTTGCTTCTAGGTGGACCCGACCTCAAATGGAATCCAAAAGTGCACGACGATAACCCAGTAAGGTTTTATGAGCCGTTGCCATCTGGACCTTATGCTGGAAAAAAGATTGACAAAGCCAAATTTGAGGAATCGAAAAAGGAATATTATGACGCTGCTGGCTGGGATGAGAACGGAATACCGAAATCAGAAGTGCTGAAACGACTAGGATTAGAAGAAGCAGACAAAGTGTTAGAAGAAAAGATACGACAAGATTTGCGCTTATAATCAAGACTCTCTGCATAACGTCGAAGCATGTTTTTCTTCAGAGGGTGTAGGTGTCTCCTGTCTTCGGAGCAACTGCTTTAAGCCCTGTTTCCTTTTTCACCCACTGTGCAAATTTTTCACAGTTTCCCTCAGCACCATGAGTGACATACACTGTGGGGTTTCCCTCCAGCCTCTTCACTGTCTCTTGAAGTTGGCTGGCTCCACAGTGAGACGAAAAATCAAAATGCCTAACTTCAGCTTTTATCTTGCGCATCTTTCCGTCAATCACACATCTACCTTTATCCAGCAACTCCCGACCAGGCGTTCCCGGAATCTGAAAACTCACAAGAAAAACAGCGTTTTCCCTTTTTTTGCCTAACTTTTGTATGTAGAAGGCGGCGGGACCACCTTTTAACATGCCTGCTGGAGATATTATTACGCCAGGCTTACGGGCTGCTGATCTTCGATCTTTCCATCCCTCAACCCAAGTTAAAGAGTGCATAGCATTCATGAACAATTGAGGGTCTCCCATGTACGTGTTGTGTCTCATCAATATTCGATTAACTTTGCGAGCCATTCCATCTATGGTAACTGGATATTCAAAATGATTGGCTGCAAGTATGCAGGCAACCTCTTGTGATCGACCTACGCTGAAGGCTGGAACCAGAACTGTTCCACCTCTCTCTACGACTTCCGTAACATGTTCAATTAATCCTTTTTCTAAGGTTGCCCTGTCAGAGTGATCTTCGTCAGCATAGGTGCTTTCAATGCTTAGCGCATCAATCTCCCCATAGTCTTTGTCAGCACCACGAAGAAGACGAGTATCGCTGGTGTTGTAATCACTTGTGTGAAGTAGCCGCTTTCCATCTGCCTCCAATAAAACTTGAGCGCTTCCAGGTATGTGTCCAGCGTCTAAGAGTTGAAAATGAATATCTCCTACGGTTTGTTCCTTTCTATAATCAAGATGAACACAACTTCTCATCATTGAACGTAACTCAAGATATTCAAAAGGAAGATAGTAACCCGTCAAATGAATTAGATCAGAAATCAACAATTCGGCTACATCAAAAGTTAGTTGTGTCCCGTAAACAGTTTTCTCATCACGAATGTGAAAAATTGGAACAGCACCTGAATGATCTAAATGACTGTGACATAGAATGATGGCGTCAACCTCTCTAGGTGGAATGTGCATAGGAAAACCTGGTTCATGACCCACCATAATACCATAGTCCAACAACAACTGGGATTTTTCCGTTCCGAAAGCTATCGCTATTCTTCCAATTTCTCTAGCTCCTCCGAGGAACCGTATTTTTGGCGATATCTAATTCACCTTCCGTATATCTTTTGTTCAATAGAAAGCTTCAAATTTGGATTCAACACCTTTTCCACAGTGAGGTGAAGGCGAGAAATGAAGTTAACGAAGCATGTACAAACTTTCATGCAGCAGCATCCTCAAGTTAAAGAGTGGCTTAGAGACCGTCCCATAGGTACACAGATTAAGTATGGCAGTGCTTTAAAGCATTTCTGCGATTCAGTAGGTGTATCACCGACAGAGTTTGCATGCGTGCATTCACTCAAAAGAAATCACTTTCCAAGTTTCAATTTTTTGTAACATTCTAAATTAACAGTTTTGCCTTCGTAGACATTGGTGTCCTTCAAATCTTTAGGTAAAGCGTCGTGGCAAATCCAGCATGTAGTCGGTCCTGTCTCTAAGCTATGAATGCTGTCTAGGCGTATTCGTTCTTTAATGAAAGAATGTTAGCTGTTTTGACCGCTAAAAAAAGAGGGGAAGTCAAGCGGTTTGGGCGCGGGCGTGGTTTCTGGAATAGTCTTTGAGATATGTTGACTGCATCTCTGAGCAAATTTCCATACTAGGTTTGGGTTTCATGAAGTTCACCATATATTGTTTGTCAAGAATTAAGGCATATATTGAGTCTTAATGTTTAATAAAGATTATTCTGCATTTGTTCAACACTAAAACACCCGACGAGAGTCATACAAGAAAGCAAAAGAAAAGGGAAAATTAAGAGTCTTCTTCTCTGTCCTAGAAGCTTGTCATAGCAATGTGGGGTCGCCTGTTGAAGCACACAGACTTTTCTAGGTGTTTCTCTGGATAATTTGCGAACTCTCCAAGTCTCCGGTATGAGTTTTGAACTGAAGCGTTTCCTACCTACATTCTCTCATGGTTTCTAGGCTGAATGGTATACCCTGACAGCGCAAAAATGAATGATTCATCTGTAGAAAGCATACCAATAACAAGTAGTTGTAAGATCACCGGGTTAGTGTTCGACAAAACCGGCTGATTAACGTATACTCGAAATGGACGGATTAAGGTTTATATAGAAGTATCTTATAGAAGAATATTCCATAAAAAGAGAGGATTGTAAGGGCTTAATTTGGAAAGGTTTGAAGAAGTCTACGTTCTTATAAAAATAGAAAAGAACTCCTTTCTCTTTTCAGCTTCTTCAAACCCCAAAAAATAGGCTCTGAACTTATTAACAATTTATATGCTCACGGATAAGGCTTGTGAAAGTTTTTTCTATAAAATATGATCCGTAGTTCTATTGCGTACACAAAGCAAAGCTACTGTTTCTTTATTTTTGCTTTATATTTTGGCGTTTAAGTTTCTCTTCAACATCTGTATTAAGCTCCTCAAATTCTTTTCTGAGTTTTTCAGATGTGGTTGAAACCTAAATGTCAGGTCAAGATTTGACTTTTGCAAGAATGTAATGTCCCCGAAAAATCGGTTGAAAACAGTAACAAGAGCGTCTAAAAACAAATTCTTTATTTTTCTCGTTTTCATCTCATTAATTTGCTTATCTGTGAACCCTTCCAAGAAAATTCATAGTAACACCCTTAAATTTTAATCAGTTCTTTTGGTTCTATTATTACTTTTCCATTTTCAATGTTCTCATTTCACAGATTGTTCGTATTGATTTCAAAGACGCAAGGATTTTGTGAAATGAGTTTGAGGTATATTGTGATCAAAATGTCAAAAGAAAAACCTAGAAAAAGAACTAGGGTCAAAGGACGTTATATGAAAGTGAGACAACGTTCAACTAAGAAAGGAAAGAAAGGAACCATACTTGGTAAATGGGAATCTGAGAAGAAAGGAAAAAAAAAGACATATAGATGTAAGCTTACAATGAGTGAAAGATTGCAGAGATTCTGCAGATACAAGAAAGCAGGGTTCCATTGTATAAAGGGTGGAGATAACTGTCCACAACTGGTTGTATCTTATCAATAGCTCTGTGGTTCTGCTATGACTTCTCCGCATTTCTCACATTTAGAAATGCTAGTCTTTCTTTTTGAATTTGGTTACATAAGGGTTTTTAATTCTTTATGAAAACAAACCGTATAACAGCATGATTGCTCCTAACGCTGACAATCCAAGACCTACAGATTGAAGGATTTGGGCTTGAAACAATTGAGATTCAACTTGTGGGTTGAGGAACGAACCGATAAACCGAATAGCGGTAGCATTTATATTTTGAATGGTCGCATAGGCATAACTAAAGAGAACGATTCCGACAACTAGAACAGCGACACCTAACCAGAATATTGCCTTTTTCATTTAGAATCGCCTTTCGTTATTTCGTCGATTTTCTACATAAAAGTTTGCTCTTACCACACGTATTCTGATCATAGAGGGAATTTTCAGAGGTTTTTTTCAGAATGATTATTTGAAAGGATAGGAAGTCGTTTTTCTCTTTCTCAGTCATCTTTCCACTTCACTTCTTCCATCTCTTCAGTTTTCGCAAAACGTTTGATGCCATTTTCCTCGCTTCATATTCAGAAATTCCAATCTGAACTGCAAATTTCACATTTTTGTCTATTTTTTCTTGCAGTGTTGTTCCTTCATCCAAGAATTTGCCATTTTTAAAACAGTGAAAGCAATATTCTTTACTTTTGCTTCTATCTGCATTTGTACCAAAATCTCCTTTCTTCTGCAAAGGCATTCCACAACTTTGGCATATTTTTTGTTTCAAAATTAGTTCGCCTTATCCCAATTATCTCTTTTTGATATCCATTCGAAGTTGCATTAGTAATTTAAGGAGAAAACCTACATATAAATTGAATAGGGTGTTTTTAGGTTTGTCTGAAGAAGAAAAGGTGGAATATCTTCGCAAAAGGATGAAGTTTGTAAAACGAATGGAAATTACATATTACGTGTTGTCCCCTGTTGGGTTAATAGGGTTTATTATTGGTTTTATTAATTGGGCTTTTAATTTGATAATTGTAGGAGTAACCCTTTTTGTCGTCGCCTTGTTGATGGGGTTTTATTCTAACAAAAGGAAAAATAAATTAATGGAACAATTACGAAAAATGGATTACAAAGAGAAAGAATAGTTGAATAGTGTTCTGCTTCATCTTGCTGAAATTTGATTCAATTTGATGCAACATTTGATTCTTGAAACAGTAGATCTTCAGAACCGACAAAGTCTCTAACAATTGTTCCTGCAAATGATGTAAACATGCTTAAGGTAATGTTCAATACGTAATAAATGACACGTTTCTATTTCAAACCATTTCTAATTAGGTGAATATGCATGTGTATGCACGTAAATCAAGGTTAAGATAAAAGATAAAACAGTGCTGAAGTAAAGTGCTAATACAAATGTTAAATACGGTCAGACGCGCTCACTAGGGTTGGAAACATGAAAAATGGTGGAGACTTCAATTGAACGGTTTGAAAAAGCGATAAAGCTTGAAGAAACAGAAAGACCTCCTATAGGGTATCTATATTTTGGAGGAGGAAACTGGGTTTTAAAGGAACTAGGAGCAGACTTTAACGATGTATATTACGATGCTGAAGGCATCGCTAAAGCTCAGACTAAAGCCAAAGAGTTATTCGGCCATGACAACGTTATGTCGCCTTGGGGCTGCTTAACCATTGAAGCCGAGGCTTTAGGATGTAAAATTAAAAAAAGAGGCGAGTACCCACACATTGTTGAGCGATCAGTAGCATCTGAAGAGGATGTGAAAAATTTACGCGTTCCCAACCCCTATAAGGATGGGAGAATGCCATTAGTGCTCAATAGCCTGAAAATCTTGAGTGATCGGATAGGCGAGCATACCTCGGTTATAGGTATGGTTTGCTCCCCCTTTTTAGTAGCTTCGGAGATACGGGGCCTCCAGCAATTCTTGATGGATACATTTACAAAACCGAATTTTGTGCATGAGATTTTAGAAATTGTAACGAGTGGATGTGTTGAATATGCCAAAGCTATGAGTGAACAAGGCATCTTTGCTATAATGATAGAAAATGCCTATATGAACAGAACTTTCTTGGATCCAAAAAACTGTAAAGAGTTAATACTAACCTACACAAAGAAGCTTGTGAAAGAGATAAAAGAGTGCAACCTTTACGTTATCGAGCATAACTGTTCAGAACAGCTCTACACGGATATGGAATTAGAACTTGAGCCTGATATTTTGAATCTTTCTATTGACAACATCTCAGAGATTAGAAAGCGTGTACCAGACATCTGTCTTGTCAACCGAATGTGAAATTCCTTTCAGTGCTCCACTAGAAAATATCAGAACGTTATATGACGTTGCATGCGAAGGGTGGTAGTGTTGAATGCATGCACTCGCTAAAGCGGGTCAGGTAGAATACTTAGGCTATACTTCCAAACACAAAAAACAAACCTAGATAAGACATTAAAAAACATAAAACACATAACACTAGCATACAACAAACATGTGTGTATGCGCAGGCGTAGTTGAATGTAGAGGAATGATGTGTTGGATTCTGTTGCTATTGTCGAGTATGAGGGCGATGTTGGGAAAACTCTTGAAGAGGGCATTAAGCTGTTAGGTGGGTTCGGGAGCTTGCAATCGCCCTTCACTATAAAACCTAACATCTGTGCAAATGCAGTAAAGACTGATTTTGCCGTTACCGACGTAAAGGTGGTTGAAGCGCTAATCAATCTGGTTCTGAAAGAAGACAGAAACCTTTCGGTCAAAATAGTGGAGTCAGATAGCGAGTCCAAATTCGCAGATGAAACCTTCGAAAAATTCGGTTACAAAAATCTTGAAGAGAAGATGAGAAAGTCAGGCTTTGATGTGTCTCTGGTCAACCTCAGTCATTCACCCAAATTTCCAGTCAAACTGGACGGACTCTACTTCAAAAACCCTGAGCTTCCTAACCTGATTACTGGGTCCAAATGCTTTGTCTCCATTGCTATAGCGAAAACCCATTACTTAACCTTCATAACTGGAACCCTGAAGAACCTCTTCGGTCTTATCCCAAGAAAAGACCAATCATTTTTTCATGCCAGAATCAACGAGGTCATCATTGACCTAAACAGGCTTGTTAGACCAGATCTTTGCATCGTCGACGCAAGAGTAGGTTTAGAAGGGTGGGAAGGCCCGAGAATAAGACGACTTGGCACGTTTGTATTGGGAAGGAAACCTGTATGCGTTGACGCTACCATCGCTAGAATTATGGGGTTTAAACCAGAGAAGATTCGTCACTTAGTGGAAGCAGAAAAACATGGTCTCGGCAGCTTAAACCCAAAGATTCTAGGGAAGAGCCTCAAGTCCACAACAGTGAAATTCAATCCACCATCTCACTTGTCCCCGATTGCCCTTCTGAACTGACCATTGATATGCGTGAGCAGTTGTTCTTCAACTTGATTGCAACACAGTTCAAGGGACGCGCGGGAGAAAGACCAAATGTTTATGTTCGACCTTACACCATGATTTCGAGCATTGCCCAAATATGCGTGGGTGCGTCATGTTTGCTACACTCAAAAAACCCGTCTTCATGAAAATATGCGCCTTGCCTTTTAGTTTGATGCTTGTATCATCAATGTCATGGGCTATCGCCGTTCTGTACGCTCTTGATTTGGGAGCAAACACTTTCCAAGTAAACCTGATTTCCACAATTCGGCAGACAATGGGTATCTTTCTTTTGGTACCATTCGGAATTCTCTCCGATCGCTTAGGTCGAAAGCCGATGATTCTATATTCCAGAGCTCTAATAGTTCTTGGAACTTTTATCTACGCATTTGCTGGCGATCCTAATCACCTGCTCATCGCCTCTTTTGTAGGAGGATTCGCGGGCGGAGGTGTCTTTCCTATTCTTCTCTCAATGATCGGTGACATCGCTAAACGAGGGGAACGGAGGGAGGCGATCAGTACTCTCTTCTTGTTTTCCAGCATTGGCATGCTCCTCGGCCCCATTATCTGCACTTTGCTCTTGGCCTTGCCTCAGATAACTCTGCGAAGTATCTACCAAATCCAAATCATAGCTCAGATTGGCATTTTGCTCTATATGGTAAAACAACTTCATGAGACAAAACCCAACACTCTTGAAAGCGAGAGAATCGAATATAGAATCCACATTTCAGATTTGTTGCACCAAAGACACTTCCAAAGCCTCCTTGTAATGTCCTTCCTCTACTTCTTTTCAAGATCAATCATAAACACCTACATTCCAATATATGCTCGAATTGATTTGAACCTATCTGACGTTGAGATTGCCTCACTCTCAATATACCGCAACTTAGCGATTATGCTTATCCGTTTCTTATCTGCCACGGCATTAAGCAAAATTCCGATCAGATCCTTTCTCATCTCAGCTCTAATCTTGGGTGGACTAAGCGGCTTTACGGGTTTTCTGGCCAACAACTACATATCATTAGTCTTGGTTCTATTTACTTCTGGCTTGAGCTATGGAGCCACGGCGATTCTAGGCAATACCTTAATAGCAAGGAATTCCACTTCCCAAAACAGAGGCGTCGCAAACAGCCTCTATACCTTCGCTCAATCAACAGGCAATTTCACCTTGATATTTACTTCTCCTATTGCAGATGGTCTGGGATTCGTCCCTATGTTTCTTATATCAGGAGCCACCGCACTATTAGCAACCACACCAATATTATTACGCAAGCCCAATCGGTAGCACGCGCAATACTCGAAAACATATCAAACATTATTTGTTAGATTATACAAAAATACGTTATGATTGACCTTCCGTTGTTCAACGACCTGATTATTTATTGCCTCAGAATTGTTTTTGAGACTCAAACATTTAAGACTGCTTTGCTGATTTCGCTTTTGTTAACCCTTCTCTTATAGCGTTTAGAACTGCATCAACACTTGGCTCAGCCTTCACTTCTGTGTAAGCAGCCCACATCTCATCGGGGTCATGAGCATCGCTTCCAGCTACTCCCGGCAGGTTTTTTGCCCTTGCTAATTTCTCCGCCATCTTATTTTGCTCGTATGTTGCGTGGGGATTAAAAACTTCTATTGCGTCTGCCGATATATTTTTCATCTTTTCACTTATGTCTGATCCTCTATACGGATGGGGTATTACAATTACGCCTCCTCTTTCTCTTGCAAAATCAACGACCTTTTCTATAGTCAATCCTCCTCTAGGCTTTTCTTCAATGCCTAAAATGTTAATGTGTCCCCACTGTGTGCTCACTTCTATTCCCGGAATGATGAGGATATCTTCGTATATTTCAGCTAGTTTTCTTACACGACTGTAACCTTCAAGGGTGTCGTGGTCTGTTATGGCGACTCCTTTAATGAATGGATGAGAATAGAGCTGGTTCACTATAAATTTTGGACTGATTGTTGCGTCACCAGAGAAAATTGTGTGCACGTGCAAATCTATTCGAATCATTTAGTTTCCATCTGCGCATTTAGGGAGTCTTTGGTATAAATATATAGTACTAACTAATGAATGAAGCTGCAAAAAAGAAAAAAAGAGAAATAGAGATCATGTCAATATATGTAGAGCGTCACTAGCTTGTTGGGGGAGCTCGATATTTCTCTATGATAAGTGTTTGTCCTCCGATATCAAAAGCCACTTTAACTCTCACTGATGTTTCTGTTTTGAAGGGAAACATTGAATCTTCAGCCAAATCTTTAGGCAGATATATTAGGTATTTGCCATCTTTCCTTCTGAATAATCGACCTCTTCCTGAACTTGTCAACTTTTCTTTTACCTCCTTATAGTTTTTTTATCTTCCCACCAAAGGGGAAACTTTTCGTTGAATTCTTAGAAGGTCAAGTATTAATAACACTATTTAATCTTTGTTGTCATTTGAAATAAAGAAATGTATCGGTTTCTATTTATTCTCTTCAATAACGAATTAAATAATAAAAGAAAAATATGAAAAAGAGATAAGAATATTACATTCTACGGTTGCGTCTCAGCTTTTTAACTCGCTCCAATATCTTCTGAGGAATTTTATCGTTCTCCAAGTTTCTAACGAAGATAACATCGTTTGGATGAAGATGAAATGTTAAGTTTATTTGCATTTTCTCGGCATCCAAGAATCTTTTGATTGCCTCGTCAAGCTTGCCATCTTCAAAATCAAGATCAATTAGAGTATGAAGCGTCT